>OLLN01000476.1_pt1 | contig 10966 bp, 10 predicted proteins | sample 1604281 | NCBI WGS metagenome assembly OLLN01 (sample SAMEA104055716, study PRJEB20765) | soil metagenome | biome: Arctic tundra; feature: Polygonal ground; material: soil | place: USA | collected 2011-09 | depth 0-0.5 m | reverse complement strand
CCCACGCCGACGTACGGCGGGACATAGAAGTGCTTCGGATCCGCGGCGACCAGATCCTGCTGCACGCCGGGCGGCGCCGCACACCAGAGCGCGATCTTTCCGTCGCCGTGATGATTGTTCAGAAACATCGCGAATTGCCTGCCATGAACGCGAAACGTTGGCGCGCCCCAGGCCAGCTTCTCTGCTGTATCCGGAAGCGAAAGACAGATGCTTCGCACGAGCTCGAGCGCCGCGTCGCCATCGTCTGCCATACGCTGATTCTAAAGGAGTGCGGGCGTCTCGCCCGCGGCCACCGGGGCGTCCCCGCCCCGGTGGTGTGCGCCGATGAGCAAGGTGGACTACGAAAGCAATTCCTCCACCGCCCGCGCAACATGTATTCTCGTCGTGTCGAGCCACGGAACGCCGATATCCGCATCGCGCAGAAGCAGCGGCAGTTCCGTCCCGCCGAGGATGAGCGCCTGAATTGAGTGCTTCGCCACTAGATCGTGCGCAATGCCCAGCATCCGATCGCGCGTCGCATCGGTGAAGACTCCGGCGATGAGCTCGTTCATGTACTTGTCATGGATGTAGTTCTGATCATCGACTCCCGGCACGACCAGCGTCATCCCCGCGCGCTCGAACACGTCGAAAAAGAGGCGTGCCTGCATCGTGAAGCGTGTTCCGAACAACCCAAGCTTGCGAAAACCGATCTCCTGCGCGTAGTCGCGTGTGGCCTCGACGATACTGATCAGCGGGATCGGGGAGCGTGCCGCGACGGCATCGAAGACCAGGTGAGGTTTATTCGCCGTGATCAGCCCGAAGTCCGCGCCGGCGCGATGCAGCCGTCCGATCTCGATCAGCAGAAACTCCGTCAGTCCGTTGAGGTCGGAGGCGTTGAGGTACGTGAGCGCCTCCTGCATGTTCAGGCTGTCGATGAGGATGCGCGGCGCGCTACCATCGTTCGGGGCTTGCGCCAGGCATCGAGGATGAGGCGGTAGTAGTCGATCGTCGACTCCGGACTGGTCCCGCCGATGAGGCCGAGCAGCTTCGTCATCACGCGTCAGAATACGCTAGAGTCCCTGAATCTTCCGCCGTCCGAAAAACCTCTGAAGGAGCCTTCATGCGATTTCGCATCACCCTGTTTCTCGCTCTTCTGCTGACGGGAACCACGCTCTTCGCTGTCGACATCCACGACACGCGCCTCCTCTCCGATCCGGCCATCAGCAGTGACCGCATCGCGTTCGGCTACGCGAACGATTTGTGGGTCGCGAATCTTGACGGCTCGGGCGTGCGGCGGCTGACGTCGCATCCGGGCATCGAGTCGGGCCCGCGTTTTTCGCCCGATGGAAAGTGGATCTCCTTCACCGGGCGCTACGAAGGAAACACGGACGTCTACATCGTGGCGTCCGAGGGGGGAGTGCCGAAGCGGCTGACATGGCATCCCAAGAATGATGTCGCTCTCGGCTTCACGCCCGACGGCGCCAACGTCGTCTTCACCTCGCCGCGCGAGGTCTACACGACGCGCTACCTGCAACTCTTCACCGTACCGGTCGGCGGTGGGATGGCCACGCGGCTTCCGATTCCGCACGCGGCCAAAGCCGTTTTTTCATCCGACGGAAAGAAGATCGTCTACGTCCCGCTCGGCGACGCCTTCAACGAGTGGAAGCACTACCGCGGCGGCCAGGTCTCGAACCTCGTCATCTTCGACACGACGACGTACGCGACCGAGCACGTGCCGCAGCCGGCCGGCCGCTGCAACGACACCGATCCGATGTGGCTCGACGGCAAGGTCTACTTTCGCTCCGACCGCGACGGTGAGTTCAACATCTACAGCTACGACCCCGCCACGAAGAAGGTAACGCGGCTGACGGATCACAAAGACTTCCCGATCGTGAACGCATCGGCAGGCGCAGGGAAAGTCATTTACGAACAGGCCGGCTACCTTCACGTGCTCGATCCGAAGACCTCCAGCACCAGCCGGCTGAAGGTCGGCGTCGCTGCCGATCTCGTCGAAAGCCTTCCGCGTTTCGTGAAAGGGAAGAAGTACATCCGCGACGTCGCGGTCTCACCGTCCGGCGCGCGTGCGGCGTTCGAGTTTCGGGGCGAGATCTTCACGGTTCCTCGCGAGAAGGGTGACGACCGCAACCTGACCAACACGCCCGGCGCGAACGACCGTTCGCCGGCGTGGTCGCCCGACGGCAAATCGATCGCCTGGTTTTCCGACCGCAGCGGCGAGTACCGCCTCTACATCGGCGATCAGGCAGGGAAGGGCGCGCCGCGCGAGATCAAGATCGCTGGCGCCGGCTTCTATGACGATCCGAAGTGGTCGTCTGATTCGAAGAAGATCAGCTTCGCCGACAACTCCCGCTCCATCTACGTCGTCGACGTCGCCACCGGCGCCGCGGACAAAGTCTCGAGCGATGTGCTTTACGGACCGGTGCGCGTTCTGAATCACTCCTGGTCGCCTGACTCGCAGTGGCTTGCCTACACGCGCAACACCGACACGTACATGAACCGGATCTACCTCTATTCGATCGGCGAGAAGAAGTCGTATCCGCTCACCGATCCCTACACCGATGCCGGTCAGCCTGTCTTCGATCCGAACGGCAAGTATCTCTACTTCCTCGCTTCAACGGACGCCGGTCCGGTCGAAGATTGGTTCGCGCAGTCGAACGCCGACCTGCGCGCCACGCAGTCGATCTACCTTGCCGTTCTTCCGAAGGGCGTCGTCTCGCCGATCGCCAAGGAGAGCGACGAAGAGGCCGCGAAGAGTGCCGACGAGTCGGCCATGAAGCCGGAGACGAAGGCGAGCGACAAGCCCGCCGATGAGAAGGCCAGCGCGGACAAGACTGCCAAAGCAGCCGCAAAGCCTGTGAAGGTCGTCATCGATTTCGATGGCCTCACGCAGCGCATCGTCGCGTTGCCGCCGAAACCGGCCGGATACGACTCGCTGCAGGTTGGCAAGTCCGGCCAGGTCTTCTATCTCAAGTCAGGCGGGTCGAATCGTTTTGGGGCAGAGGAGACAGGCCTGACGCGCTTCGATCTGGAAAAGCGCAAAGAGGAGACGCTCCTCGAGAAAGTCGACTCCTATCTGCTCTCCGCGGACGGCAAGCGGATGCTGATCAACAAAGACGGCTGGTCGCTCGTCGACGTCGGCGAGAAGCTGGACACCGCGAAGTTCAAGCTGGCAACCGACAAGCTGCAAGTCAAGATCGATCCGCGCGCGGAGTGGCGGCAGATCTTCGACGAAGCGTGGCGGATCAACCGCGACTACTTCTACGACCCGAACATGCACGGCGCCGACTGGAACGCCATGCGCGCCAAGTACGCGGTCTTCCTTCCCGACCTGGCCGTGCGTCAGGACCTCAATCGCCTGATGACGTGGATGCATTCGGAGCTCTCGGTCGGTCACCATCGGCTGAGCGGCGGCGATTCGCTTGCCGAGGTCGAGTCGATCCCCGGTGGCCTCCTCGGCGCCGACTACAAAGTCGAGAACGGCCGCTATCGCTTCGCGAAAGTCTACGGCGGTCTCAATTGGAATCCCGAGCTTCGCTCGCCGCTGACGGAGCCGGGCATCGATGTCAAAGCAGGGGAGTACCTGCTCGCGGTCGACGGGAAGGACCTCAAGCCACCCGAGGATCTCTACAGCCGCTTCGAGCAAACGGCTGGCCGGATCGTGTCACTGACCGTTGGCCCGAACGCGGACGGCAGCGGATCGCGCGTCGTCAGCGTCGTTCCGGTCGATGACGAAGCGCCGTTGCGCAATCGCGACTGGGTCGAAGGCAATCTGCGCAAAGTCACCGAGGCGAGCAACGGACGCGTCGCCTATGTCTACGTTCCGAACACCGCCGGCGCCGGCTACACCTACTTCAAGCGCTACTTCTTCCCGCAGGCCGACCGCGACGCCATCATCGTCGATGAGCGCCACAACGGCGGCGGCAGCGTGGCCGACTACTACATCGACATCCTGCGCCGTCCGATGATTAGTCATTGGGCGATGCGCTACGGCGCCGACCTGAAGACGCCGCTGGCTTCGATTCAAGGTCCGAAGGTGATGATCATCGACGAGACCGCAGGCTCCGGCGGCGATCTTCTGCCGTGGATGTTTCACAAGCTGCAGCTCGGCACGCTGGTCGGACGCCGGACCTGGGGTGGCCTGGTCGGCATCCTCGGATTTCCCGTACTCATGGACGGCGGCAACATCACCGCCCCCAACCTCGGCATCTGGACCCCCGAAGGCTTCGTCGTCGAGAACGAAGGCGTGCCGCCGGACATCGACGTCGAGCAAACGCCCGCCGATGTCATCGCCGGCCGCGACCCGCAACTCGAAAAGGCGATCGACGTGGCGATGAAACAACTCGCCGCCAATCCCCCGCAAAAAGACGTTCGCCCGCCGTTCCCACTGCGAGCGCCAAGCGCGAAGAAGTAAACAAGTTGACGGGTGTGGCGGCGTCTCACCGCCACACCCTGTCAGGCCGGTGATCGCCCTCTCGAGCTAGGAGCACGCTCGCGCGGCGTGGAGCCACGGGTACTATCTCAAGATGGTCGAACATATTGCGGTCGCAAACCCAGCGCTCTTGCTGCCAACGAAGCGTGATCTGCTAGTTTTTCGACAGAGTAGAAGTGCTCGCACTAAGCCACGCGCTTTCGCGGATGCGTGTGGATTTGAGCAGACAGCTAGAGCAACTGATCGAAGGCGGTGCGGTTGTCGAGGCTACGCCTGCTGAGGTCGGACGAGGGGACAAAGAGTTCGCCGATGTTGAAGCTATTGCGGGGCCGATCGTGTTCACGAGCTCGCTCGTTGCGGCGACCCTAAACAATATTGAACACGGCGCATTAGTTTCCGCGAGTGTACGTCGCGCTTCTCTTCGCCATCTCGCGAAGCGAATGCCGGTTGTTCCACCATATGCAGATATCGAGATGTGCGTCCACAAGGCACTATCGCTTCTCCGAGAGCTTTTCCAGGCTAATCCCAGTTCTGACGAGATTGCTCGGTACAAACTGGGTGCGCTGCATACGTCCGGGGTCCACCTGACAAGGGTTGCCGCCCAATCTATGCGAATGACGTCAGTGGATCGATTTACGCCGCTTCTCCCGCCAGATTTCGCCTTATTCGCTGCGGGCCGGGATGAGGGAGTTGCGCAGATCGTAGTCGAGCGCCTCCCCATGCCCGACGATTCTGTTTCGGTCGAAGAGATTCTGCAGTTTCGTGAGGATGACGATGCACGGCGTTCTTTCAGGCGGCTGCATGCCTGGATGGCTGAAGCCGCGCGCGGCGGCAGGTCGAGGTGTGAACTCGCGGAAGAACTAGAGCTGCTGATCGACAAGTACACGGAGTACATGCGTATTCATAAAATGAAGGCGCAAACTGGCTACTTGGAGACGTTTTTCACAGCGGCCGCCGACGTCCTGACAGGATTGGCGCACTTGGACCTCGCGTCTGCTGCGCGCTCGCTCTTCGCCCTGCGAATACGTAAGATTGGCCTGCTTGAGGCCGAGATTGCGGCACCAGGACGCGAAGTCGCGTATGTAGTTTCGGCTCAAGCTCGATTTGAACGTGGCGACTAACTCGGCGTCGCACCGGACTTGGAGCAGCAAATTGCTGTATTCCGAGCGCGTTACTATTTTGGCGTGCGCCTCCAAGCCCGTGAACTTGGGTCAGTTAGCCGTGCTTTCGCGGTGCTCTGACATCAGCCGCACATCGTTGTAACCAACCCCTCGACAAGCGTCGAGAACTTTCAGAACCTCGCCATAAGCAACACGCTGATCGCCGCGGACGGCAACGGAGCGCTCAGGACCTTCACCATGCATCCGTTCCAGCTCGGGAGCTACCTGATCGGCGCGGACGACGACCGCGCCGAGGTAGACCGTGCCGTCGTCTTTGACGGTGATGGCGAGTTGCCGTTGGGCCTCGGAGACCGCCTCCCCTTTGGCCACCGGCAACTTCACAGGAACGCCATTCACCATCACAGGAACGACGACCATGAAGATGATCAGCAGAACGAGGCAGACGTCGACGAGTGGTGTGACATTGATATTCGACTCGAGCGCGGAGTGAGAAGAAATTTGCATGGCGAACCTCCTGCGAGGTTCGACACCACAGGCGCGCTGAATGAAACTGCGCGTTTGAGGAGTGCAGGCGTCTCGCCTGCGGCCGGCGGGCGTCCTCGCCCGGCGGTGTGTTCTGTGCGATCAACTTACGAATTACGACGAGGCGAGGACGCCCCATCGTCGGTTCGCACAACCGGCTCAGATCGTCGCAGGCTCCGCGTTCGGCTCGGTGGCGTTGCGCGTGAGCAGTTGGAGAATGGGCGTCGTCGCGAAGGTCGTGATGATCGCCATCAGCACCAGCATCGCGAAGAGCGTCGGCGAGAGGATGTGCAGATCGAGGCCGATGTTCAGGACGATCAGCTCCATCAGCCCGCGGGTGTTCATGAGGACGCCCAGGGCGGCCGCGTCGCGGCTGCCGAACCCGGTGATCCGCGCCGCCACGAACGTGCCGCCGAACTTGCCGATCGACGCGGCGGCGATGATGACGCCGCAAATTAGCCATTGTGCCGCTCCGTGCACGAGGCCGATCTGCGTGCGCATCCCGGTGAACGCGAAAAACGCCGGCAGGAACAGGACCACCACTAGGTCCTCGATCTTCGTGGTGAGATCGCGCGCGAGAGCCGAGTCGTGCGGGATGATCGCGCCGAGCAGGAACGCCCCGAAGATCGCGTGGATGCCTGCAGCCTCGGTGGCCAGGGTCGACAGCAGCAGGGCGACCACGACCACGGCGATGGCGGTCTGCGAGACCGACTCGCGCAACTCCTGCGCGCGCACCGCGCGGATGATGAGCGGCCGCGCGACCAGGATCATGAAGGCGACATAGAGCCCGGTGAGAGCGACGGTGACGGCGGCCGCGGAAACGTTGGCCTTGGCCACGGCGATCAGGAACGCCAGCAGGCACCACGCGGTAACGTCATCGACGGCGGCGCAGGTGAGTGAGACGGTCCCCATCCGCGTCTTCTAGATCCCGCGGTCGGTGAGGATCCGTGCGAGCACCGGAAACGCCGTCACGGAGAGAGAGACGCCGAGGAACAACGCGAAGACGGTGAAGGGAACGTCGCGCGTGGAAAGCTTTGGATAGAGCCAGAGCGCCAGCAGCGAACCGAGGACGAAGGGCGCCACGATGCTGGCATGCGAGATGGCCACCGTCGCATGCGTGCGATGCTTGAGCTGCGCGGTGTCGAGCTCGAGCCCGACCAGGAACATGAAGAGAATCACTCCGATCTGCGCGATGATCGAGAGGAACGGCGCCACCGTCGTTGGCAGGAGGTAGGAAAACGCCGGCGGCGAAATGTGCCCGAGCAGCGAGGGCCCGAGCAGGATCCCGGCGATCACCTCCCCAATCACCGGCGGCTGATGAATGCGCTTGCAGAGCGCACCGCAAGCGCGCGCCGCGATGATCACCACCGCGAGGGCAAGCAGCACGTGCAGCAGAACGTTAGCGTTGGAGGACGGAACACCGGCGGCTGCAACAACAGCAGGAGCGGGAGCGACAAGCGTGGATCCGGTCGATCGAACTAAAAGGAAGATCCCGATCGCTCCCGCGATCATGAACGGATACGCCAACGCGCCTGCCAGCGCGCGCCCTCGTGACCGGCCGGATGTCATCCGTTCAAAGATAGCTCGACTGGCGGGGGACTGGAAACGAAAAGTCCTGATTCTCAGCGCGGACGGTATTCGCGCATCTGCGCGTAGAGAGGAGTCAGCGTGTCGATCTCGCTCCCGTTGTCGACAAAGACGTAGGTTGTTTCAAAGTCTTCGTAGTTGCGAGCGCGCCAGAGGCGGCCCTCCGGGTCAACCACGATCGAAAGCCCGAGGCCACCGCGGAAGATCGCAGAACCGTCGGTACCGGAATAGCGTGTGCAGGTCCAAGGCCGTTCCTCCGGATGCTGCGCCATGAATTCTTCGATTCTGAGAACGAGGTGCGAGAAGAGTTGTAAGCGGCCGGCAGGAGGAGCCGCGAGGGCCTCAGTGATCGCATGGCCGAGCATGCCGTCGGCCGGCGAATAGGGCACACCAGACTGTAGTGGTTCCGCCTCGCGCGCCTCGATCAAGGGCGCGTTCTCCGTCTCTTCGCATTCGATTGACGTCAATTGGAGCTCCCTGGCGACGGACGGATTCTAGCTGAGCGGCATGGATGGATGTCTAGCCGGCACTTCTCACACCTTTCAGCAACGCGCTGCCGCCAATCCCTTACAAGAGTGAGAAATGCAAGTTAGGTTTGAGTGTCATCCCGAGTGATCGTCCAATCGAGCTCGGTGTCATCCTGAGACTGCCGGAGCCGCCCGCGCGAATCGCGATGCTTGCGCAGTGCGTGCTCGGCGGCGGAGGACGTCGAAGGATCTCAGACTTCGCAGATCGTGTTCGTCCAGCGCGAGCGATCGTGATCAAAGACGCTCGAACGAGATCTTCGCATTCTGAGATCCTTCGACCGTCCTTCGCCGCCGAAGCCTGCCGGTGCGAGAGCGGCGAATCTTGCGGCGGCTGCGGCGGCTCAGGATGACACCTCACGTAGGAGGAAAACGATCTCTCAAGTGATTTTCGTCGCGCCTCAGCGTGACTCCGTTTGCGGGTCTGCGCCGTGCGCCCAACGGATCCAGGTCCGATGCGGCGCGATGTCAGGCCGGTCACCGGGGAACGGGGTGTGTTGCCCTCCACGCGGTAACGAACTCCCTGATAAGGTAGTCCGGAACGACATCTGGCGTCGACGGATCAGGTCTGGCTCGCATGGATCGCCACGTCGCTGCCCGAACTTTCACTGAGGTGGATCGAGCAAGAAGCACTTCCTGCAGTAACAAAAATGCGCGGGCGCGCCTTCGGACGCGCCCGCGCGGGGCTTACTGCACGAACTGCATTACGTCAGCGGCGTCGCTGGCACCGGCGCCGGAACGGGCGCCGGATGAGCTTTGGCCTTGCGGAACCGGTTGGCGAGGGCGTTGCGCATGTCATTGACGTGCGGCGCCAGCTCGGCGGTCTCGGGACGCTTGGCCAGACGGCGGGCCAGGGCATAGGTGGTGAGCGCGTCGCTCCCTGCCTTGTTCCTGGCCGTCGTCACGCTGTGACGGATGAACTGAGCCAGCGCTTCCAACTCGGCCGCCACCGGCCCGTAGGCCTCGGCGAAACTCATCAGATCGCGGAGCTGCGCCGGATCGACGCCACTTCCGCGGACGAGCGCCGCGTTGTTCTTCACTGCCACCACCGCGAACTCCATGAATTGCTGGGGCAGCGAAGCGGCAGTGGCGAGGCTGCGGGTGGCGCTCGTTGACGCTGGAATCACAAAATTGGGTATCAGTTGCCGCATGGCGCGAATCTCGTCAACGCGCGCCTGCGCACTATCGATATACGACTGCGGAACTTCATTCACTGTGGACACGTGGTCCTCCTTTTCTTTTTGTCAACTGCGGTGGTCAGAGCGCACAGTGGAGACATGGGCGGAGCACGGCCTCTGAAGATTTGCCTTGCTGCCTCGGCTGCGTTACGGGGAATGGACCGCACGCGCCGAGTGGAAATGAACCGAATACGGTGACGCCTGTCAGTCAATGTTCTTTGGACGGAGCGCGACGGAATCAGCAACGGAGCGAGCGCTTTACCGGAGTCTCTGGCGAGCCCTGACTGCTCGTCTGACCCATTGATGAAAAGTGCGCCGCGTTTGGCGGAATCGAGCAACAGGCTGGAGGCCTGGTCCAGACGTTCGGAGAGCTCTGCCATCCGCGCCGCACTGTCGATCCAGCGTGCCGTGGCATCGATCAGACGTCCCGGAACTTCGGCGGCCCCTTTCGGTGCCCGCGACGCATCGTCGACCGTGTCGCGTAAACCGCGAACGGCACGCTCCAACTGTGCCGCCGCCCGAGAGAGCCAGGTCGAAACGCGCTGATACTCGCGCGATGCCCTGACGGGGCGCTCCATCGCGAAGGTCTCCGAGGCCTCGATGACACGGCGTGAGGAGTCGAGCAGCCGCATCGACGAATCGATGGCCCGCTGCGTCCGCCGAAGCGGCCGGCGCCACGGCTGCCGCTGTTTCCGGCTCAATCCGCGCGAGGCCTCACCGGCGCGCCGCGAATCATCCGCGGCCGCTCTCGCTGTGTTTCTGTAGTCTGTGCCTTTCATACTTTGATTGAGACGCGGCAAGGTGACCAAAAAAAGGGGTAATTTTGTGAAACATCAGCTACAGCCACGAATATCCATCAATATGCAGAGAGGCTGGAAAGACGACTCGTCAGGCGCCGTCTCAGTGGAAGACAGTGCCGCGTTCTATCGTGATGTGGAGAATCGAGACATCAAGGTGGTCCATCGAGACATCGAGGTCGAGAATCTCGACATCGCAGTGGAAAATCGAGACATCGCAGTGGAGAACCGAGACATCGCAGTGGAGGACCGAGACATCGCAGTGGAGGACCGAGACATCGCAGTGGAAGATCGAGACATCGCAGTGGAGAACCGAGACATCGCAGTGGAAAACCGAGACATCGATGTGGAAAAGCTGGACATCGGTGTTAGAAATCTGGACATCGCAGTTAGAGATCTGGACATCGATGTGAAAGCTCACGACCTCGATGTGGAAAACCTGGACATGCAGTTAGAGATCTGGACATCGCAGTTAGAAATCTGGACATCGATGTGGTCGATCATCACATCGATGTCTCAAATCTCGTCGTCGATGACGCGGACCTCGATGCCGTGCGTTCGCTGCTCCTGTGTGCCTTCCCCGAAGGCGACATGCGCGTGTGGATCGGGGAGACCGTAAGTTGGGTCGTTATCTGGAGAATCAACTTACCGCCTTGGCCGACCTCCGGCCGGTGAATTGAGTTACGAGACACGACCCCAACTTACCAGGCCAGGGTGCGACCACCGAGGCGGGACGCCCCGATGGCCGCGGGGTGTGCCGAGCATGTTCGATAGCTAGGAGGTGAAAGTCCTTTGCCCAGGTTGATGGAAC
>OLLN01000090.1_pt1 | contig 11488 bp, 7 predicted proteins | sample 1604281 | NCBI WGS metagenome assembly OLLN01 (sample SAMEA104055716, study PRJEB20765) | soil metagenome | biome: Arctic tundra; feature: Polygonal ground; material: soil | place: USA | collected 2011-09 | depth 0-0.5 m | reverse complement strand
CGATGGCACGACACCCCTCATCCGCCTTCGGCACCTTCTCCCCTCGAAAAGCACGAGGGGAGAAGGCGCTCGATTCATGAGCATCGCGTGACCGCATGGCCGCGTGATCGAACTTGGCACTTGCCCAATCATCCTTCATCCTTCATCGTTCATCCTTCATGCGAGAACACTGGCTCCTCGAGCCCCACATCACGTATCTCAATCACGGATCCTTTGGCGCTACGCCGAAGGTCGTGCTGGCGAAGCAGAACGACCTTCGTACACAACTCGAGCGCGAGCCGGTGCGGTTCATGGTGCGCGAGCTCGAACCGCTGCTCGACGAAGCACGCGCCGTGCTAGGGGCGTTCATCGGCGCCGATCCGGCCTCGCTCGCGTTCGTGCCCAATGCCACCACGGGCGTGAACGCCGTTCTTCGCTCGCTCGATCTCGACAAGCACGATGAGCTGCTCGTGACGTCGCACGAGTACAACGCCTCGCGCAATGCGCTCGAATACGTGGCCGGTCTGGAGGGTGCGAAGGTCGTCCCGATCGACATCCCCTTCCCGATCGCATCGCCGGACGAAGTCATCGAACGCGTGCTCGCCGGCGTCACCGACCGCACCCGACTTCTGCTCATCGATCACGTGACGAGTCAGACCGCGCTGATCTTTCCGCTTGAGCGCATCATCTCGCAGCTGAGGCAGCGCGGCATCGACACGCTCGTCGACGGGGCGCACGCTCCCGGCATGTTTCCGCTCAACCTCGACGCCCTCGGCGCCGCCTACTACACGGCCAATCTCCACAAATGGGTTTGCGCGCCGAAGGGAGCGGCATTTCTGTACGTCGCACCCAACCGCCGGCTCGGAATCCACCCGGTCGTGATCAGCCACGGATACAACTCCACGCGCACCGATCGCAGCCGCTTCCACCTCGAGTTCGACTGGCCCGGCACGCTCGATCCGACCGCGTGGCTCAGCGTGCCCGAAGCGCTGCGATTCATGGGATCGATCGTGGAAGGGGGATGGCCCGAGGTGATGCAGCGGAATCACGAGATGGCGCTGCGAGCGCGCGATCTGCTCTGCACACGCCTCGGCATCGAGAACCCGGCACCCGACGACATGCTCGGCTCGATGGCCGCGATGCCGTTGCCGGACGGTGAGGCATATGTAACAACCTCGCTCTACGGCGACCCGCTGCAGGACGCGCTCCTCTTTGAGCACGGAATCGAAGTGCCCATCGTGCCGTGGCCGCGTGCCGGGAACCGCGTTCTGCGAGTCTCCGCGCAGCTTTACAACTCGATCGAGGACTACGAGAAACTCGCGGACGCGCTCGATGCCTTGCTTTAGAGGCTGATCACCACAGAGACACCGAGGTCACAGAGCACTTTCAAACTCTGCGATCTTTGTGTCTCTGTGGTGATGGTCACGCCGCCTTCTTCGCAGCCGCGGCAGGCTCGTTGAACAACTGCAGCGCCTTCTCCAGGATGAGATCCTCGGCTGGCTTTTCTGCGGCCTTTGGAGCTCCATGCGGCGCGAGCACGCTCGGCGCTGGATCGCGAAGCACCAGAGCGGTGAGGTCGACCATGACGTCGGGCCGGATGCCTCCCGACTTGATCGGTTTCATGTCGGGCGTCGTGTAGTGGGCCACCGTCATGTAAACGCCGCCACCGCTTGGCAGCGTCATGAATTTCTGCACGATCGATTTTCCGTAGGTCGGCACGCCGACGACTTTGCCGCGCTGGTTGCCGTGAATGGCGGCGGCGAAAATCTCGGCTCCCGACGCAGTCGAACCGTCGGTGAGCACCTCGACGTCACCGTCGTATGCGGTGTTCCGGTCGGCCTGCCACTTCTTCGCTTCGACCTTTCCTGCCAATGACGTAATGAGGCCGCTCGTCAGCAGCTCATCGGCCGCGTTGATCGCCTCATCGACATCGCCGCCCGCGTTTCCGCGAACATCGACGATCAGCTTGCGCGTTCCGCTCTTGCGCACGTTCTCGAGCGCCGTTGCCAGTTGCGCGGCAGTCCCTTTCTCGAAGTACGGAATCTTGATGTAGGCAACACCGCCCAGCGTCTTCGTCTCGATGGCGAGCGGATGAAACACCGCCTGCTGCAGAACGAACTCATCGCGCTTGGTCTGGCCGCCGCGGAGAATCTGGAGGTGCATCGGCTTGCCGGAGCGAAGCAGATTGCGCACCTGCCAGACGGCCATCTTCTGCGTCGGCTGTCCGTCGATCTTCTCGATGAAATCGCCACGCTCGATCCCTGCTTTCGCGGCAGGCGATCCTGCCACCGGCGCGATGACGAACGCGTATCCGAACCGCTTGGTGACGATCAGACCGACGCCGTTGTCTTCGACGTCGCTGAAGTTCTTGTATGCCGCCATCTGCGGCGGCGGCACGTAGTAGCTGAACTCGTCGATGGCATCGGTCACGCCGGAGAACGCGCCGTCCATCAACTGATCGGGCGGCACCTGCTCCACATAGTTGTGCTGCACGAGCTCGAAGACTTCCGTGAAGATGCTGATGTACCGGTAGACGTTGTTCTTCTGCGTGGCCTGGCCGAAGAGAGCGCCGCCGAGAAGCGAGAGAAGCAGGGCTACCGAAACGGAGAGGAATGCGATTTTCTTTTTGCTCATGTCGTTTGAACTCGCTACCGCAGCCATTTCTGCGGATCTTCGGGCTTGTTGTCCTGCCGGATCTCGAAGTAGAGGAAACCGGATTGCATGTCTTCTGACTCGCCGGCTCCTGCAATCGTCTGACCAGCGTCGACATGGCTGCCAACGATGAGAGACGGCACTTTCAGGTTGCCGTAAAGCGAAAAGACGCGGTTGCCGTGATCGAGTATCACCAGATTGCCGTATCCCTTGAACCATTGCGAAAATAGAACTGTTCCCGCAAACACAGCATGCACCTCGGTCCCTGCCGCCGCGGCGATTTTCAGGCCGTTATTGAACGTGACCGTCGAGAATTTTGGATTCCGTTGCTTCCCGAACTGCTCGACGATCTTCCCCTTCAGCGGCCAGGCGAGCGCTCCCTGTACCGTGCGGATGTCGATCGCTGCCGGCGCCCCTCCATTCTGACGCGACAGAACGTCGAGAAGATGCTCCAGCCGCCTCGCTTTCTCCTCGAGTCCGGCAAGCTTCTCTTCCCCGTGGCTGCCCTCGCTCTGTAACGTTCGGAGAACCTTCTCCTTCGCTGCCCGGGCCGAGGCCATGGCGTGTTGCCGCTCCTCGACCATTTGGCGTACTCCGGCGAGCTGACGCTGCCTGTCCGTGAGCTCGGCATACCTTGCGCGGAGCTGCTCGCGCTCGCTCTGGAAGCGCGTCATCGCGTGGGCATCGTGTGAGATGAGGAAACTGAGCATCGACACCGCTTTGACCGGATCGCGCCGCTCATCGATCGACAGCAGCAGGCGCAGATAGCTGAGCCCGCCGAGGCGGTACAACGCGGCGAGACGTTTGCGGAGGAACTGCTTGTGACGCGCGATTCGCGGCGTCAGCAAGGCGACCTCGGCCTCGATCTCGCGCTGCTGCTGTTCGAGTTGCGCCTGCATGTCGACCGCGAGCTGCAACTCACCAGTACGAATGCTGAGCTCGAGATCGGCCTCTTCGAGATCGTGCTCCGCGCTGCGAGTCTGCGTGCGCACGTCATCGAGCCGTTTGCGAAGTCTGGCGATCTCGCCGCGAATCCGCGTCAGATCGGCATCGCGCGAGGTCTGTCCGACTGCCGCCGGCAAGCTGATTGCGACAATCAGCGCCAGCGCCAGCGCTTTATGCATCCTCAACGAGCTCGTGCAAGGCATGCTTTGCCGCCTGCTGCTGCGCTTCCTTTTTCGAGGTGCCCTCGCCGCGCGTCACGTGACTGCCCACTCGTACTTCGACGATGAAGCGCTTGTCGTGGTCGGGACCGACCTCGTCGATCACGTTGTACTCCGGCAGCGGAAGTCCTCTGCCCTGAGCCCGTTCCTGGAGCGCGGTCTTGTAGTCCTGGAAAAGGAGATCGTCAGCATCGATCGCTTCGAGATCTTCCGTGAACGATTGCTGAATGAGATTCCGGACCGGGTCGATTCCACCATCGAGATAGACCGCTGCCAGCATCGCTTCGAAGAGGTTCGCGAGCAGGGAGTCTTTCTTCCTTCCGCCCGACTTCTCCTCACCGACGCCGAGGAAAAGCGCATCGCCCATGCCGTATGCGCGCGCCTTCCGGGCCAGGCTCGTGGAGCTGACCAGGTATGCCTTCATTTTCGACATGGCCCCTTCGTCGAGCTCGGGAAAGCGGCGAAAGAGAAGATCGCCGATGACGAAGCCAAGGACGGAGTCGCCGAGGAACTCGAAGGTCTCGTTGTCGCGCAGCGCGTTGTTCTTCGCTTCGTGCGAGTACGACTTATGAGTCAGCGCGCGGATGAGCAGCTCCCGCTGCTGGAAGGAATAGCCGATACGGGATTCAAACTCGGAGAGGTCGGATTGCAATCGAAGGGAAGTATACGGGAGGGTGCCTCAATGCATCAGCCGTTGCCGGAGCATCGGAGCAGACTCGCGAAAGTGCTGGGGCAAGGCGCTGATGCGGATGAACTACCGCCCCATTTGCGCTAGCGCCTGCCGTGCGGCGGTGATGTCAGCCTCGTAGGTCGACCTCGGCGCGGTCTCGACGAATCGCGTGAACGCGCGGCGCGCTTCTTCGCGGTGTCCGGCGCGGCTCTCGACCAGACCGATGTTGTAGAGCGCGTCGTACTGGCGCGGATCCACTTCCACGGCACGGTTCCAGGCATCGACAGCGCGGCTGAAGTCATTCATCTGCGCGTATGCGACGCCGAGTGTGTTGAGCGCGAGCGGAAGGTTTGGATTCAGAGCAAGAGAACGCGTCAAATACGACACGGCGGTGCTCACGTCGCCGCCGCGAAGCGCCAGGATGCCGAGGTTCTGCAGAGCCGGCGCGTCGTTGGGATCGATCACCAGCACTTTTTCGAACAGCTCTCTTGCCTGAGGTGCCTTCCCCAGGTCGGACAACGCCACGCCGAATGCGTTGAGCACATCAGGATTTTTCGTCGTCGACAACGGCGCAAGCAATTCGATGGCCGCGGCGGGCTGCTTCGTCTCGCAGTAGAGAAGGGCAAGCTGCACCTTGTCGTCGACTGCGCCGTGTGGATCGGCGACGATGATCTTCAATTGCTCGATCGCTTCACCGACGAGATCGTTTTGCCGCAGCATGAAGGCGAGGATCTCGCGTCCCGTGATCATCGACGGCCGTTCCGCGACGAGCTCACGAGCGAGTTGAAGGCCGCGTGCTGGTTCGTGACGTTCGAATGCGTCGATACTCGCGTGCATCTTCTCGTCAATAGCAACAAGTGATTTCGGATCGTCGGCCGCGGTGTAGTGGGACTGCGAGGGAGCCGATCCCGCGACGTAACCGAGACTGCGAAAACGAGCGACCTCCTCCGGCGAGACTGTTCGCTGCGAGTTTGTCAGCTCCGCCTGCATCCGCTGCAACAGATTCCTTGCCGTTTCCACGTCACGGCGGCGCTCCTCAACCAGATTCGTCACCTCATGCGGATCTCGCGGCAGGTCATACAGCTCCGCAATCGGAAGGTCGACGTATTTCACTTCCTTGTGAATGATGCCTGTGAGGGGCGCCCAACCGCGGTTGAGCGACGCCGAGAGCGCTTCAAAGTAACTGTCTCCCGTCGTCACCGCACGCAAGAGGGACTGTCCGGGTAATTCTTTGGCGACGGGCATACCGGCGGCGTCGAGAATGGTCGGAACGATGTCCACGTGACGGACATAGGCCGGTTCGACGCGATGCGCGATTCCTTGACGCGCGACGATCAGCGGGATCTTGAGCGTCGCCTCATACGCGAAGAGGCCGTGCGTCTGCTCCCCGTGTTCGCCGAGCGACTCGCCATGATCGGAGGTCAGAATGATGAGAGCATCGGGACTTGCGGCCAGGATCGGCCCGATCGCTTTTGAAAGACAATCGTCCACATAGGCGATCTCACCGAGGTACTCATGGTCGCGATACTCGGAAAGAAACGGTTCCGGCGGCAGATAGGGAGCGTGGGGGTCGTATAGATGGACCCACATGAAGCGCTTCTGGCGCTCCTTCCCGTTCCACCAGCGGGTTGCGTCGTCGAGGACGGCACCGGCACGCCGCTCCTGCTCGACGAAGTCGACCGATGCCGCCCCTTTGCCATAGTTGTCGTCGTAAACATCGAATCCCTGATTCAGTCCGAACCGCGAATCGAGCGGGAACGCTCCGACGAACGCGCCGGTCGTATAGCCGGCCTGGCGAAGCCTGCTGGCGACCGTGAGGTGCTTCGGATCGAGTACGAATCCCGCGTTGTCATGCACGCCGTGCTGATACGCGTAAAGACCGGTCAATATGTTGACGTGGGACGGCAGTGTGACCACGTTGTGCGCATGCGCGTTCGTGAAGATGATCCCGCGCGCCGCGAGCGCATCGATGAACGGCGTCTTGACGAGCGTGTTTCCTGTGTATCCGAGAGCGTCCGCGCGCGTGGTGTCGATCGTGATGAGGATGATGTCGCGAGCGGGAGAGCGGTGTGCTTGCGACCGCGCGCGCCACAGCGCGAAGGCGACGCCGATTCCAATCAATACGGCGATCGCCAGAAGCACGACCGCAATGCGTCGCCGCGCGGTGCGCGTTCCCTCGGGACGTTCGGGAGCGCTGGACACCGACTCCTTCACGCGCACTGACGAGCCGTGGCGTCCGCCGCCCGATTTCTTTTTCATTCAGTGAATCCAGGACGTCATTTCAGTTGCGACTTCAGCATCGGCGTGACGGCGGCCAGCCGCTTCGGTAGCTGCCGCAGCTCCGCGTCCTGCGGGAAATGCTGAAGACCCTGATACGTCCAGAAGAGCGCACCGCGATCGTCGCCGATCGCCTTCAATGTCTCGGCGATCACAACATACGAATGCGCAGCGGGTGAGGCCTTGATGGCATCGAAGACGACCTGCGTCGCCTGGTCGATCCTATGCTCGGTCGCCAGAAGCATGATGAGTGAGGAATAGGCGCGCGGATCGGTCGGAAAGTCATTGATCTCTGCGCGGAACTCGCGCTCAGCCTCCTCCCCCCTTCCGAGCCGGGCCAGCGCATCGCCGCGCGTCAGATGGAGTGTGAGAAACTTTGGCGGAGTCCTTTGCTGGACGTGGACAGCTGCCTGATCGAGGTACGCAAGCGCCTTCTGGTAGTTCGCGCGGTCCATCTCGATCCCGGCGAGAATCATCAGCTCGGTCGTCGGATCGTTCACGGTCTGCAACGCAAGCTTCGCTTCCTGCTCCGCACGGTCAGGATTTTGGCGCGCGACCCAGATCCGGGAAAGGATCTCGTGCGCCTGCCCAGGCTCGATCTTCACGGCGATCTCAGCATGCTGCTGCGCGGTGTCAAGGTCGCCGTTTGTAAGCGCAAGGTTGGCGACATCGAACAGAAGCGCGATCGCGCCGGGATTCTGCCGCAGTCCTTCCTTCGCCGACTCGAGCGCCCCGCCGTGTTCTCCCATCGCCCACAGGATTTTCGATTTCAGGTCCCACAAATCGACGATCTGCGCGTTCGTCCCCAGCAACGAGTTCGTGAGACGGAGCGCCTCGGGATAATGCTTGTTCTTGTAGTAGGTGTACGCCAGGCGTATGTTCTGAAACGCGCCGAGCTCCACTTTCGGATCGGGCAGCTCTTTCCCGTTTTGTGGCGTCACGGTCGATCCGACATATCCGAGGGCCGCAAGCTTGGCCGCTTCTTCGGGATCAAAGCCCGAAGGCGCGACGGCTTCTTTGATGAGCGGCTCGATCGCCGCGCGCATCCTTACGTAGGTGCGGCGGTCGTCCTGCACGAGGTTCTTCTTTTCGCCGGGATCGGTAGCGAGATTGAACAACTCCGGCATCGGCGCGCGGATGAAATGATCCTTCCCGTCGATCAGCGACTGCGTGTCGCTCCATCCGAAGTGAAAGCGCGGGTAGTACGTCTCCGAGTAGACCTGCCGTGTGGGGCCTCCGTCGATGAATGTCAACAAAGACTGGCCCGTCCGGTGGCCCGTTTTCGGCGCGGGTGTCTCGGTCCGTTCAAGGATCGTCGGAAAGACGTCGACGAGTTGCACCGGTACTGGCACCGACGCTCCCGCCCGTCGCGACTGCGGCAGCTTCACGATCAGCGGGACCTGCAACGCATAGCGATAGAGAAACATCCCGTGCTCTTCCTCGCCATGTTCATTGAGGCCTTCCCCATGATCAGACAGCAGGATGATGAGCGCCTTGTCGTAGACGCCCATGCGTTTGAGATCGGCGATGAGGTCGCCGACGACCGCATCGGAATACGCGATCTCGCCGTCATAGTGGTTCGGATACCTGCTGAAGTATGGCTCCGGCGGCTCGTACGGAGTGTGCGGATCGTACAGATGGAAAAACAGAAAGAACGGTTTCGCCCCTTGTTTGTTAAGCCATGGTCTGATCGCCTGCAGCGTCTCTCCTCCGATTCTCTGGATCCTGCCGAGAACTTCGCCGCCATTGATCGCTTTGGTGGAGTCATCGAAGAAATCGAATCCGTGCGCCACTCCCGTTTCGCGCCGCAAAACGAATGCCGAGACGGCGGCGCCAGTTGCGTATCCGTTCTTCTTCAGCAGATCGGGCAGCGTCGGGATCGATTCAGACAGACGATTTCCCATGTTGTCGCGGATGCCGCTGTCGGCCGGGAGCATCCCGGTCAGGATCGTCACGTGCGACGGCAGCGTCAGCGGAACGTGGCTATAGGCCCGTTCGTAAAGAATCGCATCAGCGCGCAGCGCATCGATATTCGGGGTGGCGACGCCCTTGTAGCCATACGCGGGAAGGTGATCGGAGCGGAGCGTATCGATCGAAATCAGGATCACCGGAGTGGTCCGCAAGGGGGCGCCGATCGAGTGACGATCGCAGGCGGTGAGGATCAATCCGAAAAGAAGAGCCGCGAAGGCAGTAACGGACGACAGGATTGCATGACGCAAACGTGCATGCGTCCGTTGTTTGCCGCCTGTCGCCCTGAGACTATCGGAGCCGCGAGACGGCGCAGGACGGTGAAGGATCCTAGCGCGGGCTGCGCCCGCAAGCCAAAAAGGCCGGAGAGAGCATTCAGTTGTCGTAACCATCATCTCCAGGCTGTCATCCTGAGCCCGCTGGCGAAGGATCTCAAGCGGGTGTAACCCTGAAGAAGCGCAGCGCTCAGGGTGGGTGACGGTAGCAAACTCCTCCACCCAGGAGCCGAGCTTCGCCGGGAGTTCTTCATCTTGAGATCCCTCGCGTGCGCGCTCGGGATGACAGAGCGCAGTTCCTGTTTCGACCCTTCAGAATCGTCGCGTCGCGCGACGTGACAGAAATTGGGTTGCTGGCGCAGCCGGCGTTCCGGCTATGGGTTGCCTCGATCATTTCTTCGGCAGTGCCGCGAGCATCGTCTTCGCATCCTTCGCTTCGGGCGAGTCAGGTGCGAGCGCTACGACCTGTTCAAAGTCCGTTCTCGCCAGCTCCGTCTTCTTCAGTTGCGTGTACGCAAGGCCACGATAGTAGTAGGCCTCCCCGGCTTTCGGATTCAGCTCGACCGCCTTGCTGAAGTAGGTGGCAGCATCGGTCGGATTGTTCTTGTTCAGGAAGAGGATTCCCACATTGAGGTAGACGTTGGGATCGGTGATCGCCGATGGAGGCAGCTTCTCGAGCTCCGCTCTTCCCGCGTCGAGCTGGCCGTTCTGAAGATAGAGATTCGCGAGGAGCACCTGAGCCGGAATGTTCGCAGGATCGGCGGCGATGACATTTCCCTGCATCGCGATCGCCTTTGGCAGATCGCCGGCGCGGTAATACGCCTGTGCCATCACCGGCATGAGCTGATCGTGAATTTTTTTCGTCGCCGGTTTGTCGGTCGGAACGAGCGGATAGGCCTTCTCGAAATCAGCCACTGCCTCTTTGTACTTCGCCGCGGTCATCAGCTCCTGACCCTCGGTAATCTCATCGGCCACCTCTTTCGGGAGCAAAAGGGTCGGCGCGACCGTCGCGGCCGGCGCTTCCTCTTTCATCTCGGGCGCGAGCGCCGTCTTGATCATCGGCGACGTGCTCATCTCGCTCACATTTGCCGAGCCCCGCGTGGTCTGGTATCCGGTGGCAACGATATCGATGTTCCACTGGCCGCCGATCAAACCGAGCGCGGACCAATGCCCGTGGGCGTCGGATTTCGAGACGATCGGGACGGTGTTCCCCGATGGCAGAGAAACGGTGACCACTGCTCCCTGAACTGGCTTGCCCGTCTCTTTGTCCGTCACGATTCCCGCGAGACGTCCAGTACCGCGTACCTGGGCGATGACAGCTGAAGCGGTGATGAACGTCAGCACGAGGGCGAATGAAAGAGTGAATCTGCGCATGAATCCTCCGTCAGAATGAGATCGTTTCCGGACGGCCGCAGAGAACGCGCGCCGTGGCTACGCTCTTCCAATCTTAGTACACGGTTCGCTACATTCGACGGAACCTTTGCGATTGCCTACTCCCTTCGGCGAGGTGGATATGGAGGCTGCTGCGTCGTGGCATCGCGAAATCGTACGCGGCCCCTGCCGGGGTCGATGAATCTCGCTCGTTTTCGCTAAGTCGAGTAGGGACCGCCCTCTCGGGCGGCCCCTCTCACAGAACCGGACTTGTGGATCTCACATCCGGCTCTTCGGGACGCTGGCGTCGGGCTGTTGAGCCGTAGTCCAGCGCCGGTATCGAAACACCCGCAGCTATCCCAACACGAGTTGGGGCGAGACGCTTCGGTACGGTCATCTAGCTAGAGCGTACCTATTCGTACTCGTCAGCATGGTTGCAACTTTTCGTCTGAGACCTCGACATATGGCACCACGGGCAGAGCAGACAGGAATTCGTTCCCAATCCGCGCTACCGTTGCCCCTTTCGGGCTTTCGGCTGTCTCGAAGCTCATTCTCAATGCTCCTGCTTGTTCGCTGGCCGTGGCCGCCTTCCCTCCCTGACTCGCGTCAGTTGGGATCGCCTTTCCGCGACCTTCTGGTACTACGCAGCCATCCGACTTCTCTCGTCCCTTCGCCACCTTGTTTTTCATCCTCGATGGCTACCGCTCTCTTCGCGGAGGCCGAGAGATCTCCCCGGGTAAGAACGCAGAACTTCTGTATCACCCCCGTCGCCCCTACGCACGCCCATCGAACGGATATCGGGCTTCGCTGCTGCGGGCCAGCTCACCCATGGACGTACGCCTCACGGCGCTTCGCTTTCGCTCGGGTCGATACAGCACCTTAGACTTCCATCGGACATCCCCTCACGGGGCTTTCACTCTGGTCCCCATTCATGCCCCTGTCACTTCGGTGTGGGGTTCCTTCCGTCAGCGCACCCGGTGGTCGCTCGCTCCGCTCGCACCACCGGCTACCCTTCGCGCCGCCTCCGGCGGCAAACCTGGGATAGGCGATGTGCTACGACCCGACGGGGAGTCGATGTGATCGGCAAACGCGCCGAACTCCAGTAGCCGCCGGAGGCGGCTTGTACGGTAGCC
>OLLN01000384.1_pt1 | contig 11834 bp, 8 predicted proteins | sample 1604281 | NCBI WGS metagenome assembly OLLN01 (sample SAMEA104055716, study PRJEB20765) | soil metagenome | biome: Arctic tundra; feature: Polygonal ground; material: soil | place: USA | collected 2011-09 | depth 0-0.5 m | reverse complement strand
GTCCCGCCGAAAGGCTGGATCGCGAAGATTCTCGACGAGCTCGAGAACAAGCTCTCATTCCCGCCGGCCTAGGTCGACGCGGCCTGCCGCAGCCGAGCTCTTCCGCAGCGTCTTCTCACTTTCGATGGTGATGTCCGTCATAAAAATGGCATCAATCTTCAGGTACCTTCCGGAAAGATATCGCTGCCGCTTACCACACTGGCTGCCGATACGCTCCGAGGCCGGACTCACGTCCGCCCGGATTAGGAGGGTCACAGGTATGAGAAAAGCCACGCTTGCACTGATCATCTGCCTCACAATCCTTACTGGACCACTCTACGCAGTCTGCAAGTCTGAGGCGTGCAAACAGGCAACGGCGTGGAAGAACGGCTACACCGCGATCGTCCTCGACGACAACATCAGCCGAGCCGACTACTTCGCAGTGCTCGATGTTGTGAAAGCCAACAAGGGCGCCGTCGCGATCGAGGCAGAACGCGTTCTGCTCGGATGGATTCCGATTACGTCAGCCGGCAGGATACGCGCGGCCAGAGGCGTCAGCGCGGTCCTGTATGAGGCAGTTCAGCGCCCTGCCGATCTCGTACATCGCGACGAGGCGCTTGCCGCGTTGTCATTTTTCAATAAGGTGCGAACCGGCGAATTTGAAGACAGGATTGAGGCAGGTCTGGCGGTAGAGGGACAGCCGCTCGTTGGCTGTGTCGCACGTGAACGAACGTCCACTCCGGCTCACGCGCAGAGTATTCTGAGCGTTCTCCAAGATACACTGGCTGAAGAAACAGGTATCATGCAAACGTCGGAAGTGAATCTTACCAATGGCGAGAACCCGGGAAAGGTACTGAAACTCCCCGGCACTGTCTCCCCGAAGTGGGGGGATTTTCAGACGCCCTACCGGAACACCCAAATGCGTGGGCGTATAACCGTTCAGCTTTTCAGGCTTGACAGCGACGGTAGCATTGATCCGAACCTTTACACATGGTCGAATACGGATCTCGGAACGTCACGCGACCAGGTGTATAGCGCATTCACCTTCTGGGTAGATCAAGCGACGGCCCGCGGCGTCACACTTAGCTTCCGAGTTGAGACAGAAGACCCGTTTAACCGGTTAACACGTTCAATTTACCCGACACCCACACACTATGAGCCAATCACGCACGGAATCGTTGACGACTATAAGTGGATCAACGACGCGCTCGCGCCGATTGGCTACGGAGCATCACCCGTCACGGCTGAGAACGTGTATACCCAAAACGAGGCATACAACCTAGCCAAGCAGGCTGACCCGGTATATGGCCCGTTCGATGGGTCGTTCACTCTCTATATTGGCTACAATCCGTACCCTGCGTCCGATCTTTTTACTGATGGCACGCCCGCCTATGCCGGCTTTAGGGGTGGGCCCTACGTGATGGCCAATTGGAACAGCGGAGGTTGGGGCCCCGACAATCTCGGCCGCGTTATCACTCATGAGACCGGTCACATTTTTTGGGCCTGCGACGAGCATTTGTCGGGCTGCTTCACTTGTTACATGTGCGCATACAACGTGGATCCGCGCAATCAAATCCAAACACCATGGGTAACCAATGCAAATTGCGAGAATCCCTCATCCACCGGAACCTGTGATGTACCCCTCACGACCTGTATGATGAAGCTCAATAGCTACAATTTGTGTCCTCATACTCCGGGCCAGATTGGCTGGTAGATACCCTATGATCATCCTGACTCGCGTAGCCATCCTGCGGTATCTCTTCGCGGCGGCGTTGATCTCGACGGCATTCATTCGTCCGGGCGCGGCACAAGATCTCAGTCTGTTCGAGCGCGTGCTCGTGCCGGTCACCGTGAGTAGAATCCCTGGTGCCTTCGGTACCCTCTGGTCAACGGAGTTGTGGTACCGCAACAATTCAACTCGTCCGGTGGTCGTCTATCCGCTCGCGATGTCGGACCACGTTCCGACGATGAATCGAACTGAATTATTGCGTATATTCACGTCTCCAAATTACGATCCAAGCCAAATAATCTACGTGAGCCGCGACGGAATTGACGACGTTCAATTCGATCTTCGGTTGTTTAACCGATCCGACCCGAACTCAACGTTCGGAACAAAGCTCCCGGTCGTTCGCGAGCGCGAATTTTCTGACGCCATCAGCCTCATCAATGTGCCCACCGCTGCGGACTTCCGCAGTGCATTGCGTATTTACGCCCTGCCGGATGACTCGTTCGCCGGAGAAACCGTTCTGGTCCAACTCTACTCGAACGATGAACGGCTACTGGTATCCACCGAAATGCCTTTTAACGGCGCACCGCGATATGCTGCGGTTTGGTCTCTTGCAGACGCATACCCGGAGATACGGCAGGCAGATCGTGTCCGGGTGCACGTTGAGTCACGAAGTGGCCGCAAGATCTGGGCCTTCGTCAGCGTCACCTCGAACACGACTCAGGACGTCTCAATCGTTACCCCGAATTGATCAGGCGAGTGGTTTTTCGCTGGAAGCTGCCCGTGCAGATCGACGCTGAGATCCGGCGCCTCGCGCTCGGGCCCGGCGAAGATCCGGCGCGAAAGCAGACCGCTCCGCCTTGCTTCTTTCTCTGAGGAGATTGGCGCTGGAGCCGCGAAAGCGGAGCCCGATTGCTCGGCGCTCGGTGAGGTCTCAGCCGGCATCCATGCTTCAAACCGAGCGTCGCTGGCTCGAGGCGATCGACAAAGCCCCAGCCGGTTGCGCGCAACCTATTGGCGACTGCTTTCGGGTGAGGTAGGACTGGGCAGGCATTTCCGCCCTCCTTCAATGTGAGCGTGCCTCTCGACGACCTCGCCGTGGCGCGAGTGCGGCAGTTCTTTCGCGATCGTGCGCCCGTAAGCCTCCTTGACGCCACGATGATCGTGCGCTCCGATCCGGCGTGGGTACTCACACAGATCGAGAATCCGGAGCGCGCTGCCGCTGGCCACGCCATCCCATGGCCGGAGGTTGCCGCGATCGTCCAGCGGACATGGACGCCCGCCGATCTCGATGCAGCTGTGGGCGAGATCGAAGGATTTCCAAAACTGCTCCGCGTGTCGGTCGTGCACTGGCGTCTCCCTGCGTACCTGGTGATCGCGCTGGAGCAGATCGTCGTCGAGATCCGCGCGGACTCTCCAGAAGGCGAAACGCTCACGGTCGAGTCCTACGTGGCGCGGCTGCTCGACCTTTTTGTGGACATGGACAGGGTACAGGGGCTCTGCAGCGACCCGGCATTCCGCGAAGCATTCGAGTTTCCAGACCGCGAGGAGAGCTGAGGCGATGACCAAAAGGCAAGAGAGCATCAAGACGAAGTTCGTCAACCTGGCCGGAGATCTATCCCAGGGCGCTGCAATCGATCGAACCTCGGCCCGCGAACGGGTCCCCATTCCCTCTGGCAGGATCGACGTTGGTGAGATCGTCTTCCGCGCGCGAGCCGGCATCCCCGAGATCTACATCGGCGCAGGAGACCTTCTCATCGTCGAACGCCGGGAGCTGGACCACGCCGCCACCGGTGAGCTGGTCATCGTCCTGGCCGATGACCGGGCCTTCATCGGCCACTGGTGGGCGAAATGCGGCGAGCGCGCCCTCCTGGACGGCAAGTTGACCCCAATCACCGAGGGCAGGACGATGCAGATCCTCGGCGCCATCAACTTCATTCTTCGCTGGCGATGAGGCAATCGGCATCACGACAACCTGGCGAGCTTGCGAAACTGCATCGCCGGATTGGAGGGGTTGAGTTGCAGATCGAACGCCGTCGTCCTCACGGCCTTCTGTCAGTCTGGCGAGGCTCGCGCTGAACGTGCCGGCGATTCGGAAGTCCTTTGCGAATGCTTCTATGTTTCGAAGGGCATGATCCGCCGCATGAATTCATCGAAGAGGGGGACGGTAAACGCGGTGTCGCCGTGGTTGGGACTCCAGATCATGCCTTTGGCAATCAGCTGATTTCGGGTCGGCCCGAGAGAGGTCACCTCGCGCTCGAGTTTCCTGGAAATGTCTCCTGAGCGATGCGGACCCGGCCCGAGCTCGGCCATCGCTCGCAAATATTTCTTCTCGGCCAGCGTGAGGCGATCGAGTCTCACGCGAAAGAAGCTCTCATCGAGCGCCGCGATGACGGACTTGGAGGCGAGATCGACGTCGTGCAACGTAATCGGCGAAGCCGATGCTGTATCCCATGCATGCTTGCCCCACTCCTGGAGGAAGTAGGGATATCCGCGAGTCTCTTCGACGATTCGCTTCATGGCGTCGTCATTCACGAATACTCCATGATCCTCGGCGGGTTTGCCGATGGCCACCTTTGCCGCCTCCGGATCGAGGGCGCCGACGGTCGGGAAATCAAAAAGCCGCTCGGCGTACGATTTTGCTCGTCCCATGCGTCCCCGAAGTTGGGGAAGACCGGCCCCGACCATCGTCACCGGCATCCGGCGTTGCGCCGTTCGATGCAGTGCCGTGATCAATGCCGCCAGCTCGTTCTCTTCCACGTATTGCAGTTCATCGACGAAGAGGACGAGAGCTGTCCCGGCCGCCTGCGCGGCCGCTCCCGCCGCTTCGAGCAGCGACTGAAGATCGTGCTCGAGATCGCCGTTGTCCGCGAGTCCCGGCTCCGGATCAAAGTCGAAGCCGACCTCGATGTCGTTGAACTTGAACTGGAGCGACTTTGCGAAGCCGGCCAGTGCGCGGAGTGCACGAGTGGCCAGCGCGGAAGCGCGCTCGTTGCGCGACAAGCGAAGCAACGCCTGCCGGAGTTGTGGCGCCACGATCGCAGGCAGGGACCGTTTCTCCGGTGCCTCGATGCGAACCGTGTGAATGCCCGCCCCCTCGGCGTCATCGCGCATCCGGTCGAGAAGAACGGTCTTTCCGACACCCCGCAGCCCAACCAGGACCATGCTCTTGGTCGGCAATCCAAGGCGCAGCCGTTCCGTGGCGATCCGGACCGTTTCCCGGAGGGCATCACGTCCAGCCAGCTCCGGAGGAGGAGTCCCTGCGCCGGGTGCGTACGGGTTGGTGACCGGGTCCATGAGCGGAGCGATTGTAGCAACTTATATTCGGTTTACAAGAAAACGCTAAACTCCCTAACTTCGCTCAAATTGGGACGATACGCCTGATCGGCATTGGCGACGAGATGGGTTCACACCTTCGGTTCTCCCGAACCTCCTCGAACGCGGACATAACTCGCGCAGTCTCATTGACTTGCCTCAGGTGTGCCGGAAAAAGATCGCCGCGCACTCAGGCTTGCATTCGTACCCAAGTCGTTGCAAACGCGTCGCTTCTCCGCGGAGTTGCTCCTTCGCGGGGACGGTGTTGTGAATCGTGTACGAGGCCGTAAGTCAATCCGACACTGCAACTTGCGCGAGAATGATTCTGAACGAACGAGGTACGAAGGTGTGGCCCCACTTGCTCTGACCGCCACTTGCTCTGACCGGTCCGGTACTGGCCTGTGTTCGACGGCGCATCGGGAACCTGAAATAAGGGAGCGCGTTATTTTAGGTTCGATGGCTTCCCTAAATCAACCAGCAACAGACTCGTCTGGCCGCGACAGGTGCGATGGCCCCGTCCGTCATTCGCGACCGAGCGCCTGGATCCTACTCCCTCGTCCTTTTCCCCCGACGCCAGTTCCTACTCAGCTCTTCGGCAACGTCCGCATCGATCACCTTTGACGAGGCCTTTCCAAACCGTTTCAAACCGCACGACAGCGCCAGCCTCGCGAACGCTGTCCAACTGAGACTGTTCGATCGTAGGCGGGCATCCTCCTCAAGATAGACACGCGTCCACGGTTTCGTCTTCTGCACATGAAGGATTGCACTGTGTTTGAGAACTCGTGGCCTCTTCGATCCTTTGGCGGTCCAGATCTGAATGACAGAATCTCCTTCCTTCGCCTTCTGACGAAAGGTGCTCTTCCCGGCAAACCGAATCCAGCCCACCTCGGATCGGCGATGCTGGCGTTTCTGTTCCGCGGCAGCGGTACCCCTCTCGACCGATCGGGTCTCATCGGGAAAGGCATCATCAGGAAGTTGTTTCACGCTGATCAGCCATGTTCGCGAGCCTCGGTCTGCGAATCGAGACTTTCGGCCAGCGACATGTACAGGCCTCGGTGAGCGCTTCACGATGATCTTCGAGATGCGATCGAGAAAGCGGGCATCGATCGGATCGGCACGACGGACCATCTCGTCGATCAGGGATGCAACGCCGGCGTGGATCACGTGATCAGTGGTTATGAGAGCCGCTTCCGCAAGGGCATTCCCGGAGAGATTGGCCGATCCGATGATTGCTGTCTTTCCGAACAGCATCAGCTTCGCGTGAAGGCCCTGAAGGCTGTAGAGCTCAGCGCTCCGCTCATATGCGCGCCGCAGCACGGTCGCGTCGGTCTGGCCCGAGGCAATGGCGTGGTTCGAGGCGTCGCAAACGAGTACATCGCCTCCTCCAAAAGCAACGTCGTCGTCGCTGGTCACATAAGCGACAGCTGCCTTCTTTGATCCGCGCTTCCTGGAGAGATGCTTCAATTCCTTGCGCAGGCCGCTGGACACGACTTGGTGCGGTGATGACTTGATCATTGTTGCCTTTGATGGCATTGATCATAGTCGGCGACGAGACCGCAACGCGGCTACGATAGGCGGGCGAACAAAGGTGCGGCGTTCCGTGGCCACTCTCGAAAAAGCAATCGGCATCGCAGCGCAGGCCCACGCGGGTCAGGTCGACAAGGCAGGAGCGCCCTACATCCTCCATCCTCTTCGGGTGATGCTCGGCGTTGCCTCACTGGAAGAGAGGATTGTCGCGGTTCTCCATGATGTCGTTGAGGACACCGACTGGACGTTCGAACGGCTGCGAGTTGAGGGCTTCGCCGAATCCGTCCTGGAAGCGCTGGACGCGGTCACACGCCGCGAAGGCGAATCGTACGAAGACTTCGTCCTGCGTGCGGCAAAGAATCCGATTGGTCGAAACGTCAAGCGTGCCGACCTACTCGACAATCTCAACCTGTCGCGCATCCCGGCCCCCACACCGAACGACCACGACCGAGTCGCAAGGTACCGAAAGGCGCTATCGCTCCTCGACTCGGCGTAGGCCCTTTGAAGCCGATCCGTCAGGTTGGCTTTGGGGCGCTCATATCACCCAGAAACTCCGACCCCGGTTCTACTCCCGTTACCAGCAACTGGTCCCTCGCTCGTGTGCATGCCACGTAAAGCAGGTGGCGTTCGGTCTGGTAGACGTCGTCGAGGTCGGACTCGTCGGTAACGGACTCGATGCGCTCCTGTGAAGGGATGACCTCGTCGTCGCAGGCCATCACCACGACGGCTCGGAACTCCAGGCCTTTGGCCAGGTGCATGGTCATGATCGAAAGGCGGTCGTGACGAGTCTCCATTCGCTCATCGAGAAGGAGATGCGCCACGCCGGCCTGTTTCGCGGCGGCTTCCGCTCGCGGGACCTCGGCGTTGGAGCGGACGAAGATCGCCAGCTCGTGGGGGCGGAGGCCCTCGTCTACTCGCTGCTTGACCCAGTTCGCGACTTGATCGCGCTCGGCGTTCGGTGTCGCGGCGATCGTGATCGTCGGCGGCACGCCGTTGAATACCGAGATCGTTCCTTTGCGCTCCTCGGTGATGCCATCGACGTCGGAGAGCTCGTTGCCGAGCAGGCGGTCGGCCTGGTTGCGGATCTGGTGTGACGTCCGGTAGTTGATGCGCAGCCGCGTCGAGCGGCCGCGGATGTCGACGCCCAGCTCCTTCCATGAGAACGGCTGCTGGAAGATGCGCTGGCCGAGGTCGCCGGTGAAGAAGAGACTGTTCGGGCGGCTGCCGCCCATCGCGGCGAGGAAGCGAAGCTCGGCGACGCTGACGTCCTGCGCTTCGTCGACGATCACGTAATCGAACGTCGGACGCGTTAGCTGACCGGCCTTCGAGGCCAGCCGGGTGAAGAGCGCCGCCCCAGTTACGAGCTTTTCATTGGTCAGCTTCGCATCGACCTGTTCGAAGATCGCCCAGAGCAGCAGACGTTGTTTCTCCGGCAATCGCGTCTTGCGGCCGAGGCGCTTCACGTCGCGATATTCGTCCCAGGTGCGCAACTGCCAGGCGTCAACGACGCTCGACCATTCCGTCCAGAGGAAGTGCCGGCTGAACTTGTGCGCCCCTGATGCCGCGCTCGCCTCGGCAAGAAGATCCTGAATGACCTTCGTGGTCGCGATCTTCACCGTTCCGAAGTGCGCGGCGTAAAGACGCGCGCCGATCGCGCCGAGGGATTGCACTTCGAGGCGCTCGGCAATGTGAGGCTCGTTGCCGATCAGCAACCGGAGCCGCGAACGGAGTGCATTGGCGAGCGTCTCCGAGAAGGTGGTCAGGAGGACGCGTGCGTCACGATCGGACCGCGCCAGATAGACGGCGCGATGCAACGCAACAATCGTTTTGCGTGTGCCCGCCGATCCGGAGATGCGAGCCGGGCCGCCGCAGTCGCTTTCGACGAGTTGCCGCTGCGATGGATGGAGGAAGACCGTCCACTTCTCCCATGGAGCATCGAGCGCGCGCTCGAGCTCCTCGACGTTGGCGATCACACGGAATCTGCGCTGCGCATCAGGATGCTGAAACGCGTCGACCTTCAGCGGGAACGGCGGCGGCAACGGCGGTTTGACCCCGGTGGCCAGATCGAGCACCGCCTCGGCCGCTTCAGTCGGCAGATGCTCCGCCACATCGAACAGCGTCGCCTCCGTTGCCAGCCGCACCTCGGCCAGCCACTCCGCCGGCACGCCGTAACTCGACAACACCCAATCGGGAAGATCGCTGAACAGGAGCTTGGGCGGGACGATCTCCGGCGCCGCCTCGACATAGCGAGGAACGACGATCTCCCGAACGCTCTCCCGCACCTCGACTAGCTGCGCGGCCCCGGTGGTCGGGTGCCGCTCGATCTTCCGCCGCTCCGCCCACACGTACGCCGCATCGTGATGATCGACGTAGCAGAGCATCAGGCTCGACGCCGTCCGATGCACGATTAGCCGGATATCGCTGCTGACGCGAATCGACCAAAAGTTGGGGTCCTTCGACTTGGCGAGCTTGTGAAACTGCATCGAAGGATTGGATGGATCGAGCTGCAGATCGAACGCCGTCGTCTTCACACCCTTCTGCTCCTCGCCGGTGAGCCTGGCGAGGGAGGTGGTGAAGGTGTCGGCGATTCGGAAATCCATAGCTTATGGGCCGCCTACCGCGGCGGTTGAACGCTTCTCTCGCGGATCAGCCGGACTCGCGAGAATACGTCGTCCCCCGACCTCAACACCATTTAGCGCGCCAATCGCTCGCGCGGCCTCGTCCAGCGATCGCAATTCGACAAAACAAGCGCCACGCGATTTTTGTGTATCTCTGTCGATCAAAACGTACACGTCCGTCACAGTGATGTCGAAGCCCGCAAATAGCGCACGCACGTCGGACGCAATGAAGTCGTACGGGAGATTTGCGAGATAGATACGCTGGCTGAGCGGCGCCGGCTGTCGTTCGCGCCCACCACGGCTGATGTGTTCCTCTACGAGTTGGTGCGCGCCGCTGATCCTTAGCCGCCGTCCACCCAGAACGAGCGCGCCATCGAGATCGAGCGCAGCCATCAAGGCCCCGCGTCCGCTCGGCTCCACAAAGGCAAATCCTCGACTTCTACGAGTCTCGTGATCAAACGGAAGAGCCACGTCCTTCAAGAGGATGCCTGCGTTTTGAAACACCTCTCGAAGTTCATCCTCGCTCGCTCCGTAAGGAATACCGCCAACGAAGAGGCGCGTCGGCAACTCCACCTCAGCCGCCGCCGTTCCTGCCTGCGCCTTCCTTAGAGCTCCGAGCGCATCTGCCAATGGCGGAGATAAAAGGTGTTCGGTGGCTTGAGGCAACTTGTCGAGTTGCGTCGCCAGGTAGTTGACGAATTCCTCGGCATTCCGCGCGGTGGTGAGAGCGGAGAACTGATGATCCAGTCCGGCGCCGATCCGTTGGGCCACGTTCTTACAGAGCTCGGCATCGCCAATCCACGTGTCCTCGGCGCACGCCGCCAAGTACTCTGGATTCACCATCAGCTGCAGATGAACAAGACCTGACGAACTGATCTTAAGCAAGTCTTCGTCGCGGATCGCGTCCGTCCGAAGATGCTCAGGGATCAAACAACCCTCACGAGCGAGGAACAGCAGCTCCGCGCGAATGCGCAGCGCGTCATGGCCAATCGCTGCCAACTCCGCGATCATGTCGCTCGCACGGTGGAAGCCCTCCACCCCGGCGGGTCCCTTCAGCCGAAGCCGCTGCTCAAACCATTGCAAAATGGTGGACCGCGCGAAATGATCAGGCAACGAATCCTCAGGATCGCACTGAACAATGTTCTTTAGGTACGCCGCGTTACCGTCGTAGAACCGACGCCGCATACGCAAGAGAACTCTCGCAACAACCGACAGCGGTAAGACATGCTGCCCCTCGAAGAACCGAATCTTGTAGATCTCGTCTTCACCGATATGTCCGCTTGTGCAAAACTCAAGGAATATCTCGAGCGCCAAGCGTACATCTCGGCCGGCAAGACCGGTCATGACCTGCCGGACGAAGCGGTCGTGCGCATACAATGATCTCAATATGCTTGCGAGATACAGCGCCTGGTCTTCAGCGGGGTAGCTCACCCTGATCCCATTCGGCAGCTGATAGGACAGGTTACTGGGCGTCGCTGCATTGCGACCCATATCCGCCAACGCAAGTGTGACGCGAGCCTGCAGAACGTCCGAAAACTGCGGCGGCTCGATTCGAAAGACGAATTGCTTGAGCGCTGTATCGAGGGGCGGATCGTGGCGATGGAGGTCGTATGTGACATCGCGCAGTGGGAGAATGATGAGGCACCGAAACTGATTCTGCAGCCAGTGAGCAAGTTGAAACATCGTTAACTGCTCGTCTCTACTTCTCTTGTCGCAGTTGTCAAGAACAATGACCAACAAAAGCCCACGGCTCCCGCAAACATGCCGCGCCATCGCCTTACCGAGTGTCAAGGCGTCGCGTTGAAGCTCCGACAGGCGATCCGCTATTCGCGTGCGCGCCTCGATCGAGTCACGACCGAGAACCGCAAGAGGACCCTTTCGAAGCGCCTTTAGCTCACCGGCAAAAAGCTTTTCAAGCATTGACAATTCGTCAAAATCTATGGTTGGAAAGCTCGTACGAAACTCTTCCACGATCGTTCGCGCAATCCAATCGTACGCAACGCTGACATTTAGAGGCGCGTCGTTGAGATTCACGCGAAGCCACGCCGTTCTTTGACGAACCTCGTCGGGAAGCGCGACTAGCGACAAATAGTCAACGAATGTCGACTTGCCGGCCCCGACACTCCCGATCAGCAGAAGTATCTGGTTTTCGAGCTTCTTGTGGTCGGCTGTTAAAGCTTTGGTGATCTCTCGTGGCTTGGCACTGTTTTCGATAACCGGAAGATTCGCCGCGGACGGTGCGACGGCGTTTCGGATAAGCCGATCAATCGGCTCCACGTATCGCTGCTGGCGCAGGGAGGCGATGTACGCGTCGCGAACAATTCTGGCACGATCCTCAGGCGTCTTTGGGTTGAATATGTGCCCATAGTCACCGACGATCGTCGCGCCAAATGTGTTCTGCGCTAACTCCTCATTTTGGAACGCGGAGCCGCCCACGAGGCTCACGGGTCGGAGGTAGCTACCCTCGCGCGCTGTCCGCCGCAGTCCGTCCGCATGCTCTTGCATCGTGCTCCTGCGACAGAGTTCAACAAACTCGGCGAACCGAACGTTGCCAGCGGAAAACTCTGCGTTCGTAAGTTGTATCTGTTTACCACGCTTGACCCGTGAGGAAGATAGGGTGAAAATCATCTCGTGAGTGGTGGGATGGGGGAGATCGAGGCGCTGCGTGT
>OLLN01000136.1_pt1 | contig 11885 bp, 8 predicted proteins | sample 1604281 | NCBI WGS metagenome assembly OLLN01 (sample SAMEA104055716, study PRJEB20765) | soil metagenome | biome: Arctic tundra; feature: Polygonal ground; material: soil | place: USA | collected 2011-09 | depth 0-0.5 m | reverse complement strand
GCTCCGTCGGCGGGGGATTCCTCGCCCACCCTCGCCACCGCCCTCTCGGAATGACAGCGCGTGTCATTAGAAGACTCCGGCACTTCGTGTCCTGCGGCGCCTCAGGATGACAGTTTGCACCGTCGCGATAGACTCACCTTCGATGAGCGCGCTCTACGCACTGGCGGCATTTGCCATGACTCTGGCCGGCGGTGCGTTTGCGTTTCGCTACCGGCAGTACCTGCTTTACATCATGGCGTTCTCGTCGGGATTGCTGATCGGCGTTGCCTTCCTCGATCTCGTCCCCGAGGTCTTCGCGCTGGCGCACGAGCACACGATTGACATCCGCGTGCTGATGCTGACGCTGATCATGGGCTTCCTGGCCATCTTCCTTCTCGAGAAGCTGACGATCATCCACAGCGAGAAGCAGCACGACGAGCCGGGCCATCATCACAACGTCGGCCTGGTCGGTGCGATCGGATTGTCCTTCCACAGCTTTCTCGACGGACTGGCGATCGGAGTCGGATTCAAGGCGGGGACGCAGGTCGGGCTGGTCGTGCTGGCGGCGGTCGTCGCGCACGATTTCGCGGATGGGCTGAATACCGTCACGTTCATGCTGGCGACGCGCAACAGCCGCTGGCGCACCGGCGCGCTGCTGGGGATCGACGCCATCGCGCCGGTACTCGGCGCACTTTGCGCGGGCCTGTTTCACATCGCGCCGCGCGTCCTGGCCTTTCAGCTCTCGTTCTTCGCCGGCTTCCTTCTCTACCTCGGCGCCAGCGATCTCCTGCCGCAGGTTCACGCGCGAACGCGTGGCGCGCTCATCGCCGTGACGATCGCCGGAGTGGTGGTGGCCGGCCTTCTCGTTTTCGCGCTGCAGCCGGCATGAAGTTTCCGATCCGATGGAGTGACCGCACCGCGCTCGCGCTTCTGCTGGCGCTGCTCGCCGTTGCCTATGCGGACATCCTCTTCCTGGGGCGCGGCTTCTACATCAGTGATCTGAGCGTCTATCACTACCCGATGAAGCACGTGGTGCGTGAGGCCGTTCGCAGCGGTGAGTTTCCTTACTGGAACCGGCTCTACTCCGGAGGCGCGCCGCTGGCGGCCAACCCGGCGTACGAGCTTTTCTACCCGCCGCAGTGGCTCGTCTACGTGCTGCCGTTTCACTTTGGGGTGCAACTGCACGTGCTCCTGCACTTTGCGATTGCCATGGCTGGCATGGTTCTCTTGCTGCGGCGCCTCGGCGTATCGATCGCGGCCGCAGCATTCGGGAGCATCGCATTGGTCTTTTGCGGCAGCTACGTGTCGCTGTCGTCGAAGCTCCCGATCCTGTTTTCGATTTCCTGGATGCCGCTCGCGCTCTGGCTCCTGATGCGCTTTGCAGAAGAGCGAACGGCCAGGCGTCTGCTGCCGCTGGCGTTCGTTCTGGCGATGCAGCTCCTGCTCGGTGAGCCGGCAGGGGTGATGCAGACATGGGCCATCATCGGCGGCTGGTCGCTGCTGCGGCTTCTGCGGAGCCGGCAGAAGAAAGCGGAGGCGAAAGGGATCGCCGCCACGCTCGGTGTGGCCATGGCGGCTGCGATCCTCATCGCTGCGGTCCAGCTCCTGCCGGCCATCGATTTCGTTCGCGATACCGTGCGTACCAGAGCCTTCGACTTTCGCGTCGTGGCCAACTGGAGCACCCCGCCCGTGCGACTGGTCGAGCTCATTCTGCCGGGTGTTCTCCGTCACGTCGCCGCAGCGAACGGGAGTGCGCTCATCACCACGATCTATTCGTTCCGCAGCGATGCCTATCTGACGGAGATCTACGCCGGTCTCCTGATCGTGCTGCTCTCCGCGGCAGGCGTTCTGGCGGGAGTGCACGGCCGATGGCTGTTCCTCGGAACGGCTGCGGCGAGCATCACCCTGGCGATGGGCGATCACACGCCTCTGCTGCGCGTGCTCTACGACACCGGCCTCTTGTCTTCGTTCCGCTTTCCGGAGAAGTTCCTGCTCACCGCGGCGTTCGCGATCGCCGTCTGGAGCGCGGTCGTCTTCGACCAACTGCTGGCCGGAGACCGCCGCCTGATCCGATGGGCTTCCGGTCTGGCAATCGTCTGGCTGTGCGTCTCGATCGTTCTGCTCGTCCGTTCTTCGGACGGCGGTGCGCTCGGGACATCAAAATACTTCGTTGTCAACTGCGTTCGCGCAGCGTCGATCGCCGTCTGGCTTTGGCTTGCCCGGACACAGCGAGGACGCGCCATGGCCGCGGCCGGCGTGGTGCTGCTCGCCGCGGACCTCTGGTACGGCACTCTCAATGCTGTTCCGCGCGAGCGGCGCGAGTTTTTCGATCCTGCGCCGGCCGTGGCGAATCTTGACGCATCCGCTCCATACAGGGTGTTCAACGAAGTGGCGTGGCTGGGTTGGGAGGGCGATCCGATCGTCAATGAGATGTTTAACATCGCACAGGGGCCGGCCTTCTCCTGGGTGATGCGCAACAGCGTGTTTCCGGAGCTTCCGGCCTTGCGCGGCCTGGCAGTGGCGATGGAAGACGACATCGACCTGACCTCTCTCAGGAACACCGACGACTTCCGGCAAGCGTTCAAGGGTACGAGATCGAGCCATCTCCCCGATGCTGACGAGCCGTATGCACGAATGGCGAATGTGGGCTGGCGGGTGCGGATGCGGCCGTTCGATGATGGACTGCGCCAGCAGATTCTGACCGACGCCAGCAGGGCGGTGACGGTCGAGGTCGTGCCGTACCCATTCGCGCCCCGCTACGCATTCGCGGGAAGGCTGGAGCGCGCGCCGGATCCGAGCGGTTTCCGCTACGCCGTCGAGCGCAATGCCGCCGATCCCTCCGTCGCCTACATCGACGCAGATGCGTTTTCTCCCGCGCCGGGCCGCGTGATTCGTTTCCGCGAAACGGCGAACACCGCCAGCATCGACGTCGTCGCCACCGGCCGCTCGTTTCTCGTGGCTAGCGTCACCGGCCATCGCTACTGGTCGGCCACGATCGATGGGCACCCGGCACGGCTGGTAGCGACGAACCTCGCGTATCAGGGACTCGTCGTTCCCGCGGGCGCGCACACGATCGAGATGCGATACAGCAATCCGCTTGTCCCGATCGGCGGCGCGATCTCGCTAGTGTCACTGGTGGCGTTGGCAGCCGCTGCATGGTTTCGGCGTGCTTATTAGAACCGTTTCACGCGGAGACGCGGAGGCGCGGAGAAACCCTCCGCGTCTCCGCGTGACAGGTCTCTCGTTCCAATAAACCGCAGCTACAATTCCCGAACATGAAACGCCTGCTTGCGCTGCTGCTTCTTCTTCTCGCCGCTTCCGCTTACGCCCGAAACATTACGGAAAAAGATCTCTTCAAGTTCAACTGGATCGGTGATCCGCAGCTCTCGCCGGACGGATCGCAGGTCGCATTCGTGCGCGTGACCGTCGATGAGAAGAAGGACACCTACAACACCGCCATCTGGGCAGTAGCGGCGCACAGCGGAGCCGAGCCGCGACGGATCACGAACGGGCCTCGCGACGCCACGCCGCGCTGGTCGCGCGACGGCAAGCTGCTGGCGTTCACACGCTCGCTCGACAAAGACGGCAAGCCGCAGCCGTCGCAGGTCTGGGTTCTGCGCTTCGACGGCGGTGAGCCGCACGTGCTGACCGCGTTGCCGAAGGCTGCTGACTCGATCGCCTGGTCGCCATCATCGAACACGATCGCGTTCACTGCGACAACGAAGCCGGACGATCTCGATAAGAAAGACGACAAGAAGAAGGACGACGAGCACGAAAGCGACGTGCGCGTGATCAATCAGGCCGTCTACCGCGCGAACGGCGCCGGCTACCGCGATGCGTCGCGCGACACCCACATTTGGACGATCGACGTGCCCGACTCGCTCGGCAGCGACGAGGCCCTCCCGAAACCAAAGCAGCTCACCTCGGGCGAATTCGACGAGCGCGATGTGACCTGGAGTCCCGACGGCTCGCAGATCTACTTCACCTCGAATCGCGTGCGCGAGTCGTACTTCGATCGCCGCGATACCGATCTCTACGCGATCCCTGCCGGCGGCGGCGAGATGAAGAAGGTCGCCGACATCGAAGGTCCGATCGGCTCGTACGCCGTGAGCCCCGACGGCAAATGGATCGCGTTCGCTGGCGAGATCAACAACCCGGTGCACTCGTACGACCAGCCTGATCTCTGGCTCGTCGCAACAGCACCCGGCTCCGCGCCGCGGAACCTGACGGCCTCCTACGACTACGACATCCTCTCGGGAGTCGGCGGCGATCAGCGCGCGCCACGTGCAAGCGGGGGAGGTGCGCGTCCGGTCTGGAGCGATGACGGCAAGACGATTTACGCCGTCAGCGCCGAAGAGGGGCGCGTCAATCTGAAGCGCATCGACGCGGCCAGTGGACGCATCGCGCCGTGGACGAGCGGCAATCACGACATCCAGAGCTATTCAGTCCGCGGCGGCAAAACCGTCGCGCTCATCTCCACCCCGACGATCATCGGCGACCTCTATCTCGTCGCCGGCGACGGTGCGATGACGCGTCTAACGAACATTAATGACAAGCTGATGCGCGAGGTGACGCTCACCGAGCCGGAAGAGATCTGGTACAAGAGCTTCGACGGCAAGAAGATTCAGACGTGGGTGCAGAAGCCGCCCGACTTCGACACTGCGAAGAAGTACCCGCTCATCCTCAACATCCACGGGGGGCCGCACGCGGCGTACGGCTACACGTTCGATCACGAGTTTCAGTGGATGGCGGCGAAGGGCTACGTCGTCCTCTATCCGAATCCGCGCGGCTCGACGTCGTATGGCCAGGACTTCGGAAACATCATCCAGTACCACTATCCCGGCGATGACTTCAAAGACCTGATGGCCGGCGTCGATGCGGTCGTCGCGCGCGGCTCCATCGATCCGAAGAAACTCTGCGTGACCGGCGGAAGCGGCGGCGGTCTGCTCACCGACTGGGTCGTCACGCAGACGGACCGCTTCGCCGCGGCCGCCGCGCAGCGCGACATCGCCGACTGGTCGACGTTCTGGTACGTCGCCGACTTCTCCCAGTTCCAGCCGTCATGGTTCCGCAAAGCGCCGTGGGAGGATTCGAAGGACTACGTGATGCGGTCGCCGATCACCTATATCGACCGCGTGAAGACACCATTAATGTTGATCCTCGGCGAGGCCGACTACCGCACGCCTCCCATGTCGGGCGGCGAGATGATGTTCCGCGCCCTCAAATACCGCCACATCCCGACCGTGATGGTGCGATTCCCCGACGAATCGCACGAGCTCTCACGCAGCGGCAAACCGTGGCACCGCATCGAACGCCTCGAGCACATCGTCGGCTGGTTCGACCATTGGGTGATGGGTGTGCCGAAGCCGGAGTACGAGGAGGGGCTGCGGAAATAGGGGGTTTTCATCTGTGTACTTCTGCGTCATCTGCGGACAACGGTCTTATCCGCAGATGAGCGCAGATGTAAACAGATTCGCGCTACTTCGCGTCCGGAAACGTCACCACCTTGTTCTCGATCGGCGTTACGGTCTTGAGGTAGTCGTAGATCGCGCCGAGGTCTTGATCGGTCATGTGAGAGAAGGCCAGCCAGGGCATCACGGTGTTGCGTCCCGCGGGTGCGTCCGGTGCGGTGTTCGCGTCCATCGAAGCGAAAGCTTTGAAGCGGCCGATGAACTCTTCCTTCGTAGCGTGGGCCATGTACGTCCCGGGCGTTGAGGTCAGGTTCGCGGTGAAGTTGCGGCCCCAGGGACCTTTCATCTCCCAGCCGCCTGAGTACGCCTTTTCGGCGATGCGCTTCCCCTTGTCGTCGTGCGGCGTGTGGCACTCGTAGCAGCCGCCGATCGTGGCCAGGTACGTTCCGTGGGCGACGGAGTCCTTCGGCTCGGGTGCTGTGACTACGCCGTCGACAGGCTTCGGTGCGAACTTCACGAAGAGGTTGACGGGGAAGTTGATGTGTTTGTCCGGTACGCCTTTGTGGATCGGTTTGAGTGTGCGCAGATAGACCACGACCGATTTCACATCGTCGTCGCTCATGTTGCGCATGTGCTCGTAGGGCATCATCGGAAACAGCGCGTCACCGTTGCGGTCGATTCCTTCGCGAATGGCGCGGATGATCTCGCCGTCGGTCCATTTGCCCAGTCCGAACTCCGTATCGGAGGTGATGTTCTGCGCGGCCACGACTCCGGGGAAGCCGATCTTCTCGTCGAAGATGTATCCCCCTTCGCCCTCGGTTCCGGGCTTGACGGGGATCCCGAACTTCACGACGTGGTCGGAATGGCAGCCGAGGCAGTCTGCAACGTGCTCGACCAGATATGTTCCGCGGGCAAGGCGCTCCGGTGTTGCCTCGATCTTCTCCGCAGCAGCAGGCTTCGATGCTGGCTTCCGCACTGTCAGCCAAATCACTACCCCGGCGATCATTGCGATGACGATCAACACAACTCCACCCACGATCTTCAGAAACGTTTTCATCGATGCTTCCTCCGAGTTGGAACGATTGGCCCCATTTTACGGGAGAATTCGCGGTATGCGTTTCCCGATGATTGCCTCTCTGCTCTTCGCCGCCGCCCTGCAGACGAACGTTGCTGACGTAATGAAGGTCTACGAACGCGACTACGCGTCGCGGCTCGTGCCGCTCCTGTCGGAAGTTCTGCGCTTTCCGACCACACAGTTCGACGCGGATGGTCATGCCGCTCAAAAAGAGTGGCTCGCGAAAACGGCGCATGACCTCGGGCTGACGTATCGCGACGCGGGGCTCCCTGTCAGTTCTATAGTTGAGATCGAGCTCCCCGGTCCCGCCGGTGCGCCGGTTCTCGGACTGATGGTGCACGGCGACGTGCAACCAGTCGATGCCGACGCGTGGTCGGTCTCTCCTTTTTCCGGAAAGGCCGATGACACGTATGTCTATGGCCGCGGATCGGCTGACGACAAAGGTCCGCTCGTGCAGGCGCTACTGGCGATGAAGGCTCTCGATCAGAGCGGCATCAAACGCACGCACACCGTGCGTCTGCTCGTCGGTAGCGACGAGGAGTCAACGAACACCGACGTGACGACATATCTCAAATCGCATCAGGCGCCCGACTACACGCTGGTCCTCGATTCCGGATTTCCGGTCATCGTTGGCGAGAAAGCGTGGAACTCGCTTTCGGTCACGACCGATGCGCTGGCGGAGCGCGGGACATCGACGAAGCCGTACGCGGTGAGCTACCTCGATGCCGGGCTGGGGACGAGCATCGTTCCGGAGCGGGCCGAGGTGAAGCTGCGTTGGAAGGAAGGAACGGTGTTGAACTGGCAGGCGCTGATCGATGCCGTCACCGCGGCGCCGCGGCCGCCCGACACGCGCATCGCGACGAAGTCGGATGGCGAGATTCTCCGCATCGTTGCCTATGGTCACGCCGCGCATGCCGGCGTGAATCTGGAAGGTGGACGCAACGCGCTCGTCGCGCTCGCCGATGCGCTTGCGGGCAAGCTTCCTCGCGGAGGAGCGGACGACCTCCTCACGTTCGCTCGCACCGCCGGCAAGGATCTCTACGGCACCGGCCTCGGCATCACCGACCGCGACCCGATCTGGGGCCGCTACGCCGTCAACGTCGCCACGATCAAGCCGAACGCGGACGACCCGAAGAAGTCGACACTGACGATCAACATCCGCCGCATCCCGCCGCGCAAGGGTCACCAACTGAAAACGAAGATGGAGTCGTTCGTCGCCGCATTCAACCAACGAACAGGCGCTTCGCTCGTGGCAACTGGCTTCTACGACGACGAGCCGCTCGGATTCGATCCGAAGTCGAAGCTCGTGCAGCGTCTTCTGGCCGACTACAGCGCAGCGACGGGAGAGAAGAATCCGCGTCCGGCGATCTCCGGCGGCGGCACGTACGCGAAACGACTCCCCAACTCGATCGCCTTCGGCATGTGGTTCCCCGACAAGCCGTATCCGGGCCACGACGTCGACGAAAAGAATCCGATCGCGGATCTCCAGAAGGGAACGCGGGTGTTGATCCGCGCGCTGGTCGATATCGCGACCGGCCCGAAGATCGTCGCGCCGTTCAAGCCGTAGTAGGAGCGAGGGTCAGGTCTAAAGTCTAAAGTGCCGAATTGGCCTGATCGCCTGAGCGACGATCGTCGTCGGCACTTTAGACTTTAGACCTGACCCCATCCACCTTGACAGGAGTGGCGGATGTAAGTAGGGTCGTCACTCTCCACAATCGATCAGGAAGTGCGGGAGGTTTTATGCGCGTCGGGGCCATTGCTCTCATCACTTTGATCCTGGTAACCACGTCGCTCTTCGCCGCGGATTCTAAGAAACCAACCGGGGCAAAGCTTGAGCTGCTCACCTCGACCTTCTGCAATCAGACATACGCGCTTTGCACCAAAGCGCCGTGCAGTCCGATCGTCACCCACAAGAAGGATGGCACCTACTCCATCGAGCAGGCCGATTGCGTTTGTGACGTTATGCCGGGATGGTCGATGGGCTCGGGAGCTTGCGACAAACGGGCTCCGGAAACGGTGAACGGCCGTACGTTTCTCACTTCGACGTACTCGAACTTCTTCAACACGACGAGTCTCGCTCTCTCGTGTCCGAGCACGAGCCAGATGTGGGCCTGGTGCTACGGATCGCCGTGCGTGGTCGATGAGAAGAATCCCTCGAAAGCCGTCTGCACCTGTCCGATCAACATCAGTCCCTCGACGACGCTGGGAGGGGAGTGCCGGCAGGAAGCGTGCAACAGCATCTGGAGTGCGGCAACTCCACAGAACGATACGAATGCGAACAACAACTTCTACAACTACCTGACTGAGCACAATCTGCAGCCACCGCCGAATCCGCCTGCGAAGGCTTGCCCAACTACGACGCAGCAGTGAAGTCCGGCCAGATTACGCGGTGAAGCGCTGCAGGCAGCCGAGCACCAGCGCGGTGAAGTCCTTCTGCACGCGGGCGGTCGTGTCCATGACCTCCTGATGCGTCAGTTTTTGTTTCAGGATGCCGGCGGCCATGTTCGTGATGCACGAGATTCCGAGCACCGGGATCTGCATCTGCGACATAGCGATGACCTCGGGGACCGTCGACATGCCGACGGCATCAGCGCCGAGGTGGCGGAAGGCGCGGATCTCGGCCGGCGTCTCGTACGTCGGTCCGGACAGCGCAAGGTAAACGCCTTCCTGAATCAGTTGCCCGAGCTCGCGGGCAACGTCTTTGGCGATGTCGCGCAGCGGTTCGGGATACGCCTCGCTCATGTCGGGGAAGCGGACGCCGAGGTCATCGATGTTCGGACCGCGGAGTGGGTTCGCCCCCATCATGTTGATGTGATCGGAGATGAGCATCAGATCGCCGGCCTGGAACTTCGTGTTGATGCCGCCCGCGGCGTTCGTAACGATGAGCTTCTCGATGCCGAGCCGTCCGATGACACGCGAGAGGAACATGACCTCCGCCATCTCGTAGCCTTCGTAAAAGTGGATACGTCCCTGCATGACGACGACGGGCGTGTCCTGCACGTGGGCGAGGATCATCCGGCCCTGGTGACCGACGACGGTTGATGCGCGTGCGCCGGGGATCTCGGAGTAGGGGATCGCAGTCTCGACCTCGAGGGCGTCGACGACATCGCCGAGGCCGGAGCCGAGAATGACGCCGACGCGGGGCTGCATCGATGATCTGCTGCGAACAAACCTCACGGCTTCGTTGATTGCTTCAATCATTTGGTTCCTCGTTTGGACGAACTTGGAGGGCGGAGTATAGCGGGGGTCGGCCGGTTGCCGGATGGGTTGCTGCCTTGCTGGGTCGCAAAGTTGCTGCGGACATCCTTGATGGTCACTCGTTCGGCGGCCCGTCAACGGGCGACCACCAAGCAACCGATTCACCCCCAGCAACCCGGCAACGAAACTTCGCAACCGCGCGCTCGATCCCGCATAATGCCCGCCATCCAAGCGGTCATCATCAAAATTCGGCAACGACGGGAGCTGTGAATGGAGCGATTCTCCGGACTGATCGGATTCGTGGGGATTCTGGCGATTGCGTATCTGCTGTCGACGAACCGGCGGGCAATTCGCTGGAAGACCGTTTTCTGGGGCCTGACGCTCCAGATCGTCACCGCCATCGCCGTGTTGCGCGGCACGCAGATCGCGGATCTGTTCCGAACCTTCATGCCTGGGATCAATCCATGGATCGCGGCGCTGATCTTCGCCATCCTCACGATCGCCGTCGTTCAGATCACCAAACGGATGGAGCACGGCACGCCGCGAACCGGCGTCTGGGGCGTGTATCTCGTCCTCAGTGCCGTTCTCTTTCTGGCCTACAACCTCCTGGCGTTCCTCTTTCAGAATCTGAAGAACGTCGTTACAGAGCTCATCAGCTACACGGCAGAAGGCTCGAAGTTCGTCTTCGGCCCGCTCGGCGATCCGGCCAACACGAACATCGGCTTCGTCTTCGCCACACGGGTGTTGCCGACGATCATCTTCATCGCCTCCATCTTCGCAGTCCTTTACTACCTCGGCGTGATGCAGGTGGTGGTGCGCTTCTTCGCGAAGCTGATGTCGCGCTTCATGGGCGCCTCGGGCGCGGAGTCACTGTCTGTGGCGGCATCGATCTTCATGGGGCAGACCGAGGCGCCGTTGACCATCCGCCCCTTCCTCGATGGCATGACGATGTCGGAGCTGATGACGGTCATGACTGCCGGCATGGCCCACGTTTCGGGCGCCATCATGGCCGCGTACGTTCTGGTGGCGAAGGTCGATGTCATCCACCTCCTTACGGCTGTGATCATGACGGCGCCGGGGGCGATCATGATGGCCAAGATGATCGTGCCGGAGACGGAAAAGCCGGCGACCGGCGCCGATGTGGAAGTGGTCGTACCGAAGCAGGACGTGAATGTGATCGATGCGGCGGGCCGCGGCGCCATCGAAGGGCTGCATCTCTCGCTGAACGTTGCCGGCATGCTGATCGCGTTCATCGCGCTGGTGGCGCTGATCAACGGAGTATTCGGATATGCGCACGACTTTGCTGCTCACTACAAACTAGTCTGGGGCAGTACGAGAGTCTTGCATCTCCGCGACGTCATCCCCGCCAGCCTCGACGTCGTCCTCGGATGGATCTTCCGCCCGATCGCCTGGGCGATGGGTGTGTCGTGGAAGGACAGCCTCACGGTCGGCAATCTGCTCGGCACCCGCATGGTGCTGAACGAGTTCGTTGCCTTCGTCAACCTCGGCAAGGCTGGCGTCGGATCGAGCCTCGATCCCCGCAGCTTCGTCATCGTCACCTACGCACTCTGCGGCTTCGCGAACTTCTCCTCGATCGCCATCCAGATCGGCGGCATCGGCTCGCTCGCCCCATCGCGACGAGGCGATCTCGCGCGGCTGGGCCTTCGCGCGATGCTGGCGGGCACACTCGCGAACTTCCTGACCGCGACGATCGTGGGGATCTTGTACGTGGCGAAGTAGGCGGGTGTAGCAGAGTTGCTGGGTTTCTCCGGGTTGCGCCCTCGGTGCGCACGTGCGCACCCACCGGCCGCAGCGTTGCACCCTCGGTGCACACGTGCGCACCCACCGTGCCGCAACGTTGCACCATCGGAGCACACGTGCGCTCCTGCCGTGACGCAATGTTGCACCCTCGGAGCACACGTGCGCTCCTACTGCGACGCAACGTTGCACCCTCGGAGCGCACGTGCGCTCCCACCGTGTCACAGCGTTACACCATCGGAGCGCACGTGCGCACCCACCGTGTCACAGCGTTACACCATCGGAGCGCACGTGCGCACCCACCGTGCCGCAACATTGCACCCTCGGAGCGCACGTGCGCTCCTGCTGCGACGCAACGAGTACGACTTCCGTGCATGTGCCGCGTTTTCTGTCAACGGCCATCCAACTTTCCCCCCGGTTGGCCAGCTAATAATCCCCCCCCTTGGAGTTGGTTATTAGTCGTG
>OLLN01000046.1_pt1 | contig 11930 bp, 15 predicted proteins | sample 1604281 | NCBI WGS metagenome assembly OLLN01 (sample SAMEA104055716, study PRJEB20765) | soil metagenome | biome: Arctic tundra; feature: Polygonal ground; material: soil | place: USA | collected 2011-09 | depth 0-0.5 m | reverse complement strand
AAGCCGCTCGAGCTCATCGAGCTGCCGGTGCCGCAGCCGGATGCGGAGCAACTGCTTCTCCGCATCGAAAGCTGTGCGGTGTGCCGAACGGATCTCCATGTCGTCGACGGCGAACTGCGCGATCCGAAGTTGCCGCTCATTCCCGGACACCAGATCGTGGGAATCGAGGAAGCGACGAATACTCGCTTCGGCGTTCCGTGGCTCGCCTGGACGTGCAGCGTTTGCTTCTACTGCCGGAGCGGCCGCGAGAATCTGTGCGACAACGCGAAGTTCACCGGCTACACCGTCGACGGCGGATACGCGCAGTACGCTGTCGCCGACCGCCGCTATTGCTTTCCGATCCCCGGCAACTACACGCCCGCCGAAGCGGCGCCTCTCTTGTGCGCCGGTCTGATCGGATTCCGCGCCTATCGAATGACCGGCGACGCCGCGCGCATCGGATTCTTCGGCTTCGGCTCCGCCGCGCAGATCCTGGTCCAGATCGCGCGCGCTGACGGCCGCGAGGTCTACGCCTTCACGCGCGACGGCGATTCGGCCGCGCAGCAATTCGCGCGCGACATGGGCGCGGTGTGGGCATCGGGCTCGAACGCCACGCCGCCCCATCCACTCGACGCGGCCATCATCTTCGCTCCCGACGGCTCCCTCGTGGTGACGGCGCTTCGGAACCTGGTGAAAGGCGGCACGGTGATCTGCGCCGGCATTCACATGAGCGACATCCCGGCGTTCCCCTACGAGATGCTGTGGAACGAACGCTCCATCCGTTCCGTGGCCAACCTCACCCGCGCGGACGGCGAGCAGTTCTTCCAACGGATCGCCTCCATTCGGATCGAGACGAGGCGGACGATCTATCCACTCGATCGTGCCAATGAGGCACTCGCCGATCTGCGCGCCGGAAGACTGACAGGAACCGCCGTTCTCGATCCCTGGCCGGGAGGCTCTTCGCCTGCCTAGACGCGCGACGGACGCCTCGTTCCGCCGGCGGTCGGTGCGTCGACGCTTCAAAACCACGCGGCCATACTTCGAAGCCAGTTACCGATTTGGGAGATCAATCGCAGTTCGCGCTGAGTCTCATCACCGCGAACCGTGACGTCCGGGAAACAGATTCGGATCAATTCGTGCAGATGGGTATGCCATGAACGGCATGATGGGCAACTGGATGGGGTCCACGTCCGTCTGGACAATCGTCGGCACGCTGCTCGTGGTCGTCCTGGTGATCGTTATCGTGAAGCTTCTTCGGAGCAGAGCTGGCGCCCCGTAACGTCACCCCGAAACGCTCTGAAGAAGTTGATACGAACAACCGGTGTGCAATTTCGCGCGCTGCGAACGGAAATTGGAGCTCATGATGAAACGAATGATCGCTGGATTTGCCGTGGCACTACTCTGTGTGCCATCACTCTTCGCTCAGATGCCCGAAGCTCAGAAGCCGGCGATGATGCCCGATTGCGCGGCGATGATGCAGGAGCACGAGGCGATGCAGAAGCACATGGCAGAAATGGATTCGAAGCTTCAAGGGCTCGTCGATGACATGAACAAAGCAAAGGGCTCAGCCAAGGTTGACAAGACCGCAGCGGTCATCAATGAGCTTGTGACCCAGCGCTCCATGATGGCGAAGCAGATGATGGACATGCAGCCGAAGATGATGGAGCACATGATGGAGCATATGAAGAGCGGGGCGATGAAGGGGATGGCAGACTCGATGTCCAGCTGCCCGATGATGAAAGAAAAAGCTCCGGTCCCTCCTGGCGCGGAACACCAACACTGACCCTTGCCTCCGGGACGAGCTCTCGACGAAGCGCTCGTTCCGGGAGTCTCCCTGCCCAGCGGGTTAGACCCGCGATCGCCAGAGAAGCCGGAACACGGCCAGCTCGGCGATCGGAATCACTAACCACTGCAGAATCGGAAGGACGCCAACGCCCGCGATGACCGGCATCGTTTCGGCGTACGACCACTGCCCGACGGCGAGAGCGTGAATCTCGTACGCCACAGTCACGGCGAGACCACTGGCGATGAAGATTGCGAACGGCAGCGACGACCGTCTCCTCTCCGTAGGCCAGTGAAAACTTCTTGACGCAGCGGCGGCGATTGCGAAAGCGGCCGCAGTGATCACCACATCACCGGCCGTGGCGCGTGCGCACAGGAATGTGGCGCGCCAGAACGAAAGCGGAGCCATTGACGCGAACCAGCGGCCCTGCCCCATTTCCCAGACGAAGTGCAGCGCGGCCACCGTCAGCGCGAACGTCAGCCAACGCGCGAAATCTCTTCGATCGAACCGAATCTTCACGTTCGTGAAACGTGCGTGGTGTCACGCAGGTTTCGGGCGACCCTATCGGTTCGACCGAAACGGTAACCAGGCCGCGCAGCCGGCCGTTCACATGCGAGCATGGCCGTCATCCTTCGCTCCCGTGCGGCCGAATTTGTACGCCACGCCTGTGCGCAACATGAACGGATCACTCACCTTCGAGAGTCCGAATGCGGGCTCCACGCGGACGGACCAGCGCGGAGAGAGGTCATACGTGAACACAGGACCGATATAGTGCTGCTGGGAGTTTCGGCGGAACCCGAATTGCTTCTCATCTCCCAGCGCTCCAATCATCTCCACGCCGTAACCAACGCGACTCATCGAAATCGCCGGAGTTGCGGGCATGCCTGCCATTCCGGCCATTCCAGTTTCCGAACCGCTCATGGCTGCCGGCTTGACGAATACCCCGAGGGCGTAGCCGTAGTCGCTGATGCGATCCCCTTGAAGCGCGGTCTCCCGGATGAAATTGAATGTCGCATTGAGCCGATGCCAATCGTGGTAAAGGATCACGCGCTGTTCGAAGGTCCGCACGGGAGCTCGACGAGCCTCCGCGAGCGGCTCCGTCAGATCCTCGGGGCCGAAGCCAGCCACTTCCATTTTGTACAAGGCAGCGCCGTTGAGATTCTCGTATTCCCCGTACAAAGTCAGGTTCATCCACCGGTCGTCTCGGAACAGATGGACGTAGGTGTTGAGCCGCGTGCCGCCGAAGGTGGCGGGCAAGCCCGAAATCTTTTGGCCCTCGGCCATGAGACCGGCTGTCCAGCGGTCTGTGATGCCGTACTCCGCCATGAGCATGCCCGTCACGAAGTTGGGACCGAAGCGCGCTGACTGAAAGTCCGGCAGCGCCATCAACATCACAGAGTGCTTTTTGAGCGGGTAATTGATCGCGGTGAAGTAAGGGCCCATGTTCATCTGAGCCCGCAACGCCTCCGGTATGGAGATACAAAGAAATCCAGCTAGCAGAATTATTTTCCAGTTACGCAGACTGCACATCAGGTGTGACCTTTTCCTTTTCGTGGTGACGCGAAATTGAGAACGTAGAACAGGAGCTTCTGCTACTTCCTCGCCGGTGCGCTCATCTTCACGCTGTCGGCCGTCTTGTCGTCGACCATCATCTTCACGACGACGCGCTGCCCCACAGCCAGCTCGGAACTCTTCGCTGCGTGACTGTCGGAATGGAGCCAGGTTGTTTTCGGCGAAGTCTGGATCGTGAGGTCCTTTCCGTCCGTTGTCTTCATCATGAACGCGCTGTCGCCATGCAGCATCGTCACGCTGCCCATGTACGTGTGAATGTGACCTGCGTGCGCGAAAGCGCTGGTGACAGCGAGGAGGAGGAACAGTGAGACTGCAACGAGTTTCTTCATGAGTTGTTGTCCTTTTCAATGGTGATGAGAATGCGTGGTTGATGCCGAAGCCGGCATTGACGACACGTCGCCGCCGGCGAGGAATGTTGCCTCTTCCTGCATCTGCTGCCACTCTTCGGGTGACCGCGGGTTCAGTTTCTCCATTTCCGCGATCTCTTCCGTCGTGAGTTTCGGCAGGTGCTGAACGAAGTGGACGAGTGGCCAGGTTTGGCGCGCCGACTCGTTGGTCCCGTCGCCGAACGCCGGCATGCCTGTGAGCCGCACGCCGTTCTCGATAATCGAGAAGATCTCGCCGTCCGACAGCGACTGCGTCGAGGCCAGGGTCATGTCCGGCGTCTTCGGGTACATCCGCGCACCGATGCCGCCCGTTCCTTTGCCGTCGTTGCCGTGACACCCGGCGCAATGGTCGGCCCAATGCGCACGCGCTTCCGCGAGTACTGCGGGCGTGAGCAGAACGGGATTACGTGCATCGCGCACCGCCGCGGGCGTCGCGAAATGCCTGGCGCTGTGCGCCATCATCGCCTCCATCCACGTCGGTTCGGCGCGCGCGCTGACGCCTGAGTGCATCATCATCGCGCAGCACAACGCGACGACGAAAATGACGACGGCGAGGAGCGCGGTGAGCGCTTTGCCGGTTCCAGTCCAGTTTATTTGCGGCATGGTCGTCCTCACATCGAATGCGCGCCGTGCGCACCCGCGCTGCCGCCGCGAAGCCTGACGAAGAAGTACACCGAGTGCGGACTGCTGCCGTAGAACGGCTTGATTTGTTTAGATAACGCATAGAGCGTCACGTTTCCGCCTAGGGCGCCGGTGATTTCGCTCGTGGTGAGAAGATCGCGCGAGTAGCCGAGCGTGAGCGCCTTCACCCGGAAGAGACCGTGCTCGATGGCGGGCGGCACGTTCTGCCCCGCGAACAGCTCATCCTTGTCCACGGCTTCGGCGCGACCGGTGATGTAGTTACGCCCGGCGAACTGCAACACCGACTCTGCCAGCCACGAACTGCCGTCGTGTCCTACGCTTTTGCTGTTGTGACCGAAGACCAGACTCGTGTCCCACTGGCCGATGGACGTAACGTTGCTGTACGCGATCGATGCCGTGGTCCGCTGCACGTCACCAGGCTCCGCGGCTTCCGGATGTTTGAGGTGGCCGGTCGATACCTGTGCCGTCCAGTTGGGCGACGGATCGAACGTGAAGCGCGCGGCCCACGAATCGATCTTGCCGGTGTCGATGTCCCATCGCTTCTCGTCCGGCTCGCGCCCATGGAAGCCGCTGAAGGCGTACCCGAACATGCCGCTCTGCGCGCCGACGGTGAGCACGCTTCCGGCGATGTGCGTCGAGTCCTGAGTGTGATGGCTGAGCGAGGCCTGCGGGATCTCGGACGCGGAGGCGCGGTGCGGATAGGCGACCGGTCCGAGCGACGGATCGCCGAACGGAGCGGCGTAGATGTAACCGATCGTGTTGCCGGTCAATGGATGCGCGTACTCCGCGGCGAGCTCCATGAAGAAATCGTGCGGGTGCTGCGCGTCGATGATCGGACGGCCTCCGATCGTCTCGCCGGTCTGGAACAGCTCGGGATACTTCTTGCCGACCGTCAGCGCCTCGAGACTCAGCATCGAGCGGAGCAGGAGATGACCGCTGCCGAGGGGCCGGTCCGCCATGCCCATGAGCCAGTTCGTCGAAAAGAGTTTGTCCTCGCCGCGCGGGCCGGACTGGACGACCTGATTGACGAAGGCGAGGCCGTGAAGCATCAGCATCCAGTCGCCGTGCTGTGTCATCGCCATGTGCATCGGTGCGGCGGCAGGATTCATGCTGGTGCCGGACGCCTGCCGCATCAGTAGCTCGCTCGTCCCGTCGCTCTGCATCTGCATGCCGCCCATGTCGTGCGCGCCGTGCTGTGCGCCGGCCGCGGGATGCTGCATGGCATCGTGCTCGTGCTCCTGTGGCGCGGCTGCCGGATGCTCCATGCCGGCGTGCTCATGTTCCTCTGCCGAACCTGGCGGCATGTCATTCATTTTCTGCTTCGCCGTACCCGGCTTCGCGGCCGCGCTCACGTTCGTGAGCCAGTACGCTCCGTCCGCTTCGTGAAGCATTGCCGTGATCTTCGCGCCATCCTCCGGCAGCGTGGTGACCTTCGCGTCGCGCACTTCGTAAGGCATGGTCATGGCGCCCATGACGCCCGGCACGGCGCCATGAGCGACGGTGAGCTGGTTCTTGAGAGCGTCGCGGCTCACGATCGTTCCCGCCAGCGGTCCGTTTTTCCCGGCTGCAACGCCAGGTAGTGCGACGACGAGAAGGAACAGGAACGTGCTGCCTTTGAGGATGAAACGCTTCATGATCGAGAAACTCCGCTTTTGGGTCCGGCCGTCCATTGCGCATGCGATCGATTCGACGCAACGCGCACGGCACTCAGCGTGACTGAGCGAGGAGACGACGCGCGGCGGTCGAGGCGTAGCAACAGCCTTTCGCGCGCGTCGGAGGCGGGACGATCAAATTAGGAGTGTGCCGGCGAGAAGGTGGATTCCGACATCCTGATCGCAGCGGAGTGCACCAAGCGCGATGAAGCTGCGGTAGGCGGCCGTGGCTGTCATGCCGAGGGGCGATGATGCCGGCGTGACAGAGAGATGGAAGGTGCGCGGCAGATTGGTGGCGATGCGCTTGACCAGTTCCTGTTTCGCACGCGCCGGCACCTGCTGTTGCGCGGCGCTGTTCTGGTCGCCGTGCTCGGGGGTGATCATCTGCATGGCGACGTGACAGAACGGCATCGCCTTGTGGATGTAGCCATGGAAGGGGAGGACGCAGCAGCCGAAGACGAACACAACGGCGCCAAGGAGCGGAACAGTGGCTCCGAATACCCAGGCGGCGGCGATGACGGTGCGTCTCATCAGAACGGTTTGCGCTGCAATTCCTGATCCGTAACCGGAGAACCTGACGGAGCGTTCCCGCTACGGCCGGCCCGTTCATGCTGGGCAGCACCCGCCCGCCTTCCTTACTTTCTTCGCGCGCGCCGCGTCTTTCTTCAACTCGGGAACGTCGGCGAAGCAGGCGGTCAGGCAAGCGAGCAGCTTGCGGTGAAACTCCGACTTCGCCGGGGTGATCGCGTAGTACATCCACAGCCCGCTCTTACGTGTCTGCACGAGCGCGGAGCGCCTAAGATACGCCAGGTGCCGCGAGATCGTCGGCTGCGGCATGTCGAGGATCGTCACTAGATCGCCGACGCACAGCTCACCGCCGCGCAGGAGATGCAGAATCCGAAGCCGCGTCGGATCGGAGAACGCCGCAAACCTGTCGCTGACCGATCTGGAGGCGGCGCGTGGTGGCATGCGGGCATTATACGAATCGCAAGACTCTGACCGATTGAGGCTGGCTCCGTTCCGAGGAACGATCGATGGGGCGAATGATGCACTTCTAATCGTGCCACTCGCCGCAACCGAGCTCGGTGACGTCGGTGATCACCGGAGTCTCTCTGCCATCGCGCCAACTGCGTCGTACAAGCGGCTGAAGTCCTGATCACTGGCGTATGGTGATCGTCATCACTTGCGGTCGCGCGGCGGAATTGCTACGCTGTTTCGGGAGTTAACGAAATGACGATGACAGCGCTTGCCAGCCTCGTGCAGACCCACAAAGCCATCGGCCATCCCGTCCGGCTCCGCCTTCTCGCTGTGCTCCGTACGGGACCGCTCTGCGTTTGTCAGATGACGGTCGTGGTCAGGCTCGCCGCGTCCACAGTTTCGGAACATCTCTCGGAATTGCGAAAGGCCGGTCTCATCAGCGAACGGAAGGAAGGCCGCTGGGTCGAGTACCGGCTCTCCGATTCCGCTCTTCGTAACGGTACGCTCGACGCTCTCTGGCCCGCGCTGGAAAGCGACCCGGAGGCGAAGGCGGACGCTGTGCTCGTCAAGGAGCTGCGACGCGTTCCGCTGGACGAGCTTTGCAGCGTGAATCTCGACCTCGGCCGGCTGCAGCGTCCGAAGCTCGCGTCCGCAGTCGCGAAGGCAGCAAAGATCCGGACCGGTGACGAGGCGGGACGATGACCACACTACCGGCAACAGCGGCGCCGGGCTCCCATTCGACGATCGCCTGGCAGCGGGCGGCGCTCACCGTTGTCGGCCTGGCCGCTGTCGTCCTGCTCTACACGCAGCTCCAGCGGATCGCGCTGTTCGTCACCTACGATCTCGCGCACGCTTCGCGGGGCAGCCATCTCGGCTCCGCAATCGAATTTTTTGTATTCGAGGTGCCGAAAGTCCTACTTCTTCTCACTGGCGTCGTCTTCGTCGTTGGCCTTCTGCGGAGCTTCTTCACGCCGGAGCGCGCGCGGCAACTGCTCGCCGGACGGCGCGAATCGTCAGGCAACGTGCTGGCCGCGCTCTTCGGCATCGCCACGCCGTTCTGTTCCTGCTCCGCGGTTCCGCTGTTCATCGGCTTCGTCACCGCCGGCGTCCCGCTCGGGGTGACGTTCTCGTTTCTCATCTCCGCGCCGATGGTGAACGAGGTGGCGCTCGTTCTCCTGTTCGGACTCTTTGGCTGGAAGACCGCGGGCCTCTACCTCGGCACGGGTCTGCTCATTGCCATCATCGCCGGATGGATCATCGGCCGGCTGAAGCTCGAGCGGCACGTCGAGCCGTGGGTGTGGCAGATCCAATCCGGAACCGCCGCGCCGGATACGCCGAAAACCTGGACGGACCGGCTCACCGACGGACGGGCGGCGGTGCGGGAGATCGTCGGGAAGGTCTGGATCTACGTCGTCGTCGGCATCGCAGTCGGCGCGGGAATCCACGGCTACGTTCCGACGAACTTCCTGGCGTCCTTCATGGGTCGCGACGCATGGTGGGCGGTTCCGCTCGCGGTGCTCCTCGGCATTCCGATGTACTCGAACGCCGCCGGCATCATCCCGATCGTGCAGGCGCTTCTCGGCAAAGGAGCGGCGCTCGGGACCGTACTCGCATTCATGATGGCGGTCATCGCACTGTCGTTGCCGGAAATGATCATTCTGCGGAAAGTGCTTCGGCCCACCCTCATTGCAACCTTCATCGGCGTCGTCGCCACCGGCATCCTCATCGTCGGATATCTCTTCAACGCGGTGATGTGATCCACACGAATTCATGACAGGAGAAGAATGATGTCGACACAGAAGAAGATCGAAGTTCTCGGACCCGGTTGCTCGCGTTGCAAGGAGACGTTCCGCGTCGTGCAGCACGTGGTCGAACAGGAAGGGCTTTCGATCGAAGTCGTGAAGGACGAATCGATCGAGCGCATGATGGCCCTCGGCCTGATGGCGACGCCGGGCGTGGTCATCGACGGCAAAGTTGTCCTCTCCGGCCGCATTCCGAAAGCCGATGAGGTCCGGCACCTGCTGGGCCTCGCCTGAAGTGAGCGTGAGTCATGGGGGTCGGACTCGTTTCCGCAACATCCTTCTCGTTCTCTGAGGCACGACGATGATGACAAAGCAAAGACGGCTCTCGTTCCTGGACCGCTATCTCACGCTCTGGATCTTTCTTGCCATGGCGGCCGGTGTGCTGCTGGGCTATGCCATTCCTCAGTTCAACAGGGCCGTCAATGCCTGGAACATCGGTACGACGAGCGTGCCCCTCGCCGTCGGGCTGATTCTCATGATGTATCCGCCCCTCGCGAAGGTCCGCTATGAAGAGCTGCATCTGGTCTTCGAAAACAAGAAGGTACTGGCGCTCTCGCTCGTGCAGAACTGGATCGTCGGCCCCCTGCTGATGTTCGGCCTCGCAGTGCTCTTCCTGCGGGATCGTCCTGAGTACATGATCGGCCTGATCCTGATCGGCCTGGCGCGCTGCATCGCGATGGTCATCGTCTGGAACGACCTCGCCAAAGGGAGTACCGAGTACTGCGCGGGGCTCGTCGCCTTCAACTCGATTTTCCAGGTGCTCTTCTTCAGCGTGTATGCGTGGTTCTTCATCACCGTGCTTCCGGCGAAGCTCGGGCTCCAGGGAGCGGTTGTGAACATCACGATCGGCCAGATCGCGACGAGCGTCTTCATCTATCTCGGCATTCCGTTCATCGCGGGATTTCTGACGCGCTATGTGCTCGGGAAGATGAAGGGTCTCGACTGGTATCACCGCGTCTTCGTGCCGCGGATCAGCCCGCTGACGCTCATCGCGCTGCTCTTCACGATCGTTGTGATGTTCAGCCTCAAAGGCGAGACGATCGTCATGCTCCCATTCGACGTGCTGCGCATCGCGGCCCCGTTGCTCATCTACTTCGTCGTGATGTTCCTCTTCAGCTTCTGGATGAGTCGGAAGGTGGGGGCTACGTACCCGCAAACGGCGACGCTCTCGTTCACAGCGGCCTCAAACAACTTCGAGCTCGCGATCGCGGTCGCGGTGGCGACCTTCGGCATCAGCCACGGTGCTGCCTTTGCTGCCGTGATCGGACCACTGGTGGAAGTGCCCGTCCTGATCGCACTCGTGACGGTCGCGCTCTGGCTGAGGCAGCGCTGGTTTTCTGATTCCGACGCGGCAATTCTCAACGTTCGCTGCTGCGCGCTCGCGGCCACGACCGATGGTGCGCAACACGAAGGACATTGAAGGGTGGTGTCAGACGACGACGTCTGAGTCGAATGATCCGTCCTTGCGGAGCCGGCAGGCACAGCCATCGCGCTAATTTCGGCGGCTTCCCGCCCGCTCCCGGCGCAATGATCCTGACTGGCGGTTGATGAAAACATCTTCCATGTCCGTATCCGCTGATGCGAATATAGTTTTGCGGCATTCTCATACGCGTATGCGGGAGACCAGCCGCCCATGAAGAAGCGAGTTCTGTTTCTCTGTACCCACAACTCCGCCCGCAGCCAGATGGCCGAAGGCCTGCTCCGCAGGATCGCCGGCGATCAATTCGAAGTCTTCAGCGCCGGAACCGAAGAGACGCGCGTGCATCCGTTGGCGATCGAGGCCATGCGCGAGATCGGCGTCGACATCAGTGCACAAACGTCGAAGACGCTGGACACGTTTCAGGGCCAGCACTTCGGTTACGTCATCACCGTCTGCGATCGCGCGAACGAGAGTTGCCCGATCTTCCCCGGCGACACGAAGCGCATTCACTGGAGCTTCGACGACCCGAGCGCAGCAACCGGAACTGACGAGCAGCGGCTGCGTGCGTTCCGCAACGTGCGGGAAGGCATTCAGCAGCGGCTGCGCATGTTCGTGATCGTCACCGCGAAGAAGTGAAGTCATGCGCTGGAACCTGTTGCCACGCGAGCCGTACTTCTTCGAGGCCTTCGTGACGATGACGCGGGAAGTGCAGCACGGCGCCGAGCTCCTCGTCGAGCTGTTCGCCATGCATCCGCCCGAGGTCAAACTCGTGGCAAGGATTCACGAGGTCGAGAACGCCTGCGACACGATCACGCACGACATCATCCAACGGCTCAACCAAACGCTCGTCATACCGATCGATCGTGAAGACGTTTACGTGCTGGCGAAGGCGCTCGACGACGTGATGGACGCCATCGACGACGGCAGCGCTCGCGTTCCAATGCACCGCATTGCGAATGCGCGGCCGGGAGCGCCGGAGCTGGCGGCGGTGATTCTCGCGCAGACGGCGCAACTCGTCCTCGCCGCCGCGCACCTGCCCAAGATGGATGAGTCCGTGCCTAACGCGATCCGAGAGGTCAAGCGCCTCGAAGAGCAAGCCGATCGTCTGCACAAGAAGCCCGTTGGAGAGCTGTTCGACAGCGAGCACGATCCAATCGAGGTGATCAAGTGGAAGGAGATCCTGGACTTCCTCGAAGACGCTTCCGATCGGGCGGAGGAAGCCGCACACATCCTCGAGTCGATCTACGTCAAGTACGCGTGACGCACCTTTGGCCACAATGGCCAAAGGAACGAGGGGCATGCTCGTGGCTGCATGCCCCCCGTCACTCACGGCTACTTGCTGACGTCTTTTAAGGCCTGTTCGAAACGGTCCGCGACATCTTCCGGCTCGCCGGTCTTGTCGGAGGTCTTGTCGGTGGTCTTGTCGGGGACGAGACTCGACGCCAGGAATCCCTGAGCGCCAGGCGTGGATGGGGTGTGAGACGTCGTCGGGGTGGAAGGGGTCGGGGCCGGTGCCGGTGCCGGCTTCCTGCGGTAGTTCATCGTCTTCTTGACGATGTGCGACATGGTGTCGACGAAGGGCTGCAAATCAGCGCCGTCCGGCTGCTTGACGGCGTGCTGCGCCAACCGGTACACCTGAAGCCCCTGTACGGACGAGGCGGCAAGCAGGGTCTCGCTGGTGAAGATGACATCGTTGGCGAACTCGATCAACTGCAT
>OLLN01000003.1_pt1 | contig 12080 bp, 8 predicted proteins | sample 1604281 | NCBI WGS metagenome assembly OLLN01 (sample SAMEA104055716, study PRJEB20765) | soil metagenome | biome: Arctic tundra; feature: Polygonal ground; material: soil | place: USA | collected 2011-09 | depth 0-0.5 m | reverse complement strand
TCGAGCCGACGGCGCTACGTTCGCTACTCTCATGACCCCTCCCCGCTTCCGCCGCTTCTTCTCCCGCATCGCCTTCCGCGTGATGGCGTTCAACCTCCTGCTGGTCTTCCTCCCGGTCGCCGGCATCCTCTACCTCGGCAGTTACGAACAACGCCTCCTCGGGTCGCAACGGCGCGCCTTGCAGGAACAGGCTCGCCTTCTCGCCGCGGCCGTCGCCTCGGCGCCGGTGCCCGGCCGGGCCGCGCAGGACATCCTCCTCCAACGTCACCGGCTGCGCGGCGACGCCAACGATCCAACGCGGCTGCGCGTCATCTCGCCTATCGGCTACATCATCGCCGACTCGCACACGCTCTCCGGGCCGCCGCCGGCTCCGCGCCCGAGCCGCGCCAAACGCAACATTCTCTATCGCGCCGGCGCCGCGCTGCTCCGGCCATTTCTCGGGACGCGATCGCTCGAGCAGCCGCTCGACGAAGGCGACTACTACGAGCGATCGACGCGGCTCTTCGGTCCGGAAGTGCGCAGCGCGCTGCGCGGCGAGCCCGGCGTCATCGAGCGCATCTCGCCCGATCGCCGCTCCGTCACCGTCTACGTCGCCGAACCGATCCGCGCCGGCGACAACGTCATCGGCGCCGCGCTGGCGTCGCAGACCACCTTCCCCATCCTCCAGGACCTCTACACCGTCCGCCTCGGCATCCTGCGCATCTTCATCATCTCGGTGATCGTCGCGATCATCATCAGCTTCCTGATCGCCACGACGATCGTGCGACCGTTGCGCCGTTTGCGGCTCGAAGCGGGTGCCATCCTCGATCGGCGCGGCAGACTGCGAGGCCGGTTCCGCGGTTCGCGAAAGCAGGACGAGATCGGCGATCTCTCCCGCGCGCTGGAGCGGCTCACGCGACGCCTCGACGAGCACGTGCGCTTCATCGAATCATTCGCTGCCGACGTCTCGCACGAGTTCAAGAACCCGCTGGCCTCCATTCGCACGGCGACGGAAATGCTTGCCGAGGTCGATGAGCCGGAGCAGCGAGGACGGTTTTTGCGGATGGTCGAGCAGGAGATCGCGCGGATGGAATCGCTCCTCTCCGGCGTGCGCGAGATCACGCACATCGATGCACAACTCACCAGCGAGCAGCGAACGCGCATTGATGTTCACGCGCTGCTCGATCGGATCGTTGATGGCTTCCGCATGCGCGAGCGCTCGAACGTCTCGATCGTCTTCGCCGCGCTCGAGGAGCCGTTCGATGTGAGCGCATCCGAGGATCGGTTGATTCAGGTGTTCGTCAACGTACTCGAGAACGCGATCAGCTTTTCCCCGCCCGCCGGCGTCGTGACCATAACCCTCGCCCGCCTCGGCAACGAAGTACTGATCACGATCTCCGACCAGGGCGCGGGCATCCCCGAGGCGAACTTGGCGCGCGTCTTCGACCGCTTCTTCACGCATCGCCCCGATCCAAGTCGCCCGCGCGCCTCGCACACCGGCCTCGGCCTCTCGATCGTCAAAGCGATCGTCGACGGCTACGGCGGCTCGATCGCGCCAGGAAACAACGAGGCCGGCGGGGCCACGTTCGAGATCCGCCTGCCCGGCGCGTAGTTAGAACCGTTCACGCGAAGACGCGAAGGCGCGAAGAACGGTTTCTTCGCGTCTTCGCGGCTCTGCGTGGAACGTTTCTAAGAGAACCCTCCGAGCAACAGTTACGATCGTCAGGGCCGGCTGGATTGCTGCACCGCGGCGATGACCGCATCGATCTCCGCATCCGTCGAATCGAATGCCGTGACGAGCCGCTTGGAGCCCGCGCCGAAGAGCTCCCAGTCGTAAAACGAGAAGCCCTGCGCACGCAACGCAGCGGCGAGCGAGTCCTCCATGCGAACGAAGAGAACGTTCACTTCGACCGGCCGCAGGATCTCGACATGACCGCGAATGCCGTCCGCGAGCCGCGCCGCCGCCGCATTCGCATGACGGGCATTGCGTAGCCAGAGATCGTCCGTCAGATAGGCCTCGAGCTGCGCGGAGAGAAAGCGCGACTTCGATAGCCGGTGCCCGCTGCGATGCCAGAGCGCACTGAGACGAGCCGCGAGATCCTTGCGGAAGACGACGATCATCTCGGCGCCCATCGCACCGTTCTTCGTCGCGCCAAACGAGAGCACGTCTACGCCCACGCGCCGTGTCAGATCCGCAGGAGCGCAGCCGAGCGCGGCAACCGCGTTCGCGAAGCGCGCGCCGTCCATGTGCACGCCCGCACCGCGCGCGTGCGCGAGACCGCCGAGCGCAGCAAGGTCGTCGGGGCGATACAGCGTCCCCGCTTCCGTCGCCTGCGTGATGCTGAGACAGTCGAAACTCTCGACGGAGGCAACATCCTTGTCGCGCAGTTTGCCCTCGATGCCGTCGATGGGACACAGCCGCGCGCCGCCGCTCAAAAACTCCGCGGCGCCCAGCTCCTCCAGATGGATGTGCGCCTCGCTGTGGCAAACGATCCGCGAAGCCGGCGTCGTCATCGAGGCGATCGAAAGCGCATTCGCCGCCGTGCCGGTCAGGACCGGGAACACATCGACATCGCACGCGAACAGCTCGCAGCATCGATCGCGCAACCGCGCCGTGACCGCGTCATCGCCATACGACGTCATCGTGCCGCGGTTCGCGCGCACGAGCGCTTCGACGATCTCCGGCGAGCAGCCATGCGTGTTGTCCGATCGAAAATCCATGGGCGCGCGAATGATAGGTGATCGTCGTCCGCAGATGTCGCAGATGCTTTTATCTGCGTCCCATCTGCGTCATCTGCGGATCAAGCTTCTGCGTCCCGGCACAAGCTGCATCAACGCCCGGATCACCACCGCCCACGTCACCACATTGATCACGATCAGCCCAACCACCACCGCCACCTTCGCCGCTCGCGGCAAGTCGGGAAACGCCGAGTAGTGGCCGAGCGCGTCCAGCGCCAGGCTCGCCGGCCAGCCCGGCCAGACCCACGAGCCGAACCACGCCAGCAACGTCAGCGCGACTCCACCCATCGTGGCAACGAATCCGCGGCTCATGCAGGCAGTGTATCCGCGGCCCAAAGAAACACTGGACAAATCCAATCCTCCCGCGTCATCGTTTCGACAACCGGATTCCCTCAACATGACTCGCTGCCTGAGCTTCGCGGCGCTATTGGTCCTTTCCGTACTGGCTCTGCCCGCACGCGCCCAGGAACGGGATCGCGGCGACCTCCTCGGGCCGCTGCCCGTTCGCGACCAGTACCTCCTCAGCAACGGCTTCTTTTTCTTCGAGCCGGAGAGCGCCCGCGTTCTCGACGATGGCGACTGGCTTGTCGACGTCCACGCCGCCGATTCCAACACCTTCGCCAAATCGCGCTGGATCAGCCACAACCTCGCCGGCGACACCGAACGCAGAACCGGCGCGCAGACGCTCGGCTTGATTCGGATGGACGACGGGCAAGCGGTCTTTCTCGTCGACGGCGAGATCCACCGCGTCACCATCACGGCGCACCGCGGCCTCGGCGCGAATCTCGAAGTCGGCATTGCCGTTCCGTTCGCGACCATCGGTGGCGGCACTTCCGACGGCTTCATCGAGCACTTCCACGCCGCCTTCCACCTCGGCGGCGACGAGCGCCCAGCCATGCAGCGCAACCGCGAGACCATCTACGTTCGCGCCGATGACGGCAGAACCTTCTTCCGCCAGCAGACGGCCGGCGCACAACTCGGCGACGTCGCCCTCTCCGCAAAATACGAGCTCCCCGCACTCGAGGATCCCAACCTCGCGCTCTCCGTCGAAGGCGCGATCGAGCTTCCCACCGGCAATGCGCAGACGCTCGACGGCTCCGGGTCACTCGACGGCGGCGTGCAACTCCTGGCCACGCGCGATTACGGCCGCACCCGCATCCACGCCTCGGCCGGCATGCTCCACCTTGGCCACAACAGCGCCCTCGGCACGAAGTCGCAATTCGTCATCACCGATTCGCTCGCGATCTCCAGCCTGATCGCCGGCCGCACGTCGGCAACCGCGCAGATCACCATCTCGCAGAGCCCATTCCGAACGATCGGCGCCCCCGAGCTCACGCGCCGCTCCTACCAGATGACCGTCGGCGTCCAACACGCCGTCGGCCGCACCCTCACCGCCTACGCCGGCGTCGTCGAGAATCTCATCACGTACCAGAACAGCGCCGATGCGGGGCTGGTGTGGGGAGTTACGAGGAGGTTCTGAGACGGGGGTCGGCGTGTCGTCGCGTTTTTCCTCCGAAAATCGCGTTTTTCCTCCGAAAATCGCGTTTCCCCTCCGAAAATCGCGTTTTCTCGCCGAAAATCGCGTTCATCCGCCGTGTTGTCGCGTTTTTCCGTCGAAAATCGCGTTTTTCCGGCGTGTTGTCGCGTTTTTCCGCTGTGCTGTCGCGTTTATCCAGCGTGTTGACGCGTTTTTCACCCGAAAATCGCGTTCATCCGGCGTGCTGTCGTGTTTTTCCGCCATGCTGTCGCGTTTTTTCGGCGTGTTGACGCGTGCATCCGCCGTGCTGTCGCGTTTTTCATCCGAAAATCGCGTTCATCCGGCGTGTCGTCGCGTTTTTCACCCGAAAATCGTGTTCATCCGGCGTGTTGTCGCGTTTCTCACCCGAAAATCGCGTTTTCCCTCCAAAAATCGCGTTTATCCGCAGGACGTCGCGATCATCGCTCCGGCTGCTCGGGCAACCGGGACGGTTTCGCAAGCTCGGCGTATGACAACCGAAAGCCGCGGCGTGTCGCCGTCACTGCCAGCCGGAACGCCGCGTGCCGCGCGCTCAATCTTCCGCTTCGATCGAAACCCCAGTACTCCGACACCCGACTCCCGACTCCCAACACCCGGCCTAACCCAGAATATCGTCGTACTCGTGATGCCGTTTCAGCCAGCTCGTCACGTACGCACATTTCGAGATCACGCGCAGCTTCGACTCGCGCGCGTACGCCAGCGCAACGGCCACGAGCTTCCCGGCAATCCCTTTCCCTTCCGCCTCTTTCGGCACCTCGGTGTGCGTGAACGTAATCTCATCGCCGTCGATGATGTACTCGACAAACGCGGGGCCGCCGTCGGTATCGATCTCGAATCGATCGTTCTCGCGGTTGTGCCGCACTTCAAAATCGTCGCTCATTGCTCTCTCCGGCAAAACTGTATCCCAGTCGGTGACCGCTTGGGCCTGACGTTGATCTGCAAGTGATGATAGCGAACTTGAAGCTGCCGCAGCTTCTTCCGGTCAACTCACTCGAAAAACTCCAGTTCTTCCTCCGGGCCGGCAAAAGCAGCCCGCGCAGGTGCCATGTGATGAGAATCACGCCTCTGTGTTGTGCATCACAAGACGGGGAATTTCATTTCATGTTTTGCGCTCTGGAGTAACATTCTGGCGGCGGCGCCGTAGTCAGGTGGTCAAGGACGTGCGGAACCTCAAAACATCTGCTTCTTATGGAGTGAACGCCAGGCTTCTGTCCGGTATTGTGCTACTCAGTCTGGCGATTTTCGCGCTCGACTACGTAACACCGATCGGATATTCAGTATGGCCACTCTACCTGATCCCGCTTGCGCTCACCATGCGGCTGCGCAAGGCGCACTCTTCGCTGATTGTGGCTGCGTTCTGCACAGTCCTAGTAGTACTAGGTTTCTTTTTTCCCTTGCCTGAGACCTACCAACCGGAAGCCGTCTTCCGCCGCGCCATTGGCATCAGTATGTTGTGGTTCACAGCCGTGCTGCTGTTGCGGCGGATACGCGTGGACGAAGAACGATTTTCAACCGCGTTTCGCGCCGCGCCTGTCGCCTTCGGAATGACATCTCTGGAGGATGGACGCATCGTCGAAGTCAACGATGCTTATGTCCAACTGCTGGGCTATTCCCGAGAAGAGCTGATCGGGCACAGGGCGGCAGATCTCGATATCTGGGCGAGCCCTTCCGATCGCGCCAGGATGCTCGAATTGCTGCGGGCAGACGGCTCGCTTCCCGATTTCGCGACGATCCTCAGGACAAAACCTGGCGAGTTGCGCCACGTGACGCTGTCGTCCTCGATCATCGCCATGGAGGGCAAGCCGCACCTCCTCGCCACCGTGGTGGACGTTACCGAGCGCAGGCAGGTGGAAGAGAAACTCGTGAAAAGCGAGGCCCAGGCGCGAGCGGTCCTGGAGTCTCTCAACGAAGGCGTTGTTTTTCTCGATACCACCGGAACCGTTGTCAGTATCAACGATGCGGTCACCACCGTGCTTGGCCGGAGTCTTCAAGAGCTGGCCGATCGGGAATCAGAGCCGCGTTGGAAACTCATCCGGAGCGATGGCTCTTCATTTCCCGTCGAGGAACAACCGTCCATGGTGGCGCTCCGTACCGGAGAACCCGTCCGCAACGTGGAGATGGGAGTCCCATCGCCAACAGGACTGCTCAAATGGATTGCAGTGAGTGCGCAGCTAGTGCGTGACACCTCCGGCAAGACTCTCAGAGTGGTTGCCTCATTCTTCGATATTACCGAGCGCAAAGAAGCGGAGGCGGCGCTGCGTGAAAGCGAGACGCGCCTGAAAGAGGCGCAACACAATGCCCGGATCGGAAGCTGGTGCTATCGATCGGGCGGCTCGCTCACGATGTCCGACGAGATGTATGACCTGTACAAGATCCCGCGCGATGTGCCCGCCACGTATGAAATGGTGATTGCGGCAGTCCACCCGGACGACCGAGCCCGCAATCACAACCACTTTCAAAATGCACTTGCGTCCGGCGCATGTGATTTTCAGGACGAATATCGCCTGGTCTGGCCGGACGGTCAGGTCCGGAATATCTTTGCGCTTGGCAAAATCCTGCGCGGCGCGGACGGAGCGTTGATTGAGGCCGTCGGCACAGTGCAGGACGTGACGGATCGCAAGCAGGCCGAGGAGGCCCTGCGTGCGACTGAGGAACGATTGAGGCTGTTCATTGAGCACGCACCTGCGTCTTTGGCCATGTTCGACCGCGAGATGCGCTACCTGAGCGTGAGCCGCCGTTGGTTGAACGACTACGGCCTTGGCGAACGAGATCTGCGCGGGCTTTCGCACTATGAGGCCTTCCCGGAAATCGATGAGGCATGGAAAGCGATCCACCGCCGCGCCCTTGACGGAGAGGTTGTACGCAATGACAGCGATCGGTTCGAACGAATCGACGGCTCCGTGCAGTGGCTTCGATGGGAGGTGCGTCCTTGGCACGATGCGGCGGGAGTTGTCGGCGGCATCGTGGTCTTCAGCGAAGACATCAGCGAGCGCAAACAGGCAGAAGGCGAAATCCTCCGGCTTCACGAGGAACTGCTGCGGCACGCCGCAGACCTCGAGCAGCACGTACTCGACCGCACCGCCCAGCTCGAAGCCGCGAACAAGGAGCTCGAAGCCTTCAGCTACTCGGTCTCGCACGACCTTCGCGCGCCGCTCCGTGCCATCAACGGCTTTGCGCGCATTCTCACTGAGGATCACGGTCCGACGCTCGACGCGGAAGGCCAGCGGCTGTTGGACGTAATCCGCGGCGAGGCATCGCGCATGGGGCGGCTGATCGACGAGCTGCTTCAGTTCTCGCGCCTCGGCCGGCAGCCATTGCACAGGTCCCCGGCCGATATGACCGCAATGGCTCGAGGGATCTACGACGAGCTGCGCGCCGGCACGCCGGAGCGGACTGTCGACTTCCGCCTGGACTCGTTGCCTTCGGTCCCGGCGGACCCAGCGTTGCTGCGGCAGGTGTGGATCAACCTGCTCGACAATGCTCTGAAATTCACGCGGCAGCGGGAGCACGCCGGAATTGTCGTATCAGGGTCCGTCTATGCAGGCGAGGCCATTTACTCGGTTCGGGACAACGGCGCCGGGTTCGACATGAAGTACGCCACCAAGCTGTTCGGTGTCTTTCAGCGCCTTCACGGACTCGAAGAGTTCGAGGGCACAGGTGTCGGGCTGGCCCTTGTGCAGCGGATCGTGAACCGGCACGGTGGCCGCGTGTGGGCCGAGGCCGCGTTGGACCGTGGCGCGACGTTCTCCTTCAGTCTTCCACTGCCGGAGGCTTCGCCGGAAGGCGCATTTGCCGGCGAACCGAGCGGCGCCGAGCCCACCAACGTAGTCCAAAGGAACTGATCGATGAGTGCATCCCCCCTTCCCGGCGTCGTCGAGATTCTCCTGGTCGAGGACAACCCCAGTGACGCGGAGCTGACCATTCGCGCGCTCACGCGCCACAATCTGGCGAACCGCCTCGTCTGGGTGAAGGACGGTGCCGAAGCGCTCGACCTCATTTTCGGACCGTCGGCAGACGCCGATACTCCGATCAGTCTCATCCCCAAGCTGATCCTGCTGGATCTCAAGCTTCCGAAGGTGGACGGCCACGAAGTGCTGGAGCGGATCAAGTCCGATCCACGCACACGCATGATCCCGGTGGCCGTGCTGACTTCCTCACGCGAAGAGGCAGACCTGCTTCGCGCCTACAAGGCAGGCACCAACAGCTTCATCGTCAAGCCGGTCGACTTCGACAGCTTCATCGAGGCCGTTCGGGAGCTCGGCCTTTACTGGCTCCTGCTCAACCAGTCTCCTGCCGGGGACGCGAACCCTCTCGGATCATCAGCACGGGCACGAACATGAGCGAACCGATCCGTTTGCTGCACGTTGAGGATCTTGCCGGCGACGCGGAGTTGATCTGGCGCGAGTTGTCGCGCGCGGGTCTCTCCTTCCAGCCGGTACGGGTCGAGGAGGAGGCCGCATTTCTGGACAGGCTTGTCTCGTTCAAGCCGGAGGTGGTCCTGTCGGACTACTCGCTCCCGCGGTTCGACGGAATGCGCGCTCTCGAGCTAGCCCGGCAGCACGCTCCCGACGTGCCCGTCATCATCGTAACGGGATCGCAGAACGAGGAGACCGCCGTCGCCTGCATGCGTGCCGGAGCAGCCGATTACGTCATCAAGGAGTTTCTGTCGCGGCTCCCTGCCGCCATCAAGTCTGCGCTCCGTCAACAGGAGTTGGAGAGCCTTCGGCGCGAAGCAGAACAGAGATTCGCTCTGTTCATGCAGTTCCTTCCAGCACGTGCGTACATCCACAACGTCGAAGGCCGCTACATCTTTGCGAACGAAAAGCTGGGTGAGTTCTTCGGGACGGCGGCAGCAGACATCGTCGGCAAGAGCCTTTCCGACTTCGTGGGCGCAACCTCGGCCCAGGAGTCGGACCAGAACAACGCACTCGTCCTGGCCAGCGGCACCCCGCAGTTGTTCGAAGAAACGATCGTCGTCGGTGGAGAGAAGCGCACCTACCTCTCCTCGAAGTTTCCGATCGTTTTGCACGATGGAAGCCGCCTCCTCGGCGGAACGTCCATCGACGTCACGGACAGGAAACGCGCGGCCGAAGCGGTCCTCAAGAGCGAACGCGAATTCCGAGCTCTGGCCGAGAATCTGCCGGATGGAGTAGCCCGCTTCAATCGCCAGCGCATTCTCATTTACGTCAATCGCAGGGTCGAGGCAGCCACCGGCCTGCCGCGTGACGCATTCCTCGGACGAAGGTATGCCGATCTCGGGTTTCCACCGGCGCTCGTCCAACTGTGGGACCACGCGATCAACCAAACGTTTGAGACGAACGAGGTAACGCATCTGGAGTTCGCGTTCGATGCGCCGGCCGGCCCCCGCTACTTCGAGGCCAGCATCGTGCCGGAAACCGTCGCCGGCAAAGCAGAGACTGTCCTAGCGGTCGCTCGCGATGTCACCGAACGGCATCAGCGCACCGCAGCTCTCCACGAATCGGAGCAACAACTCCTGCAGGCGCAGAAGATGGAGGCCGTGGGACGCCTAGCCGGAGGCGTTGCCCACGATTTCAACAATGTTCTGATGGCGATCCTGCTGCAGGGCAACGTTCTCCTCAGGCTGGCCGGCGGGAACGAGGCGATCCTGAAACGGGTCCAGGAGATTCTGAAGGCCGGTCATCGGGCCGCGGCACTGACGAAGCAACTTCTGGCATTCAGCCGCAATGACCCGGCAAACCGCAAGGCCGTATCACTGCCGGTCCTCGTTCGGAACCTGGAGGAGATGCTGCAGCGCCTCGTAAGCGAGGATGTCGCGCTGCATTTCGAGCTCGACCGGGAATGCCCGAACGTGGTTGGAGATGCCGGTCAGTTCGAACAGGTCCTCATGAATCTCGTGATCAACGCACGCGATGCCATGCCGCGCGGCGGCGCCATCCGCATTCAGGCGCGCAACGCCACAGCCGCCGAGGCCGACTCCGCTGGCGGCGTCCACGGAACGCCGTATGTGGTTCTTGTCGTCAGCGACACGGGCATCGGCATGGATAGCACTACCCAGCAGCGGATCTTCGAACCGTTCTTCACGACGAAATCGAAGGACAGAGGCACCGGCCTCGGACTGTCGACCGTTTACGGGATCGTCAACCAGGCCAATGGCTTGATCCGCGTTGCCAGCGAGCCGGGCAAAGGATCGACCTTCAGCATCTTCTTGCCGGCCACGGTACACGGCGCCGATCGGCCGGCATCAGTCGCGAGCCACGCCCTCGATGAGAGTTTGCGCGGCACCGAGACGATCCTTCTCGTCGAAGATGATCCCCTCGTTCGCCGCATCCTCTCGGAAACGCTGCAGACGAATGGCTATACCGTTCTGGAAGCGAGCGACGGAGCCAAGGCGCTGGAGATTGCCCGCCAGAGACGCCAAATCGATCTGTTGCTGAGTGACGTCGTGATGCCGAACGCCAACGGCATCGAGGTCGCGCGGACCATCGCAGCAGGCCGGCCCGCCTTGCGTGTCGTGCTGATGTCCGGCTACGCAGACGATGTGCTTTCCCCCTACGGACTCGATGCGCAGGACGCCGTGCTGCTCAACAAACCATTCACCGAGGAGCGGCTCCTCTCCGTCCTGCGCGACGCGCTCGCGCCCCTGGCGACGGCGTGAGAGAGAACTTGCGCGGACGAGACGTGCGTGAATACCGCCTCTCGACCCCCACGCCCGACACCATCCCCCGACACCCTACGACCCCCCCGAACCACACAACGTCGTCCCATACAACGGCACGACATTCACAGTCACGGCCGATCCATTCACCGTCACCGTCAGGTAGTGAAAGAACGCGCCTGGCTTCTCCCCCTTCCCGTTCTTGCAACCCGACAGCGGCGCGCCCGCCCCACCCGTCACGATGAACACCGGCTTCCCTTTGTCCGGCGAGCTCCCCGTGAATGGGCCGGTCGGACTGGACGGTGCCGGATCGACATACAACAGATGATCGTGCGACGCGAAGACGAAGGTGATCTTCGGATACTTCCCCTGATCGAGAAGATGCCGGAACGCCTCGACCTGCGTGCCGTAGTCGGAGGTATCGCCCTTCGGCGCGCCGATCTGGGAGCCGCCTTTGCCTTTGATGGGACGGTGCATGAAACAGAAGATGTGGGTGACCGAGGCATCGGCGGAAAGCTGATCGAGCGTGGCCTGCAGCGAGGCGAGCTGCGTCTTCCCGACGTAGCCGTTGTACACGCAGGCGTTCGCGAGCGTGACGTCGAGAACATCGTCGGTATTGATGATGAGGAACGCGGCGTTGCCGTAGCGGAACATCCCATACGGCGGCGCCATCGAGGTCTCGTAGTCGGCCATCATCGAGCCGCTGAAGTCGGGTAGCTCGCCGTTCCACGGATCGCTCGCCGTGCCGCAGGCGATCAGCGTCTGCACCACCATCTCGTGATTGCCCGGCGCGTTGAACACCGGCACCGTGAGCGGCTTGAGCGCGCCGAGGAATTGCGAGTACTGCTCGGTGATGCCGACCTCCTGCTTGCCGTAAACCGTATCGCCATTCCAGACGACAAAGTCCGGCGGATTGGCCGAAAGCCGCTGCACCATATCGAGCATCGCCTTCGTCAACGGATCCCCGCCATGCGCCGGCCGGTTGTCGCCCGCCACGACAAACGTAAAACTCGTCGACCCCGCATTCGGCTCCAACTGCGTAGCGCCCGTCGGCAACTGCGTCATCGAGGGGAAAGGCTGGGCGGGGGGCGCGGGTGCTGCTGCCGCCGGTGTGGAGGGCGCTTGCGTGGGAAGTGCTTGCGCAGCCTGGGCCAGCGCGGGCGCCGCAGGCGCGGGAGGCGCTTGCGCGGGAGGCGCAGGCGAGGCCGG
>OLLN01000144.1_pt1 | contig 12246 bp, 9 predicted proteins | sample 1604281 | NCBI WGS metagenome assembly OLLN01 (sample SAMEA104055716, study PRJEB20765) | soil metagenome | biome: Arctic tundra; feature: Polygonal ground; material: soil | place: USA | collected 2011-09 | depth 0-0.5 m | reverse complement strand
CCCTCATCCGGCTTCGCCACCTTCTCCCCCCGCAAAAAGCGCGGGGGGAGAAGGCGCTCGATGGGAAGGAGTCGCAGAAATGTGTGAGAAATGCGGGTTAGGCGCGGAAGACACGTCAGCTCAGCGCTGCGATCAGCTCCTCGATCCACTGCACGTCTTCGCCGCGTTTCTTACGCGACTCGGCGATGAGGCGCAGGTTGCGGGCGGTCGTTTCGCCTTCCCACTTCTCGCGCATGGCGACGAGCGCCTTGCCGAGGGAATCGGCGGCGTTCTCGCGGTCGTTGGCGAGGACGGCAAGCTCGACCAGGGTGGCGTAATCCCAGTAATCGGGCCTCGAGCCGGCGATACGGCGCGTCACCGCGTAGCGGACGACGGGCAGGAGCTCTTCGCGTTGCGGGTGCGGCGGCTCGCGCAGTTCCATCAGCGTCACCGTGTTAATGCCGGGATACGCGTCGCGCCAATCGGCCTCGAATCCTTTTCGATAGGTCTCGATCGCTTTTTCGAGCAGGGCCTTGGCGCGGAACGGATCGTTGGCATTCCGCGTGCGCTCCCATCGATCCTTGTAGATGCGGCCGAGGATGCCGTACGTTTCGCTGCTCGGTCCGCGCGTGGCCAGAATGTCGAGCAGTACTTCCTCCGCGCGGGCATCGTCGCCGGCACGATTGAGCGCGAGTGCAAGTTGTTCGCGCACGAGGATCGTCGCCGCCAGCGGCTTGGGCATGCGCGCACCGAGGGCGATCATCTCCTGCCAGCCTTTCACGGCGCGATAGGAAAGGAAGAGGTCGACCACCGCGGCGCTCTCGGTGGCATCGAGGTTCTCGATCTCCTGCTCCACCGCGCGCACAGCGTCGAGGCCGGAACGGCGTGCGGTGGCGAGCTTCTGTTTGATGTCCTGCGCGTACTGCACGCGCTCGCGAAAGACATCGGTCCGCAAACGGGCGATGTCTGGGAAGAGGTAGCCGTCGAGCGTATTGGAGAGCGGACTGTCGATGACGCCGGCCTGGTTTCCGCTCGCTTGCGTGCGCATCGCGTCGAGCCGTGCCCCGAGGTCAGCGACTGCTTTCTCCGGATCGGCGGGAGAGCCCGCGGCATCGAGGCGATAAGGGAGGGCGCGCAACGGCGCGACGTCGAACGGGAGCTGGCCCCTCCCTTCCGCGTAAACCAGCACCGTCGAGCCGGGACGCGCCGCGTGCCGTACGCCGAGCTCGTAAAAGACGTTTGCGTTCGCAGTGGTGAGGTCCGCCACGGCGAACTTGCAGAGGATCAGCCGTTCGAACATCGGCTTGTGAATGAGGCCGCCTGTGACTTCCTCGTCCGCGCGCAACGGCTCCAGTCCGGCCTTCTCGATCGCCGGCTGGATGATCTTGTGGTAGACGGCATCGAACGAGACCGGGCCCGCCACGTCCGTCTTGATTCCGAAGGGCATGGCCACGAAACAGAGATCGCGCGTCGGTGTCGAGTCGGACATCGGGATATCGTACTTCCTCGCCGCAGCGGAGTCATCCGTCCGTCCATCCATAACTGTTACCGTCGCGCCGGAATGAGCGTATCTTGGATGGATACCACAAGTTTCGTCACTCCGGGACGGAGGTGCATTCGATGTCGAAGATCGAGATTGCCGGCGTATGGACCAGAGCAAAGGACGCAATCGGGAACACTCCCGCCGAGGCCCGCAGGATCATCCTCGAGGCTGGCGAGCTTGATCGCAACAGCGAGTATTTCATCCCGATCCAGCAGATCTACGCGCGCTCGTTCTACAAAGATGAGGACCTGCGCGCGCCGCAGAAGTTCGAGAGCGCTCTCGAGGTTCTGGAAAAGCATTGCGTTCTCAACGACTCGACGAACGGTGAGACCCTAGGTCTCGCCGGTGCTATCTACAAGCGCATGTGGGACTACTCCGGCCAGCGAACACACCTGGAGAAGTCGCTGAAGTGGTATGCGAAGGGCGTTGAGGTGACGCCTGACGCCGACGGTTGGCTCGGCGTGAACGTTGCCTTCGTCTCCGACCTCCTCGGCGTGCAGGAAGGCGACGCCGGTAGCCGCGACGCGGATGTGCGCAAGAAGGCGCGTTTCGACTATGCGGATAACGTTCGCAAGGCGGTGCTGGCAAGGCTGAACGCCGCCGGTCCGCCGAAGGACGAGAACCCCTGGTACTTCCATGCATCCCGCGCCGAAGCGGCGTTCGGACTCGCGGATTTCGCTGCGGCTGCTGCCGCGCTTGACGAAGGGAGCGATTCAATCGCCGCGCTGAAGAAAGAGAAGGCGGCGGCGGAGACCACCGCGCGCCAACTCGCTCTCCTCGCGCATCTCCGCTTCGAAGACACGCCGCATTACGACATCGCATCGGACCTCATTCAGAGGTCGTTCGCCATCAACAATCATGCGGTGAGCGCGTTGTTCGGCGGCAAGATCGGTCTGGCGCTTTCCGGCGGCGGTTTTCGGGCGTCGCTGTTTCACATCGGCGTGCTGGCCAAGCTCGCTGAGCTCGATCTCCTCCGCCACGTCGAAGTGATCTCCTGCGTTTCCGGAGGCTCGATCATCGGCGCGTTTTATTACCTCGAGCTCAAGAAACTCCTCGAGAGTGGAAAGACCGCGCAGGCCGACTACCTTCAGCTCGTACGCGACATCGAGAGGAAGTTCCTCGAAGGCGTCCAGAAGAACGTGCGCATGCGCATCGCCGCGTCGCCGCGGGCAGGACTGATGATGGCGCTTCAATCGGGCTACTCGCGGTCCGCCGTCATCGCCGAGCTCTATCAGGAGCACTTCTACGATCAGACCGCGGCGGAAGGGAAAGAGCCTGCGCGCTTGATGTCTGATCTGATCGTGCATCCCGCGGAGTTCGGCGGGGCACCGGACGATTTCACGCCGAAGTACGACAACTGGCGCCTTGGCGCCAAGGTGCCGATGCTCGTCCTCAATGCCACGACGATGAACACGGGGCACAACTGGCAGTTCACCGCGACGTGGATGGGCGAGTCGCCGCAGGCCATCAGCGAGGCGATCGATGCCATTCCGCGATACCGGCGAACGTATTACAGAGATGCGCCGAAACCGCATGACGAGATTCCGATCGGGCGCGCGGTCGGCGCCTCGGCGTGCGTGCCGGCGCTGTTCGAGCCGATCGTGCTGCGCAACCTCTACCCCGACCGCACGGTGCGCCTCGTCGACGGCGGCGTGCACGACAACCAGGGATTGTCGAGCCTCCTCGAACAGAACTGCCGCGTGATTCTCGTCAGCGATTCGAGCGGTCAGTTTCGCGAACAAGCGAGTCCGGGCGGAAGCGTCAGCGACTCCCTCGGCAACTCCAACGCCGTCCTGCAGGCGCGCGTGCGAGAGGCGCAATTCGATCAGCTCAGCGCGCTCCGGCGCTCCGGCGCGATTCAGGGAGCGATGTTCATTCACCTCACGAAAGATCTCGAAGCCGCTCCGGTGTCGTGGATTGGCGGACCGCCAAAGCCCGAGGAGAAGCAGGACAAAGTGACCAGGTACGGAATCGATCGCGAGATCCAGCTCAAGCTTGCAGAGGTGCGCACCGATCTCGATTCGTTCTCCGACGCCGAGGCGTATGCGCTGATGACGAGCGGCTACCGGATGACGGAGCATGCGCTGATCGAGGAGAAGTGTCTGCCATCGCTGCAGCCCACGGGACCGCGCCAGCCGTGGCGGTTTCTCGCCGTCGAGGATGCGCTGACCCGCACCGACCCGCAGGGGAGGGAGCGCATGCTCACGCTGCTCCGCGTGTCCAACGAGCTGGCGTTGAAGGTTTGGAAGCAACTGCCGCCGCTGAAGGCGGTGGCCGTAGGTTTCGGTGGCGCCGCGATCATCGGCGCCGGTTACGCGTTGTGGAAGAAGCGCATGGTCGAGCTGCCGTCACTTGGAGTTGTCTCGCTCGTTGCCATCGTACTGCTGGCGGCGAAAGGGATCCTCGCGCAACTCGACAAGCGTCGCCTCTATCACAAGCGCCTCGGCGAGATGGGCCTCGGCTTCGCCATTGCCTTCGTCGGGTGGATCGTTGCAGGACTTCATCTCCGGGTCTTCGATCGCTTGTTTCTCGATCACGGTAAGTGGGAGGCCGCAACGAAGCAGCCTGCGGTGGGGATCGTCACATCAGGAGCGCATCTGTCTGTAGCGAGCAACCAACCGCCCAGCAACGCGAGCGGCGGAGGCGTTCTGTCAGTACCCGAGCCGGCGGGCGAGCAACCGCAGCACATCGTCAATTGAGCTCCGTCTGAAAACCGTTTCACGCGGAGACGCGGAGGACGGGGGGGGGTCTCCACTTCTCCGCGTGACAAGCCTCTAATGCGCGTGCGCGTGTCCCGGCGCGCCCGACTGACCAGCGCGCACGGGACCAACGCAACCGGTCAAAAATGCAGCAACCGATTGCGGCCTTCGATGTATCCTTATGCCTTCTCCCGACATTCGAAGCTACGGCCGTACCGATTTGCGTGCGAGTAGTAGTCCCAGTCGCGATTTCGCGCCGAAAAGGTATGGCAGCGTCCGTCTACGACATCGGGAGATTGCGATGGCGGGAGACGCAACCCTGACATTAGGACGCGAAAGCGATCGATGGCGCCCGACCGGGAGAAGCGGTCTCCTGGCGAAGGTCGCCTTTTGCGCGGGAGCGAGCGCTCTCGTGCTGATGGTCATCCCGGCGTCGGTGCGGCGATCGATTGACTCGCTCAGTTTCACGTCGAAAGCAGGCTCGCGCCCGATCGAGACTCGCTTGAGCGGAGGATTCACCTGGGCGCCGTTCCGTACTTCGCGCCCGGCCGGATCACCGAAGAGTGGAGTCCCCGCATCGGTGATTGGAGCTCTTGGGAACGTTCGCGGAACGCCGGCGCCGGCGGACCGCCACGCCGAAGGAGTTGCTCAACTGCTCGCAGGGCACCCGAGGGCGGCGCTGCCGATTTTGACGTCGGAGGCGGAGAAGTCGAATCGTCCTGAGGTCTGGAGCGATCTGGCCGCGGTCCTTCATGAGACAGCGATGCGCGATGAGGCACCGGAACTTCTTGCGGAATCGCTCGCGGCGTCTGATCGCGCCCTCTTGCTGCAGCCCGAGTTTCCCGAAGCGCTTTTCAATCGAGCCATCGTCATCGAGCACCTCGGCTTGCGAGATGACGCCCGCGAGGCGTGGGATCGTTATCTTGTGGCCGACTCCAGCAGCGACTGGGCAGCCGAGGCCCGAGCGCATCGCGATGCGCTGCCGCCCGAAGAGACCTTTCTCGTCCGGCTCGACCGCCAATACGACCGTGTAGCAGTCAATCCTGCGCTGGCGATGGCGCTGACCCGGCAGGATCGGTTCGGAGCACGCGCAACGGCGCTCAAGGACGTCCTCGGGCGATGGGGGAAGGCCGTGTTGCGCCACGACGAGCGTGGGGCCGATCGTCGTCTGCGTGTCGCACGGCAGCTAGGCGCCGCCGTCACCGTGATCGAGGGCGACCGAATGCTCGAACGAGACGTTGCCGTGATCGACGCCGCCAGCGTCGAGAAACGCGCATTGCTGGCGTCGGCGCATTCCGACTATTTCGATGGTCAGAAGGCATACCAGGGGCACCGTCCGGTCGACGCCGAAGTACTACTTCGCCTCGCAGCTGCTGCATTCGAGAAGGCAGAGAGTCCAATGGTCTTGCCGGCGCGTCTCTTCGGCGCGAACATGGTGTTCGAGCAAGGCCGCCATGAACAGGCGGAACACGAGCTCGACGCGCTCCTCCCAACCGTGTCCGCGGATTTTCCAGCGTACCGAGCGCAAGTGCTCAAAGAGCTCGGCAGGTACCACATGGCGCGGGCCGACTGGGGTGGCGCGATCAAATTCATGGATGAGACCGCACCGCTCTTCGACCGCCTCGGCGAGACTCAGAACGCTTCCGTTGTGAGGCGCCATCTCGCTTTCGTGTATGACCAGGTCGGCGACCCAGCCAAGGCATGGAAGTATCGACTGGCCGCGCTGCAAGGCCTCGGCGGGCAGTCGAGCCTCGAACTTAGGCAGGTAGTGGCTTCGATCGCCGATGCCGCGATGCTGCGCCACGAATGGCAAACGGCGCTGTCGTTCCTGACGATCGAGCTTCGGATTGCGAACCGCCTTCACGATGATCTGCAACTTGCGTCCATTCCGCTCGTTCGGGCTGTAGTCCGCGACCGGCTGGGCGACGAAGCCGGCGCGTTGGTTGACATCGCCGATGCGGAACAGGTGATTCCACGCACGAAGGATCCCGCGTATCGCGTGTATCTGGGTGTGGCGGCGATGCGCGCGTCCGCCATGCTCTCGAGTACGCCTCCGGCGAAGGCCGATGCCCTGCTCACCGAAGCGATCGACTTTCAGTCGGCGAAGAGCGATGGCCTCAAACTACCCAGCCTCTTCCTGGAGCGCGCGCGGGCACGCCGGAAGAGCAGGGATTCTGCGGGTGCAATGGCCGACATCCGAAGCGGCATCGCCGAACTGGAGAAGAATCGCGAGTCGTTGCCGCCAGGAGAGGCGCGCTGGGGTGCGTTCCATGCAGGGGAGGACTTGTTCGACGAAGGGATCGATCTGGCCATTTCGCGGAATGACAGCGAGGCCGCTTTCCGCTTCTCGGAAAGCGCCAGGGCTCGAGCTCTCCTCGATTCTTATCAGCGCTCTCCGGTTCTCGATTACCGGCGGCTGCCGCTGGGAACCGTCGTCGTCGAATACGCCTCGCTGCCGTCGCGGCTGGTCATCTTCACGGCAGACAGGTCCGGTGTACGGGCAACGCCCGTGGAGTGCGGGCGCGAGAAACTGATGGCCGAGGCCGACGCGTTGAGCGAAGCGATTCGCCAGACGCCGGCCGTTCGCGCGCAGGCATCGGCGCTTTACCAGCGGCTCATCGAACCTGTCGCGGTCCAACTTCTCAGCGCGAAGACGGTCGTTTTCGTTTCGGACAAGGCGACGTCGATGGTGCCGTTCAGTGCATTGACCGATGCCCACGGACAGTACCTGATCGAGCAGTACCCGATCGTCATCGCGGCGAGTGCGGCGGCATACGTGGCAGCGACGGAACGGAGAGGTGATTTGGCGGCGCCACGCTCCGCGCTGGTGCTTTCGGCGTCGGAGCCGGGTGCCGGTAGCGGAGCACTCACCTTCGCCGGCGCCGAAGGGCGTCGTGTGGCACGAGCCTACCGGACGGCGAAGCTTCTCGATGACGACGATGTGGAATCCGATGCGCTGATCAAACGCGCGCCCGAGGCCGACGTCATTCACTTTGCCGGACATGCTATCGGCGACGATCGCGGCATCGAGCCTGCTTCGATCGTTCTGCGGGACAAGGGACACGAGCGGCGGTTTGGCGTCGCGGAGATTGCCAGACTGCGGCTCCGCCCCGCATCCCTCGTCGTGCTCGCCGGATGCAGCACGGCACGAGGCGAGCGTCGTGCCGCGGAAGGCGTCATCAGCGTCGCGCATGGGTTTCTTTCTGCCGGCGCGTCATCGGTGGTCGCGACGCTCTGGCCGATCGACGACCAGGCGGCGTCGGTCTTTTTCCCGCGCCTGCACGAAAAGCTGGCAGCGGGCCTTCCCGCCGCCGAAGCGCTGCGTCAGGCGCAGCTCGAATCGATTCGCCGCGGTGACGTTCCCGCATCGCTGTGGGCGGCCGTACAGAACATTGGAAGTTGATCCGTCTCTAGATACGTAGCAGAGAGAAAGGAGAGGCTCGATGTATACGGTCAGCTTCATTGGCTTGAACTACTTCAACGCCTGTAACGTCGACAAACATTGTGATGCGCTGATCCCAAACGGGACACCGGGTAGTGGAAAGGATGAAGGTCTTCCTCCGCACTACGCGAGTTTATTCATCGAGGAGGACCAGTACGACTCCGACGACTGGTGGCCGGACCAGAAGCATGTCCGCCCGATCCAGTTGGAGATCAAACTCGGGGAGTTCCGCACCGTCAATGTGATCGAGTTTCGGATTCCGCCGAAACTGAGGCCGGAGACGCCGCCGGTCGAGCTCAGATTTCCGTGCAGGGAAGGAACGCTCAAGAATGTGAATCTTGACGACGGACTGCCAAAGCTTCAGCCGCTGGGCTTCGTTCTCGCCAAGGAGCCTGACGCGATCGCGAAGCTGCCCCTTCCCGCAGGAGATCTCGAGGTGTTTCGCTTCGGGGGCTCGACCCTCGTGCGGTGGCAGATCAAGGACTACGACGACCCAATCACGATTACGGCGGCCGACGACAGGCCGCGGTGGGTGAGGCTGAAGAAGTCCGACGGTTCGCCGCCGGCCGAAATCGTTTTCTCCAATACCGTCGATCTTCTGCCCCATGCGAACAACGGCGGCAATGGCCAACTCGCTGTTCAGAGCACCGGAATGAGTGGTTGCAGTATGGCTGGCATGAACGACGGCATGGCCATGAGCGCGATTACCGGCGCTGCGATCAATGGCGGCATGGCAGGTATGCACCACGGGTCTGCCGGTCACTTCGTCCTTTTCGCAAAACTCGATGAGAATCGGGATGTGAAAAAACTTGAAGCGGCCACGCCGGACACGTTTCCTGACCCGATGAATTTGCACGCGGCGGTCTTCAGTCACCCCTATCTCGCGTACCTCAGCGCGATGCGAGAAACGCCCGAGGCGGAATGCTCGGGGTCGTGCTGCTAAGGCTAAGGAGGCATTCATGGCTAGTAACCCGGTACCAACCACACCCGCTGATCCCGAAGGCGAGCGGAAGGATCTCGTGATGGGCACGATGCGAAAACTGCTCGACAAACGGCTGGAGGCCGCTCGCGGGCTCATCGAGCTCGACATGCAGCTTCAATACCTCTGCTACGACCTCATGAGCAAGAAGGACGATCCGCAGGACGTCGAAACATACAAAGGCACACTCGGCGTTACGCAGCAGTTTGTCGATGCGCACCAGCGGCAGGTCGGGCAGTTACGGTGGCTCGACCTCGCCGACGAGTTCAAAGCTCCCGGCGACGACCCAGGGACCGTCAGCGGCCAGAAATGGGCATCGGGTGCACTTATCAGTGACGATCTCTTTCTGACAGCCGGCCACTGTTTCGACCAGCAACATCCCGGATGGCAGGTGCCGCAACGGAACGGCAAGACGATCTCGCAAGACGAAATCGCACGTCTCATGTGCGTGTGCTTCGACTACCAGATCGACGGTAAAACCGGGAGGCCGCGTCCCGAGGTGTGCTATCCGGTGATCGAGTTGGTGGAGTGCTCTTCTTCTTCCGAAAGCCCCGACTCCACAGTCGACTACGCGATCGTCAGGCTCGGCAGGAATGAAGAGCACGGACCCTTGCCCGGTAAAGTCTTTAAGAAGCTGGATGTCGCAAAAGACGATCTGACGAACAAGAACGCGATCCTCTGCATCATTCAACACCCGGGTCGAAAAGAGAAAAAGGTGGAGGCGGGGCATCTCCTCGACATTCGCAACGGGCGGATTGCATACAACGACATCGGCACCTTCGGCGGATCGTCGGGTGCTCCGATTCTCGACGGGTCGAATGGGTCAAATGGGGAGATCGTCGGTGTTCACGTAAAGGGCGGCTCATTGCCCATCGGCGGCTTCAACTCCGGGACAGCCATCGGCGCAATCCGAGCCAAATCCAAGGCGCTGGCGAACCTCTAGAGATGCTCGGCGTCCGACTCGCACGGTCGATTGCTCTACCGATCGGGCGTACGCCAGGGATCAGGAGCTGCGCGGGCGGCCGGTTGTTCAGATGATTCACGCGGCGTCGGGCCCGTCCCCGGACGTGGTTCTCCTCGTCCAGCATGCTCGGGACCGCCTGCGGCAATGCGAACGACGCAATCAAGTGGTACAACAGAGCTAAATTTTCGATCTCCGAGGATTCGTTCAGTCACGTTCACCATCGGGAAGAAGTGCTGGCGGTATGGGAGTACCTCGAGCGCAGCATCGATATCCAGACGATCGTGGATATTTTCGAGACGAAGCGGTGAGGGTGACGGATCTCGCTCTCGGCTGCGGCGGGACGTCAGCCATCGAGACGATCACGACTCGCCCGCGCACAGGTACAATCCCTCACCATGAGAATCGTCGGGATCGTGATTGCACTCCTCGTAATTTCCACCGCGGTGTTTGCGCAGCCCTCGGGCCAGTACCTCCGGTTGCAGGGCTTTCCGCAACACGGCTACATCGAAATTCCGCACGACGTCCTGCTCGACACGCCCGCGATGACGGTCGAGGCCTGGGTCTCGGTTCGCGACGCCCACAACGCGACGGGCTGCTCCTCCATCGCTGGAAAGGGTTACATCACCGGCTGGTGGCTCGGTGTCTGCGGCACGACGATGCGCAGCTATTTCAACGGCACCGCAAGCATCAGGGACGGCGGCGTCATCCCGACGACGCCCACCGTCTGGATCCACATCGCGGCCGTGACGGATGGGACGACGCGCAAGCACTACATCAACGGAAATCTCGTGTCCCAGGGAGTCGAGTCCCCGCGGTCGGTATCGACACTCCCGCTCCGCATCGGGAGCGATCCGAACTGGCCCTACACGGCCGAGGGCGGCATCGACGACCTGCGCATCTGGAAGGTCGCGCGGACACAGGACCAGATTCGCCAGACGATGTTCGCGCCGTACATCCTGGAGGCGAACGACGTCTCGGGCATGTTCCAGGGGCTCGAGGCGTGGTACCGGTTCGAAGGCAACGCGTTGGACTCGTGGCGCACGCACCACGGAACGATCATCGGAACCGGAATCGGTTTCAGCGCTGCCCCGGCCTACAGGCGCCACGCCGTGCATTGATGGTATTCGGGCGAGGACGATGGGTTAGGTCATGACACGATTCGTTGCCGCGCTCGCGATCAGCCTCAGCCTGGCCAAACCCTGCCTTGCCGCAGACACGCTCGCCGATGCACTCAGGATCATCCAGGGGAAGGAGCTCGTCGACCTCACGCACAGCTTCAGCCCGGCGACGCCGGTGTGGAGCGGCTTCGGCCAGGCGACGATGAGCGCTGCGTGCGATCCCAAAACGCACCAGCCTTACACGATCGAGCATGACGGATTCCGCACCACGTTCTATTCGATGGTGGGGCAGTACGGAACGCACGTCGATCCGCCTGCACATTTCCGCAGCGACGGCATGACGATGGACGAGATTCCGCTGAAGCAGATGATCCTGCCGCTCGTCGTGTTCGACATCACGCCGATGTTGCCGAAGGATCCGAATCACGCGCTCACCATCGACGACATCAAGGCGTGGGAGAACAAGTATGGAAACGTCCCGGTCGGCGCGTTCGCCGCGCTCCGCACGGACATGAGCCGAGACTGGACGGCGAATCCCGAGCACTTCAAGCGCTCGCCGTTTCCCGCGTGGTCGCTTGCCGCCATCAAGTTTCTATTCGAAGAGCGGAAGGTAACGGCGATCGGTCACGAGTCGCTCGACACCGATACGACGGAGACGATGGATTCGGAGACGTGGATCCTGCATCAGAATCATTACCAGATCGAGGCCATGGCGAATCTCGATCAGGTGCCTCCTGCCGGCGCCGTCATCGTCGTCACCTGGCCAAAGGTGGAGCACGGCGTCGGCTTTCCTGCGCGGGCGTTCGCGATCCTGCCGTAGCTGCGGGGTGTCGGTTCTCGGGGATCGGGAGTTGGAGAAGGCACGGCCTCGGTCTTCCGACACCCGACACCTAACTTCGGGTGTCGGGTGTCGGGTGTCGGAGAAAGAAACACCATGGTTCTTCTCCGACACCCCACCCCCCACTCCCGCGAGGATCAGCCCTTCCGAACCCGGTAGCCGAGGCGCTCGAGCTCGGCGGCGACGCGCGCGAGGTGATCACCCTGGATCTCGATCTCGCCGTCTCCCGCCGTGCCGCCGGCGCCGCATCGTTTTTTCAGCGACGCCGCCAGCTCCGCCAGCGATGTAGCCGTCAACTGGAAGCCGCTTGCGATCGTCACGCTCTTCCCCGCGCGGCGTTTCCGGTCGATGACCACACGGATGGTCTGTTTCGACGGATCGTGATCTGTCTCCGCGTTGCTCGCGCCTTCCTCGCGCAGTCGCTTCGCGGCTTCGGGATCGCTGGTCCAGACAAGGCGGGATTTCATCGGTAGTGATGATTGTGGCGTGCAGGCGTCATTACCTGCAACGATCGCACATCGCGCACTTCGGATAGTCTGGAGCTACACCAGGGAGGTTCATAGAGTCCATTGGTCCGCCTTTAAAAGGAGTGCAGGCGTCTCGATTCGGGATAGGGGGGAGCCTCACGGCTCCGCCCCTCCCACACCACCGTGCGTGCGGGTCCGCACACGGCGGTTCGGCTGG
>OLLN01000310.1_pt1 | contig 12461 bp, 14 predicted proteins | sample 1604281 | NCBI WGS metagenome assembly OLLN01 (sample SAMEA104055716, study PRJEB20765) | soil metagenome | biome: Arctic tundra; feature: Polygonal ground; material: soil | place: USA | collected 2011-09 | depth 0-0.5 m | reverse complement strand
GGCAAATCGATTTTGCCACGCAGGCGAGCGAGGGCTCTACTTCGCTCTTACGCTCTTACGCTATCTTGGACACGAGTGTGTTGGCGTCAACAAAACTCTTGATGGCGTCAACAAATCTTTTGTTGAGCTCAACAAGTTCTGTGTTGGCGTCAACAAGTTTTTTGTTGAGCTCAACAAATTTTTGTTGACGCGCCCGAGGCTTTGCTCCGTAAAGCAACTGATTTTGGAACAAAACCGCCCAAAACTCGACATCTGGCGCAGCCAGCGTGCTCATTCATTCCCGGCGGCGAAAGAGACCCTGTCATCCTGAGTCGCCGGAGCCGCCGTAAGTTTCGCCACGCTGGCTCCCGGCAGGCATCGGCGGCGGAGGACGGTCGAAGGACCCCCTGATTCCTGCCGGTGGGGAGGGTGTGAAAAAGAACCCCGCACAGAATCAGGGGGTCCTTCGACCGTCCTCCGGCACTTCGTGTCCTCCGGCGGCTCAGGATGACACGATTTGCGCGAGACCGGCGCGCACCAACATCCCACCACGCGCCCCCGCTATGATTCACCCCCATGCGTAAACGCGTCTACATCGCCTACACCGGCGGCACGATCGGGATGAAGCGGACCTCGGCGGGGTACGTGCCGGCGTCGGGGTATCTGCAGGCGCAGATGGAGGCGATGCCCGAGTTGAAGCATCCTTCCATGCCCCTCTTCCACATTCATGAATACGCGCCGCTGCTCGACTCCTCGAACATGACGCCGCGTGAGTGGGTGGCCATCGCGCGCGACATCGGCGATCACTACGATGACTACGACGGCTTCGTCGTCCTGCACGGGACGGACACGATGGCGTACACCAGCTCGGCGCTGCCCTTCATGCTGCGCGGGCTGGGCAAGCCGGTAGTCGTGACCGGATCGCAGATTCCGCTGTGCGAAGTTCGCAACGACGCGCGGGAGAACCTCATCACTTCGCTGCTCATCGCCGCGAACTATGACGTCCCCGAGGTTTGCCTCTACTTCGGAGGGCGCCTGCTGCGCGGTTGCAGGGCCGTGAAAGTCAGCGCGGATGGATTTGCCGCATTCGCATCGCCGAACATCGCGCCGCTCGGCACGGTGGGCATCGACATCGAGATCAACTGGGATCTCGTCCGCAAGCCGCGGCCACGGCAGACGATGCGCGTCGAAGAGATCGCCGCGCCGGTCGTCAGTGCGCTGCGCCTCTTCCCCGGGATCTCTCCGGAGCTCGTGCGGAACGTGCTTCGCCCGCCGTTGCAGGGACTCGTGCTCGAAACCTTCGGCGTCGGCAACGGTCCCGATCAAAACGAAGCGTTTCTCGCAGCCCTTGCGGATGCGACGGCACGCGGCGTGGTGATCGTCGACTGCACGCAGTGTCTCGAAGGAACCGTCGATCTCACCGAATATGCCGCGGGAACAGCGCTCGCTCGCGCCGGCGTGATCAGCGGATTCGATATGACCGCCGAGGCCGCGCTGGCGAAGTTGTACTACCTGTTCAGCCGCGGATATGGAGCCGGGAAGGTGAAGCGCGAAGTACAGCGCGATCTTCGCGGCGAAATGACGGTCGCGTCCTAGAATGTCGGGCGAGATCGATTCCAGGAGCCACCGAGCATGAAACGTTTCATCTGCTGCGCATCGCTGCTGCTGTTCGCGGCGATTTCGTTTGCCGCCGACCTTCCCCTTCCCGAGCTCTTCAAGCGAGCGAAGGACGAATTCGCGGCAGGCCGCTACAAGGAATCGCTCGCCGACTTCGAGCTGCTCGATACGAACAGCGCGCGGCCTGGCTTCGAGAACGACCGCGCCAAGCTGATTCCGGTCGTCACGTTCTACCGCGGCGCGAACCTCGCTGCCCTTGGCCGCAAGGACGACGCGAAAGCGGCCTTCGCCATGTACCTCGGCTTTGCGCCGAACGCCTCGATCGCTTCACCGCCCTTCCCGAAAGCGACCGTCGATCTCTTCGAGCAGGCTCGCAAAGAGTCACGCGGCCGGTCGACGACGATGGCAACGTCCTACGCATCGTTTGCGCCGCCCGCGGGTTGGACCCTCGCGGCCGACGAGCATTGGATCGAGTCTCCTGTCCGTTATCTCCTCACCCCGGCACAGAAGAAGGAGTACGCGACCTTCACCACGAACGCCGAGCGCGCAGCATTTATCGAAGCTTTCTGGAGGCAGCTCGATCCGACGCCGGATACTGCCGTCAACGAATTCCGTGCCGAGGTCGAGCGCCGCGTGGCATTCGCGGACGCAATGTTTGCCGCCGGCAAACAGCCCGGCCGGTATAGCGACCGAGCGCCGGTATTCACGTTTCTTGGAGCGCCGACCTACACGGCTATGTCCAAGATCGGCGCATCCGAAGACGCTATCGCTTCGTTGCGTGCGAATGGCAACGACGACATGGGCCGCGCCGCACGATCGAGCAATTCCACGAATCCCGCGGGCCTTTCCACGCTTTCCGGGCAGCAGCCCGACGAAAACCTCGATCAGACGCTGAACCGCGGCACGAAGGAATCGTGGATCTATCGTCAGGGCAGGATTCCGAAGGGGATCGCATTCCAGGAAGTGCGTTTTCAGTTCCTGTCGAAGGAGGGTTACGGTTCGGGCGTCCTGCAGAAGGATTCCGATGCGATGCAGACTCTCGGCCTGGCCGCGGAGACCGCGCGGCGGGACAAGAAACTCAATTGACGATCTACGGCTTGTAGATGATGACGGACCGCCGCTCAGAGCAACGGCAGTCATCTTGCTGCTCCGGCGCACCGCTTCGCTACAATCGTTTCACGTGGCAAGAAAACAACAGGCAGTCTTCTCATGCAGCGAATGCGGTAGTCAGTCGCCCAAGTGGCTCGGCCGCTGTCCCGAGTGCAATGCTTGGAACTCGTACGGCGAGGAGCAGATCGCACCGTTGATCCTAAGCTCCGGCACCGAGCCCGTCGCGATTGGCGCTCTCGACATCGACAACGCGCCTCGTACGTCGACCGACATCGCCGCGCTCGACCGCGTTCTCGGCGGCGGGCTCGTGGCTGGTGCGGTGACGCTCGTCGGCGGCGAGCCCGGCATCGGCAAATCGACGCTCCTGCTGCAAGCCGCGGAAAAGCTCGCGCGCGACGGCGTGGTTCTGTACGTCTCGGGCGAAGAGTCGCCGCGACAGATCGCCATCCGCGCGCGGCGGCTCGGCGCGACGAACAACAACATCCGCCTCTTCGCCGAAACCTCGGTCGAACGGATCGTGGCCGTGGCGGAGTCGTTGAAGCCGGTCGCCGTCATCATCGATTCGATCCAGACGGTACACACCATCACGAACGCTTCCACGCCCGGCTCCGTCGGGCAGGTGCGCGATTCCGCCGGCCGTCTGATGACCGCGGCGAAACGCCTCTCGATCCCGTTCTTCCTCATCGGCCACATCACCAAAGAAGGGACGATTGCCGGACCGAAGGCACTCGAGCATATCGTCGATACCGTTCTCTACTTCGAAGGCGAGAAGTTTCAGAACTACCGCGTCGTACGCGCGTGCAAGAACCGTTTCGGACCTGCCAACGAGGTGGCGATTTTCGAAATGCACGACAGCGGTCTCGAGGAAGTGGCCAATCCCTCGGCGGCGCTGATCTCGCAGAGAAGCACGGCCGCCGGCTCCGCGATCGTCGCTGCTGTCGAAGGAACCCGGCCGCTCCTGATCGAAGTGCAGGCGCTCGTCTCGGCGACGCACTTTCCTTCCCCGCGCAGAATGGCGATCGGGATGGACGCCAACCGCGTCTCGCTGCTCCTGGCCGTGCTCGAGAAAAAGAACGGCGGCAATTTCCTGGCCAGCGACGTTTACGCGAATCTCGCCGGCGGTCTGCAGATCGACGAGCCTGCCATCGACCTCGGCGTCATCGCCGCGCTCATCTCATCGCAGCGCAATCTCCCCATCGCCCACGACGTCGTCGTCTTCGGCGAAGTCGGCCTGCTCGGCGAGATCCGCAGCGTCTCCCAAGCCGACCTCCGCGCCCGCGAAGCCGCTGCCCTCGGCTTCCGCCGCATCATCATTCCGCAGTCGAACGCCGCTGAGATTCGAGCCGATGTCGAGGTGTTGGGAGTCCGTCGCGTGGATGAGTTCGCCGCGCTGCTCTTTGGATGATGCTTTACTTGGCTCACTGAATTATTTACACTTCAGCCCGTCGTACCCAAAACCTCTATCTATGACTCCGGTTCGCGCGCGCAGTGGGTGGGCAGACACGTTCGTCGTGCTCAGCAGCCTCATGCTCATCACACTCGCAGGTTGCGCGTCGGCGCCCGCCGACCCCGCACCAACTCCAACCCCTGTCGTCAGCAGGGTAACCCTCCCGTCCGATGAAGATGACTGGAGCCAGTTGAAGGCGCAGATGCGCGTCGATCTCAACCGGTACAACAGCCGCGAGATCGCTCGTACGCCGGCCGGTCCGACGGTTACCGTGACGGCGCAAACGCGAGACCGCGAATTCGCCGCCAAGGCAACGGCGATGTTCGCGCCCCTCTCGCGCATGCCGCTTCGCCTGCCGGTCGTCGGCATCCGCACATCGATGCTCGAAGATAGCTGGCACGCCCCGCGGGATGGCGGCAACCGCGTTCACAAGGGAATCGACATCTTCGCGGCCAAAGGCACCGAAGTCGTCGCCGTCGTCGACGGGGTCATCAGTTTCATCGGCGATCAGAAACTCGGCGGCCATTGCATCTGGCTGACGACCGAGAACGGCGCATCGTTCTACTACGCACATCTCGACCGCTGGGCCGCCGGCCTGTACGAAGGGATGGAAGTTCAGTCTGGCGATCTCCTCGGCTATGTCGGCAACACCGGCAACGCGAAGTACACAGCGTCGCACCTCCACTTCGGCGTCGATCAGAATGATGAGATGGTCAACCCCTACCCGCTCCTGACCCAAGCCACGCCGACCCTCCATGCGCACGTCCACACGACGCTGAGCGGCGGGCCGGTGTCGACAAGGTAGGGTGTCCCTCCGAAGTAGCACAGACAAGAGTGTCTGTGCTACATCAAGCCTGCTCAGTGGCTCAGGCACTTTGATTTGGCACCTCGGCGATTACACCCAATGTTGCGCGCCAAGCGCTGGTTCTATGTGGCACAGACACTCTTGTCTGTGCGACCGAGCCTCGGAGTGGAGAAGAGAACCCGGACTACAGTCTTGCGCCCGTCACCGGATCCTTCCAGCCAAATCCCAGCATCCGCAACGGCTCGCGCACGAACACGCGCCCGAGGTATCGCGGATGCGGCAACGTCAGCCCGCGTGTGCGGACGAGATGTGCGCTGTGCAGGATGAGATCGATGTCGATCACTCGCGGCGCGTTACGTGTTGTGCGGCGACGGCCGAGGCGTGTTTCGATCACAAGCAACGCGGAGAGAAGTGCTTGCGGATCGAGGTCGGTATAGCCGGCAACGACTGCGTTCAGAAATCGCGGCGACCCCGGGGGCGCATCGACAGGTTCGGTGTCAACGAACGGACTGACACGAACGACTCGGATCACGCCGCGAAGCGCATCGACCGTTCGACGAAGCGACAGCGCGCGCTCGCCACGGTTCGAGCCGAGGGCGACGAGTACCGAGGAAGGCATCAGTCGCTGACGTCGATGTCGTCCGACAGCTCGTTCACATCATCATCGGCGCGCGGGAAGTACGTCTTGAGCTGCTGGCCGGCAGCGGTGACCGCTTCGATGATGCCCTCCGTGAGCTCGCCATTGCCGAAGCGGAGCGTCAGCTTCGCGGCGATCTCATCCCAGAACCCGGCCGGCACCTTCTCGTCGATTCCCTTGTCGCCCACGATCGCGAAGACGCGCTCTTCGGACGCAATGAAGAGCAGCACGCCGTTGCGGAGTGCGGTCTTCGTCATGCCGAGGCGCTCGAACGTGCGCTCCGCGACGTAGCGGGCATCGCCGCCGGTCGCTTTCGGCTGAATGTGAATGCGGATCTCGCCCGAGGTCTCGCGCTCTGCGGCGCCGACCGCGGCGACGATGCGCGGCTGATCGAGCGCGTCCAGAAACTCTTTCTGGTTCACCATCCACCTCCAGAGCCGCCGCCACCGAACGAGCTGCCGCCGCCACCCCACGACCCGCCGGTGCCCCAGCCGCCTCCGCCGCCACCTCCGCCTCCGAAGGTCGTTCCGCCTCCACCGCCACCGAGGAACATCATCGGCCAGAAGCAGCCGCCACATCCGCTGCGCCGGCCGCGGCGCGAGATGGCCGGCAGGACAACGAAGATGAAGAAGATGATGAGATAGATGAACAGCTTGATCGGGACGCCTGCGAGTCCGGTTGACCGTCTGGTGCGCGGTGCAGTGGGCGAGCTGCCGGCCGGCACTGCGTTCGGATCGATCTTCTTCCAGATCTGATCGATCGCGGCGTTGAGTCCGCCTGCGTAGTCGCCGGCGCGGAAGAATGGAGGAACCGTCTCGTGGAGAACATCCGATGAAAACGCATCCGTAATGACCGGCTCCATGCTGTAGCCGACCTGGATGCGCGTCTTGTGCTCCTTGATGAAGACGAAAAGCATCAGCGCCTTGTCGTCTTTGACCTTCCACTGGTTGGCGACCTTGTTCGTGTATCCGAGGTCGTCTTCACCTTCGAGTGACGGGAAGATCATGACCAGGAACTGCACGCCGGTCTTCTTGTAGAAACCTTCGAGCTTCTCGTTGAGCTGCTGCGTCTCGGACGCGCTGAGAATGTTCGCGCCGTAGTCGTTGACCCACTGCGTGGGCTTCGGCGGGATGTCGAGCGCGAGGGCGGCGGAGGCGATCAGCGCGATCGCGATGAATGCGATCGCGCTGCGACGGACGTTCATCGGGTGCCTGTGGCCGGCGCCGGTGCCGGCTGAGCGCTGCCGAAGTTGAAGTTCACTTCCGGCGCCTGTTGCGAGCCGGCCGCGCCTTTGAAGTATGCCTTCGGTTTGAATCCGCTCATGTTGGCGACAAGGTTGGCCGGGAACACCAGCACGGCGGTATTGAACTGCTGCGCGACGTCGTTGTAGCGCTTGCGCTCGACGGCGATGCGGTTCTCAGTTCCTTCGAGCTGCGATTGCAGCTCCAGGAAATTCTGATTCGACTTCAGGTCCGGATAGCGCTCGACGACGACGAGCAGGCGCGACAGAGCACCGGTGAGGTTCTCCTGCGCACCTGCGAACTGCGCCATCGCATTCGGATCGTTCGGCAGATTGGACTGCGCTCCAGGCGCGCCTGTGGGCGCCTGCACCTGCCCAACGCGGGAGCGCGCGCTGATCACGGCCTCCAGCGTCGACTTCTCGAAGTTCGCCGCGCCCTGCACGGTTCGCACGAGATTCGGGATCAGGTCGAAGCGGCGCTGATAGTCGTTCTCGACCTGCGCCCACTGCGCCTGCACTTGTTGGTCGAGCTCGACGAGGTGATTGCGCACACCGATGAACCACGCGCCGAAAATCACAACCACGAGGATCAACGCTCCCACACACCCCAGCAGACCGGCTTTACCCATCAGATCCTTCCTTCTCGAAAGGAGGCCAGAGTCCAGCCTCCGTTCGACGATCTAGTACTCTTCGTCCTCTTCGTCGCCGGCAGCGGGCGCGTCGCCGCGGTCGGCCTCGGGAATGATGTCTTCATCCTCGTCGCCGGCCACCGGTGTGGCGACCTCACCATCCCCGCCGAAGTCTTCATCGGCCGGCTCTTCGATGACGACCACTGCCGCCGCACGCGCGCGGCTGCGCGACGCGGGAACGGACGGCGCTTCATCGGCATCGCGCTGGTCCGCGCCGCACTTCGGGCACGTCGGCACTGGCTTACCGAGGTCATAGAACTTCGTGTGGCAGCTATAACAGGTGTACTTCTTTCCGAGATCAGGCATAACTCGAGAATCTCCCCCAGCGTCAAAAGCGGCGACACGTTAGCACCGCGACTCATGTGTAGCAAGTAGCCATTAAAGATGAAAAAAGGTTGCGAGGTGCGCGGTTGCGAGGCCGCGCGGCGCTCTTGCCGCACTTCCTCGCGACCGCGCACCTCGCAACCTCGGCGCGGCGTTCTCTATCGATCGATCTATGGCCCGTGCGGCAACGCCTGCGCCGCGCGCGTGCCGGCATCCGATGAATTCGATCCCGGTGCGGTATGAAGCGCGGCCGCTTTCTCCGCCAGCTTCTGCGACTCCGGCAGCACTTCGACGGCTTTCGCGATCTGGTTGTCGCCCTGTAGGCGGTACGGATACGACGCGTCGAAGCCGTACTTCGCGGCGATGATCTCCGCCTTCAGAGCGCGCTCGATGAAGGAGCGGTCGTTCGGCTTCGTCAGCGCTTCGCGAATGTCCGCCAGCGGCGCGATGTCCTTGTCCGCGGCGAAACGGACGAAGTCTTCCATGACCTGCGGCGTGATCGTGACCTCCTGCGTCACGTCGGGATGTTTGGCGTAATAATCGACGCCGTAGTTGAAGATCGCGCTGCGCACTTCGAGGAGCTGCGTCGCGCGCGAGAGCGGCGCCGGCTTGACGAAGATGTCGGGCGTGATTCCGCCGCCGCCGTAGACGATGCGGCCGGTGGCGGTCGTGAACTTCTTGCGGTCCTTCAGAGGCACTTCGCTGCCGCTGCCGTCTTCGCTATCGTCGGCGACGTAGTAATCGTAGAACGAGCTGTAATCGCGCTGGATGTTGCGGCCCGAAGGCGTGTAGTACTTCGACGTCGTGAGCGCGAGGCCGGCGCCGTACTGAAGCGTGTAAACGCTCTGCACCAGTCCTTTGCCCCAGCTCGTCTCACCGATGATGATGGCGCGGTCGTGGTCCTGCAGTGCGCCGGCAACGATCTCCGAGGCGGATGCGCTGCCGCGGTTGACGACGACGACCATCGGCATGTCGAGCTTCTGATGCTTGCCCGGCGCGAGGTAGCTCTGCTCGGAGTCGGGCGTCCGTCCCTTCGTGAAGACGATCATCTGCCCCTTGTCGAGGAAGTGATCGGAGACGCCGACGGCCGCGTCGAGCAGTCCGCCAGGATTCTGGCGCAGGTCGAGCACGAGCTTCTGCATCCCTTCGCCTTTGAGCTTGTCGATGGCTTCATCGAGCTCGCGGACGGTGGTAGCCGTGAAGTCTTTGATGCGGATGTAGCCGATACCGGGCTTGAGCATCAGCACGTTGGAGATGGAGTTCGTGGGAATGGCCGCGCGGACGATCGAGAGCGGAATCGGCTCCTTCATCCCGACGCGGACGATCTTGATGTGGACGGTGGTTCCCTTCGGACCCTTGAGCCGCTTGACGACGTCGTCGAGCGGAAGGTCGTCCGTCGACACGCCTTCGACCTCGGAGATCACATCGCCGGCGCGGATGCCGAGGCGGGCAGCGGGAGTTCCTTCGAGCGGCGTGATCACGGTGACCTGATCGTTCCGCTTCGTCACCAGGATGCCGAGGCCGTAGAAAGAGCCCTTCTGGCGATCCTGCATGTCAGAGTACTCTTTCGGCTCCAGGAAGGAGGTGTGCGGATCGAGCGTGCGGAGCATCCCATCGATCGATGAGTAGACGAACTTGTCGGCTCCGACATCATCGGGCGCCCACATCGTCACCGCGTTCAGGAGATCCGTGTATTCTCGAAACCGCTTCTGGTCGACCTGGACAGGCGAACCAAAGAGGCGATTGCCGTAGAATCCACCAAAGAGTGTCGCGGCGATCAGCGCGGCGGCCAGCGTCAACGAAAACGTCCACTTGTGTGTCTTTAGTATCTTTGCCATATCGTCGTTTGCCTGATTTTCAGGGAGCAGAACTCATTATAGGCGCGGAGTATTCGACAGCCCGGCGATGTTCACGCGGCCGTATCAAACTAAGGAGAAAGTTCTTCATGTTCGGTTCGCTCGGCATCCCGGAGTTGATCCTCATCTTCATCGTAGCCCTGATCGTTTTCGGCCCCAAGCGCCTTCCCGAGATCGGCCGCACTCTCGGCAAGGCCATGGGCGAGTTCAAGAAAGCGACCGATGACTTCAAGAACACCATTGAACGTGAGGTCCAGGTTGAGGAGCTGAAACAGTTGGCGTCCACAACCGTGCCTGTTCACGAGGCTGTATCAAGGACCGAGCCAGCGCCTCCGCCTCCTCAGACCGCCGATGTCACACCGGAAGCCGTTGCAGCCGTTCCTCACTCCGAACTGCAGACTCCCGCCGGCGAGCGGACTGAATAGCCGATGTCTGACACCGCACCGGCCTCGCCGGCCTTTGAAGACGCGCCAGAGACTCCCGACGTCGAGCTTCCGAAGATGTCGTTCCTCGATCACCTCGAGGAGCTGCGCAAACGGCTGATCGTCTCTATCATCGCCATCGGCGTCACCTTTCTGGCGTGTTGGAACTTCGCCGACAAGATCTACGCGTGGGTTGAAGCGCCGCTGACGAAGCTCCTTCCGCTGGGAGACCGGAAGCTCGCCTACACGCACCTGACCGAGCCGTTCATGCTCTACATGAAGGTGGCGTTCTTCGCGGCGATCTTCGTCTCTTCGCCGATCATCATGTGGCAGGTGTGGCGTTTCATCTCCCCCGGCCTATACAAACGTGAGCGCCGCATGGCCGCGCCGTTCATCATCTTCGCCACCGCCTTTTTCGTCCTCGGCGGCTACTTCGGCTACCGCGTCATCCTTCCCGGCGCCTGCGCCTTCTTCGTCGAGACAGGCCGTCAGTTCAAGCAGATGATCAAGATCGACGAGTACTTCGGCTTCGCCAGCTCGATCATGCTCGCTTCAGGAGCCATCTTCGAGACGCCGATCCTGATCTTCTTCCTGGCCCGCCTCGGCATCGTAACGCCGGCGTTTCTGCTGCAGAAGTCCAAGTGGGCGATCGTGCTGTCATTCATCATCGCCGCCGTTCTGACCCCGTCGCCGGACATGGTGAACCAGACGATGCTTGCGCTGCCGATGATCGCCCTCTACTTCCTGGGCGTCGGAGTGGCGTTCGTCTTCGGCAAACGGCACACCTAGGAGTGCAGGCGTCTCGCCTGCGGCCGGAGGGCGTCTCGCCCGACGGTGGTTCTGAGTTTCCTTTCCGATAACGGCTGTCCGAACGAAGCCGCGATAAAGCGCACGCGCCCGCCTCCCAAACACGCCGAGGCGAGGACGCCTCGGCGCCGCAGGCGAGACGCCTGCACTCCTCCGTTGACTCCATCCCTCACCCAACCTACCCTTACGCGCAATGGAAATTCCTTCGAAGGTCTCGATCTTCAGCCGCAGCCTCGAGCTGAAGGGCAAGCCAGGTACTCTCATCGCCATCAATGACAACGGCTTCTACGAGATCGTCATGGACTTTCAGGGCCGGAACCATGTCGTGCTCTTTCCGATCGCCGAGACGGCCATCATCTTCAACGAAGCCGTTCCCACCATCGGGGCCGATTTCGAAGTCGAGCGCTGAAACGAAAACGCCGCTGGCAACCCAGCGGCGTTTCGGTTTGATTCGGATGAATGTGCCTTACGGCTTCTTCTTCGGAGTCACTGCATCCTTCTTCGGCGCGGGAGCCGGAGCGGGCGCAGCGACGGGTGCTTCCGGGGCCGGAGGCGGCGCGAAGTACTTCTCGTCGTACACCGGATGGGCGCTCTCCTTCATCGCGTCGAGCGCGGCGTGGAGTTTGACCTGCTTGAGGTTCTTCTCGATGTCCGGACGAACCTGCGCCAGCGGCGCGGAGTCGTGTGCTTCAACTTTGATGATGTGATAACCAAACTGCGTCTTCACGACCGGCGTGACCTCGCCGGCCTTCGCGGCGAACGCAGCTGCTTCGAACTCCGGCACCATCTGGCCGTGGCCGAATGATCCGAGGTCGCCGCCGCGGGCACCGGAGCCAGCGTCGTCCGATTCCTTCTTCGCAAGCTCCTCGAAGCTCGCACCTGCGACGATCTGCTTGCGGAGATCTTCTGCCTTAGCTTTCGCTTCGTCGTCGGTGAGCTCTTTTTTGCCCGTTTGTGCGGCGGGGCTTCCCTTCGGCGCGATGAGGATGTGCCGCGCTTTGACCTGCTCGTACTGCTTCGCGTTGTCGGCGAACGCCTTCTGAACGTCGGCGTCGCTGACTGCAATGCCGCTGTCGATCTTCTTCAACTCCGCGCTGGCGACGAGATTCTCGCGCATCAGAGTGAGTTGATTCTGGACTTCGGGATCGTTCTCCAGCCCGGCCTTCATACCCTCGTTGGCGAGCAGACGCATGCGCAGGTAATCGTCGGCAAACTGCTTCTTGCCGGGTCCCTGCGCGTAGGTCTGGTATTCGGCGGGAAGCGTCTTGAGCGCCGCCTCGAACTCCGACTTGTGAATCGTGACACCGCTCGCAGAGATCACCACTGGATCTGCGGCCTGAGCCGAGGCCGCAGGTGGCGCCGGAGCCGGCGTTGGTGCAGCCGCTTTGCTCTGCGCGAACACTGCCGGAGCAGCGAGCGCCAGAATCATGAGAATCGTTGCTTTCTTCACAGAATCTCCTTTGTTGCCTTATTACGCGATTATTTGGACAGCGAATCGTAACGGGGGGGTGTGAGGCTTGATTCCAGC
>OLLN01000185.1_pt1 | contig 12572 bp, 12 predicted proteins | sample 1604281 | NCBI WGS metagenome assembly OLLN01 (sample SAMEA104055716, study PRJEB20765) | soil metagenome | biome: Arctic tundra; feature: Polygonal ground; material: soil | place: USA | collected 2011-09 | depth 0-0.5 m | reverse complement strand
CCTATCGAGCAATCGAAGTCGCGCTGTATCACACACTTGGCGATCTTCCTCTACCAGATACAATCCACAGATTCTGCTGAGCAACCGATATTCCGGCACATGCTTGCCCGGTAAACCACCGTAGCAGGTGTAGCATGCTCTCTAGCTTGGACGCCACAACGGAAATCGGTTGACATCGAAGAGAGGACCAGCCATGGAAACGACGCGGAAGAGATTGCTCTTCATCATAGTTAGCATCACATTCGGCCAGCTTCTGATTGGCGCGACGCTTCTGGTGGCTCAAAGCGACTGCAAACTGGTCTTAGATGCCTTGAGCAAGAGCCTCAACACCCCCACTCACCTCTACTCCACTACGATCATCGGCGACACAACCCAGACCGCAGAGTCGATATACGCCGGCGGCGCTATTTATATGAAGATCGCCGGCAAATGGAGTCTCAGCCCGATCACAATGCAAGAGACGAAGCAGCAGATGCAAAAGAACCAGCGAGATAACAAGGAGACATGCCGATATCTGCATGATGAGCTGATAGACGGTAAAATGGCGGCGGTATATAGTGTACACGAGGAGTCTCCCAAGGCTAAGTCCGATTCTCAGATCTGGATTTCCAAGGCGAAAGGATTGCCGCTGCGATCGGAGTGGCACGTCGACACGGTTCGCAACTCCACGCGCTACGAATACGGCAACGTCAAGCCGCCGATGTGAGGCGCCCCGCCTGTGGGCTCAATACTGCACTCATAGCATCCCCGGTAACGGTCACCCGCATCTGCGCGGAAACGGAGATGGTCAGCAGCAACGTCGCCAGAGAGAGACGGACACCAATTGAAGATATGAAGACGCCGCTCAGTTTGGCTAACCTGAGCGGCGTGAGAGGTTTAGAGTGGTAGGCGCTAGCGGACTCGAACCGCTGACCCTCACCGTGTGAAGGTGAAGCGATCACAGGGTTCTTTCGCTTTGCATGGCAGATCCCTACGATCTGAAGAGTCTGAAGTGGGCCTACCCCGGTTTCGTGGACAGGTTAGTCATTGGGTCGTGAGAGCTGTTCTCCTGATCTCAGTGATGGTTGTCGTCGTGGAGATGGATGACGTCGCGCACGATGTGGTTTACCGCATCGACCAGAACGACATGTCCGCCAACGGTTACATACGTATGATGGGGCGGCGGCGTTGGCAGGTGGTGTCGAAGGTCCGAGGGCGCATAGTGAGCCTGCTGACGAAGGTCCCGGTCAAACGGCTTGCCGGGTGCGAGGCGTGACTCCTGCTCGGCGGTGAGGCGGTCTTGGGATCGAAGACCCTGTGGCGGATGGGCATGATGCTGCTTGGCCCAGTCGGCGGTGACTTGCCGGTCGTGGTCGTTAAACTGGCTGTGATCTTGTGCCCATGCTCCCGTGGTAACGAGCAGGGCGATGGCCAATGCCGCGACATACAAATAGCGTGATTTCATATCGGCGAGGCCTCCTTGGCCTCAGCCGGAGTGGCACGCATTCTCCGTGCCGGGTCAGGATACGTGCAGAACTGTGCGTTGTGCAGCTCGATTCTCTGTGAGAGCGGGTCCATTTCAGAGGAGAATTGCCATTTCTACCTCTTCTGAGCACGGCTGTTGGTCATCACATCGCACCGACTGGTTCATCCGACTGGATGATTTTGCTCGTGACATCGAGCCAACGTCGCAGAACACGGTGCCGTTTCAGCGGGAAAGCGGCAGGACTACACTGAACCTTACACAGAAAGAGGTTGACACCATGAAGCGTTCCGCTCTGGCCCTTCTTTTTCTCGCGGTCGGATGTACCACGTCCAGTTCGACACTCCTCGGCCCATCGAAGCCACGGCCCGCCATCGCTCCCGAAAGAGTGGCCATCTACAGGACGGCGGAACAGGTCCCCGGCAAGTACGTGGAGATCTCCCTGATCACTACCACTCAGCAGTGGGCTTACGCCTTCGACGACCACGGAACGTACGAGCAGATGAAGATTGAAGCCGGTCGACTCGGCGCAAACGCTCTGATTCTGGATTCATTCACCGACTCGGGCTTCTGGGCCACGATGGCAGCGCTGACACTGGGGCTTCCAACGGAACGGAAGGGCAAGGCCATCGCTATTTATATCCTGCCGGCCCCTGACGACGTAGCCGGCGCGGCGCGGCGTGCGGAGACTCCGTGACTGGAAACAGGGACTCGGATGTCAAGATGGCGGGCACGAGAGCGGGACCAGCTCTTGCAGTCATGAACCTTCATGAACCGACTTCTCACGGTTATCCCCGCAGTCCTCTTCGTTTTCGCCTGCTCCACCGCCGCACCCGACCGCGCCGTCCGCACGTCGGAAACGCTCTCTACAATGCAGGAGCAGGTCACGGTCGCCCGCACGCGCGTCGACACGACTTTGGCGTCGCTCAATAATCTCCTGTCCACCTCGCCGGCGTCGCTGCGCGCGGCGTACGACGCGTACGCCAGGGACCTCTCGGCTCTGGACAAGTCGGCCACATCGATCCGCAACAGCAACGACGAGCTGCGGGACCGGACGGCCGACTACTTCACGAGCTGGAAGAAAGACTCGGCCAAGGTCTCCAGCCCCGAGCTGCAGACCATTGCGGACCAGCGCCGCCAAGTCGTCCGCGATCAGTACGATCGCTTCCGCACCTCCTACGCCGGCGTCTCGACCGCCTTCGACACCCTGCTGAAAGACCTGCACGATGTCAGCACCGTGATGGGACACGACCTCAACGATTCCACGCAGACCCAGGTGCGCGGTACGACCGTCGTCCAGAACGCCGCCAGCGACGGAGCCCGCGTGCAGAAGGCCCTCGACGCGGCGCTGGCCGATACGCGGGCGTTCAGCCAGCAGTTGTCGCCGACCGCAGGTCAGTGATCCTGGACTTGCGACGTCCTCGTTCGCCGCACTGACGATGAGAAAACGCCGTCCGAGATCGTAGCCGGACACCGCCGCTCATCACCGGGCGCAGGTCACGGTCAGGCTGCGCTGGCCGGCGGACGGATTGGCCGGACTTGGCGGAACGCACGACGTTAAGGTTCGACCACGTCCTGGTCCGAGCCGGCGATCGGATCGATCCGCGCCAGCCCGATCGAGGCGGGCGCAATCTCCAAGTCGACGCGTCAAAACATACGCGCGGAGCTCTTGCACACCACAGCGGCAAATCCGTCCGGTGATACGCGAAAGAGCTCGTCGATCGTCCACAACGGCCCACAGCAGGAGGGCCGGTGGCAAGACTACTTCTTTTTCGCGAGCATTCTCACCATCGGATTGTCGATCCGGGTGTAGCCGGCAGGAATCTCCCAGGCGGAGGCGGGTATTGGACCCTGCTTGACTGCAGTCACCTCTCTGCTGGTAGCCGACTTGTGCCCCATGATGTCAACTGTCGTGCTGCTTGCGAGAGGATACCCTCTCATTTTCCTGAGCTGCTCCTGCATCCTGGCTGCGCTTTTGGCCATCGGACCCATGGCCGCCATCATGGACTTCATGTTTTCCGCGAAGGCCTGGTACATCTCCCACGCCTGAGGCGGAAACTTCAGACCGGTGGTCAAACACTCCTCGGTCCTGGAGAACTGGCCCATAGTCACCGTCCAGTTCTCGCACGTGTACCCGACAATCGTGCGGGTCGTCCCGCTCTTTTGCGCATTGAACGCGAACATCCCGTCCATCGCCGTGTCCATCTTGTGCTGGTCCTCAGCCGGAAGACTCTTCATGGACTCCTGGGCCTTCTTCATCTCCGGGCTGTTCATCTGCTCCTGCATTCTGGCCGCAAGCGCATCCATGTCCTGGCGGGTAGTTACGTAATAGGTTTTCTTCTTGCCGTCCAGTGTCGTGATCTGAGCGGACTTGAGATCGACAATGATCTCCCTGCCATCAGATTGAGACATTCGGACGTGGTCGCTGGAGATGTAACTGACGCTGGCTGCAGGCGCGCCGCCGTCACGAGTCACATTCGACACGATTGTCAGGTCCTGGGCGACTGAAGGACCGGCAAGGGAAAGCGCGAAAACAGCGATAGCGCAGCTCATCAATCTCATAAATTCTCCCGGAATCGCGTGACGCGGAATAGCACAAGCTTGATCGGCAGCGCCTCCTGAATGAAGAGTGCGGCCTTACGAACACTATATAACCGAGTGCCGCTGGTCATGATGGTCAGCGAGCTGTGCCTTAGCGCTCGAACGCTCTTCGAGCGCGAACGAGGACTTGTTCCCGGCGGCGATCGATCGAGCGGTTGGAGCAGCTGTCAAATCAGGATCGACAATCCGATGATGAGAATGCTCTCGAAAATGGAGTAGTCTCGCCACCTGTGAGAACGGCAACGCTGCCAACATGAGCCGGCTATGAGCCACAAAGTGCTCCTCCTCAGTGCGAATCGCTGCACGGCACCCGATCCGGTCTTTCCACTCGGGTTGACCTGCCTGAGCGCAGCGCTCCGCGAGGCCGGATACGAAACGTGCTGGCTGGATGTGCAAGTAGACAAGGATGCGCTGGAACACACGATCGCGGAGTTTTGCCCGGACGTCGTGGGGATTTCGCTTCGCAACGTTGACGATGTGCTGATCCGGAAGCAGGAGACTTATTTCGGCGATCTGGCCGCGCTGGTGCGCCGGGTGCGGGCCGCGCGTCCGTGCCCCGTCATCGTCGGCGGCAGCGGTTTTTCGCTGTTTCCGCAACGGCTACTGGAGCTCAGCGGCGCTGACTTCGGCATTCAGGGCGAGGGAGAAACCGGGTTCATGGCGCTGCTGAAGGCGCTGGAGGACGCCGGCGACTTCGCAAATGTGCCGGGCCTGGTCCACCGCAGCGCTGCGAAAATCGTCGTCAATCGACAAACCCCAGGCCCACTGTCGTCACCGATCCGGACTGCCGACCGTCCCACGCGGATCGTCTCGCACTACCTCCGCACGAGTGGCATGTTGAACGTCCAGACCCAGCGCGGTTGCGAGCACTCGTGCTGCTACTGCACCTATCCGCTGATCGAAGGCCGCGCACACCGCCGCCGTCCGCCGGAGGAAATCGCGGAGGACTTCGCGCAGATCGAAGCGCAAGGCGCGCGCTATGCCTTTATTGTGGACTCGATCTTCAACTCTTCGCCGCGCCACGTGGTCGAGACGTGCGAGGCGATCCTCCAGCGCGGCCTGGCGATCAAGTGGGGCTGCTTCCTGCGCCCGCAGGGGGTGACGCCGGAATTGATGGTGCTGATGCAGCGCGCCGGCCTGGCGCACGCGGAGTTTGGCGCGGACAGCTTCTGTGACGCGGTGCTGGCGGATTACGGCAAGCGCTTCACGTTCGAGGACGTGCTGGCTGCCAGCGAAGCCGCGCACTCCGCCGGCGTGGATTACTGCCACTTCCTCATCTGTGGCGGACCGGGCGAAACGCCGGCCACGCTGGAAGAGGGCTACCGCAATTCACTTCGACTCCCAGGAGCAATCCTGCTGGCAGTGGTCGGAATGCGCATCTACCCAGGCACCGCCTTGCACCGGCGCGCGCTGCGCGAGGAAAGCATCACGCGCGACACCGATCTGCTCCCGCCGGCTTACTATCTCGCGCCGGGCCTGACGATGGACGCCGTCTTCGCCCAACTGCGCGGCTTCGCCCAGCGCTCGCCCAACTGGATCGTGGGCGACCCGGTGCCTGAATACACCCGGCTGGTCGAACGCTTGCGCAGCCGGGGCGTCGCCGGTCCCCTGTGGAGCTACTTCGCCTTGCTGCAACGCTTCGCCCCGGCGCCGGTCGCCAGCCTAAACCAAGCCTAACCCCGCGTTGTCTCACGATGAACGGACCCGGGCTATCGGCTCGACCAGGAGGGAGGAGGCTGCATCGAAGGTTCAGCATTCTCCTTCGCCGGGCGGGCTACGTCGTCAGGGTTCGGAAGGTTAGCCTGTGGACGGCGTCTACAGCCCGGTCGCCTTTTTCGGGATGCGCCCGCTCCTGATGGTTTCGCTTCGCAGGCGGCGGCCGACCACGCGCTCCACCATCCGGCCGGTGTTGAGGACCGCGTCGACGTCGATTCCGGTGTTGATCCCCATTTCGTCCAGCATGACGACGAGATCCTCGGTGCAGACGAGGCCGACGTTGTTCGGGTCCTGGTAGTAATACCTGCCGGTTCCCGAGACGGGATAGCCGTCGAAGAAGTTCGCGGGCTGCCCGCCGATTCCGCCCAGGGTGCTCTCGTACCGGACGATCCCCGCCTGCAGTGCCGCGAGAATGTTCGCGAGCCCCCAGCCACGCGTGACGTGGAAGTGCGCGACATGCTTCGACGGATCGGGAATCGCGTCGAGGATCCTCGAGTAATACTCGTACACCTTGTTCGGGGGAGCAGAGCCGTCATGGTCGGCGTGCTCGATGTCGTCTGCGCCGATATCGAGGAAGCGCTTCGTGAAGGCGATCGCGTCCTCGAGGCGCGTCGGTCCCTCGATCGGGCAGCCCCAGATCGTGCTGACCGTGCCGTTGACCTTGATCCCGGCGTCGTGTGCCTTGCGGATCGCCCGTTCCGCCTCGGCCCAATAGCCGGCGTGGTCCAGGCCAGAGTTAATTTTCATGTGCGAGGCGGAGGTGGAGACCATCATCAGGATGCGGTCCGGTCCGATGCCCTCTTTGCGCAGCTCGATGGCGCGCTCGACGGCGCGCTCGCGGATCGTGATCGCGGTCAACTCGACCTCGCCGATCTGCTTCGAGATCCGCTTGCTGTTCCGGATCTGACTGAGCAACTTGTCGGAGTCGGCGAACTGCGGCATTCCCTTCGGATTGCCGAGGTTCGTGACCTCGATGCGGCGATAGCCGGCCAGGATCAGCTCCTCGGCGATCCAGAGCTTGGCCGGCGTCGGGATCCACTTCTCCTCATGCTGGAATCCGTCGCGGATGGTGATGTCGGCCAGCTCGACCCTCTTCGGGAAGGAGAGGGGTGTCATTGGGCGTCACCATCCTTCGATTCCAGTTCTCGTTTGAGGCGCCGTCGCGCGGCTTCCACGGTGAACGCGTGCGCGCCGAGGCTGATGGCGACGCTTGCCAGGGAGCCGTTGGCGAGGAACTCGATGCCGAGCGGGTGTTTCTTCGCGCGTGCGATGAGCTGGTCGACGAGGCGCGGGTCCTCCGGGTCGCCAGCCGTCTCCGGCGGCGTCGTCCGCAGGGCCCGTTCGTCCACGACCCCTTCGCTGAGCAACTCGCGCATCGCTTTGAGTACCGCGGTCGTCGTTGTTTCGGGAAGGGAGGTTCTGCGCGACAGCTCATCCACGAGCTCGAATTCGTTCATAGGGTCTCCGACGAATTGATCGGATAGTAGCGCATGTGTGGGAGAGGAATCTGTGACCTGCGGCGAACCGCGTGACGGACGCCTGCCTCCGTGAGGAAAGAGGATTCACGCCTATCATGTTTCGGTATCGTCGATCGCGGCCAGCAGTTGTCACTTCAACGGGTCGAAGGAAGGACGCTCACGTGACCATGACAGCTGTCGTTGCCATCGGTGGGAACTCGCTCATTGCGGACAAGCAGCACCAGCGCGTCTCGGACCAGTATGAAGCGTGTGCCGAGACGTGCCGCCACCTCGCGCCGCTCCTCATGGACCCGCACTTCCGGCTCGTGATCACACACGGAAACGGCCCACAGGTGGGTTTCATCCTGCGGCGGTCCGAGCTCGCGTCGAAGGAGCTCCACGCCGTGCCGCTCGACTCCTGCGTCGCGGATACACAGGGGGCCATTGGATTCCACATCCAGCTCGCGCTCTTGAACGAGTTCCGGCGGCTCGGCATCAAGAAGACCGCGGCCACCGTGGTCACGCAGTGTCTCGTGGACCGGTCCGATCCCGCCTTCGAGAAGCCGGACAAGCCCATCGGGTCATTCCTGTCGAAGGAGGAAGCAGAGCACCGCCGCGCGCTCGACGGGTGGGACGTAGTCGAGGATGGGGGACGGGGGTGGCGGCGCGTCGTCGCCTCACCGATGCCGACCATGATCCTCGAGCTCGGCGCCGTGAGGAGCCTTCTCGACGCCGGGTTCGTGGTCGTGGCAGCAGGTGGAGGGGGGATCGCTGTGGTCGAGAACGCTGCGGGGGAGATCACGGGCGCGGCCGCCGTCATCGACAAGGACCACGCGTCGAGCCTCCTGGCGCGGGAGCTGGGCGCCGAGCTTTTCGTCGTCTCGACGGCAGTCGAGAAGGTCTCCCTCGCCTTCGGGACGCCGCACCAGGAGGATATCGACCGCATGACTGTTGCCCAGGCTCGGCAATACGTGGCCGAGGGCCACTTCAAGCCGGGGAGCATGCTCCCGAAGATCCAGGCCATCATTGCCTTCCTCGAAGGAGGCGGACGCGAAGCGATCATTACGGACCCCGCCCATATCGGAGTCGCCCTTGCCGGCAAGGCCGGCACGCGCATCGTGCCTTGATCGGGACGAGGGCGGCGCGAACGCCGAGCACTTGCCTGAGCCGAGGAGACGCCTCGTCTATCTCCGACGGGAAAACAGGTGCAGGATCGCTACGAAGAGGGCGGCGCCTATGATCGACCAGAGGATCGGGAAGGGGTGGCCGCTGATCTGAATCATGAAAGGTTCCGGCAGCTTCATCTTGTGCGCCACCCACGGCCCGAGGAGGGCTCCGATGAAACCGAGGACAATCGAGGCGAAAAGCCCTCCCCGAACGCCCCCGGCGATGGCTCGCCCGATGGCGCCGCAGATGGCCGCGATGATGATGTAGAGAATGAGCCCGGGCAACGTGAAGGTCATGTGCGGGTTCCTTTCGAGTGTTTTCGATCGAGTGTGTGGCGATTCGTCAGCGCAACATCGGTGCCAAAGACGCTCTTACTCCCCTGGCGCTGTGGCCGCGGCCACCCCAAACGTTGACCTGTGACCATCGCCACTGTCATAGGTGGGGGTGACGCGGATGATGCCTGTCTCATGATTGAGATGACGCTCTATGGCCGCGGGGGACAGGGGGGCGTGACGCTGGCCAAGTTGATCGCGATGGCTTGGTTCTCTCGAGGTAAGCAGGCGCAGGCGTTCGGGGTTTACGCTGCTGAGCGATCGGGTGCGCCAATTCAGGCGTACGTTCGCGTCGACGACGACGAAATCACAAATCACAATCAGATTCGCGAGCCGGACCACGTGATCGTCCTCGACACGACGCTCATCGGCGAAGCGATCCTCGCTGGCGCCAAAGCCGGCGGCTGGATCATCCTCAACACGCCGAAGCCACCATCGTCATTTTCAGCATTCCGAGGGCGCCGCATCGCTGCAGTCGATGCCACCTCGATCGCGATCCGTCATGGCCTCGGCACGCGCACGACTCCGATCGTCAATACAGCGATGCTCGGTGCCATCGCGCGAACCTTCGGGTTTTCCTTCGACGAAGTCCGTGCGCTGCTGGAGGACCGTGGTTACCGCGGCAACAACATCGATGCCGCGAAGGAAGCATTCGAATCCGTGGCCGCCGCACAGATCGACGGAGAACCGGCCGCGGTCGAGCCTGCACGCAACGCCGCTCCGACCACCGGTCTACTCGATCCCGGCATCGGCCGCCGCCCGGCAATCCGTACGGGATCGTGGGCCACGCGCCGTCCCGAGCGCCGAGCCCTGACGCCGCCCTGCAACGCTGTCTGCCCCGCGGGCAACGACGTGCAGGCCTTCATCGCTGCAGCCGCGCAGGGCGACTACGACCGCGCCCTTGCGGTGCTGCTCGAGACCTCGCCATTTCCCGGCGTCTGCGGCCGCGTATGTCCCGCGCCTTGCATGGGCAGTTGCAACCGCCATGCATTCGATGAGGGAGTGAACGTTCGCGAGATTGAGCGCTTCGTCGCCGATAACGCGCGCTGGCCCGATCCGGTCCTGCCGTGGCGGCGCGAGCGCGTCGCCGTCGTCGGCTCCGGACCGGCTGGTATGAGCGCCGCCTATCACCTCGCGCGCAACGGCTATCACGTGAGTCTCTTCGAAGGGAGCGACGAGCTTGGCGGCGTGCTGCGCAACGGCATCCCGGGTTACCGGCTGCCGAAAGAGGCTCTCGACCGCGAGATTGGTTTCGTGCTGATGCACGGCGTCAACGCGTATGTAGACTCGTTCGTGAGCGCATCCGCGCTCGAAGAAATCGAGAAGCGGTACGACGCAGTCTTCGTCGCTACGGGACTGCAGCGATCGCGATCGCTTTCGGTGGGCCCGGCGATGCAGGGGATCGCGTTCCTCGACCGCGTCCATCGTCAGGACGTCGTGCTCAAGGGCCAGCACATTGTCGTTGCCGGGGGCGGCAACACGGCCATCGATGCCGCGCGTTCCGCTCTCCGCCTGGGCGCCAGCAGTGTGCGTATCCTCTATCGCCGCACGCGTGCCGAAATGCCGGCGATCGACGAGGAGATCAACGCCGCGCTCGCAGAAGGTGTGGTACTCGACGAGCTCGCGCTCCCGGAACACCACGAAGGCAGCCGGTTGTCTTGCGTGCGCGTGATCCTCGGCGAGCCCGACGAAAGCGGGCGCCGCAGGCCGATCGCCGATCCATCGACGCGCTTTGCCGTCGATTGCGACCAGTTGATCCTCGCCCTCGGACAGGAGCCCGACCGGTCGATCGCAGGCAGAGCAAATGTCTACTTCGGCGGCGACTTCGCAACGAACGAAGGGACGGTCGCCGCTGCGATCACCAGCGGCCGCAAAGCCGCCGAGCATATTCGAGCGCGTCTGTCGGCCCTGCCCGCCGTCGGAGAGAGTGGCGAAGACCGGGTGAGCGGCAACGGCGCCACCATCGCCACGATCGACGATCTCCATCTCAATCTCTTTCAGCACGCTCCCCGGCATCGCGGCTCCGCGCTTCCCCCCGAGGACCGCCGCCACAATTTTCTCGAAGTCCACACCGGCCTGGCCGACGCCTCGCTCGAAGCGCAGCGCTGCTTCAGTTGCGGCGTGTGCAACACATGCGACCGCTGCCGCGACCACTGTCCGGACGGCATCCTCACGAGAGCAGGGAATGACTATCGATTCGACTACGACTACTGCAAGGGCTGCGGCATTTGCGCATCTGAGTGTCCGCGCGGTGTCGTGGTGATGGCGGAGATCTGACATGGGAAGGACGCTTTGCACGGGCAATTACGCGGCGGGACACACACTGGCCGTGGCAGGAGAAGCGAACCGTGCGGCGCGGGGCTGCTGCGGTGGTGCATACCCGATCACGCCGCAGACCGAGATCATCGAGTACCTGCGCGGCTTCACGTTCAGGAAGGGACGCATCGTGCCGGTGGAATCGGAACACAGTGCGATGGGCGTCTGCATCGGCGCCTCACTCTCCGGCGCGCGGGCATTCACCGCCAGCTCGTCGAACGGTCTTGCGTACATGACCGAGAACGTCTTCGCCGCCGGCTACTACCGACTACCGATCGTCATGATCGCGGTCAATCGCACCCTCGGTCCTCCCTGGAACATCTGGGTCGATCAGGGCGACTCGCTGGCCCTGCGCGACGCGGCGTGGCTTCAGTTCTACTGCCACTCCCATCAGGATCTCGTCGACACGATCGCCATCGCCTTCCGTGTCGCCGAAGACGCGCGGGTGATGCTCCCGGTCATGGTGGCGATGGACGGCTTCGTCACCTCGCACACGGAAATGGTGGTCGAGCTTCTCGAGCAGGAGCGCGTCGATCGGTACCTTCCGCCGTGCGAGGTGCCGCATCGGGTGCAGCACTCGGCTCCGGCGACGATCGGCAACCTCACCTGGCCGCGGGAAACGGAGCGGCATCGCCGCGACATCCAGGAGGCCATGGAGCGCGTCCCCGCTGTTCTGCACGAGGCCATCGGCGAATTCGAATCGATGTTTGGACGAAGAGTCGACGGTGCCATCGTCGCGGAGCAAACCGAGGATGCCGAGACGATTCTCATCGCCTCGAGCACCATGGCGGCAACGCTGCGACGCGTCGTGCGTACGCGGCGCCTGCGCGGCGAGCGGGTCGGGATGATTCGCATCAAGCAGTTCCGCCCCTTTCCGCGAAGCGAGTTGCTGCGCGCCATCGGCGGGGCCAAACGTGTCGGAGTGCTCGATCGCAATCACTCGCCGGGTTCAGGCGGCATCTTCTGGAGCGAAGTTGCGGCAACTCTGCACAGTTCGGACATCCTGCTGCAGGACTACATCGCTGGCATCGGCGGCGGCGACGTCACACCGGAAATCCTGGACAGCATCATCGACGACCTGGCCAGCCGCACCGCAGCCGTCGACCCGCTGTGGCAGGAGGTTGCCGTATGACCAGCGCGCTCCTCGACGAACCGCTGCTTCGACCCGGCAACACGAACTGCGCCGGATGCGGGATGTCCATCGGTCTGCAGTGGCTTGATGAGGTCTTTGCCGATCAGCGGCCGTGCCTGGTCATTCCCGCAGCCTGTGCCATCGTCACCGCCGGGGCGTTTCCGACGACCTCGTATGGCGTACCTGTGCTTGCAGCGACCTTTGCCAGCGCGCCCGCGTTTGCAACCGGAGTGTCCGTGGTGACGGAGTTGAATGGCGAAACGAATCCGACGATCTGCTGGGCCGGTGACGGTGGAACGTACGATATCGGCATGGCCTCGCTCTCAGCCGCCGCGGAGCGCAACGAGGACATTCTCTACATCTGCTACGACAACGAGATCTACGGCAAT
>OLLN01000105.1_pt1 | contig 12592 bp, 11 predicted proteins | sample 1604281 | NCBI WGS metagenome assembly OLLN01 (sample SAMEA104055716, study PRJEB20765) | soil metagenome | biome: Arctic tundra; feature: Polygonal ground; material: soil | place: USA | collected 2011-09 | depth 0-0.5 m | reverse complement strand
AATGACCCCGTCTGTCATTCCGAGAGGGCGGGGCGGCGGGTGGGCGAGGAATCCCCTGCCGAAGATCGAGTCCAGCTCCGTCGGCGGGGGATTCCTCGCCCACCCTCGCCACCGCCCTCTCGGAATGACAGCGCGTGTCATTAGAAGACTGCCGGAGCCGCCCGCTCGAATCGCGATGTTTGCGCAGTGCGTCCTCGGCGGCGGAGACAACATGGAGTGATCAAAGACGCTCGAACAAGGTCTTCGCATTTTGAGATCCTTCGCCGTCCTGCGGCGCCGAGGGAAAGTCAGTGCGAGAGTAATGAGTAGCGCGGGCGCCTCCGGCTGGCTCAGGATGGCACTCACGTTTTGAGCGTATCGTCAACGGCTTCGGCGGCTCGGATGACAGCAATCGCGTCATCCCAACGGCCATTCTCGTCAGTCCGCACTTCTCACACCTTTCAGTAAGGCGCTGCTGCCACTCCACTACAAGTGTGAGAATGCAGGCCGGCACGCTCGCCAACGGCGGCGAGACGCCGCCGGGCCAGCCGGCGGGACGCCAGCGTTCCAACCGATGGAACGGCCCCCGTGCAAGACTTGGATCCTCGCTGCGTCTCGTCGCACATCACGGCCGCGTAACCTTCACCCCGTACTTCGCGCCGAGGTAGTTCTCGACTTTCTTGCGCTCGTCGTCCGTCAGCGTGCGTTTGTAGATGAGCATTTCGGCGAGGTCGCCTTTCCACGACTCGGTGTAGGTGTGGCCGGTGCCGCCGATGTAGAGGTGATTGGGCATGTGGTCGTACTCGGCAGTGATGTTCGATTTCGCGGCGGCACCGTTGACCCATGTGTTGAGTTTCTTGTTGGCGTAGTTTTCGATCGTCAGGTTCGTGGTGTTCGCGGCGAAGGTGAAGATGCCAGTCACTCCTCCGCTGCCGGCAAAGACGGTGTAGTTGCTGCCGTCCGAGGCGCGGTCGTCGATGCCGGCGGCGCGATCGTAACCGCCGTCGTCGGCGCCATAGAGTTTGCGCAGCGGGTTCTTGTCCGCGGTGGCGCTCGACCAGACCGAGATCACCGTCAGCTCCGGAGTTGACTCGGCGTCGATGCTCATCGGCACTTCGAGCATGTTGTGGTCGCCATCGAAACGAATTGCGGGCTTGCCGTTGATGGCATTGGCGACGATCAATGGTTGCTCGGCCGGATCCTTCGCCTCGGCTTTCAGCGATGATCCCTCGACCGCCCACGACGTCACCTTCCCCTCCATGGCGGTCACGCCATAGTCACCGCGCAGCCAGAGCTGAAGGCCGCTCACCGGCACGGGAGCGCCTTCGAGTTTCACATCCGAAAAGGTACCGGTCGTCGCTGTCGCGGTCGTGGTCGTCGCGACCGTCGCAACGCTCGGTGCTGTCGATGGAGGCGGTGCCGCAGGTGCCGGCTCCTCCTTCTTCTTACATGCAAACGCAACAACGGCGACGAGAACGAGCCAGGCAATCGTGCGCTTCATGAGCGGTGATTTTAGCCGATCCGGAGATCTGCACGACAGCCGCAGCCGGTCGCGAATGATGCCGAACGCCGCTACATCACACCGTTGCGCAGTTCCGCAAAATGCGCGGCGGCTCTCAGTCCCACTCGCACACATACTCGCAGACGTCAGCGCCTTTGGCCCTGCACTTCGTCTCCGTGACGCGGACATTGGTTCCACCGCACATTTCGATGGCCTTGCGATGCCAGCCGATCACGGTAAGGCAGTCGTGCTTTGAATAGGTCTCACTTTCGAACGTGGTTAACTGCGCCTTCGTTTCGCCGAGCTTCTCATAGGTGCGGCGGCCGGTGTCGTAGTACATCTGATAGATCTGGGAGGCACGCCGAAGCAGACCGTGCGGGTCACGATCGACGATGAAGGCGCGGTGCGTGGAGCCGAGGTTATGAGCGGCGGACTTCTCGCCGATGAGGAGAAAGATCTGTTCCCCGATCCCCATCTCCGCGGCGATGGCCTCGTCGAGACTCGCGTTGAGCGTGAACGGGTACCACATGGCTGCCAGGACGTGGGCGCATACATCCCGCTCGCTCTCCGATAGACGAGCCAGAACTTTCTCCACGGCCGGTTCGCCGCCGCGGTCGCGGACAAACTCGAGACGCGATTTGATTACTCCACCTTTGACTCTCATGTCCTGAGGATACTCCGACTGGCACACAGAACACGGGATGGCAGCAGACCAGAAACTCCCCGCCTCCGCGTGATACGGTTTTCCCCTTCTGAAACGCTCGATCAATCTCTTTCGCGCGACGGCGATGGTGGCCGGCATCATCATCGGCGCGTCGATCTTCGTTCAGCCGTCGGAGATCACGCGGCATGTACCCGCGGCCGGCGGCATGCTCCTGGTCTGGTTGCTGAGCGGCGTCCTGACCTTCTTCGGTGCGCTCGTCTGCGCGGAGCTCGCTTCGGCGTTTCCGCGCACCGGCGGGGTCTACGTCTTCCTGAAAGAGACCTACGGGCCCGCCGCGGGGTTCTTGTGGGGCTGGGCGATGTTCTGGTGCATGCACTCAGGAATCGTCGCTGCAATCGCTGTCGTGCTGGCGCGGTACGTTGGCTTCTTCGTGCCGCTCGGCGACACCGGTGTGCGCACAGTTGCGATCGGCGCCATCCTCATCTTGTCCGCCATCAATGTGATCGGCGTCCGGCAGGGAAGCGCGGTCCAGACGTTCTTCACCGTCGCCAAAGTCGTGGCCATCATCATCCTCCTGGTGATGGTCGTTGCGTTCGCTCCGCACAAACAGCCCGGGCATCTCACGCAAGCAACACCGCCAACAGCGCTTCGCGACTTCGTTCTGGCGATGGTGGCCGGGCTATTCGCGTACGGTGGATGGCACATGGTCACCTACGCCGCCGAAGAGACGCGCGAGCCGCAGAAGACCATTCCGCGCGCGCCGGTCATCGGAATCGCCATCGTCACGCTCTGCTACCTCGGGCTCAACGCCGCCTACGTCTCCGTGCTGCCGCTCGATCAGGTCATCCACTCCCAGCGCATCGCTGCTGACGTGGCCACCGCGGTGGCCGGACCGCGCGGCGCAGCCGCCGTCTCGATCGTCGTCATCATCTCCGCCCTCGGCGCACTCGGCGGCGTAATCCTTGCCCGGCCCGCGCGTCTACTTCGCCATGGCCCGCGACGGGCTGCTCTTCCGCTGGATCGGCGTCGTCCATCCGCGTTTCCAGACGCCGCACATCGCCATCGTCCTGCAGGCCGTCTGGGCTTCCGTGCTCGTGGCGACGGGAAGCTACCGAAGCCTCTTCACGCGTGTCGTGTACACCGAGTGGATCTTCTTCGCCCTGATGGCGGCGGGACTGTTCATTCTCCGGAGAAGAGCTGCGTACGCGCCCACATACAGGACATGGGGCTATCCACTCGTGCCGATCGTCTTCATCGTCGCCTCTGCAGTCATCGTCGGAATTCAGATCGCGGCCGAGCCGATCGAGAGCGTGACTGGACTTTTGCTTGTCATGGCCGGACTGCCTGTGTACTACTTCTGGTCCAAATGATCATCGACTTTCACAATCACTTCTATCCCACCGCCTACCTCGACGCGCTCCGTTCCGGCTCGAGCCGCGTGCAGGTCACCATCGACGACGACGGCAACCCGAGGCTGCACTACCCGGGCGACTACAACATCGCCGTGCGCGGCCATCGTGACATCGCTTATCGCGTAGGTGTCATCGACGAGCTCGGCGTCACGCAGCTCCTGAGCCTGACCACACCCGGAACGCATGTCGAAGAGCCAGCAATGGCCGTCACGCTGGCGCGGCTGGTCAACGACGGCTTCGCGCAGATCGTCAGCGACTACAAAGGCAAGTTCATGGCCATGGCCACGCTTCCGTTGTGCGATCCGCAGGCCTCGGCGAAAGAGCTCGAGCGGGCCTGCAAGCAACTTGGATTCGCCGGGAGCATGGTGTTCAGCAACATCAACGGCGTGGCGCTGAGCGATCCGCGATTCCTCCCCGTCTGGGAGATGGCCAACGATCTGGCGGCGGTGATTCATATCCATCCGACGTCGCCGGTCGGCGTCGAAGCGATGAAGGACTACTGGCTGATGCCGTTGGTCGGCTTTCCGCTCGACACCACTCTGGCCGCGGCCAGCCTGGTCTTCAGCGGCACGGTCAGCCGTTTCCCGCGCATCCGCTGGGCTCTTGGTCACCTCGGCGGCGCCATTCCCTACATCGCCGAGCGCCTCGATCGAGGATTCGAAGCCTTCGCCGAGTGCCGCGCCAACATCGATCGTCCGCCCAGCGCCTACCTCAAGGAGTTCTACTACGACTCCGTGAACTTCGACGTGCACGCGTTGCAACTGGCCATCGACTTCGCCGGCGCCGATCACATCCTGGCCGGCAGCGACTACCCGCACCAGATCGGCAGCCTGCCGAAGATGCTCAGCAGCATCAACGCGCTGGCAATCTCCGACGCCGATCGCGCGGGAATCCTCGGCGGCAACGCGGCGAGGCTGCTGGGGCTCTGAGGATGCAAGGACTTGCCGGCGACGCGTTTCCAGTCGAGGGCACTCTCTCCCACGCTTCGCGAGGCGGATCGGGCGATCAGTTCAACTCGATTGCGAGGGAAACCATGAATCACGAAAGGGCCGCCACCCGGCGATGGAGCTGCCTACCCGCCCGGCGAACCGCTTGACTCCCGCAGTCTGGTTCCCGGCCACCGGATCACGCCCAGCCAACTCGTATCCTATTGCTGCCAAACAACTTAGGAGTTGCTGTCAACAAGTTCGGAGTTGGCGTCAACAAAACCTTTGTCGAGCTCAACAAGTTTTGTGTTGAGGTCAACAAGTTCCGAGTTGGCGTCAACAAAACTTTTGTTGAGGTCAACAAACTTTGTGTTGACGTCAACAAAACTTGTGTTGAGCTCAACAGACTTTTTGTTGGCATCAACAAACTTTGTGTTGAGCTCAACAAACTTTTTGATGGCGTCAACAAACTTTGTGTTGAGGTCAACAAACTTCTTGATGGCGTCAACAAACTTTGTGTTGAGCTCAACAAATGTTTTGGTGACGTCAACAAATGTTTTGTTGCGGTCAACAAGTTTTTGGTTGAGCTCAACAAATGTTTGTTGACGCCAACAAAATTTTGTTGACGCGTCCGGGGCTTGGCGTCGTAAAGCAACTGATTTTGGAACAAAAACGCTCAAAACTCGGGTTCCGGCGCAGCCAACATGCTCGTTTATTCCCGGGCCGTGTTTCCTGGCACCTTCGAGCGAATCGAGCGCCTCGGGCGATCGCAACTCCGATCCCCGACTCCCGACCGCCGACTTCCCGCCCCACACCGAACGCCCGAGCACGATGGCGTGTTTCATCTGCGGGGGATGGTGATGGACGACGAACAAGAGTACGTGCTCGGCACTCACGACGAGAGATCGCACGCCTCGGCTTGCAGCATCGCGTCTGGCGGCCGCGTGCCCTCGATGCGTGGGTGCGCACGGGATTCACGACTGGCCAGACTCTCGTCGATGCCGGATGCGGGCCGGACTACGCAACCATCGACCTGGCAGAAATGACGGGACCATCCGGCCGGGTCGTCGCCATCGACAAGTCTCCGCGGTTTCTCGATGCGCTGAGGTCCAACGCCGTACGCAGGAACCTCACGAACATCAATGTCGTCAAGGCCGGCCTCGATGACGACGCACTGCCCGAGGTGCAAGCCGACGGCATCTGGATTCGCTGGGTCTTCGCATTTGTCAGGCGTCCGAAAGACCTGCTCGCCAGGATCACCCGCATGTTGAAGCCGGGTGGCACGATCGTCGTTCACGAATACTTCGACTACTCGACATAACTCGACATGGCGCCTCGCTCCACGTTCCGGGGCATTCGAGGATTTCGTGGCTGCGGTCATGGCCAGTTGGCGAGACAACGGCGGCGAGCCCGACATCGGCCTGGACTTGCCTCGCTGGATGAGCGAGTTGGGCCTGCGAGTGACCAGGCGCCATCCGATCATCGAGGTCATCGCGCCCTCGAATTTCATCTGGGAGTGGCCCAAGACGTTCATCGAGGCCGGACTGGCCCGCCTAGTCGACCTCGGACGCATGACAGCGGATCAGGCGAAGCACGTCCGCGATGACTTCGCCAGTCGAGCTGCAGAAGCGCATACCCTGATGATCACCCCCGCGGTCATCGAGATCATCGCCGTCGCAGAGTGAGAACTACGTGCGCAAGACGCCGGCGCGCTCGAAGATTTTGGCGTCGATGAAGAGGCGGACCAGGGAGGCGTCCAGCAGGCCGTCGCCGACTTCCATCTTCAGGATGTCCAGGGCGCGGTCGGTGGAGATGGCGCGTTTGTAGGGGCGGTCGTTCGCGGTGAGGGCGTCGTAGATGTCGGAGACGGTCATCATGCGCGACTGGATCGGGATCTCCAGCGCTGTCAGCTTGCGCGGATAGCCGCGGCCGTTGAGTTTTTCGTGATGGGCGAAGGCGATGTCAGCCACGGCAGCCAGGTCCTTCGTCCAGGGGATCTTGCGCAGGAAGTTGTAGGTGTGGGTGACGTGACTCTCGATCTCGGTCCGCTCCACCGGATCGAGATTGCCTTTGCGGATCGAGAGGATGCGCACTTCGTCGGCGTTGAGCAGGCGCCGCTTGTCGCCGAACTCCAGCTCGGCGAGCTGCTGGAGGTATTGAAACTCCCCTTCCGGCAATACGGTCGGCTCGTTCGACTTCGTGACGAAGGCGAAGTCCTTCTGCATTTTGTCGAGGTGCTGGCGCAGCTCCTCATCCGCGCGTTTCCCGAATTCCTTGTACGCCTCGGCGCCGTGGTGCAGCAGATAGTCGAGCTTGCGCTTGTTCGACTCGTTCTCCGTCGTCTTCATGGCGAACTCGAAGCGGTTGCGGAGCGTCTCGAGCTGCAGCGGATAGAGCTTCTTCTCCTTGACCAGCACCTGCTCGCGGACGCCGACTTTGCCGAAGTCGTGGAGCAGCGAGGCGTAGCGGATCTCGCGCACCTGCTCGGAGGTGAAATGCGTGTCGCGATACTGCGCGTCGTCGCGATCGACGATGCGCGCCAGCTCAACGGTGAGGTCGGCGACGCGGAATGAATGTCCGGAAGTTGTCGGATCGCGCTGCTCGATGGCTGTGACCGCCGCGGTGACGAAGCCTTCGAAGAGCCTCTCGATCGATTTGTAGAGCAGGTTGTTCTCGACGGCGACGGCCGCCTGCGCCGCTAGTGACCGCATCAGCTCGACGGTCTCCGCATCGAACGGAACCACCTGGTCCGGCACTGTCGCAGCGGTGAGCTTCTGCGGCGCGCCAGGCTTCCGGCGATTGATGAGCTGCAGCACGCCCACGAGCTCACCGACGTGCGTGACCATCGGAAAGACGAGGATGGAGCGGGTCAGGTAGCCGTTCTTCTCATCGAACGAACGGTTGATCGAATACTCAGCGTCCGGCGGCAGCGAGTAGGCGTCGTCGATGGCAAGCGTGTCGCCGGTGAGGGCTACCCATCCGGCCAGACTGCGGCGCGTGATCGGGAGAACCATCTCCTCGAAGCCCTCGACCTTGATCGAATCGTTCTGCGCCAGTTTCCAGCGCAGCATCTTCTCGCCATCGACCTCGTCGAGCAGATAGAGCGAGCCGGCGTCGGCGCGCGAGAGCTCGCGTGCTTTGGTGAGGATGGTCATCAGCAGCACGGAGTGGTCGCGCTCGGTAGAGAGAGCGACGCCGACTTCGCTGAGCTCGCGCAACTCGCGCGTGCGCTCGCCGAGCTGCCTCTCGATCTGCTGATTGCGCAGCTTCTGATAGATCCCCTGAAACGCCCGCTTGACTCCGCGCAACAGCGACGCCTGCGAGGGATCGGGAGGGAGGTCGATGTAGATACCTTCTTCGCCGAGCCATTTCGGTTCCTCGTCGAGACCGATCCCGACGATGGCCGTGCGCGCGTCGAGCGACGAGGGCCGTCCGTTGTTGATGGCCGGGTCGACGAGAATGACGCGCAGCGCGCCCGGATCGGAGGCGAGATCGTCCAGCGTGGGAACGGATTGAGGAGCGATCGACGCCTCCGACAAAGCGTCGCGGTACTTTCCGATCGGAAAGCTCTCGGAGTGGATCAGCGTCAGCGTCAGCGTCTGCATCGAAGTGGCGTGCGTTGGTTTCAACCGGGTTTCGCTCGATCTTCCATGCGGGTCAGGAACCGCTTACAATCCGCGCGCCGTCGAATTATGGCACCGATCCGGCGAGAATGTTGGTTCGCTGGGCGACGTTCACGCCTGCTACGGCAACCCGGCTTTTCTCAGGAGGATTCTTGGCAGCCTACACGACCGACACGATCACGCCGAAACACCACGATGCGCTCGTGGCGTGGCAGAAGAAGCACTTCCCGGAGCTCCAGTTTCTTGAGGACAACTGGTCGAAGTACTACAACCAGACGCCGTTTCAGCTCTTCGCCAAAGTCGGCAAGCTGGCCTCCGAGAACATCAACTACGGCCGCATGACCGGCCAGCCGCGCTTCGAGCAGGCCGGCGACATGGTCGGCAATATGTTTTACACGGCGCGCGACATCATCCGCGCGCAGGCATCGACCGAGCTCGGATCGATCCAGCAACATCGCCTGACTCTCGAAGAAGCGCCGAGCGACCAGATGAAGATGGCCGTGCTCCGCATCATGGCCGAGGAGCTGCGGCACGGATATCAGATGTTCTGGGTCTTCGATCACGACAAGAGCTGGAAGAAGCCGGGCCACCCCGACGTGGCGCAGGACACCATCGATGAGTTGCTGGCGATGGAGCTCGGCAATCACGTCCTCGATGCCTTCAACATCCCGTTCACGAACTTTCTCGACAACGTGGTCTTCGCCACGGTGATCGATCTCGTCGGCAAGTACCAGCTCGAGATGCAGAAGGTCTTTTCGTACGCGCCGATGGCACGCTCGATGGGACCGATGCTCTCCGAGGAGGGGTTCCACATCGGAAGCGGCCGCGGATTCCTGCGCGACCTGGCGGTAGCCGCCCACAACGACACCGGCCGCTTCTCGATCGAAGAGATCCAACGCGTGCTCAACGTTTGGGTGCCGCGGGGCGTGGAGATGTTCGGCAACGAGCGCGGCGGCGAGACGTCGATCGCGTTCGGCTTCAAGGACCGCAACAATGTCACCGCACAAAGCGAGTACTACAACGAAGTGCGCGAGGTGCTCGAGCTGGTGAACATCGCCGTCGTGCAGGCGAAGGTGAAGGACACTCCGGCCCCCGAGGCGCGGACGATCGTGCGGGAGGTGCAGGACACTCGCGAGACGGTCAGCGGCGTCCGTCCGGCCGATCTGCTTTACGCGCCCGACATGAAGTTCTTCCGCTCGCGCGGCATGGAGGAAATCGCCTTCATGCCCTACGACATCGACGGCGACATGATCACGGAGAACGGCAAACCGGTCGGCGGCGAGAAGTACGCGGCGTATCTGAACACCGTTCTCCCCGACTACTACGTCGCCGGCAAGGAGTTCGCGAAGTACCGCGAAGCCCTCCTCGGCCGCGAAGCTCCGGCCCCGGGCAGCAGTTACGGGTGGTGATGGGCGAAGCAGGGGCGAAACCTGTCATCCTGAGAGCGAATGGAGCCGCGGCCGCGTCACGACGCATGAAAACGGATTGCGGCTGGAGGCGCGGGCCGGGGGGGGAGTACGCTACTCCCCGCCCGAGGATGGTTGTCGAGGTCGTCCTCTGTCTGTCGGTATTAACGGCGATCCTGAGACTGACCCGCGCCGATTCATTGGTATCACCTTCTGTCGCCAGTATTCAAGACGAGCACGCGTAGCAGCCTCGAACACTTGCTAGTCGGCGCACAGCTCTCCTTGGGCAGCGAAAGGAGGATGCAATGCGCATCATCAGAAAGCGTTGCCTGGGGTTGGACCTTCACAAGAAGCAGATCACGGCACATCTACGCGTGCATCGGAGCTCGGATCTGGAGCCGGAGAGGACCGACATTCGGTTCGGGACGTTGCCGGACCAGTTGCTGCGGATGCGCGACTGGATCGTCGAGCACAACGTCACCGACGTGGTCATGGAGTCGACGGGCGTCTATTGGATGCACGTGTACGAGCTCCTCGAGCCGGTCACCACACCCGCCGTTGTGAATGCCGCTCACGTCAAGAAGGTGTCCGGACGAAAGACGGACGTGAACGACGCGCAGTGGCTCAGTGAACTTCATGCGCACGGGCTGCTGCGGCTCAGTTTCGTCCCTCCGAAAGAGATCCGGGAGTTACGGCTCCTCTCACGGTATCGAACCAAGCTCGTGGGAGTGCGGACTGCTGCGCGCAATCGCACGATCAAGATGATCGAGCTGGCCGGGGTCAAGCTCTCCTCCGTGGTCTGCGACTCGTTCGGCAGGACAGGGCGTGCTCTGCTGCTGGACGCGCTTGCCGAAGGACCCGTAAACGCTGCCACGGTCAAGAACGCCGCCAAAGCAAGTCTTCGCAAAAAGACCACGGAGCTGGAAGCTGCTCTTCGGACGCCGTTCAGTGACTATCAGCGGGAGATGCTGGCCATGCATCTGCGTGTCTACGACTCCATCGATGCCCAGATCGCCGAGACCGAGGGCAAGTTGATGGACCGCGCCAAGCCTTATGCAGCGGCCATCGAAAAGCTCGACGCCGTACCCGGCATCAATCCCCTGGCAGCCATCACCGTGCTGGCCGAAACAGGTCTGGATATGTCCGTCTACCGCGACGCCCATCATCTGACCTCGCTGGCCGGTCTTGCTCCGGGCAACAGCATCAGCGCCGACAAGCGCCGCCGCATCCCTCTGCCCAAAGGAAATCACTACCTCAAACGAATCTGCGTTCAGATCGCATGGGCCGCATCGCGGAAAAACAACAGTTTCCTTCGCTCAGGATGACAGAACTACGATGTCGCCAGCGATCCGAAAAAACTTTCACTCCCCTGTCGATTTCGCCCTTCCCCATTCGACTATCACTCAAAAGGAGGAAACACCCATGCAATATCTTCTGCTGATTTACGACGATGAGACGCGCTGGAGCAACATGACCGAGGCCGACATGCAGAAAGGGATGTCCGCATATGACGCGTTCGGCAAGGAGTTCGCCGGAAAGATCAAAGCCGGCAACGCGCTCCAGCCGACGCACACCGCCACGACCGTTCGCACACGCGATGGCAAGCGCCTCACCACCGACGGACCCTACGCCGAAACGAAAGAAGCCCTCGGCGGCTACTACCTGGTCGACGCCAACGATCTCGACGAGGCCATCGTCATCGCCGGAAAGATTCCGGGCGCGCTCACCGGCGCGATCGAAGTCCGTCCGATCATGACGTTCGACTGATCGCTATCATGCAGCGGTCTTGACCGCGATCGAAGATGTGTTTCGCAGCGAGTGGGGCCGGCTCCTGGCAGCCCTGATTCACCTCCTCGGCGATTTCGATGTCGCCGAGGAGGCACTGCAGGAAGCGTTTGCAGCGGCGGTGACGGAGTGGGCCGGCGAAGTCCCGCGCAACCCGCGCGCATGGCTGTACGGAACCGCGCGCCACAAAGCGATCGACCGGTTGCGACGTCGCGCGCGTTTCGCGGAGAAGCAGGCGGAGATCGCGTATCTCGCTCCGTCGGCAACGAACGACGAAATGAATGATGCTGACGAATCCGGCGTCCCCGACGAGCGCCTCCGCCTGATCTTCACCTGCTGCCACCCGGCGCTGGCCGAGGACGCGCAGGTGGCACTGACGTTGCGGACGTTGTGCGGATTGTCGACCGAGGAGATCGCGCGCGCGTTCCTCGTCCCGACCGCAACGATGGCGCAACGCCTCGTGCGCGCGAAAGCGAAGATCCGCGGCGCCGGGATTCCGTATCGCGTGCCGCCCGCATCCGAGCTGCCCGAGCGCCTCTCCGTCGTGATGGCCGTCGTCTATCTCGTCTTCAACGAAGGCTACGCCGCCGCGAGCGGTGAAACGCTCGTCCGTCACGATCTCTGCGCCGAAGCGATCCGCCTCGCAAGAGTGCTGCGCGCGCTGCTGCCCGACGCGCAACTCGACGCCCTCCTCGCGCTGATGCTGCTTCACGACGCGCGGCGCCTGACGCGCGTCGACGACAACGGCGAGATGGTCCTCCTCGCCGATCAAGATCGATCGAGATGGGACCGCGCCGAGATCGACGAAGGCCGCGCACTGCTGCAATCGTCGCTGCGCACATCCCGCCCAGGTACCTACGCGCTCGAGGCGGCAATCGCCGCCGTTCACGCGGACGCTCACATCGCCGCGGATACCGACTGGAAGCAGATCACCGCAATCTACGAGCGGCTGTACTTTCTCCACCCAACTCCGATCGTCGCGCTCAACCATGCGGTGGCAGTATCAATGTCCGACGGCCCAGCCGAAGCGTTGCCGCTCGTCGATGCGTTGTCCGACTCGCTCATCGACTATCACCTCTGGCACGCCACACGCGCCGATCTCCTTCGCCGCCTCGGCCGCGATGACGAAGCCATCGCAAGCTACCGCCGCGCGCACGAGCTGGCGGGGAACGAGGCGGAGCAGCGGTTCCTCGCGCGAAGGATTGGTGAACTGAGCCACGAACCGTCGTAAGAAAAGCGAGCGCAGCGTAGCGCCGACGGCTCGTCGGCTGTATCGCCACCGGCTCGGTGGCGGTT
>OLLN01000398.1_pt1 | contig 13007 bp, 9 predicted proteins | sample 1604281 | NCBI WGS metagenome assembly OLLN01 (sample SAMEA104055716, study PRJEB20765) | soil metagenome | biome: Arctic tundra; feature: Polygonal ground; material: soil | place: USA | collected 2011-09 | depth 0-0.5 m | reverse complement strand
GTATTCCGATGCCTTCAACGAGGCGTTGGACAGAGCAACGAAGGATTAGGGTTTCCTCTTCGTTGCCAAACTAGATGGCAGACGCCGCCCCTCGGCGTGGACCCCGAGGGGCGGCAATTTTTGTTTCTCCTTCGCGTCTTCGCGCCTTCGCGTGATTCCCAGCACTCACGCGAAGACGCGAAGACGCGAAGAAGGAGTGTTATCTTGCCCTCCCTGCCGAGGAGGCGAATGGGGTCTGGTGGCTCCCGCGGTCTTCAAAACCGTTGTTTCGGCGCGGAAGCGTCGAAGGGTCGGTTCGATTCCGACCCGCCTCCGCCAGGTCTCTGAATCCGCGGCTGAGCTGGCTACTTGCCTCGCTCACCTCGACGTGTGGCGTGGTAAAGTTCGCGCGTCCAACCGTCCCCGAAGTTTCCGCTCAATCGATCACCGACTCGTCGACCCGCTCGTGCCCGAGCGCGTCACATCTCTTTCAAAGGAATCCGGTATGAAACGCATATCCCACCTAGTGCTTCTTGCCCTCATGATCGTCTCAACGATCGCTACGGCCGATGGGGCCGCGAAGACCAAGAGCAAGAAGAAGCAGACGGCGAAAGAGGTAACGCTGGACCAGACGGCGAAGAGTGGCGAGGCCATTCCCGCCTCTGTCTTCGACCGGGCGAGAAAACAGTCCGATCCTGATCCGGTGGTTGTGCCGAAGCCGGGTCCCATTCCGTTCGGACCGCCTGTTGAACTGCAGTTGAAGCGCGCCGACAGCGTTAAGTTCGATCTTCGAACCCTCCCGCACGTCCAGCAGGCAGAACAGGATCGGGCGGAGCTTCCCGATCCGGTGTTCCACCCGGTCACCATCCAGTCGACGCTCGTCCCGCCGACGATCAACTTACCGGTCGTGCCGGCGCCATCGGCCCCGGCCCCGCCGCCGATCGCTGTCTACGAAGGTCTCGATCGTTTCAACTGGGGCGCGGGCAGCCCTCCCGATACGAACGGCGACGTCGGTCCGAACAACTACATCCAGACCGTCAACACCTCGGTCGGCGTCTACCGTAAGTCCGACGGGTTCCAGCAGGCCGCCTTCACCTTCAACACGTTCATGAGCCAGGGCCACTTTGGCAATCTCTGCGACACGAACAACTTCGGCGATCCGGTCGTCCTCTACGACACGTTCGAAGACCGCTGGATCATCACGGACTTCGCCTTTCTGACCGACATCAGCGGCAACGTCGTCGCTCCCTCGTTCCAATGTTTCGCCGCTTCGATGACGGGCGATCCGGTGGCCGGCGGTTGGAACTTCTACTCCATCCAGATCTCGGATGCCCTCAACGACTACCCGAAGTTCGGCATCTGGCCGGACGGTCTCTACATGTCGGCGAACATGTTCACCTTCGGCGCCAGCTCGTCGTTCAAGACTGCGCGCGCCTGGGCATTCAACAAGGCGCAGATGTATGCCGGAAGCCCGACGGTGAAAGTTGTCACGTTCGACATCGGTGGCGGCGATTTTACGATCATCCCGAGCAACGCCCGCCTGCAGACAGGCACGCCGCCTCCCGGCCGGCCCAATCTGTTCATCTCCACCGAGCTATTTCTGAACGCTCTGACCGTTTATAAGTTCCACGCCGACTGGAACAACATCTCGCTTTCGACGCTCACCGGTCCGGACACACCGCTCGCCGCGACGAGTTGGCCGAACGCGAACGTAGCGAACGCCGGGCAGCCCGGTACGACGACGATCCTGGATGTCCTTCAGATCCGGGCCATGGTGCAGAACCAGTACACGAACCTCGGCGGGACGGAATCGTTGTGGGTACCGCATACCGTACGCCGGGGCGATACCTCGGGATTTGCCGCGCCCCGCTGGTACCAGGCGAACGTCACGGGCGGCACCGTCGCGCCCAATCTCGTGCAGGCCACGACATGGGATCCGAACGGTGCGAACGTCCTCAATCGCTTCATGCCCAGTCTCGCTGTCGACCGCGCCGGCAACATGGCCATCGGCTACAGCACATCGAGCGCGACGGTCTTTCCCTCGATGGCGTATGCGGGCCGGTTGGCTGCCGATCCGGTCAACACCTTCAGCCAGACCGAGCAGACATTCTTCACCGGAACGGGCTCCCAGACAGGGGTCACGAATCCTCCATTGACCACCCGCTGGGGCGACTACAGCGCCATGACGCTCGACCCCAACGGCTGCACGTTCTGGTACACGAACGAGTACGCAAATCCGGCTGACCAGACCTTCAATCATCGCTGGCTGACCAAGTTCGGCTCGTTCGGACCATTCCCCGGATGCACTCCAGTAGGAGCCGGTGGCACGATTTCGGGAACTGTGACTGCTCTCTCCGGCGGCGCGCCGATCAGCGGCGCGACGGTGAGTCTCGGCGCCCGGACGACAACGACCAATGCCTCCGGCGGCTACAACTTCTCCGGCATTCCGGCGGGAACGTATCCCACCATCACCGCCAGCTACGCCGGCTACAACCCCTCGACCGTTAACTCGATCGTGGTCACGGACGGCGGCACCACGACGCAAAACTTCTCACTCACTTCCGCCAGCGGTGGCACCTGCCTCATCGACACGACGCAGGCCGACTTCCAGGCCGGCGTCGCCACGAACGTCGAAGTGACCTCGAGTCCGGGTGACGTCAAGCTAACGAGCCCGAACATCATCGACCAGCAGAGCGTCACGTCGATAGCAGGCGGCTTCGGCCTCACGTCCACGATCTGGAACGGCCAGACTTTCAAAGCTGGCGTCAGTGGCACGCTTGTGGCCGTCGACGTCAATCTCTTCTGTCTGAGTTGCACCGGCACCACGCCGAACTTCACTGCATCCATCCGGGCCACGAGCGCAGGCCTTCCGACCGGAGCAGATCTGGTATCGACGACGGTACCCGGTTTCAACGACGGAGGGGCCGGCAGTACGCACACCGCCGATTTCAGCGCCACCCCGCTCGCCCTTACTGCAGGCACCACCTACGCGTTCATCATCCGTCCCGTCGCCAACCCATCGCTCGGCGGCTACGACTTCAGCGTCAGCAACACGCCGAATCCCTATGCCGGCGGCAGTCGCATCTCTTCCTCCAATAGCGGTGGTACCTGGGCCGCTACGACGACGCGCTCGGCAATCTTCCACACCTACGTGAACAACGGCTTCTCGCCGTCCGGCAACCTCATCTCCTCGGTCAAGGACGGCAACCCGTCGGTCGGCAATTCGCCGACATGGACGACGCTTTCGTGGACCGCCATGACGCCGGCAAACACGTCAGTCCAGTTCCAGGCCGCCGGAGCCAACAGTCCGAATGGACCGTTCAACTTCGTCGGACCCGACGGAACCGCCGCCACGTTCTTCACGACCACGGGCGCCTCGATCTCGCAGTTCAACGGCTTACGCTATCTCGAGTACAAGGCCATCCTCTCATCGACGAACAACACCGTAACGCCAACGCTGAATGACGTCACGGCCTGCTTTGCGGATGTCGCCTGCGGCGCGTCCGCACCGACGATCACGCCAACTCCAGCGTCCGACTGTCCCCTGTCGGCCGGCAACACCGCCTCGGTTCCGGCAGGCGCCATCAACTACTCATGGGCCATAACCAACGGCACGATCACGAGCGGCGGAACGTCGCCGGCGGTGACCTATACTGCCGGGCCATTCGGCTCGGTCGGGCTGCAGTTGACCGAAACCGATCCCACCGGCTGCGTTGTCTTGAGCACGACGAGCGTCCCGATCGCTCCCGGCCCGCCCACCATCACCCCCGGCGGACCGACAACGTTCTGCATCGGCGGCAGCGTCACCCTGAGCTCGAGCGCGCTCACAGGCAATCAGTGGTACCTCAACGGCAACCCGATCGGCGGGGAGACCAATCAGACACACATTGCCACCGCGTCAGGCAACTACACCGTCACCACGACCTCCGGCCCTTGCACGAGCGTCCCTTCGGCGCCCGTCACCGTCACCGTCAATCCGCTGCCAGCCACGCCCACGATCAGCGGCACGCTCAGCTTCTGCACCGGCGGCAACACCACGCTGACCTCGAGCAGCGCCACTGGCAACCAGTGGTTCGTCGGTAACAGCCCCATCGCCGGCGAAACGAACCAGACGTACCTCGCCACCGCCGCGGGCAGTTACACCGTTCAGGTGACTAACGGCAACGGCTGCGTGAGCGCAATGTCCGCTGCTGCCGTCGTCTCGGTGATCAGTCCCCCGCCTGTGCCGGCCGTGGCCGGCACGACCAACGGCACCGGCACGCAGGATCAGGCATGCCCCGAGCAGCCGCTGACACTCACAGCCACCTCCGCAGGCGCGACTTCGTTCCAGTGGTATCAGGACGGCGTGACGATGGGCGGCCAAACTAACTCGACCGTCTCCGTGACGAGCGTCGGCACGTACACCGCTACGGCTACGGTGAACGGCTGCCCCTCGGCGCAGTCGGCCGGCTACGTGGTCCAGAACCCGACGCCGAATAACGCGTTTCTCACGGCCCTCGGCCCGACCACCTTCTGCGCCGGCGGCAGCGTGACCCTGCAGTCCAATAGCGCTACCGGCATTCAGTGGTATCTCGACGGCAATCCGCTCCCCAATCCGAACAACCAGAATCGCACCGTCTCCGTGGGCGGAACCTACACGGTCATCCTGGACGCGCTCGGGTGCCACAGCGGCGTATCCAATTCGATCGTCGTCACCGTCAACCCGCTGCCCGCGACGCCCACGGCGACCCCGGGCGGACCGACAACCTTCTGTGTCGGCGGCAGCGTGACGCTGACTTCCAGCGCCGCAAGCGGTAACCAGTGGCTTCTCAACGGCAACCCCATCGGCGGCGCGACGAATACCACGTATGGCGCCACCGCCTCGGGCAGCTACACGGTGACGACCACAGACGGCAACTCCTGCACCAGCGCGCCATCATCCGCGGTCGTCGTCACTGTTAATCCGCTTCCGGCAACACCGACGATTACCCCGGGCGGACCGACGACGTTCTGCACCGGCGGCAGCGTCACGCTGACCTCCAGCGCCGCGAGCGGTAATCAGTGGCTTCTCAACGGCAACCCCATCGGCGGCGCGACGAATACCACGTACGTCGCTAATGCCTCAGGCAACTACACGGTCACGACCACCGACGGAAATAGCTGCACCAGCGCCGCATCGGCCGCGACGGCCGTCACTGTCAATCCCATCCCGGCCACGCCGACGGCCACTCCCGGCGGACCGACCACCTTCTGCGCCGGCGGCAGCGTCCTGCTGACCTCCAGCAGCGCGTCCGGCAATCAGTGGTTCCTCAACGGCAACCCGATCGGCGGCCAGACGAATCAGACGTACAGCGCAACGGCATCCGGCAGCTACACCGTGACGGTAACGACCAGCGGCTGCACCAGCGCTGCGTCAGCCGCGGTAGTCGTAACCGTCAATCCGATCCCGGCCACGCCGACGATCACACCCGGCGGTCCGACAACGTTCTGCGCGGGCGGCAGTGTCACGCTCACCTCGAGCAGCGCCAGCGGCAACCAGTGGTTCCTCAACGGCAACCCGATCGGCGGCCAGACGAACCAAACCTACAGTGCAACCGCCAGCGGCAGCTACACCGTCACGGTCACGACGACCGGCTGCACCAGCAGTGCGTCGTCGGCGACGGTCGTCACCGTCAACCCCAATCCAAACGCCACCATCACCGCACCGGTAAGCGTCGTGAAGAACTCGACCGGTAACATCGCCTCCGTTGCCAACGCGGGCGCCGGCGCGACGTATGCGTGGAGCATCACCGGCGGCACCATCACCGCGGGCACCGGCACCAACAGCATCACCTTCACAGCTGGTGCGGCTCCCGGCACGCTGACCCTCAACGTTACCGTGACCACGAGTCTCAGCTGCAGCGATACGAAGTCGGCCAACGTGAACGTCGTTCTGCCGACTGTGACTGTCACGTCAGTTGCTCCGACATTCGGCACGGTCACCGGCGGCACCTCGGTGACGATCAACGGCACCAACTTCGTCAGCGGCGCGGGCGCCACCTTCGGCGGAACCGCGGCAACGAACGTGGTCGTGGTCAGCGCAATCAAGATCACCGCGAAAACGCCGGCTCACGCCTCCGGCGCCGTCAACGTGACCGTGACCAACACCGACACCTCCACCGGCACGCTCACGTTGGGCTACCAATACAACCCGCAGGTATTCGATCCGAACGGCGACGGCACGACCGATCCGTCCGATATCTTCTTCCTCATCAGCTACCTCTACTTGGGCGGACCAGCGCCGCATGGGCCGGGAGGAGTGTTGTCGGGTGACGCAAACGGCGATGGCGTCGTCGATCCGTCCGACATCTTCTATCTGATCAGCTATCTCTACCTCGGCGGCCAGAAGCCGAACGCCCCTTCCTCCGCGCTTCCGAGCATGCCGCGCGCCTCTGCGCTCGGAGCGGAAGGTCCGCAGCTCGCCGGGTCGATCACGCTCGGCAAAGCCGTTCTTCGCGCCGGCCGCTACGTCGTGCCAGTCATCATGACGGCCAACCCCGGCTCGATCACGCCGCAGTCGATGTCGTTCCGAGCTCATTTCGAGACCGACGGGACGCTCGGTGATATTGCGGTGCACAGTGCAGGCGCTGCGAAGGACGCCGGTGTCCCGTTGTTCGAGATCGGCCCGCGCATGGAGAACGACCTGTCGTACCTCGTCTCTTACGATCCGCGAAAGGGCGGTCTCAACCTCGGCGCGTCGCACTCCGCGGTCGTGGCCGAGATCGAGGTCGCAACGAACAATGCAAACATCGCCATCAGCATCGATCCGACGGTGACGATGCTCAGCGATCAGTCCGGAACGATGACGGCAACGGTGGCCAATGGAAGACTCAAAGTGAGCGGCACGACGATCAGGAGTGACGCGTCGCCGCAGCCGCGCGCGCCGCGCAGTGAAGTGAACTAATGCGCGAGAGGAACGATATGAAACAGTACGCAAGTCATTCAAAGCTCATTTGCGCGGTTCTGCTGATCGGCGTCGCCGCCGGCCTGCTGCAGGCTTCGGCCGCCGCTGCGGCCGTGGTCATTCCCGACACCGTCACGGTGGCAACCGTGAACGGCCCGGCCGGCGGGATCATCGACGTGCCCGTCTACATCCGCGACGCATCTGGCAGTCCGCTAGGCATCGACCAGCCGCCCGGATCGCGCATCCAGTCTTACAGCATCAAGGTAACCTATTCGCCGGCGTCGTCCGTGCAGGTGATTACATTCACGCGTGCCGGAATCACATCGTCATTGACGCCGACGTTCGAGAACAGCCCCTCCACAGCCGGCACGATCTCGCTCCTCGACTCGTTTCAGGAGTCGACCAACCTGATCCCGTTCACCCTCGATGGTGCGCTGCCGGGAAATCAAGTCGCGCATCTCACCGTCACGCTGTCGCAGTCCGCGCCGGTGGGATCGACCGTTACCCTCACTCTCGATCCGACGCTCACGCAGCTCACCGACGATGCAGGCGATCCCGGCACGACCGAGAGCAGTGGCAACGGCAGACTTATTCTCGTCAGTGGCGCGATCACTGTTCTGCCGTCGGTACCAGCCTTCTCGCACATCGGCATCGCGTTGCTCGCACTGGTTCTCGCGTTCGCCGGACTGCGTATTCTCCGTTTCTAGTCATTCGCCTCGCGTGCGTCACGGGCTCCGCCTGTGACGTACGCGTTGCCAGACCCCAATCCCAGGACATCGTCATGAGCCCGAAGCACGAACCAACTGCTCTTTCCACGGTTTTCGCGAGCGTGATCACGCTGAGCTTTGTGTGCCTCGTTGCGTTGCTGGTCGCGCCGTGCGCATCTGCTCAGGATGTCATCACCGTAGTTACCGTCCCCGCAAGCAGCAGCACGGTCGATGTTCCTGTCTACATCCGCGACGTTTCCGGTACGCCTCTGGGCCGCGATCAGCCAGCCGGCGCGAAGATCCAGTCGTTCAGCATCCGCGTAATTTACAGTCCCGCCTCCGCCGTCCAATCAGTCACCTTCACGAAGGCCGGCATCACGTCGGGCTTGCAGAGCTTCGAGAGCTCGCCCGCAAGCGGCAACACGATCTCGCTGTTGGAAACGTTCCAGGAATCGACGAACCCGATCCCTTTCACGCTTAACGCTCCTCCGCCTGGCGATCTCGTTGCGCACATGGTGGTCACCCTGAGCGCTGCCGCACAACCCGGCTCCTCGATCAGTCTGACGCTTGATTCGTCAGCACTGACGCAGCTCGCGAATGAGGGAGGGAGCACAAAAGAGACCGTCGCGAACGGCAATCTCTCTCTCGTCAGTGGCGCCATCAACATCCCGCCCCTCACGGTGGCCATTCTTCCGTTCTTCAATTCGGTTGCGGTCGGCAACACGACGACGCTTTTCGCGCAGACGAGCGGGAACGTGGCGAGCGATACGACGGTGACGCTGAGCTCATCGAACCCCGCGGTCGCCACCGTCCCTTCTTCGGCCGTCATCCCCGGCGGCTCGCGAAGCATCGAGTTTTCCGTCAGCGGCGTCGCGGCGGGATCGGCGACCATCACGGCGGCGTTGCCGCAGGCCATCGGCGGCGCATCCGGTGTTGCAAACGTTTCGGTTTTCGAGCCAATCGTGTGTACGACTCCTGCGGTGCCCGAGCTCAGCGGACCGGCCACCGCCGAGGTGGGGAAGGCGTACGCGATGACCTGGGCGGCCGTGAGTGGGGCCACCGACTACGTCATCGACGAATCGACTGATCAGAATTTTGGGACGCTTATATCGTCGCTGGTGGTCACTACTACGAGCGTCTCCTTCACACGTACGTCAGCGAATCGCTACTTCTACCGTCTCCGCGCCCGCAACAACAGTACCGGCTGCAGCATCACCTCCGGGTTTTCGCAGACCGTGTCGGTGCTCGTCTCCGTGACGCCAGTGCCGCAGACGCACTATCTTCCCGTGGTCGGTTCCACGCCGGGCAGCAACGGCGCGAACTTCAAGACTGCGGTGCAGCTCTTCAATCCGAAGACGACGACCATCTCCGGCAAGATCGTGTTTCACACGCAGAACGCGACGGGAACGGCCAGCGATCCATCACTGGTCTATTCGATCGCCGCTGGAAAGACGATGCTCTATCCCGATCTTCTTCCTGCCATGGGCGTCGCCTCCGGAATTGGCAGCGCTGACCTCATTGCCGATGCCGGCGCACCGTTCCCTGTCACCCTCGTGCGCGTCTTCAATGATGCGGGTACGGCCGGAACGACCGGTTTGGCCGAGGAGCAGATGGCGGCATCGGACGCGCTGCAGAATGGAGACACCGCGGCGCTTCTCGCTCCTCCCGACCAGCGCTTCCGCCTGAACATCGGCGTTCGCACGCTCGATCAGGGAGTGGCCTTCACGCTGACCGTCCGCGACAAGAGCGGCGGCGTCGTGAAGACCACGGCGAAGAGCTACGGCCCGAACTTCTTTATCCAGCCCGGCTCCGCGGCGATGCTCGACGGCTACGTTCTCACCGGCGAGGAGACGATCTCGATCGCAATCACCAGTGGCAGCGCCTTCATCTACGGCTCGACGACGGACAACACCACGCAGGATCCGAGCGTGCAGTTCGCGAAGAAGATCGAGTAGTTCACTAAGACGCGCTGGGATCTAGTCGGCACGGGTGCTGACCAGTTCGACCGCCGATTCTACCCAGCCGGCGGCCAGCGTTTCCATTGCGCGATCGAACGTGGCAAGGACTCCGTGATGACGGATTGCCAACGCCAGGAGATACGCATCGGTCACCTGTTGATGGCCTTGTAGCATTCGCGGGCATGACTCCAACGCGCCGGTGACCGATACGTCTTCGATCCAGAGCTCGTGATTCGGTAGTGAAGTGTTGGCCGCGAGAAGAAGAGTGGCATCAGCGATCGAGAGCGCGTCACGCGAAAACGACGGGTTGGTGATCAGCCGGATGAATCCCAGTTGCGTGAGCGCGCAGGTTGCCCAGCGAGCCTTGCGCCGGTTTCCGAACCAGTGCTGCGCGGCCTCATGGTGTACATGGGCCGGCCAAAACAGGGCCAGAAGAATGTTGAGGTCGAGCAGCGCCGTCTTCACGGAAACTCGTCGCGCAACTTGTTGATGAGGGCGGTCGTCACTTTGGGTGAGCGCCGGTTTAGACGCACGACATGCAAGCCATTCCGCACATCAGTCACGAGCGGGCGGTCCACCGATTGTCGCAGCAGTTCGCTGACCGCTTTGCCCAATGTGGTGCGATGACGAGCGGCGTGCGATCGAGCCACCTTCAACGCATCATCTTCGATCTCAAGTGTCGTTCGTGCCATCGCTGCATCATATCAAGAAGTTGATGCGAAGAACGATAAAGCGATGGCTTGCGCACCACCGGCGTTCACTTCCCCGGCACGTCAGTCAGGAAGCCCACCTTCTTCGCGCCTGCCTCGTGCGCGGCATCCATCGCCTGAATGGCTCGGTCGAACAGCACCGCATCCTCGGCGTTGACGAAGACCACGCGGTCTGCGGCCGGCCGCGAGAGCATTTGCGGCGCCAGTGCATCGCGCAGCGCTTTGGCGTCGGCGAGCTTCAGCGAGTTGAGGTAGATGCCGTCCGCGCGCACGGTGATGACGAGCTGATTCTGCTCCGAGGGAGGAGGGGCGCCGGTCACTTCGACCTTCGGCGGCACCTCCACATCGAGTCCCATCTGCAGGATCGGTGTGGCCACCATGAAGATGATGAGCAGGACGAGCACCACGTCGACCAGCGGCGTGATATTGATTTCCGATCGAACCCCGTGGCTTGAGCCAGCGGACATTGACATTGTTGCCCCCGTGGGGTGTGGGGAGTGGGGCGTGGGGAGTGGGAGACACGAGTACGTTCGCCGATTTCTACCGACAGAACGTTCAACTCTCTCCCACCCCCCACACTCTACCCCCCACCTCCCAAATCACATTCCGTGTTCCTGCGCGATCTTCCCGCCGGCCATCTGGTTCTCGGTGAGGAACGAGACGGCGGTGAAGTCGGCGTCGTTGGCCGCTTTCATCACCATCCGCACTTTGCCGAAGTTGATGCGCCGGTCGGCTTTGATCATGACGTTGCGGCCCGCTTCCTTATCGTGCTCGGCCTTCATGTAGCGGGCTAAGTCGCGGTCAGGAATCCAGTCCTGACCGATGAAGACCGTTCCGTCCTGTTTGATGGAGACGATCAGATCGGACTCTTTTCCCGGTTTCTTCTCCGAGTGTGGCCCCTGCGGTAGCTGGACATCGACGCCGGATTGCAGCATCGGCGTCACCACCATGAAGATGATGAGCAGCACGAGACAGACGTCGACGAGCGGCGTGACGTTGATGTCTCCTTTGACTTCGTCGGGGCTTCCGCCCCCAGCGCCGAATGCCATCGGTGACTCCTAACGGCCCGCGGCCGCGTTGGCGCGAACGCGTGCTTCATTCTTGATGAAGTAGTCGATGAGCTGCGACGACGAGTTCGACATCTCCACCTGGAAGCGCTCGACCTTGTTGAGGAAGTAGTTGTAGAGCCACACCGCGGGGATGGCCACGAAGAGGCCGAACGCGGTGGTCACGAGTGCTTCGGCGATGCCGGCCGATACCGCGCCGAGTCCGCCGGAGCCGCTGATGGCCATGCCCTGGAAGGCGTGGATGATGCCGGCGACGGTGCCGAAGAGGCCGACGAACGGCGCGGTCGTCGAGATCGTGGCCAGATTGCCGAGGCCTTTCTTCATCTCTGCGGTGGTCATCAACGTCTCGCGCTCGATGGCCCGCTGGCCCGAGGCGACGATGTCGAAATCATCGGGCAGCGACTGTGTCGACTCGTACTGGAACTCAGTCAGCCCCGCGCGCAGCACGCGTGCGAGGTGGGAGTGCCGGTACTTCTTGTCGGCAGTCATGGTGATGGCCTCTTCGAGCTTGTGCTGCTTGAGCAGCGGAGTGACGCCGAGGGCGATGCCGAGCGACTCGCGCTTGGCGCGCTGAAAGCGGACGATCCGCTCGATGGCGATCGTGAGCGACCAGATCGACATGAGCGCCAGCACGACGACCACGCCGCGCGCCACCCAGTTCATCGTTGACAACATCCCGAGGAGGCTGAAACTGTTGTTATCCATGTACTTCTCCTTTTTCCAGTGGTCAGCGGCCAGCGGTAAGCGGTAAGCGGTCAGGACGTTCTGTTTATTCTGACCGCTTACCGCTGGTTGCTGGCCACTTCAATCATTGCAGCTTGAAATTCACGGTGAGCGTAAAGATGACAGGGACCGGTTGTCCACCCATTGTTCCGGGCTTGAACTTCCAGCGTTTGACCGCGTCGATCGCCGACTGGTCAAGGCCCATCGGCAGACCCTTGAGCACGCGAACATCGGTCACGTTGCCGTTCCTGTCGATGATCGTCTCGACGATGACCAATCCTTCGATTCTGGCTTTGCGCGCCACCTCGGTGTAGACCGGCTCAATCCGGTTCGTTGCGATCGGCGGATTGACATCGCCGCCGACGCGCATCGGCTTGTCGCCCTGGCCCCCTAGCTGTCCGCCGAGCTGGCCGCCCAGCGTTCCGCCGAGAGTACCTCCGACGACGCCGCCCACCACCCCGCCCACGATGCCACCAGTCTGGCCTCCGACTACGCCACCTTCCTGGGCGCTGGTGTCGGTCGGAACGTCGGCCTGCGGCACTTCGCGCGGCGTATGCGTTGGCTGATGAAACGCCGGCTGAACCTTCGGAGTCTCCTGCGCCACGTGCGGCGTGGACGAGGCGCTTGATGCCGCGGGCGGCGGGGGAGGCGGAGGCGGCGGTGCCGACACGACAAAGGCCTGAATCGGCTTGGTGATGATCTCCGGGTTCTTCTTGACGTAGTAGCCGGCAGCGACGACCGCTCCGATGATCACCATGTGCAGGAAGCCGGAGATGAGCACCGTCTTCCACCCACCTTTTTTCTTGTCCCTGCCTGCGGATTCGATCAGGACGTCGTCAAACATATCGGCTACCTCTTGAGGATACTGCTGTGCTCTTCAGAGATGATGCCAACCGGGTAAACAGATCGTATCGCGGGGGGGAGTGGGGGGTGGAGAGTGG
>OLLN01000025.1_pt1 | contig 13212 bp, 15 predicted proteins | sample 1604281 | NCBI WGS metagenome assembly OLLN01 (sample SAMEA104055716, study PRJEB20765) | soil metagenome | biome: Arctic tundra; feature: Polygonal ground; material: soil | place: USA | collected 2011-09 | depth 0-0.5 m | reverse complement strand
CGCCGAGCCAGCCGGCGAGGACGCCAGCGTTCCATCCGCACATGCATCACTTTGGCGCTGGTTGGGTCATCCGCGGATGGCATTCGTGCCGGCGGAACGCCGGCGTCCCGCCGGCTGGCCAGGCGGCGTCTCGCCGCCTCCAACGTCGCCAAAGATCAGCTCGCACCCAGCAGCACGATGTCGCTCGTCCGGATGTAATGCGTCAGCACGATCCGGCTCCCGTCGGCGGACCACTCGTAATTGGCGATCGATCCTTCCGTGAAGTTTGTCAGCGCGGTTGGAGGTCCGCCTGCGAGCGGCTGCACGAAGAGGTTCTCCTGTTTGCCGTCGTGCTTGATGTAGACGATGCCTTTGCCGTCGGGCGTCCAACGATAGAGGTAGCCGGAGAGGTCGAAGATGCGCATCGGCGCGCCGCCGTTGACGGAGACGATGGCCAGTTTGGGGTTGAACGGCGACTTCCATGCGCACGCGATCAGTTTTCCGTCGGGCGAGATCGAGGCGTAGTTCGAGGCTTCCGAGGTCAGCCTGCTGACGGGGCCGCCGGTCATCGCGACTTTGAACAGCCGGAAGGCCTGGCCGTCGAGCAACGAGTAGATGACCGTGCGTCCGTCGGGCGTGATCTGCAGCGATTTGATGAACGCACCTGCTGTCGTAATCGTCGAGGGCTTGCCGCCGTCGACAGGAACGCTCATCAGCGATGAGAAGCTGGTGGCGTCGTTGCCCGATGCGTAGACGATCTGTTTTCCATCCGGCGTGAGGATGAATTCGTAGATCACCGGAGCGCTGACGATCTCGCGCTGCTGTCCGCCGTCGACGTTCATCCGCCAGAGAGACGACCGTCCCTGACTGTGGCTCGCATAGACGATCGTCGCGCCGTTGGCCGTGACGACAGGGTGCGACTCCAGCCGTTCGTCGTTGGTCAATTGCCGGGCGTCGGATCCATCCGCGTTTGCGATCCAGAGATCCGCGGTTCCGCCGGCGGCGGACGAGTAGATGATGCTGTGGTCGCGCGCGGTCGCCAGACCGGAGAGGCCGTCGGAGCTGCCAAGGCCGCGGGTCAACTGCGCGGGGGCGGTGCCGGGAATCACCGACCAGATCGCGGACTGATACTTCGACTGAATGGCAGCGACCGATTTGCCGATCGCGTGGCTCGGCGTAGTCATCCGCATCGTCGGTCACGTTGCTCACGGCGCCGGTGCCGAGATCAACGCGCAGGAGTTGGCAGTCTCCGGCCCAGCGCTGGTCGAGTGCGGTCACGAGCAGCGCGTCGCCCGCGCTCGTCCAGGCGACGTCGCGAATCGAGCCTTCGGAGCTTGTCATCGGGATGCTCGTCTTGGCGCCGGTGTCGACGTCGATGGTGAAGAGACTATGGCCGTGCGAAACGGCGATCCGCGTACCGTCCGGCGACCACGGTGGCGAAGGCGTCATCATGCCTTCCGTAAGCGGCAGCGTCGCCAGAACGCGCTCGTGCGATCCGTCAGACACCGTGAGGAGGAGACGGCTCTCGCCCTTCTCAAGAACATTGCGCGTAACGGCCAGAAGCTTGCCGTCGGGTGACGGTGTGACGGCCGTGTCAGCGTCGCCGATGATGCGCGCCGGAGTGCCGCCGAGGAGCGGCACCTTCACGACCGCGCCGAAGATCGTCCCTTCGTAGCGCGTGGCTAGCAGATGGTTTCCATCCGCGGAAAACGCGAGACCGCTGTACTCGGTTTTCGGCGATGGCGGGATAATGGCGACGCGGCTTCCGGTGGCGATCTGCTGCAGCCACACCGTCGGGCCGGCGGTCTCGTCGGCCAATGTGTAGGCGGCGAACCGTCCGTCGGGCGAAACGGCGAGGTGGCTGACGTGGCCGTTGGTTGTGATTCGCTGCAGCGCGGTGTGCGCGACCGGCGCGGCTGCGACTGTTGAAGCGCTCATCCGAAGATGGATCTGCCAGCCGATGAATCCGATGACCACCGCGGCGGCAAGAACAGCCAGCCAGCGCAGGCCGTGAGCGACCTTGGGCTGCTCGAGCTGTGGCAGCGTGATGGGGCCGGTAGGATTGCCGGCGCTTGCGGCTGCGGCGCGCAAGTCGAGTGCGACATCGCGAATCGACTGGTAGCGGTACTCGCGGTCTTTCTCGATGCACTTGCCGACGATGCGCCGTAACTCCTGCTGCATCAAAGGGTCGAAGTGCTCGATCGGCCCAGGCGTGGCGTGCAGCACCTCGTGCAGCGTGTCGACGAACGAATCGCCATCGAATGGCTTCGTGCCGGTGATCGTCTCGTACACGATGCAGCCGAAGGAGAAGATGTCGGACCGCTGATCGATGACCTTTCCCAGAATCTGCTCCGGCGACATATAGCCGGCCGTTCCGATCAGTTCGCCCTGTTGCGTGAGCGCCTTCATCGTCGGCGAGTCGGCGCCGATCGGGTTCCATCCCGCGGTGGGCTCCACGAGTTTCGCCAAGCCGAAGTCGACAACCTTTGCGTCCCCTCGGCGGACACCATGATGTTGTCCGGTTTGAGGTCGCGATGAACGATGCCGGCCGCGTGCGCCTTGCCGAGGCCTTCGGCGGTTTGGGCGAGGACTTCGAGGCGGCGCGTCAGTGAACGGCCGCCGGCGATGAACTCTCGTAAGGTTTCGCGTTCGATCAACTCCATGGCGATGTAGTGGATCTCTTCCGGACGCTGCCGCTGATCCGTTCCCGGGATCGGCTGCACGATGCAGGAGGGACGGGCCTGGCCGATCTCGTAGATCGTGACGATGTGCGGATGATTCAGCGCCGAGGCCGATTTCGCTTCCTGCGCGAAACGCTCGAGGCGCTCGCGGTCGTCGGTCAAACCGGTCGGCAGAACCTTGAGCGCCACGTTGCGGCCGAGGCGCTCATCGCGGGCGCGGTAGACATCGCCCATTCCACCGGAGGCGAGGAGAGAGAGGATGCGATAGGGGCCGACATTCGTTCCGTCGGGAAGCGGCTGCCGCTGAGCTTCCTCGATGATTGCGAGTCCGTGAGCCGGAATCCCGGCGCCGGCCGATTGCATCACTCACCTCCTATCAAGCAGACCCGTGTTGAGTTATACGCGGGCATTCGGAAGGTTCGTGGCCGAGCGGTTACGGTTCAGAGCCGGAACGGGAAGGAATGCATGCATCAATCGGCACGATGCAGCGGACGTGCTACAGTTCTTTTTGTAGGCACACCAACGGGGTGAGCCCATCGGCGGCGCGTTACCTACTGGCGCCGCTGCTGCAAGGTAGTTGCGAGTCCCCCCACGCCACGTCTCGCGAGGCCATCCTCGTGCTCCTGGCCGCGGTCGAAACCCGCTGAAAGGCACCAGATGTCCTCATGTTCTCTTGAACCCGCGGCGGAGCTGCCGCGAGCCCGCAATTCGCGGCTCTCCGACGCTCCGATCGTCTCGAGCCTTGGCCCCGAACCGTGGAAGAGTCCGTGGTGGAAGACCGCGAAAGGCGACCGCGCCACGTTCTACTACATCGTCGCCATTCACGTCCTTGCCGCGATTGGCCTCGTCTTTTTCCCGACGCCTGGCTGGAAAGTGATTGTCGCGTCTGTCGCGCTCGGTTGGCTGGGCGGATTGGGAACGACGGTCTGCTACCACCGCGCGCTGGCACACACGGCTCTTCGCCTGCATCCAGCGGTGAAGCATGTCCTCATCTTCTTCGCCATGTTCAACGGCTCCGGATCGCCCGATTCGTGGACCGCGAATCACAGACAACACCATTCCAAGGTCGAGACGGTAGACGACATCTCCAGCCCTGCCATCGGCGGCTTCTGGTGGGCGCATCTTCGCTGGCTGTGGCAGGCGGGAAACGTTCCGCTGAATCGCTGGTGCCCCGATCTCAACAAGCCGGAGTATCGCTTCTGGAACCGGATCCAGGTGCCGATGCTGGCCGTCTCGCTCTTCGGCGGTCTTGCCTTTGGCCTGCCTGCATTTTTCTGGCTCGGCGCCATGCGCCTCGTGGCGTCGCTTCACGCGCAGTGCTTCGTCAACAGCATCGCGCACATGCGCGAGCATCGCGAGCATGGCGAGGACTCTTCGCAGAACCTCGGATGGCTTGCGCCGATCCAGTTTTTTCAAGGCGAGAACTGGCACCAGAATCATCACGCCTCGCCGTCGTCGGCGCGTTTCGGATGGAAGTTCTGGCAGATCGACGTCGGCTGGTACAGCATCTTCATGCTCGAGCTGGTCGGTCTGGCGACGTCGGTAAAGCGTCCATCACATCGGGACAATGCGGTCATCTCCGTGGTCGCTCCCCAGGTTATTGCTCCGCAGGTTATTGCTCCTCAGGTTGTTGCGTTCGATACGCCTGCCTGAGCGGTTCATGACGCTCGTCCCAACGGTGGAAGCGAGAATCGGAGTACGATCCGATGAACAGCCGAGGAGGACGCATTGAACTGTCCGCGTGATTCCGCAGTCCTGGAAGTGAAGTCGTTCGGTACGACGCCGGTCTGGACTTGCCCCGTCTGTAGCGGGATGTTCCTGGCGCATGGACAGTTGAACCAGGTGGCCGGGCCCATCCGAGGCGACCTCGAATTCTGTACCGTCGATCTCGACTCGTTTCAGCACGAAGACGCATACGGACCGATTACGTGTCCGAACGATGGCGCCGCGATGGGCAAGGTCGACTTCAACATCGAGACCACGATCATCCTCGACTACTGCAAGAAGTGTCTCGGGTTCTGGATGGACGGCAAGGAGCTCGTCCGCATCAACGAAGAAGTGAAGCGCCTGAACGAAGCGGACGCCGAGGTTCCGGACCCGCTTCTCGTGCGGATCTCGCAGTTCTTCTGGAACCTGCCGCTGCCGCATTAGCGTCTCATCTGCGTTTATCTGAGCAATCTGCGGATCCGTTTTTGTCCGCAGATGACGCAGATGACGCAGATGGCGCAGATTAGTTCGCTCGTGTCATTCATGGATTTCGCGCCTCCTCTCCCGCGTTCCACGCGTCGCTGATGAGTGAGCCCAAACCCGACAACGAGCTCCCGTTTTCCGAGCGCGTTCGCATCGCCGCGGATCTGCTCGAATCGCTCGACCGTGATCGTGGGCAGCTCGTCCAGGTCAGCGCGGAGGAGCGTCAGCGCCTGCTTCACGCCACGCGGCGCGTCGCTGAGCCCGATCATCGCGCACGACGCCGACTGGTGAAAGCCAGCGTGCGCGAGCGCAAGGCTGCGCGTACGAAGCAGGACGATCAGGTGCTCAACTCCGCCGGGATCCGCGAGCTTCGCCGCAAGCCGGTTTACTCCACGCCGAATTCATATCGCGAGGAACCGACGACTCCGCAGGAAGATCCGCGGATCCTCACCGAGTCGCAGCATTGCTATGTTTGCAAACAGCACTATCTGACCGTCCACCATTTCTACGACCAGTTGTGCCCCGCCTGCGGCGATCTCAATTTCGCAAAGCGCACGGAGCTGGCGGATCTGCGCGGACGCGTCGCATTGCTGACGGGTGGCCGCGTGAAGATCGGCTATCAAGCCGGACTCAAACTGCTGCGCGCCGGTGCGCGGCTCATCGTCACCACGCGCTTCCCGCGCGACTCCGCGGCGCGCTATGCCCGCGAGGATGACTTCGGCGATTGGTCCGATCGACTCGAGATCTTCGGACTCGATCTCCGCCACACGCCGAGCGTCGAAGCATTCTGCCGCGAGATGCTGACGACGCGCGATCGTCTCGACTTCATCATCAACAACGCCTGCCAGACCGTGCGCCGTCCACCCGCGTTCTACGAGCACATGATGGAGTCGGAGACCGCCGCGCTCCACACGCTCTCCGACGCCGAGCGTCACCTCCTCGGCGCATTCGAAGGCTTGCGCGGCTACCGGATGCTCCCCGAGGCCTCGGCGTCGATCAAGACGATGAATCTCGAAGAAGTGACCGGCCTGACGCATTCGGCGCAACTCTCACAAGTGCCTCTTCTGCCGGACGACCATGCCCGTGAGCGAGACCTCTTCCCCGAAGGCCGTCTCGATCAGGATCTGCAACAGGTCGATCTGCGCGGACGCAACTCGTGGCGGTTGCTGATGGCCGAGGTGTCGTCGGTCGAGTTGCTGGAAGTGCAGCTCGTCAATGCCGTCGCCCCATTCATCATCAACGCCCGGCTCAAGCCGCTCATGCTGCGGACCGCGAACCGCGACAAGCACATCGTCAACGTCTCGGCGGTCGAAGGGCAGTTCTACCGCAATCAGAAAACGACGCGCCATCCGCACACGAACATGGCCAAAGCCGCGCTGAACATGATGACGCGCACCGCCGCCGCCGACTACTACACCGACGGCATCCACATGAACAGCGTCGATACCGGATGGGTGACGGATGAGGATCCCGCCGCGCTGGCCGAGCGCAAGACCGCGGTACATCGCTTTCATCCGCCGCTGGACATCGTCGATGGCGCCGCCCGCATCCTCGATCCGATCATCGCCGGCATCAACACCGGCGAGCACCTGTGGGGGCAGTTTCTCAAGGACTACAAAGCGACGGATTGGTAGGTGTGTCGCGGTAGCATGAGGCGCATGTCCAGATCGCGCGTATGGATGGCATTCGCTGCCATTGCCTTCTTCGGCGTCTCTCTTTTTGCGCAGCCGTCGAGCTATCGCGCCAAAGTCCTGAACACCCCGCGCTTTCTGCAAACCGACCGCGACGCCGGTTTCGAGAACGCCGGCGACCAATATTGCGCGCCGGCCGCCGTCTCAAATTCGCTGATGTGGCTTGCCAATCACGGCTACCGGAAACTGAAGCCCGCCGGAGGCACCGAGAAAGCCGCGCAGATTCGCATGATCAAGCTGCTCGCGGATTCGGACCTCATGAACACCAACCCCGAGAAAGGGACGGATGTCTCGGAGGTGATCACCGGCGTTCAGGGTTACATCGAAAACGCCGGATACGAGATCGCGCAATTGCAGTATTCAGGCTGGCGGCCCGCGCCGCGGGATGTTGTGGCCGGCAAGTTCCCCGATCTCGACGCGGTGAAAGAAGCGATCGCCGATCCGCGCGGCGCCGCCTGGCTGAATGTCGGCTGGTATCGCTATGACGAGGCCAGCGGAAACTACGCCCGCAGCGGCGGACACTGGGTCACCGTCGTCGGCTACGACGGCGATGACCTCCTGATCCACGACCCATCGCCGCGCGCCGGCACCGGCTTCTCTACGCAACGGGTTACGCTCGAACCGATCGGCGAGGGCCGGTTGACCGGTCACCAGACCAACCTCCCCCGCTCCGCGAAAGGCTACTTCATCGTCGGCGGAGAGATGAAAGTGTCGAAGAACGTGACCTGCATTCTCGACGGCGCGGTGGTGGTGACGTTGCACTGAAAGACTGTGCTGTTTCAGAATCCCGCAGCCTTCCGCAAGACCGACAACGTTTGCTCCGCGGCCACATCCCAGCGAAACTGCGCGGCGCGCAGCGGTCCTGCTGTAGTGAGTTGCCCGCGCAGGGCGGCATCCGTCAGCACCCGCTCGATTTGCGCTTCGAGGCCTTTGGCATCGTGCGGCTCGAAGTAGAGCGCGGCGTCGCCGCCGATCTCCGGCAGCGATGACGAACGTGCCGCGATCGACGGAACGCCGTACGCCATCGCCTCGAGCAGCGGAAATCCAAAGCCTTCGTAGATCGAGGGAAAGACGAACAGCTCGGCGCCTCGATAGACCGCGGCGAGCTGTCCGGCTGGGAGATAGTCGAGATGATGCACTCCCTCCGCGCGAAGGCGCTCGCGCGTCGCCTCCGCCTTCCATCCCACCCGCCCGACCACGACCAGCGCGCCGTCGTACGCGCGGCGCGCGCGGAGCCGCGCGTAGGCATCGAGCAGGACGTCGAGGTTTTTCCGCGGCTCGATCGTGCTGACGAAAAGGAGGTAGCGGGTGGGGAGGGTGGGGAGTGGGGAGTGGGGAGTGGTAGCGGCTGGTACCGCGAGACCGGAGTGAATGGTCACTGCTCGCGATGGATCGATGTCGTAGAAATGCAGCAGATCCTGCCGCGTCGATTCGGAGACGCAGATGGCTGCGTCGGCGTGGGCGAGCTCGCGCGTCATCTGGTAGTCGAGGTTGGCGAGCGTCTCTTTCTGCAGCAGTTCGGGGAAACGCTTGTAAGTGAGGTCGTGGATCGTGACGACGCGGCGGCGGGCAACGGCGCCGAGGAGGCGGGGGAGGAAGTAGTTGGCCGCGAACATCACGTCGGCGTCGATCAGCTTCATCCACAGCACGTATGCCGCTGCGGTCAGCGCACGCCAGCGGCCGGAGATGATCCCTTTGCCGCGCAAGTCGAACCAGCAGAGGTGCGCGGACGGCGGCAGATCGGCGTGAAGGACCGGCCCGTAGTCCGTCACGCGCGCGTCGCCGAACAGATAGAGCTCGACGTCGTCGCACTTCCCGATCTCGTGCAGCAGGTGGTTGAGGTACCAACCGATGCCGGTGAGAGGCTCATAGAAAGGGCGGATGTCGACGCCGATTCTGAGCTTTCGTTCGCGGCGGGTTGCCGACCGAAACGTGGCCGCGATGCGCTCGCGCAGCGCCTGGCTCAGGGTATGAACAATGGTGCTCGCGATGGACGGGGAGGGTGGGGACGGCATCGGAGGGCGGATCGTAACCGATGCGCTGCGCGCGCGTTGCCGGTTGTCGGTTGGTTGCGGCTTCGCCGCGTCTGACACAATGTGCGCGGCATGAACAGCGCGCGAACGGAATCGGTCACTCGGGAACCATGAGAAAGCTTCTTGTCATCGGCGGAATCCTCCTCGCGCTTGTTGCGGGCGTCATCATCTATTTGATCGCGACGACGCCGAAGACTTCGGCGGGCGTTCGATTTCCGCTGACCGCCGCGCAGCGTGCGCTTCTCGCGTCAGTCCCGGAGTCGGCGGAGTCGTTCGCTCTGATTCCGACGGCGGCCGCGCTCGACGGAAAGCTGCGCGCGAATCTGGTCACGGCGCAGGCGGTGGAGGGGTGGGAGCGCTCGCATTCGATTCCGTCACCGTGGATGGTTGGCGGCGCGGATCTGCTGGCGTGGCGTGATGCCACCGGCACGCGCTATCTGATCCGTCTCGATCCGATTCGATCCGCGGTCGTCCGCTTCTACATGATGCTTGGCGGCGACCTCGGCGACACGCTGCTCCTCAACGCGCCGGCGGCGCAGCCAATCAGTGCCGGTACGCTCGATCAGGTTCTCAAGCTCGCGGAGAAGCTTCCGCCGGGCGATGCATTCGTCGTCCAGCGCAGCGGCTCGCGCGGCGCATTTCCGCCGATCGCGCGGCCGGCGGTGACTTCGCTATCCGTCACGTCCGACGAGATTCTCCTCACGTCACGCGCGGCAGGTGAGGAGACGGATGCCGCCGAGGCGCAGAGCTCGCAGCCTGCGCGATTTTCACGCGGTGCGTTGCTGACAGCTACCTTCGCCACGATGCCGCGCATCGTCGAGGACCTCAACCGCCTCTTCGGCACCCGCGTATCGTCGTTGCTGGAGAACGGCGGATCGATGACGATCTACGACGTCGATACGCACAAGTTCCTCCCGCGGCCGCTCGGCGTCATCGCCGTTCCCGACGATCCGGTGCGCCGCGCGGCTTTCGAGGATTTCGTTGCCAGAGTGCGCCAGGGCGAGTCCCTCGGCATCCACATCCAGACCGCCGAACAGAACGGGATGCTGCTCTTGTCGTTCGACGACTCCATCAACCAATATAAGAATGATGCGATCGACCCTGGCCGCTGGCCGGCGGGGAAATGGGCCGTGCGCGCCGATTCCAAGCGGCTCGTGCCGATTCTGAGCAAGCTGGGCGACAGCATCGGGCTGCGGATTGCCGCCGGACGCGTTTACCGCTCCGCGCGCGATCTGAAGCGTTGGATCGAGGCGTTGCAGGAGGCCACCAGCGTCGAAGCGGCCGACTCCGACGATGGGAATGTGGAGGAGCTAAAGGTAAGAATCGGTGCGAAATAGAAGCCGGGAAGGCGCAGTTACAGCGTCGAACGTCCATGCCCAACAAAGACTTCATCGTCTTCGACGATATCGACAAATACGGCTCTGAGACCTACGAACGGACCTACCAGTTCGCGGTCAGCGAGCTGGACCGCATCGACATGGCTGATATCGGCCCGGTGGCGCTCGTGGCCACGGCCAGCAAGGGCGACCTTGTGGGCGAATACCTGGCGGACGGTTCGACGACATTTACCGGCGATCTGACCTGTTCCCGCTGTGTCGAGCCGTTCCCATTTGCGAATTCGTCCGAGTTTCACTTAAGATTCCGGCCCCGGCCTGCAGTCCTGGCAGAGAACGAGGTCGAGATCACCCCGGACGAGCTCGACATCGAGTTCTACACGGAGCGGTTGATTCCACTGCGGGATCTTGCCGCCGAGCAGGTCCAGCTTTCCATCCCCATGAAGCCGCTGTGCACGGAGAGCTGTCTCGGGCTCTGTCCGCAGTGCGGGGCGAACCGGAATCAGGAAAGCTGCTCGTGTCAGTCGAAAGCGGGCGACGAGCGCTGGGGCGCGCTGGCCGGGATACGGGCGGAGTTGGCGAAGAAGAACGAGCAGTGAGGCAGAGATCAGAGACGAGAGATTAGAGATCAGGCGGGACCTTTCCTGATCTCTCGTCTCTGATCTCAAAGTAGTCAATAGTTAGCGATCAAACGTCAGAGACGAGAGATCAGAGATCAGGCGAAGTTCGTTCCTGATCTGTGATCTCTCATCTCTGGTCTGTCGATTAATAAGGAGCACACCATGCCTAATCCCAAACGGAGACACTCGAAAGCTCGCACGCGCACGCGCCGCGCGCACGACTTCCTCGAAGCGAAGTCGCTCTCGACGTGCCCGCAGTGTCACGAAGCGAAGATGCCGCACCGCGTTTGTCCGAAATGTGGGTTCTACAAAGGCCGCGAAGTCATCGCCGTCAAAGACTCGTTCTAAACTCAACCTGCGATGAGTGACATCTGTATCGCCGTCGACGCCATGGGCGGCGATCATGCGCCGGCCGAGGTGGTGAAGGGCGCGGTCCTGGCAGCGGCCGAATTTGCGGTCGAGATCATTCTCGTCGGCCAGGAAGACGTCGTGCGGCGAGAGCTTGCCGCTGCCGGCGGCATGCCGCGCAACATCAGCGTTTTCGACGCGCGCGAAATCGTCACGATGGACGACACCGCCTTGGCGCCGTTGCGCAGGAAGCGGAACTCGTCCGTCCGCGTCTGCGCGAATCTCGTCGCCGAGGGCAAGGCCAACGCCTTTGTCTCCGCCGGCAACACCGGCGCGACCTGGACGTCCGCGCGCGCCGTCATGGGCATGATCGAAGGAGTGAGCCGTCCCGCGCTCGCCACAGTCCTGCCAAGCCTGAAGGGTCACACGCTCCTGCTCGACGTCGGGGCCAACGTCGATGCCAAACCGAATCACCTCCGCGAGTTTGCCGTCATGGGCCACTTCTACGCGCAGATGCTGTTCGATGTCGATGCGCCGCGCGTCGGGTTGCTGTCGATCGGTGAAGAGGAAGGCAAAGGCAACGAGCTGACGAAGGAGACGTACCGCGTCCTGAAAGAAACGGGACTCAACTTCATCGGCAACGCGGAAGGGCGTGACGTCTTCAACGGCAACGCGGACGTCGTCGTCTGCGACGGCTTCATCGGCAACGTCGTTCTCAAAGCGTCCGAGGCGCTGGGTGAGTTCGTGTCGACGACGCTGCGCCAGGAGATGAGGAAGACGCTGCCGCGGAAGATCGGCGGCCTGCTCGCGAAGAGCGCGTTCGAGGGCCTGAAGAAACGGATGGACTACTCCGAATACGGTGGCGCGCCGTTGCTGGGCGTCAAGGGCGGATGCATCGTTTGCCACGGCCGCTCGAATGCCAAGGCGATCAAGAACGCCATTCGCGTGGCGCGCAACTTCGCCATCAACCGGATCGACGAAAAGATCATGACGAAGGTCAGCGATCTTCACAAACGAGAGCACGACAGCAGCGTTTTGGCCACACAATAAGGACCATGCAAAGCCGTCCGGCGTGTCTCCTTCTCTTCGCCATCACGATCGCTGGCTGCGCCACGCACTCCGTGAACCTGCCGCCCGAGCCGAACGTGGTCGAGCTGCAGACCGCGCCGCCGCACGCATCGGTGAGCCTCGACTGCGGCGCCGGAACGGTCGCCCACGGCACCACGCCGATGCGCGTCGACGTCCCCCGCTACCCGGAGCGATGCACGATCGAGGTCACCGCGGAAGGCTACCGCCCTCTCAACATGCGTTTCGACCGCGGCCTCGTACTCAAGGAAGGTGTGCCGCTGCGCGTCGAAGCGAACCACACGCTCGACCGGAAAGCCACGACCCTCGACATGATCCTCTTCCCGCTGCGCAACCTCGCCGACCGCGTCGAGAACGCCGCATCGCGCGCGGGAAGCGCGGACTACCGGCTGGAGATCAAGTTGATGCCGGTTGCGCAGTAGCAATCAGGTTTCTGCTGCGCGAAACAAACGCGTTGCTGCGAGCAGGATGACGGCTGCGGCGATCTTCATGGCGGGTAAGTCTTGCCCGGATGATCCAGATTCGCAGATGGTCTCTTTCGAACCATCGACGGTGTGTTTCGCACCCTCGATGAACTGTTCTGCACCCCCGATGATGTGTTCTGCACCCCCGATGAAGTGCTCTGCACCCTCGATGAAGTGTTCTGCACCCCCGATGATGTGTTCTGCACCCCCGATGATGTGTTCTGCACCCCCGATGAAGTGCTCTGCACCCACGATGCTGTGTTCTGGGCCCACGATGAAGTGCTCTGCACCCACGATGATGTGTTTTGCACCCACGATGCTGTGTTCTGCACCCACGATGATGTGTTTTGCACCCACGATGCTGTGTTTTGCACCCACGATGCTGTGTTTTGCACCCACGATGCTGTGCTTTGCATCCCCGATGCTGTGTTTCCCATCTCCGATTCTGTCTTTCACACAGTCGATGCTGCGTTTTGAACCATCGACGGTGCTTTTCGGTCCATCGATGGTGCTTTTTGATCCATCGATCGTGCTTTTCGATCCATCGACGGGGTGTTTTGAACCATCGATGCTAGGTTTTGAATCATCGACGCTTCGTTTCGAACCATGACAGCGGTCATTAATTGATTTGTCATCCTGAGGCTGCCGGAGCCGCCATTCGTACTCGCGCGTTCGCGCAGCAAGACGTGGCGGCGCAGGACGACGAAGGATCTCAAACTACGAAGCACTGGCCACATGCCTCGCATTCGGAGATCCTTCGTCGTCCTGCGGCGCCGCGAGTGTTCA
>OLLN01000451.1_pt1 | contig 13392 bp, 7 predicted proteins | sample 1604281 | NCBI WGS metagenome assembly OLLN01 (sample SAMEA104055716, study PRJEB20765) | soil metagenome | biome: Arctic tundra; feature: Polygonal ground; material: soil | place: USA | collected 2011-09 | depth 0-0.5 m | reverse complement strand
CGATAGATGCCGCGCGCAAGCCTCACCGCTTTGAGCTTCTTGCGGGTATTGGCGTCCTCCAGGCGCGAGGTCAGAGTCCGTGTTTCGTCGAGGACGCCTCCGGTGGCGAGATCCGAGGCAATGGCGTCGCGCAATACCAACGTGTCGACGGAAAGCGCCACTCCAACGTTCGGAGCAGCCTCGGCGAAGAGCGCCGCTTTCTCCAGGAAAGCGATGGATGTGCGGCTCGCCAACCGGCGCTCCGCCGTCGTCAATGGTTTCGGCGACGCCTCGTCTGGAAAGTCGTCAGCGATGGCGCGCAGGCGAGCGATCCTCTCCTGCGCGTCGAGAGTTTGTGGACTGGGGGCAGGCGTTCCTGCCTCCGGGGTACCGGGATGAGGGACGGTTTGTGGCAATCGTTCACCGCAGGGATCCTTTCCCAGAGCCAACGATTGCGTTCTTTCTACGAATGAGGAGATTCTTCAGGTTCCGCGCAAGACTTTTCTGATCACGACCAAAATCTTTTCCTCCGCGATTAAAACTTTTTGGTCCTGGATCAAAACTTTTTGCTCTTGGAGAGAAACTTTTTCCTCCTGGATTGAAACTTTCTCTAGAGGGATCAAAACTTTTTGATCCTGGATCAAAACTTTTTCCTCCCGGAGAGAAACTTTTTCCTCCCGGAGAGAAATCTTTTCCTCCCGGAGGAAAACTTTTCCCTCCCCGATCAAAACGTTTTGGTCCCCGATCAAAACTTTTTAATCCCCGAGCAAAACTTTTTGATCCCGGAGCAAGACTTTTTCCTCCTGGAGGAAAACTTTTCCCTCCTGGAGTAAAAGTTTCCAGAGCAGGAGCAGAACTTTCTCTCCGAGGAGCAAAATCTCTCGCGCGCCGGCTGAGATCTTTCAGCGTCCGGACGAAATCATCGAGACGCCGGCTGCAATCACGCCGACGGCGGCTGCAATCACGCCGCGCGCGCGAGGCGGCCTGCTGCTGGAAACGGATCTGACTCCAGTAAAGGCCCGTTCGGCCGAAACTGCCATCCGTCGGATTCTCTTCGAAGGGCCGGATACGTTGCAAACCGGAAATGACTCGCCTCCGTTCTCTGGATACCAATTAGACGAATGAGCCCGGAAAAGGTCACGGAGACGACGATCCGCAGATGACGCAGATGGAACGCAGATGAAAACCGTCATCCATCTGCGTTCTATCTGCGTCATCTGCGGATTCGGTATCCTGATTTCGTGATTCGTCAGGTCATCGGTATCGGATGCCTCCTCATCGCCGCTGTCGTCGTCAGCGCAGCCACGCCGTCACAGCAGGCCGACCGAATCGTGATCATGAAGTCGGCCAGGCAACTGGAGTTGCTTCGAAACGGGAAGGTGATCCGCACGTATCGCGTGCGCCTCGGCTCGAACCCGAACGGCGCGAAGGAGCGGGAGGGCGATGGAAAGACGCCCGAGGGGATCTACCGGATCGATAGTCGAAACGCTGACAGCAAGTTCCACCGGGCGCTGCATGTCTCGTATCCGAACGCTGCAGACGAGGCTCGTGCGCGGCGCATGCATGTGTCGCCGGGCGGCGAGATCATGATTCATGGAGTTCCCAACCGGTGGCGTTGGCTGAGCTTCGCGTTTCAACACATCGACTGGACTTCCGGTTGTGTCGCGGTCAAGGACGACGAGATCGAGGAGATCTGGAGGCTGGTGCCGAACGGGACGGTCGTCGAGATTCGGCCGTGAACAGGACTAGCGCTTTCACGCGAAGACGCGAAGACGCGAAAGACCATTCGCTACACATTCTCAACGCGCTCGCGTATTCTCGCCGGACACCATGTCCTATTCCGTAACCACTCTTGACGGCGATCGAAAACCGCGCCGGCTGCCGGCTCGCGAGCTCGATCCGCTGGAGATCCGCATCCTCGGCTGCCTGATGGAAAAGCAGCTCGCCACGCCCGAGTACTACCCGCTTACGCTCAACGCGCTCGTCGCCGCGTGCAATCAGAAATCGAACCGCGAGCCGGTCATGGAAGTGGGGGAGAGCGACATCCAGCGCGCGCTCAATCGGCTGCAGGACGAGAAGCTCGTCTGGAAGGTACTCGGAGGCCGGGCCACGCGCTGGGACCACAATCTCGATCTCACCTGGCATCTCGACCGTCCGGCGAAAGCGATTCTCGCCCTGCTCTTCCTGCGCGGCGCGCAGACGCCGGGCGAGTTGCGCGGGCGCAGCGACCGGCTTCACGGCTTCGAGACCATCGATGACGTCGAAGCGATGTTGCAGCGACTCGGACATGGCGACGACGCGCTCCTCCGTGAGCTGCCGCGGCGCTCCGGCCAGAAGGAGACGCGCTGGATGCATCGTCTCGGCGGTGCGTACGTCGAGCCGGCCGTTTCGGCCGATGACCAGCCGGCAGCTTCCGGCGCTCCGCTTTCCGTTCGCGTGCAACGACTGGAGGAGCAGGTAGCGACTCTGACGAGCGAGCTGCGCGAATTGAAGGCGAAGTTGGGGGAGTAGGCCGGCGGGGAGTGGGGTGTGGTAGCCAAGAGTATGAGGCTCCCACACCCCACTCCCCCCAACCGAAACCCTCTCGACCTTTCCTCGTAATGTACTAAATTAGTAGTACAAGAGGACAGCGTGGCCGCACCCATCACCATCGATGCAAATGACCGAACGCCGATCTACGCGCAACTCGAGCGCGGCATTCGCGTCGCCATCGCCACGGGACGGATGCGGGCGGGCGACCAATTGCCGACCGTCCGCCAGCTCGCCGTCGACCTTCGCGTCAACGCCAACACCGTTGCCAAGGTCTACCTCGCGCTCGAGCGCGAGGGCGTCGTCGTGACGCGGCGAGGTGTCGGAACGTTCATCGCTGAGTCGGTGCCGAAGGCGTCGCACGCGGGACATCGCGAGCGCCGCCTGGCCGCCCACATCGACCGCTTCCTCACCGATTCCGCAGCCCTCGGATATTCGCCGCGCGAAGCGATGCAACAGATCGCGCGGCGACTGAAGGAAGGAGAAAACTAATGTTTCCAGTCGCAGCAGTCATCAACCAACCGCGTGTTCGTCCGTGCGGACCTCGCGTCAACATCGTCGCCGTGGCCGTTCTGGTCCTGCCGCTCGTGGCCGGAATGACCGTCACGATCGCGACGGAGAATCCTATCGGAGTCATCTCCGGTCTCCTGCTTGGCCTCGTGCTCATGCAGTCGCCGAAGGTGGCCAAGCAGTGGGAGAAGGCGGTCGTCCTTCGCCTCGGCCGCTTCGTCGGACTGCGCGGGCCGGGACTCTTCTGGATCGTGCCCTTCATCGACAGCGTCTCGTCGTGGATCGATCAGCGCGTGATCACGACGAGTTTCGCAGCAGAACAGACGCTGACCTCGGACACCGTGCCCGTGAACGTCGACGCGGTTCTCTTCTGGATGGTGTACGACGCGGAGAAGGCAGCGCTCGAAGTCCAGCACTACAAGGATGCGGTGAGCTGGGCTGCGCAGACCGCACTGCGCGACATCATCGGCCGCACGTCGCTGGGCGATCTGCTGCGCGGCCGCGAGAAGATCGAAGACCTTCTCCAGGAGCTCATCGACGGCCGCTGCAATCCGTGGGGCGTGACCGTGCAGTCCGTTGAAATGCGCGACGTGATCATTCCAGACGCGCTGCAGGACGCGATGTCGCGCGAAGCACAGGCGTCTCGCGAGAAGGCGGCCCGCATCATCCTCGGCGAAGCAGAAGTGGAGATCGCCAAACTCTTCCAGGTCGCCTCACTCTCGTACCACGACAACCCGACCGCCCTGCACCTCCGCGCCATGAACATGCTGTACGAAGGACTGAAAGAAAAGGGCGCGATGATGATCGTGCCGTCGACCGCAGTAGAGTCGATGGGCATGGGCGGCCTGATGGGCATGGCCGCCATGGCCCAACGCCAGTTGACCGGATCCGCGCCAGCAGAGCCGGCAGCGTAAGCTCGTATCACCGGCGGCCGGCGTCATCGTTGGCCGCCGCATCTACTTCGCCGTCTTCGCGCTACCATTGGTTGATGAAACGAATCCTCTTTGCCGCCGCCGTCCTTGTCTCCGTTGCCCGTTGCGCGACGATGGTGAATGACACGACGGAGAAGATTCCGGTGCGGTCGGAGCCGGCGGGGGCGGTGGTTTCGATCGAATGCGGCAACGTGCCGATCTATGGCGGGATCACACCGACGGTGATCACAGTTCCGCGCGCGGCGCAGCCTTGCGGGATCATGATCGCCAAGGAAGGCTACGTCGAGACGCGCGTCAAGTTCGAGAGGCAGTTCTCCAGCGCCGGAGCCGCGAACAAGGTGGCGGCGGCGCCGGTCGGCGTCCTTTTCGGACTTGTGGGCATGGCTCTCGCCGGAGCCGCCGGAAACTTGCACATCGATCCGGACGTGATCGGAAACATCGGCTACGACATCGGTACGTCGGTCGGTGCGATACCGGCGAACAAGATCGACGAGAAAAGCGGCGGCGCGTACAAGCAGGTTCCCGGCGAAGTAAGCGTGACGCTCGAGCCGCAGACTGCCAAGGTTACGCCGCCGGCTCCGCCGCGGTGACGTCGTCGGGCTTCTTCCTCATATCCAGGAAGAGGAGGCCGATGCCGATGCAGATCGCCGAGTCGGCGACGTTGAAGGCGGGCCAGTGGTGCGACTTCACGAAGACGTCGACGAAATCGACGACGTAGCCGAGGCGGAAGCGGTCGATGAGATTCCCGATGGCGCCCCCGAGAATCAGATGCAGTCCGGTCTGAAGCACGCGGTCGGTCACCGCCGCGCGAAAGGCGTAGGCGACAACGACGAAGAAGACGCCGATGGCGCCGAGGTTCAGCAACAAGGGAACGAAACGCGATTCGGCATTCGCGCCGATCCCGAACGCTGCGCCGGTATTGCGGACGTGTACGAGCTGAAGAAAATTCGGGATCAGCGGGATCGACTCGTGCAGATCGATGCGCGACGAGACGAGAAACTTCGTCCAGGCGTCGGCAAGGATCACGATGACGGAGAGCACGAGATAGGGGATTCGTTTCAAACCGCGACGCCTCGCTTCTCCCTGCCTTCATTTTCAGCGATCAATTTGTCGAGCTCCACGCGCAGGCGGCCGAGAATCTCATCATACGTGTAGTGACCGAGCGTCTCGGGACCACGCTTGAGATTGACGTAGGATGGCGCGCACCACATGCCGAGGTCGGCGTCGTCGGTCTCGCCGGGACCGTTCACGCGGCAGCCCATGATAGCGATCGTGATGTCGTGTTCGTTCGCGTACTTCGTCATCTCTTTGACGTTCTGCGCGAGATCGATGAAGGCTTCGTTCTCGACGCGCGAGCAGGAAGGACAACTGATGATGTTCATCCCCTTCTGTTCGAAGCGCGCTACCGAGCGGAAGCGGCCGTTTGCGATGTCATCGAGGATCTGCCGGCCGACGGTGATCTCGTCGCCCTTGTTTTCGAAGGGCAACGTCAGCGAGACGCGGAGCGTGTCTCCGATGCCGCGTGTGATGAGCTGTTCGAAGGCGATGCGCGTCTTGATCACGCCGTCCGGCGGCATGCCCGCTTCAGTGACGCCGAGGTGGAGCGGGACATCGGGGCGGGCAGCGGCGAAACGGATGTTTGCGTCGATGACCTTGTTTGGATCCGAGTCTTTGAGCGAGACGACGTATTGATCGAAGCCGAGGTCGTCGAGCATCAGACAGTGCTCGAGCGCGGAGTCGATCATCGGCGAGATCGAATCCTCTTTCGGATACTTGTCCAGCTTTTCGGGATCGACCGAGCCGGCGTTGACGCCGATGCGGATCGCGCAGCCATGCGCGCGTGCGACGTCGACGAGGTAGGCGACCTTGGCGGTGATCGGCTTGTCGCGCTCGATGTGGTAGAGGTGGCCAGGGTTGTAGCGGAGCTTCTGCACGAACGGCGCGACGCGCTCGGCCAGGCGGTAGTTCTCCTGAAGGTCGATGACGAGGTTGGCGTTTGGCCGGGCAGCGCGCACTTCGGCGAGCGCAGTGACGTCTTTAGCAGTATCGATGGCGATGCGGATCACGTCAGCGCCCGCGGCTTCGAGCAACTCTACCTGCCGGATCGTGGCGGCGATGTCCTGCGTCTTCGTCGCCGTCATCGACTGGACGGCGATGGGCCGGTTTGCGCCGATGGTGACGTTGCCGATCCGCACTTCGCGCGTCTGTCTGGGCTTCATCGCGCGTTGTGAACGCGGAAGACAGCGAAACCCTTCCGCACCGGCAGCAAAGACCGAACATCCGCTCGGGACAAACCTGTTGCAGTCGCGCCCGGCATCGGATAAGTTCGGGTTGCCCCACCTATCATCCATTACACAAATAAATAGTCTTCCGCGTTACTCCTGTGACGCCTCCGGAGGTCTCATGTCCCGCTTCACCAACGCAGTCGTCCTGATCCTGACTCTGGCAATCGCGGGCGTCGTGCAAGCGCAGACCTGCACGCCTCCGGTGATCATCCAGGTCGGCGGCACTAATCCCGTATGCGCAGGCCAGCCTGTCATGCTCGATGCCGGATCGGGATGGTCGACGTACCAATGGAGCCCCGGCGGCGCGGCCACACGGATGATCTCCGACACTCCGAGCGCCACGATGTCCTACACGGTGATGACGACCGACGCGAACGGCTGCAGGGTGACCTCGCAGCCGTTGACGGTGGTTGTCAGCAGCGCACCCGCGTCGCCTACGGTCCAGTTGCGCGAGAACGCTCTCTGCGCAGGAGGGCAAGGTGAGGCCACGGTGAGCGGAACGTGGTCATCGTATGCCTGGACCGTCAGTAACGGAACCATCGTGAGTGGGCCGGGCGGACCGCAGTCCAACGCGGCAACGGTCGACTATTCCGCCAGCGGCAGCGGCCCGGTCGGTCTGACCGTAACGGTGACGGATGCAAACGGATGTGCGGCGACGGCAAGCGCGAGTGTCTCGGTGGCCCTCAAGCCCCTGGTGCAAACCTATCCCGAAACGATCTGCGCCGGCTCGTATGGAAACGCGTCGATCAACCCGCCAGCCGAGGGCTCTTGGCAGAGCTACCACTGGACGGTCACCAACGGGACGATTGCACCCTGGTCGGGCGATTCGAGCCAGAACGTCAGCTTCAGCAGCAGTCCGAGCGGACAGCCGGTCACGGTTCAAGTGACGGCTACCGATTCCTACGGATGCACGGTAAGCAGCGACCCGATCACGATCCCGGTGCGCACGATCGCCAAACCGACGGTGCAAAGCTATCCCGACTCGATCTGCGCGGGATCGTACGGAAACGCATCGATCAACCCGCCGGCCGAGGGCTCGTGGCAGAGCTATCACTGGACGGTTACCAACGGGACGATTACGGAGTGGTCCGGCGATTCGAGCCAGAACGTCAGCTTCAGGAGCAGTCCGAGCGGGCAGCCGGCGACTGTGCAGGTTACGGCAACCGATTCGTACGGCTGCACCGCAACCAGCGATCCGATCACCATTCCGGTACGAGTGATCGCTCCGCCGCCGATCATCGTCGCATCTCCGTCGGTTTGTCCGGGCGGCTACATCGAAGCCCACATCGATTCTCCGGGAACTCTATTCAGCTCGTGGCAAAGCGTGTCTTGGAGCGTGACGAATGCCGTCACGTCAGACGGAGGTACGACTGGAACGGGCAACTCTTTCTTCGCCAGGGCCACCGGCGGTCCGGTGACGCTGACCTTAACGGTCGCCGATTACTACGGCTGTTCCGCGACGTCGACACGCGAGATTCCAGTTGCCGAAAACCCGCCAACCGCCGTGATCAACTTGCCGCCGAGCGTCTGCGCGGGAACTGTTTTCGGCGTGACGGCAAGCGATCCGAGCGGTGTCGTGCAGAACTTTGAGTTCTTTGCTTCGAATGCCACGATGGTCAGCAACCAGGCCGGCGGCTCGGCCACCTTCACGGCCGGCAGCGCCGGTCCCGTCGATGTCTACGTTACGTCGATGGGTTCCAGCGCCACATGCGACGTTTACGGACATGCGGCGACGATGTCCGTCAGCCCGGCGGCGGCAATCATCACCGCGTCGGGAAGCACGACGTTCTGCGCCGGAGGCAACGTCACTCTCACGGCGCCGGACGGGATGCTCTCGTACGGTTGGTCGAATGGAGCAACGACACAATCGATCACAGTCGGGACCTCGGGCGCGTATACGGTCACGGTCTCGAATGCACCTGGGTGTTCGACGACGAGCGCTCCGGCCATCGTCACCGTGAGCACTTCGGCTACGCCAACGATCACCGCAGGCGGCCCCACCGCGATCTGTACCGGTGGCTCGGTCACACTGACTGCCAGCGCGGGAGCGAGCTACATCTGGTCGAACGGCGCAACGACGCAGTCAATCACGGTCAGCACGGCAGGCAGCTACAGCGTGACCGTTGCCGATGCCAACGGATGCAGCGCCGAAAGCGCACCGTTCCCCGTCACGGTAACGGATCCTCCTCCGCAGGACACGATCACCCCGACGACGACGATGACCTGCGGCGGTACGGCGACACTAATCGCGCCGAACGGGTATTCCTATCTCTGGTCCACCGGTGAAACGACGAGGATGATCACCGTATCCGCGTCTGGCAGCTACGGCGTCGTCATTACCAACGCGGGTAATTGCGGCACGACGCTCGCGCCCGTGACGATTACTGTCTCGCACCCAACGGCGACGATCACTCCCTCCGGACCGACAGCGATCTGCGCCGGCGGCAGCGTAACGTTGACCGCAAACAGCGGCCGTTCGTACTACTGGTCCAACGGTGCCAATACACGCTCGATCACTGTGTCGACGGCTGGAACCTACACCGCCAGCGTCAATGACACGAACAACTGCGCCGCGACGTCTGCGCCGGTCACCGTGACCGTCGACACACCTGTGGCTAGTATCACCGCAGGCGGCTCGACGATGTTCTGTCCCGGCGGGAGCGTGACGCTCACTGCGAACGCCGGTAGTGCGTATGCCTGGTCCAACGGCGCCACCACGCAGGCCATCACCGTCGCAGCGTCTGGAAGCTACAGCGTCAGCGTAACCGGCGCCGGTGGGTGCAGCACGACATCGGCCCCTGTCAACGTGACCGTCAACTCTAATCCCCCTGTGCCCGTCATCACGGCCGACGGGCCGACGACCTTCTGCGACACCAGCTCGGTAGGCCTCACGGCGCCGGTGGCCAGCTCGTATCTCTGGTCGTACGGCGCGACCACGCGCACGATCCATGTCAATACCAGTGGTTCGTTCACCGTCACGATCACCGACGCCAACGGTTGCAGCGCCACATCCGCTCCGACAACTGTCACCGCACTTCCGCGTCCCATGCCGACCCTCACGATCCCGACCCAGTTCTGCGCAGGTACCACGGCCCACGCCTCCATCGCCGAGACGTTCGTTACCTACCAATGGTCGGCAAACAACGGCACCATCGTCGGCCCGGCGAATGGTCAATCCGTTGACTTTACCTCCAGCACGAGCGGCACGTGCAGTCTCTTCCTTCTCGTGACGAACGCCAATGGCTGCCAGTGGGGATACAACTACTACGTCTGGGTCCAGCCGGCGGTCGTGACGTTGATCAACGCCGCGTCGCAGATTTGTACGACCGACACCGGCACCGCCAATGTTTCTCCCACGGCCGGCTCGACGTGGGATTGGTCGGCGACGAACGCGACGATCACGGGGACATTCAACGGGCAGGGGCAACCCGATCCGCATGGGTCGCAGATCTGGTATGTACCCCTCGGCGCCGGAACCGTGACCCTGAGCGTCGTCGAACACGCTGCGACGGGATGCACCGGCACCGCCACACGGAACGTGACTGTACAGTCGCCGGCACCGACGGACTTCACCGTCAATGCCACCTGCCCCAGCGGGGTTGGATCAGCGTCCGCGGTGTTGAATGGTTACACCTTCTATACCTGGAGTATTACCAACGGGTCATTCATCGGCAACACGGCGAACCAGCGGACCGTCAGCTTCCATATGTCGTCGGATCCGGCCAACCCCAGTGTAATCACTCTGACCGCCAGTAATGGGCCGGGAAGTTGCGTCACACCAGCGACGCACACCGTTCCGGTAGCGACTCTGGCGCCGCCGCCCATCATCCTGTTCCCGAACTCCGGTATCTGCACAGGCAACAGCGTAACGGCCTATTCCAACTCCTCGGGATACGACTCGTATCACTGGACGATCAGCAACGGCACGATTTACAGCGGCGCTTCCAGCTACTTCGTCAGCTATTCGGCGAACAGCGGCGGGCCGGCCACACTTTCCCTGACCGTGACGAAGAGCGGCTGCTCGTCCTCGTCGTCAGTGGTGATCCCCATCGCCGACACGACGCCTCCGCCGATTACGGCGCCTGATTCGATCTGTGACAACAGCGAGTTCACCGCGTCCGTGCCCGCCGGGTACATCAACTACAACTGGAGCTTCGCGCACGCGAGCTGGGTCGGATACAGCAGCAGCGGCAACGCCGTCACGCTGCGGCCCGACGGCACTGGTCAGACCATCCAGCTCTCCGTCTATATGCAGACCACCGGGTGGTGCAACGTCGCCGCCTCGAGCAAGACCATTCCGATCGTCGCCACACCTGCACCTCAGATCACGCTCGATGCTCCGGCCGGTTTCTGCGGGGGGATGACGGCGAATGCGTCCGTGGACAACGGTCCATACACAACCTATTCCTGGAGCATCACGGGCGGCATTCTCAACGGTCTTACCAATGGCCCGTCCGTTTCGTTCACTCCGGATTCTTCCGGCAGCACCATCGTTTCCGTGGCGGTCACCGACGGCCGCGGGACCTGCTCCTCTACGGGATCGTTATTGATCCCGTTCGTCAATCCGAGGCCGCAGATCAACGGGAACAGCCTGATGTGTGCCGGTGGAAGCACGACGCTATCGACTCGGGTCCCTGCCGACAGCTATCTCTGGTCCAGCGGCCAGACCACGCCGTCGATCACCGTGACGGCCGTCGGCGATTACACCGTGACCACGACCACGGGCGGCTGCAGCTTCACATCGCTGCCGCTCCACATCTCCCTGGCCACACCGTCGGTCACGGTCAGCGCGGATCGCCTCTCCCATTGCCCTGGGAGCAGTTCGGTTTTGACCGCGATCTCCAACGGATTTAGTACTTACCCCTTGACGTACACGTGGTATGCGACCGATCAGCAGGCGCCGGTCTACAGCGGCTACTACCAATTCTTTGCGAATTCGATCAACACCCGCACGTTCTATTGCATCGTCAGTGACGCTCGAGGATGTTCGGCACGCTCGAACGACATCACCATCACTGTCTACACGCCGACGGCCGTGATCACACCCTCCGGCCCCACGACGTTCTGCGCGGGGGGGAGCGTGACCCTGACGGCCAACGCGGGCACCAGCTACTCATGGTCCACGGGCGCCACGACACAATCGATCACGGTCGCCTCTTCGGGCAGCTATAACGTCTATGTCGTCGACACGAACGGCTGCGGCAAGACCAGCGCGTCGACGACCGTCACCGTCAACCCGGTTCCGGCAACTCCGACGATCACTGCCGGCGGACCGACGACATTCTGCGGGGGCGGCATCGTGACGCTGACTGCATCGATCGGCTCGTCGTATCTATGGTCCAACGGCGCCACGACGCAGGCCATCACTGTCAACACCAGCGGCAGCTACAGCGTGACGGTTACGAACGGGAGCGGCTGCAGCGCGACATCGTCTCCGACTGCAGTTACCGTCAACGCCCTTCCCGCGGCCAGCATCACGGCTGACGGGCCCATCATGTTCTGCGCGGGCGGCAGCGTGACGCTGACCGCGTCAAGCGGGTCGTCGTATCTCTGGTCGACGGGCGCGACGACGCAGTCGATCGCCGCGAACACGACCGGCAGCTACAGCGTCACGGTTACCGGCGCGAACGGCTGTACGGCAACATCATCTCCGACAGTCGTCAGCGCGTCGAATCCGGCGGCCAACATCACCGCCGGCGGACCGACGACGTTCTGCGCCGGCGGCAGTGTGACCCTGACGGCATCGAGTGGTGCGTCCTATCTCTGGTCGACGGGCGCGACGACGCAGTCGATCGCCGTGAGCACGACCGGCAGCTACAGCGTCACGGTTGCCGACGCCAATGGTTGCAACACGACATCGGCTCCGACGTCCGTTACGGTCAACACCAATCCCCCCGCCAGCATCACCGCCGGGGGACCGACGACCTTCTGCGCGGGCGGCAGTGTGACCCTGACGGCATCGAGCGGCGCGTCGTATCTCTGGTCGAACGGCGCCACGACGCAATCGATCGCCGCGAATACCGGCGGCAATTACAGCGTGACGATTACGAACGCCAGTGGCTGCATCGCGACCTCGTCTCCGACGGCCGTTACCGCGAATGCCAATCCCCCCGCCACGATCACCGCCGGCGGGCCGACCACCTTCTGCGCGGGCGGCAGCGTGACCCTGACGGCATCGAGCGGCGCGTCGTATCTCTGGTCGAACGGCGCCACGACAAATTCGATCACCGCGAGTGCCAGCGGGAGTTACAGCGTGACGGTTACGAACGCCAGTGGCTGTAGCGCGACATCGTCACCGACAACGGTTACGGTCAACGCCAATCCGACGGCCACCATTACTGCCGACGGTCCGACGACGTTCTGCGTGGGCGGCAGCGTGACGCTGACGGCATCGAGCGGCGCGTCCTATCTGTGGTCGACGGGTGCGACCACACAGGCCATCACCGTCAACGTCAGTGGCAACTACAGAGTCACGGTCACTGGCGCGAACGGCTGCAGCGCGACCTCGTCTCCGACGACGGTTACGGTCAATGCCAACCCGACGGCGACCATCACCGCCGGCGGCCCGACCACCTTCTGCACTGGCGGCATCGTGGTGCTGACCGCATCGAGCGGCGCGTCGTATCTCTGGTCGACTGGCGATACATCGCCGTCGATCGCCACAAGCAACAGCGGCAGCTACAGCGTGACGGTCACCAACACGAGCGGCTGCAGCGCGACCTCGTCACCGACGACGGTTACAGTCAATGCCAACCCGACGGCGACCATTACTGCCGGCGGCCCGACCACGTTCTGCGCGGGCGGCAGCGTGACGCTGACCGCATCAAGCGGCGCGTCGTATCTCTGGTCGAACGGCGCTACGACGCAGGCCATCAGTGCCACGACGGCCGGCAGCTATAGCGTGACGGTCACGAATGCCAGTGGCTGCAGTGCGACATCGGCAGCGACCGTCGTCACCGTTAACCCTAACCCCACAACGCCCACCATCAGCGCCGGTGGCCCGACCACCTTCTGCGCGGGCGGCAGCGTGACCCTGACCGCATCGAGCGGCGCGTCGTATCTCTGGTCGAACGGCGTTACGACGCAGGCCATCAGTGCCACGACGGCCGGCAGCTATAGCGTGACGGTCACGAATGCCAGTGGCTGCAGTGCCACAT
>OLLN01000108.1_pt1 | contig 13591 bp, 10 predicted proteins | sample 1604281 | NCBI WGS metagenome assembly OLLN01 (sample SAMEA104055716, study PRJEB20765) | soil metagenome | biome: Arctic tundra; feature: Polygonal ground; material: soil | place: USA | collected 2011-09 | depth 0-0.5 m | reverse complement strand
CCTCATCCGGCCTTCGGCCACCTTCTCCCCCACAAAAGCGTGGGGGAGAAGGCGCTCGATACGCCATCCGCGCGCCGGCGACCACGCCCAAGCCGACTGATTCAACCCCGCAGCAGACGTAAACGAGGCGGCCCTTTTTGCGCTTCACGGATTGCTAATCGAGCACTGCGACATCGGCGGACAGTAGCCTTCCTGCGGCGTCATGCTGCGGTTGGCGGCGAAGCAGAAGGTCTCGATGAAGTTCTTCGAGTACTTCTTCACGACGTCGGCAGGGATGTCTTTCGGCGTGATCTCGCGAAACTCGAAGGAGACCGCTCCGTTCGCGCTGACGGTGCCGAGGAGATAGCCGTAGACGTCGGTGCGGTTCATCGGCCCCGGCGTGGCGGTCTCCGGCAGCCGGTAGCGCACCGCGCCTGACGTGCCGACGACCCATCCCGGCAGAACGCCGCCATGCGTCCGCCAGTAATCGGTGTCGTATACGTTGTCCATCAAGAAGTGCGAGTGGCTGGAGAGGACGTAGACCTGCTTCTTGTTCTTGTCACGCATGGCCAGCAGCATCGCGTAGACCTCGCGTCCGGTCTTCTGCTGGATCGGATAGTTGCCCATGCTGTGGCCGCAGGACCGGCTGTCGGGAAGCGCGGCGTGCATGCCGGCGACGATCGTGCGGATCGATGCGTCGGCGGCGTCGCGGTCGAGCAGCTTCTTCAGCCATGTCATCTGCGCGTCGTCGAACATGTCGCAAGAGCCGTTGTCGAGCGTGATGAAGTCGAGGCCGTTCGTGACGACGTGGTAGTACGTGTGCACCGTCGTGTCGCTCGGATCGTCCTTCAACCGCTGATCGCGAATGGCCGCAATGTCGAGATAGGGGGTGAATGCCTTGACCCAGGCCGCCCGCGACATCGGCCACACCGTCTCGTGATTCCCGATTCCGACGAAGACGCCGACGCCGCGGTCGTCGAACGCCTTGAGCTGGTTGTCGAGCGCGTCCTTGAAGGCGCCGCGAAGGTAGCTCTGGACCTGCAGTGGCGTTCCGGCCATCACCGCTGCCTGCGCCATGTCCTCGTCGAAGTTGTAGATGGCGCGCCAGTCGCCGATGTGCCAGTAGAAGCGCGCGCCGTTGGCTTTCGCTCCCTCTGCGATGGCGGGCATGATCACGTCGCCACAGTTGCGCGAGTCGCCGGCCACGACGAAACGCCAGGGCGCGTCCGGGGTCGCCGACGGCGTTTGCGCGAAGGCGGCGACCGGGAAGATGAGTAGCGCGAGCGCGAAGCGAATCTTCATTGGGGTCTCCTCAGAGATCCGATCATAAAAGGAAACGCCCGGGCTTTGCCGGGCGTTTCGTGTTTGTTCGTTCGCGGCCGTTCAAGGGATGGTCAGCGGCGATTCGACGCCGGTTTCGCGCTCGCTGCGACGCTCACCGTGACCGTCTGGCTATCGACGCTGCCGCATGGGTTGGTGACGCGAACCCAGTACGAGGTCGTGTCGTTGATCGCGGAGGTGGTGAAGTTGGGCGAGGCGCCGATCGCAAGGGGGAAGTTGACCAGACCCTTCGCGCCGCTGAACCATTGATAGGTGAGCGGACCGCTCCCCGAGGCCTTTACGGAAAGGTTCGCCGGCCGGCCGAGAGCGACCGTGGCGTTCTTTGGCTGGTCGATGCCGAGGATGAGTGGAGGGTCGCAAAAGACGGTGACGTGGATCGAGACGGAGGACGACACAGTGCCGTCGGAGGCCGTGAGGGTGACGATGTGCTCACCGGCGAATGTGGTCGGTGTCGTCTGGATGGTCACCTTCGCGTCGCCGGTATCGCCTGGCTTGATAACTGATGGTGTGATGGTGGCGAGGAGGTTGTCGGCATCCGTCGTCGCAGTGAGGGTGACGTCGGAAGTGGTCGTCGTCGGGATAAAGGTCGAGAAGGCCACGGTTGCCGAATCGGAGTTGACCATCGGAATCGATGATGTGAGGGCCGTGTCGGGAAGAACGATCGTGGGCGCTGTGGGTGCGGTGCCGCCGGTTCCTCCGGAACCACCTGTTCCCCCGGAACCACCTGTTCCCCCGGAACCAGTAGTGCCGTCTGGACACGTGCCGAAGTCGGGTTGCGCGCCGGCCGCGACGGGGTCGTAGGGTACAGCGCCGGCGATTGGCGCTGCGTGAAAAACGAGGTGCCCGATGAGCTTTCCCGTTGCAGCCGTGCACTGAAACGTGAACTGTACGTCAAAGTTCACAAGATGATAAAGGCTCATAGCGGGGGTCACGTTAGGGGCTTGCGTTGATGTGACCGCGATCGAATTGACTGTAAACGTTCCGGTTACATCGTTGCAAGAACCAGGTGGCTCACCACCCCATGGCGAAAAGTAGACAATGGGAATGTGCGCGCCCGATTCCTTCCGAACGCACACGTACGTGCCCACAAAGAACGGCGTAGCAAAGGCGTTGTCGAGCTGTGAGTATGGCGTTACAAAAATGAAGTCGAGAGGCGGGTTGGTCGTGCCGTTCCCGACGGTATCAAAACGAATCTCGTTCGGAGTCGATCCGGGATCCGGGGTTGAGACCTGGGCCGCGAAGTCGGTTGTGGGCGTGGCGTAGGAGTAAGTCTTACCGTTACCCGGTCCGATCGTGTCACCACGTTGACTCGTAATCGTGAGAGTCGCTTGCGACGCGTGTTGGGCCGAGGCTGTCCTGCTTATCCCGGAGGCCAACAGTACCGCATTGAGAACTAACCATACGAAGGATGAAGAGTTTTGCCGGGCTGACATGGACCGATTCCTTTCCGTGGAGAACTCGAAGTGTACCATTCGTGATCTCTATGAATGCGAATCACACACACACACACGCCTGGGGCACCCAGCCCGAGATGTTCGGTCCTCGCCACGAGTACCGCCTCGGCATCATCACGCGTGAGGTGGATCGACTGCCGCGGGGCGCCCGCATCCTCGACGCCGCGGTCGGCCTCGGGCAGCTCGCCGGGCGAATGCAGCAGCGCGGTTATGACGTCATCGGCATCGACTACTCCCTCGACGCCGCCCTTCACGTCAAACAAAACCTCGGCATCCCCGTCGTCATCGGGGACATGACAAAGCTGCCGTTTCGCGGCGGTGCATTCGCCGGCGTGACGACAGGGGAGACGCTCGAGCATCTCGACGACGATGCCGGCGCCGTCCGCGAAATCGCGCGAGTCCTGGCCCCCGGCGGTACGTGCATCGCGACGGTCCCGGCAATGCAATCGCTCTGGACGGCCAGCGACGACTACTACGAGCATCGCCGCCGCTACGCGCGCGATCAGCTCACATCCCTGTTTCGTAGCGCGGCGATGACGATCCGGAAGGCCGCGTTCTGGGGATTCCCCATCGTGCTGGTCTACGACACGCTGGTGATCCTGCCGATGAACAAGCGCCGCGCCCGCCTCGCAATCAACGACGATCCCGCGCTCCGCTCGGTCGCACGCGCGGGCAAGTCACGCCTGCTCGTGAACGCCGTTCGCGCGATCTTCTCCATCGACCGGATCTTCGGGTTCGTTCCCTTCGGTCCGGGATTGCTGCTCGTGGCGAAGAAGGATTGAAGGAGCTATCGGCCCGATCCAACCACCGAGGCGGGACGCCTGGCAGGGACGCCCCGATGGCCGCGGGCGAGACGCCCACACTCCTCACCGCTGCGAGGAATTGCACGGCGTAAGGAGTGCGGTCGTCTCGACCGCGGGCACTCGGGCGTCCTCGCCCGAGTGCTGTCAGGGCGGAGGTCGAAATTCGCCGACGTTCTTGCCTGCGTGAAGTACGGCTTCGTAGTTTCTGCCGCGCAAACTCCTAGTCCGCTTTTCTCACGCTGGTAGTGGCTTGGCGGCAGAGCGCTGCTGAAAGTTGTGAGAATTGCGGACCAGGGATTGAAGCGCGGTCCTCCGACGTTTTATGATGGCGATATGGCGAAGGCGAGTGAAGTGATCGATGAACCCGAAGTAACGATCCAGCCCACCGGAGCTCGCCCGCAGACCGTCCTCCAGGAGTCTGACCGCCTCAGGCAGCAGAGGATCGCAGAATGGTTCGAGAAGTGGAGAGGAAAGATCCATCTGGATATCGATGTGGACGAGCTTCGTGGACGGCGTCGAACAGGGCGATGAAGGATTGAAGCGAGATCGCGGCGGCGTTTAGGATGGTGCTATGGCCGATGAAAACGAATCCGCCGTCGAGGATGTCCAAGCTGAGTTGACCGCTGAGGAGCGCAGGCACCGGGCGTTTCAACGGTTGATCGCTATTGATCTCGAAGAACTGCGCGGCCGTTCGAGGATTGAAGCGCGAGCTTCTGACGTTCATGATGGCGATATGGCGAAAGTAGAGGTAGTCGAGACCGATGTCGGGGACAAGAAAGTCTGGCCGCCCAGAACGATGGATGACCTGAGTCCGGAGGATCGCGCACAGCAGATGCGCTTTGCCGAGAAGCTGAAGGCACTGGCAGGCAAGGTCAAACTCGACATCGACCTGGACGAACTTCGTGGCCGTTCTCAAGTCTCGGGTTCCGATCCGGAAAGCCAAAGGATTGAAGCAACTCGGCAAGCCGTTTATGATGGCGATATGGCGGATCGGAGCGAGGCCGCAGTCGAAGATCACGAGCCAGTCACCAAACCGGCCGATGAGGAGTTGACCCCCGAAGAGCGCAAGCACCGGGCTTTTCAGCGCGCAATTGCTCTGAAAGGAAAGTTTCGCCTCGACATTGACATTGACGAGCTCCGTGGCCGTCATCGCTGATACCTCGACTTGGATCGATCACATCGCCGGAACGCCGAACCCGGAGATGGACGCGGCCCTGCTCGCGGAGTCAGTCGTTTTTCCGCCGCTTGTCGTCTCAGAGCTTTTTGCTGGTGCTGATTCGCCTGATTGTCGCGCCATGATTGGTGAGTTCCTTCAGGATTTTCCGATTCATGCCACTGATCTGGATCATTGGATGGCCCTCGGAACCCTTCGCCGCAATCTTCGTCGGTACGGCATCAACGTTTCCCTCCCCGACGCTCACGTCGCCCAATGTGCGCTCGACCTCAACGCCACGCTCCTCACGCGCGATGCCGTATTTGGCCTCATCGCTGAACATGTCCCGCTCCGGCTTGGCTGATCCGAACGCGATCCGGTAGAGTGGCCTGTTGATTGAATCGAGATGGAACCTGAGATGAAACCAAACGAGATGACTGTCATCGAGGCGGCGGCGATGCCGCCTGTGCCCGAAACGCCCAACGAGCAGCTCTCGCTCTTCTCCGCCGAGGCGCTGAGCGCGATTCGCAAAGAGGAAGCAAGCTGGCGCCGCGACACCTTCGCGCCGCTCACCGCGAAGAAAGCGCCGTGGAAGAAAGACTTCACGACCGTCAGCGCGATGGAGGTCAATCCGCTGGCCACGCCCAACGATGTCGCCGGCCTCGACTTCGAGCGCGACATCGCCTTCCCGGGCGAGTTTCCCTACACCCGCGGCATCCACCCGAGCGGTTACCGCGGCAGGCTCTGGACGATGCGGCAGTTCGCCGGCTTCGGCAGCGCCACGCACACCAACGAGCGATTCAAGTACCTGCTCTCGCAGGGACAGACCGGCCTCTCCACGGCGTTCCATCTGCCGACGCTTTACGGCTACGACTCCGATCATCACTTCAGCGCCGGCGAGGTCGGCAAGTGCGGCGTAGCCATCGACACGCTGGCCGACATGGAGACGCTCTTCGACGGCATCAACCTCGAGGACGTCACCGTTTCGATGACGATCAACTCCACGGCCCCGATCGCGCTGGCCATGTATCTGGTCGTCGCCGAAAAGCAGGGAGCGGATTGGAAGAAGATCTCCGGCACACTGCAGAACGACATCCTCAAAGAGTACATCGCGCAGAAGGAGTACATCTTCCCGCCGCGGCCATCGATGCGACTGATCACCGACACGTTTCGCTTCTGCGCCGAGAACGTTCCGAAGTACAACCCGATCTCGATCAGCGGCTACCACATCCGCGAGGCCGGCTCGACTGCGCTTCAGGAGCTGGCCTTCACGCTGCGCGACGGGATGGAGTACGTCGAATACGGGGTCAAGGCCGGACTCGATATCGACGATTTCGCGCCGCGGCTCTCCTTCTTTTTCAACTCGCACAACGACCTGTTCGAGGAAGTTGCGAAGTTCCGCGCGGCGCGCCGGGTGTGGGCCAAGGTCATGCGCGACCGCTACGGTGCGAAGGACCCGCGCTCGTGGCAGCTTCGTTTCCACAGCCAGACTGCAGGTTGTTCACTGACGGCGCAGCAGCCGTACAACAACATCGTCCGCGTCACGATCCAGGCGCTGGCGGCCGTCTTCGGCGGTACGCAGTCGCTGCACACGAACTCGCTCGATGAGACCCTGGCGCTGCCGACGGAACAGGCCGCGCGTATCGCGTTGCGCACGCAGCAGATCATTGCCCACGAATCAGGCGTCATCAACTCCGTCGATCCCCTCGGCGGCTCGTTCTTCGTCGAAGAGCTGACGAACAAGATGGAGCAGGGTTGCTTCGACTACATCGCCAAAATCGACGCCTACGGCGGGATGGTCGAAGCGATCGAGGCCGGCTTCCCGCAGCGCGAGATCTGGGACGCGGCCTACCAGTTCCAGCGCTCGGTCGACTCCGGCGAGAAGATCGTCGTCGGGATGAATGCGTTCAAGATGGAGACCGAGGAACCGTACGACGCGCTCTACATCGACGACTCGGTCGCCGCCGAGCAGGTCGAGCGTCTGAATCGCGTGCGTGCGGATCGCGATGCAACCAAAGTAGCGGATGCCATCCAGTCGCTCCGAAACGCCGCTGCCGATCCGAACGCCAACACGATGCCGTTCATCATCGATGCCGTCCGCGTTTACGCCAGCGTCGGCGAGATCAGCGACGCGCTTCGCGACGCCTTCGGGACCTATCAGGAGCCGGCGGCGTTCTAGGCGCTGCTGTCATTTCGAATCGGCAGAACCGCGGGGGTGGTCGGGCGGGGGGAGCGGTGAAGCACGATGAGAAATCCCCCGCTTCGAGAACGTGACATTCATACCGGCAGGGGATTCCTCTCCGTGCTCCACCGCTCCGCCGCCCTTCCACCCGCGCTTCCGCCGGATCGGAATGACAGTCGCTCGTCCGGGCTTGCTGTAGCCGCGGTCACGCGACCTCGTGACCGCGTTCGTGACCTCGCAACCCCGCAGGTCATATGATCTGTCCCCGCATCGTCACCACGCAGGAGTCTCGTTCATGACCATCACCCCTGAGCAGCGCAAAGCCGATCTCGTCGAGCGGCTTGCTACAGAAGCGCACAAACGCGTCGACAAGGCGCAGGCTGACAGCGCCGAAGCCTTCGTGCGCCGTTACTTCGCCCTCGTCGCACCCGACGACATCATCTACACCGCGTTCGAGACGCTTCTCGGCGGCGCCCTCTCGCTCTGGCAATTCGGCGAGAAGCGCAAAGTCGGCACACCGGAAGTCCGGTTGTTCAATCCGACCGTCGAAGGGAACGGCTGGGGCCTCGATCACACCGTCATCGATATCGTCAACGACGACATGCCCTTCCTCGTCGACTCCGTCAAAGCCGAGGTCAACCGGCTAGGCCGCAACATCCACCTCCTGCTCCATCCCGTCGTCCGGGTCCGCCGTGATGCGGGAGGGAAGCGCGTCGAGCTGACGGCGACGCAGAACGCGCAGATCGACGCAATCGTCGAGTCGTACATGCACGTCGAGATCGACCAGGAGACAGACGCCGCGGAGCTGGAGTCCATCGGCGCCTCCCTCGAGCGCGTGCTGAACGATGTCCGGGCCGCGGTCAGCGACTGGCAGGCAATGCGCCAGACGCTCAAGGCCGACGTGGCGGAGCTCGAGCATGTCAAACTGCCGATGCCGCAGGAGGAAGTGGCCGAAGCGCGCGCCTTCCTGCAATGGCTCGACGAGGGCAACTTCATCCTCGTCGGTTACAGGCGCTACGGATTCGAGACCCGCGACGGCAAGGACTACCTGCCGCCGGTTGTGGAGAGCGGCCTGGGCATCCTTCGCGGCATCCGCACCGAATCGGCCGAGCGCGGCGCCGCGCCGCTTCCGCCAGAGTTCAGCGAATACGCCCGCACGAAAGACCTCCTCATCGTCACGAAGGCCAACAGCCGCAGCACCATCCACCGGCTCGTGCCCCTCGACCGCATCGGCATCAAGCGTTACGACGACAACGGCAACCTCATCGGCGAAGACCGCTTCCTCGGGCTCTTCACCTCCGCCGCGTACAGCCGCAGCGTGCGCGAGATTCCGATGCTGCGCCTCAAGGCCACGCGCACGATCGAGCAGGCCGGACTCGATCCGCACAGCCACAACGGCAAGGCGCTCGTCGATATCCTCGAGACCTTTCCGCGCGACGAGTTTTTTCAGATTACCGACGCGCAGCTCTACGAGATTGCGCGCGGCATCCTCCTCCTTCAGGAGCGCCACCGCGTCGCGCTCTTCACGCGCAAGGACGTCTTCGAGCGCTTCATTTCCTGCTACGTCTACGTGCCGCGCGATCAGAACACGGCCGAGTTCCGCGAGAAAGCGAAGCAGATCCTCGAAGAGAATTTCGGCGGACGCGACACCGCGGTCTACGAGCACGTCACCGATGCGCCGCTGGCGCGGATTCTTTTCGTCGTCCGCACGACTCCGGGTCAGATCCCCGAGGTCGACGAAAAGCGGATCGAGGCCATCCTCTCCGACGCCGCACGCACGTGGGGGGATCGCCTGCTCGACGCACTCTGCGTCAGCCACGGCGAAGAGCAGGGGATCGAGCTGCAGCGCCGCTACAAGAAAGCTTTTTCCGCGGCCTACATGGAGCGCTTCCGGGCCGGGGAGGCGATGTACGACATCCAGCACGTGGAAGAAGTGTTGGCGACCGGCAAACTTGTCGTCGATCTCCATCGTCATCGCGGTGACGAGCGCCAGTTTCACTGCAAGATCCTGCACTCCGGACCGCCGGTGCCGCTCTCCGAGATCATGCCGCGGCTCGAGAACATGGGCCTCAAGGTCCTGGCGGAGGAGCCTTACGAAGTGCATCCCGCGGGCGCTGCGTCGATCGTGCGGATCCGCGACTTCAGTCTCGATGCTGAGGGGATGCAGGACGACATCACGCCGATCAAGGAGAAGTTTCAGGAAACGTTCGTACGCGTCTGGAGCCGCGACGCGGAGAACGACGGATTCAATCGACTCGTTCTTGCCGCCGAGCTCGAATGGCACGAAGTGGTCGTCTTGCGCGCCTACGCGAGGTACATGCGGCAAATCGGTGTCAACGTCAGCGAGCCGCTGATCCAGCAAACGCTGGCGACGCACGCCGGAGTGGCGCGGCTACTCATTCAGCTCTTCCAGACACACTTCGATCCCGCGCTTGGCGCAGTGACGCTTCGCGGCGCGAGCATGGCCTCGGCCGGAGTGACCGGACGGCACATGGCCGCCGGCGGAATCCGCACGCTGGTCGAGGACGCGCTCGACAAAGTGAAGAACCCCGATGAGGACCGCATCCTGCGGCTCTACCTCACGCTCATCGAGGCCACGCTGCGAACGAACTACTACCAGCGCGATGCGAACGGCAATCGCAAGCCATACCTCTCGTTCAAGCTCGACTCGCAGTCGATCCGCGAGCTGCCGCTGCCGCGCCCGATGTTCGAGATCTCGGTTTACTCGCCGACGATGGAAGGCATCCATCTCCGCGCAGGTAAGGTTGCGCGCGGCGGCATCCGCTGGTCCGACCGCCGCGAGGATTTCCGCACCGAGGTCCTCGGCCTGATGAAAGCGCAGAACGTGAAGAACGTCGTCATCGTGCCGATGGGATCGAAAGGCGGTTTCGTCGTCAAGAATCCTTCCGCCGACCGGGCCACGTTCCAGAAGGAGGGCGTTGTCGCGTACCAGACGCTGTTGCGCGGCATGCTCGACATTACCGACAACCTGCGCGGCACCGATGTCATCCCGCCTCGTGATGTCGTCCGCCGCGATGCCGACGATCCGTATCTCGTCGTCGCCGCGGACAAGGGCACCGCGACGTTTTCCGACATCGCCAACGCCATCTCCGCCGAGTACGGTTTCTGGCTCGGCGATGCCTACGCCTCGGGCGGCAGCGCCGGCTACGACCACAAGAACATGGGCATTACGGCACGTGGCGGGTGGGAGGCGGTCAAGCGCCACTTCCGCGAGCTCGGCGTCAATATTCAGCGCGAGGACTTCACGGCGGTCGGCGTTGGCGACATGTCCGGCGACGTCTTCGGCAATGCCCTGCTTCTCTCGCCGCGCACCAAACTGATCGCGGCCTTCAACCACTCGCACATCTTTCTCGACCCGAATCCCGATCCTGCCACGAGCCTTGCCGAGCGTCAGAGGATGTTCGACGAACGTCTCAACTGGAATGGCTACAACACCGCGCTGCTGTCAGCGGGCGGCGCTGTGCTCGAGCGCAGCGCCAAGGTCGTCACCGTTTCTGAAGAAGTGAAGCGTGCTCTCGATCTCGAGAAGAAGACGCTCGCACCGGCGGAGCTGATGAAGGCGATTCTCCGGGCCCGTGCCGACCTGCTCTGGCTCGGCGGCATCGGCACATACGTTAAGTCAAGCGACGAAGACCATGCCGCCGCGCGTGACCGCGCGAACGATGCACTCCGCATCGACGCGAACGAGTTGCGCGTACGCGTCGTCGGCGAGGGAGCCAACCTCGGCTTCACGCAGAGCGGCCGGATCGAGTTCGCGCTGCGCGATGGTCAAATCAACACCGACGCCATCGACAACTCCGCCGGCGTCGATACCTCCGACCACGAGGTCAACATCAAGATCCTTCTCTACGACGCCATCGAGCAGGGCGAGCTGGCAGGCATTGAGGAGCGCAACAAACAACTCGCCTCGATGACGGACGAAGTCGGTCAACTCGTTCTCTGCGACAACTATGAGCAGACGCAGGCCATCTCGCTGACGCAGTTTCTTGGCGAATCGGTGCTCGACGAGCAGGCTCGGTTCATGCGCGCCCTCGAGCGCGCCGGCCGCCTCGATCGCGCGCTCGAAGGACTGCCCGACGACGAAACGATTGCCCAGCGGCACGCTGCGCACATCGGCCTCACGCGTCCCGAGCTGTCCATTCTCATGGCCTACAGCAAGATCGGCCTCTACTCCGATCTGCTCGCAAGCGACCTCCCGGATGATCTGCTGCTCGTCGAAGACCTCGTGTTGTATTTCCCGAAACCGTTGCGCCAGCAGTACCGCGCCGCCATCGAGCGCCACCGTCTGCGCCGCGAGATCATCGGCACCTACGTCACGAACAACATCATCAACCGCATTCGCCCGACGTTCGTCTGGCAGATGACCGAGGAGACAGGGAAGCCGGCGGCGGACGTGGCGCGCGCATTCACGATCATCCGCGAATCTTTCGACCTCCGCTCGCTCTGGTCGGAGATCGAAGCGCAGGACAACATCCTGCCGGCGCGCGTGCAGATCGAGATGCTGACGGAAGTGGGACGCCTGCTGGAGCGCGCCATCGGCTGGCTCCTCATCAGCGACTACGACCGGCTCGACACCGCAGAGTACGTCGCTGAGTTTCGTCCCGCCATCGCCGCAATCGCCGATCGGTTGCACGACATTCTCCCCGCGGCACTCCTCGGCGCTCTCAAAGCGCGGCAGGGCGAGCTCGAGATGGACGGCGTCCCCGAGCGCGTGGCCTACCGCATCGCCAGCCTCGGCGTGATGGGAGCAGCCCTCGACATCGTCCGTCTTTCGCGCACGGGACGCCCCGTTCAGGATGTCGCCAAGGTCTATTTCAGCGTCGGCGCCCGCTTCGGACTGGAGCGTCTCCGCTCCGCCGGTGCGTCGATCGCCGCGGAAACGCCGTGGCAGAAATCGGCAGTGGCGGCGGCCGTCGACGATCTCTTCAACTACCAGAGCATCATCGCCTCGCGTGTCCTCGGCGAATCGAACGGCGCCGGAGAACCTCTCGACGGCTGGCTGACCGCGCGCCCCCGCGTCGTCGAGCGCATCGATCAAATGATGACTGACTTCCGCGCCGCGCAAACCGTCGACCTGGCGATGCTGACGGTGGCGAGCAGGCAGTTGCGGACGTTGGTTGAGAGTTAAGAAGAATCAACCACAGAGACACTGAGGACGCGGAGTGGAAGCCGTTCTCTGCGACCTCTGCGTCTCTGTGGTGACAACGGTTCTTAAGCCAATCCCACTACAATGACGGCGTGTCGATTGCAGGCAAGTTACGCTTTGCGCTCAAATCATTGCGAGGAGGACGAATGCTGAACGTTGGCGACGAAGCCCCTGACTTCACCGTTTCCGATCATCACGGCAACACCGTTTCGCTTCACGATCTGCGCGGCCGCAAGGTCGTGCTCTGGTTCTATCCGAAGGCCGACACACCCGGCTGAACGGCAGAGGGTTCCGGGTTCCGGGACCTCATCGACGAGTACGAGAAGAAAAACACCACCATCCTCGGCGCGAGTTTCGACAACGCCGCCGACAACGCCCACTTCGCGGAGAAGTTCGATTTCCCCTTCCCCCTGCTCTGCGACACCGACCGCAGTATCGGGATCGCGTATGGCGCTGCCGATTCACCGAAGGATGAATACGCAAAACGCATCGCGTACGTGATCGACGAGAAGGGCCGTATCGCCGAAGCGCATCCGAAAGTGAATCCGCAAAGCTACCCGAAGGAGCAGTTGGCGAGGTTATGACCCGCCACGAGTTTCCCGCGACTTAACCCGCCGGCCTGAGAGGGCCGGCGTTTTTTCGCGCCTCGGCGTGTGCCTTGCACCTCTCGCGGCTACTTCGCCGGCCCGTTGCAGGCCGGCACGGGAGGCGCAAACCGTGGAGGCAGGAGAGCGCTCGGTATGTCCGGGCCGGCACGCGACTCATTCGCGAGCACCGGCGGACTCCGTTCATCGCCATGCCTTGCCGGATCAGGCGCTCGTGCTGCCGAGGTGCGCATCGTGAGCTCCGGTGCGGGCGCGCTGCGCGTTCTCGTCGCCGACGACGATCCTGCTATCCGAACGCTCGTCGCCCGCATCTTCGTCCGTCGCGGCTACGACGTTGCCTGCGCCTCGGACGGCGCGGACGCCATTCAGAAGCTCGACCACGATCCCTTCGACCTTCTCGTGCTCGATCTGATGATGCCGCGCGTCGATGGCGTCGGCGTCATCAACCACCTCGCTAGCTAAACGCGAAGGTCCGTGCCCGGCCATTCTCGTGATGACCGCCGCCGTCCCCGATATCCGCCGCCGCCTCCCGCGCGAGCACGTCGCGAAAGTCATCTCCAAGCCCTTCGACCTTGACCAGCTCACCCAATACGCGGATGAAGCGATTCGGGGAAGCGGCGCGGAGAGCTGACGATTGTCATTTCGAATCGGCGGAACCGCGGGGGCGTGAGGGTGGCGGGAGCGGTGAAGCACGATGAGAAATCCCCTTTTTCTCTACGCGCATTGGGCAGGGGATTCCTCTCCGCGCTCCACCGCTCCCACCCGCACTTCCACCCCCGCGGTTTCGCCGGTTCGGAATGACATATCTGAGTTACAAGCGAGAGACGCGTTTCGACGCCTTCCTCTTCTCCGCGATCATCCGATAGGCCTGCTCGATGATCGCCGCGATCGCACCCTTGCGCAGCTT
>OLLN01000137.1_pt1 | contig 13670 bp, 9 predicted proteins | sample 1604281 | NCBI WGS metagenome assembly OLLN01 (sample SAMEA104055716, study PRJEB20765) | soil metagenome | biome: Arctic tundra; feature: Polygonal ground; material: soil | place: USA | collected 2011-09 | depth 0-0.5 m | reverse complement strand
CCGCGCGTCCGCGTCGTCGTCCTTCGCGTCTTCGCGTGACCTGTTTTCCCGGAGGCCTCACCCGAAGTACTGCTTGATCGCCGCCTCGATCCGGCCGCGCGGCACGGCGCCGACGACGCGGCCGGCTTCCACGCCATCCTTGAAGAAGACCAGCAGCGGAATGCTCATCGCGCGGTACTGCGACGCCGCCTGAGGATTCTGATCGACATTGAGCTTGGCAAAGCGCACATCACTTCGCGACGCCGCGAGCTCCTCGATGATCGGAGCAATCATCCGGCACGGCCCGCACCACGCCGCCCAGAAGTCGACGACGATTGCGCCATGACGAATCGTCTCGGTGAGATTGGCGTCGGTGACGTCGATGGGATGACCGTCCGATCCGGCCGTCAGGGGCGCCTTGCATTTGCCGCAAACAGCCCTCCGTCCACTCCCGACTGGAGGAACCCGATTGGCCTGACCACAGCTCGCACAACGAACGATCTCGTCCATGAGTGGGATGCATTGCGAAAGGTGGGCCGGTCTGCGCGGGAGCAGGAGGTCGGGGGTCGGGAGTAGGAGAAGAAGCAGGGAAACGCGCGGCCGGAGTCGAAAACCGATCTCTGGCAACCGGGGTCATTGCGCGATTCTCCGACACCCGACTCCCACTCCCCACCCCCCACTCCCCACCCCGTGGTGTAATCCCATCGTGATCCGAACCGCTACTCGCGACGACCTGCCACGCATCATGAAGCTGCTGGCGCGGGCGAACGACGCGCCCTACGACCTTGCTCGCGTCGCCGAGGAGAAGTGCTTCGGTGTGGGTGTTGGCGGCGAGCCCGAGGTGCGCGTCGCTGATGATTTTGCAGGCATCAGCGTCACCTGCGGCACCTACCTTCGGATCCTGGCGGTCGATCGCGTGCGCAGAGGACGCGGCGTGGGGAGCGCGCTGCTGCGTGAGGCGCGGGAGCGCGGGCGCGCACAAATCGTCGCGGCCGAGGCGGGCAACTACTTCACGCCCGGCATCGTGGCCAGCGACGAGCCAGCGATCGATTTCTTTGTCAAGCGCGGATACCGCGAGATCGCATCGACGCAGAATCTGGTGGCGGACGCGGGAAGTGGGGAGTGGGAGGTGGGAGTGGTTCGCGCCACGCCGGCCACGCGCGAACGCATTCTCCAGTTCATCGAAAAAGAATTCGGCCGCATCTGGCGCTTCGAGGCCGGGCGTGCGTTCGAGAACGATCCGCCGACTCTCTTCTACGTCGAAGTGGACGACGAGATTGCCGGCTTCGCCGCGCACGATGCGAACAATCGCGGACTCGGATTTTTCGGCCCAACCGGCGTTGCCCGCGCCCACCGCGGCCGCGGCCTCGGCGCGCGCCTGCTCCACGCCTCGCTCGCCGACCTGCACCGCCTCGGCCATGAGCACGTCGTGATTCCCTGGACCGACGCGATCGAGTTCTATCGCAAAGCGTGCGGGGCAACCGTGGCGGAGCGCTTTGTGACCCTCGGAGTCTGAGCGTCTCACGTCAAACAAGCTGCGCGCTCCGAATCACCGCCGGGCAAGGACGCCCGGCGGCAGCAGGCAAGAATGCCTGCCCTACTCCGCAGTTCAGAACGCCTGCGACGTCGAGATCGACCAGACGGGACCGCGGCGGCTTCGCGGGCTGTCGTTGAACGCGTAGGCCCAATCGATCCGGATCAGCGCATCGAGGCGGGAGATGCCGAGGCGCAATCCTGCTCCGGCATCGCTCTTCATTCCTCGGAATGGACCATCAACCGCTTGGCCGGAATCGGCGAACATCGCCACGCCGGGGCCGACGAGCTGGAGCAACTCGCGCCCGAGAAAGATGCGATGTTCCGCATTCACGATCAGCCGCCTGCTTCCTTCGAAGGCGAAGTCGGGATAGGCGCGAAGCCCGTTCTGACCGTCGGCAAGAAACTGCACGTCGCGATCGAGTTGCCAGCCTAGATCGAGACGAGCCCGGGTCACGAATGCTTGCGGGTAGCGCGTCTGAAAGCGGGATACGAAGCGGCCCTCGATCGCGATCGTCGTGTTGCGGTCGCGCGGCGCGCGCGTCGACGCAGTGATCTGGCCGAGGACGAACGCGCGCGCGCTGAACGCGTATCCCGATCCGGCAGCAGCGCGAAGCCGGAAGGTCGAGGAACGATCGCTCGATTGCAATGGTGAGATTGCCGCGCGAATGGTCGCGAAATGGCCGAGGTTGAAATCCTGCTCGCGGATGTCACGGTCGACGTAATCGAGCTTGACGAAGCGGAAGCCGGTGCTCTCGTAGCCGGCTTCGACGAAGCGGAAGTGACGCGCGCGCGGAATGACGTCGCCCGGACGCTCCGGCAACGACGCGAACGAATCATCGAGCAGATCGATCGCAGCGACGATGCTCGAAGAGCCATCCCGATCGGCGTGCAACACCTTCGAACGGGAGAGCGCAAGCTCGCGATGTTCGTGCCGGAACCGCGCGGCCACCTCACCCAGCGCGAAGATCCGTTCGTTGCGCTGCAGTCGATCGAAAAGTGCACTCGCGGTCCATGGAGTCAGGTAAGAGTAGAGCGGCCGGTCGATCGCCACCTTCTCTTCGCTGCCATCCGAGTTTTTCGCGTAGAGCGTGTCGAGGTTCCAGTACGGTCCGAAGAGCGCCGGATCGGTCAGTTCGACCGATGTCCCGCTCCGTTCGATCCCATGCTCGGTATGCAGATCGAGCGAACTGCCCGATCCGAAGAGATCCTTCTGCGTAACGTCGGCCGAATACGCGGCGATCCCTCCCTCATTCGAAAAGTCCGCGTTGATGGCCGTCGTCAACGCATCGTGAGTGACCACGGCGACGTCGACGACGCCGTCATGCGGAGCCGATGCGGTGACCGACGCACTCTCGATAAAGTCGAAGAGCCGCAGCGCGCGCTCCGTCTCCTCGATCAGTGCAGGATCGTACGGATCCCCTTCGCGGAAGAGCAGAAACCGGCGCAACAGAGCGACTCGAGTCTGCACATGAAGCACGTTCATGAGCCCATAAAACCGCCCATGCGCAGCCTCGGCGCCACTGAAGACGGGCACTGCGTCGATGGTGATGCGCCCGATGCGCACCGGCTCCGCGGCCTGCGCGCTCGCCGCGGCGAGAACGAGCAGCGCAAGCCATCGGATCGACACGGGCGCTAAGTATCAGCCCAAACATGACGCGAGGGTGAAGCTGCGGGGGCACGCCACAAAAAAAAGCCCGGGCGCGAGGCCCGGGCTTCCGTCGACCGTGTGAGAGGGCTTACTACGAAGGCTACGAGTTAGTGATGACGACCGCCGCCGTGACCGCCGAAGTGGCCTCCGCGGAAACCGCCGCCGTAGAATCCGCCGAAGCCAAAGCCGAGGTAGAGGCTCGGGCGGTACCAGAACGGATCGTAGTAATAGTAAGGATCGTAGTAGGACGGCGCGACGACGACGCGCGGCGAGACCAAGCTGCGGTCGCGATAGCTGCGGCCGCTGCCTGCAGAGTTATCGACCACTTCCTTGATAACCGCCTTCGGCACGTTCGCTTCCGTCATGGCGATGACGTCATCGCCGGTAACGACGATCCGAATGTCCGTCTTGTCGACATATTCGAGGATGGCGTCCTCAGCGACACCGGCCCTCGTCATACGGATGACCTCGTCGACGATGTTCCGCTGAACGGCGAAGAGCGGCGCGGCCACCATCACGAGAAAGAGCGCGGCAACTGCGTGAATGATCTGTTTCTTCATGGGTTTCTCCCTTAGAAAGGTTACCAAGCTACCCGAAGTTATGCGACGCTTGAGCCAACCGGCAGGCTCATTCCTATGAGAGAAGCAAAGTGTAACAAGGGGAACCGACCTCCTCGATCGAGGACGGAGCGTCCGCGAAAATGGGCAAACGTGGAGCAGCGGAAATCGCGTAATCTCTCTCCATGCTCAAGCGCTTATTTGCGGTGACGATCCAGTTTGCGGCGACGGCCTCCGCGCTGGCCCAATGGTCCCAATTCGGAGCCAACCAGAGGCACACCGGAAACACCTCGGTCGTCGGACAGCCGCTCGTGCGCACGCTCGCGGACGTCGTGCACGACCCCCTCGTCCCCGATGAGATCGATCCGGGAACGGGCAACCTTTACGTGCACTATGCCGGGCCGCTTCTCGACGGCGACGACGTCTTCATGTCGTACAAAGAATTGATCTTTATCGGACCGTTCTCAGGGATCCCGAGGTGGAGCGTGCATCGCCTGCATTGGGAGAATGGGCAGCTCGTCGAGAAATGGGCGCAGCCGAGCGACTGGTATCCGATTCCGGACGGGGCCGGGATCTGGGAGCCGGTCATGCAGCCGGTCATCGCCAACGATTCCATCTACGCTCCGGCCATGGGCGGGACGCTCCTGCAACTCGACCGGACCACCGGCGAGATCATCCGCCGCATCAATCCCTTCGGATCGGTCGATGCCATGACGTTCGTCTCCGGCCCACCGACCGCGGATTCCTCGGGGAACATTATCTATGGCGTGTTCCGGCTGCAGCAGAACGCACCTTGGAGCGGCGACATCCTCGGCTCCTGGCTCGTTCGCGTGACGCCGGCAGGCGCCGCCACCGCCGTGCCGTTCGCGCCGCTCGTGACCAACGCTCCGGCACCGAACGCCCTTTGCACCTCGGAGTTTCCGTTCGGCTCGGTGCAGCATCCGCCATCGCCGAACGCAGTCGCGCCGCAACGAACCTGCGGCGCGCAGCGGCCGGGCATCAACGTCGCCCCGGCGGTGGCATCGGACGGAACGATCTACATGATCAGCCGCACGCACTTCAACGACCGGTGGGGCTATCTCGTGGCCGTCAATCCCGACCTCACACCGAAATGGAGCCAGTCGTTACGCGGACGCTTTCACGACGGCTGCGGCGTTCTGCTCCCGCCCGCGAACTGCAGCGCGGGCGCGCATGTCGGAGTCGATCCCGACGACAATCTGCCGGGGTCGGGCCGCGTCGATGACAGCTCGACCGCCTCGCCGGCCGTTCTCCCCGACGGATCCATCGTCTACGGCTCGTACACCTACTACAACGACCGGAACGGCCACCTGATGCATTTCTCCGCCAGCGGCGCGTACCTCGGCGACTATCCATTCGGCTGGGACACGACGCCGGCGGTCTGGCAGCACGACGGAACCTACTCGCTGGTGACGAAGCAGAACTTCTACGGCGATCCTCTGCTGCGCCCGGATCCGGGCGATTTCGTGACGCAGCTCAGCCCGCAGTTGCAGGTGGAGTGGCAATACCGCAATCCATCGCGGACGATCTGCCGGGACGGCAGTTGCGTCGACGAGGCGTTCGGTTTCGAGTGGTGCGTCAACGCCACGGCCATCGATGCGCAGGGCACCGTCTACGCAAACGGCGAAGATGGAATCCTCTACGCGATCGCCCAGGGCGGCATCCTCCTCGATCGCTTCTCCCTCTCCGCACCGCTGGGCGCCGCCTACACGCCCGCTGCCATCGACGCGCAGGGACGCATCTACTCGCAATCCGGCGGCCACCTCTTCGCCGTGGGAGGCGTGCCCGCGCGGAAGCGGACCGTGCGCTAGGGCGCCAATGCCGTCATCCTTGCTGTCATCCTGAGACCGCCGGAGCCGCCCGCTCAAGTCGATCCGCTCGCGCAGAACGTGCTCGGCGGCGGAGGACGTCGAAGGACCCCCTGATTCTGTGCGGGGTTTTTCGCCCTCCCCACCGGCAGCAATCGGGGGGTCCTTCGACCGTCTCCGCCGCCGATTCACTACGGGTGCAAGCGCAGCGAATCTTGCGGCGGCTTCGGCGGCTCAGGATGACAGCGTGGATGACTCGCGGCGCCAGCGCATTTCTTAACAAGCCGCACCTCCGCAGAATAGGCCGCATCCGCAGGCTGTTGGCGAAAAACGGTCCAAGTCTGCAACTTTCCCGTCGCGAATCCGTTGACACCACGCAGTCCAATCACCAGGGCTGATGCCCGTCTGGAGTTGAAAGTCACATGAGCGCTGTCCTATCGTCACTCACCAAGCCGAAGCCGAAACGCTCGCGCAAGAAGCTCTACTGGATCATCGGCATCATTCTCGTCGTCGCCATCGCCGCCGTTGCAGGGGTCATGTCGAAAAAGCGCGAGAAGCCGACCCTCGTCACGACCGACAAGGCGTTCCGGAAAACGATCACGCAGCTCGTTACTGCAACCGGCAAGATCCAGCCGGAGATCGAAGTGAAAATCTCGCCCGAGGTCTCGGGAGAGATCATCGACCTTCCCGTCAAAGAAGGGCAGATCGTGCATAAGGGCGACCTTCTGCTGCGCATCAAGCCCGACGCGTACCGCGCACAGGTCGAAGAGCAGCAGGCGGCGCTGAGCAGCGCCCGCGCCGCGAGCGCGACGCAAAAAGCGCAGCTCGCCAAAGCGCAGGCCGACTATCAGCGCTCGAAGAGCCTGTTCGAAGAGCGGCTGATCCCCGAGTCCGACCGGAAGGCTGCGCAGACGAACTATGAGATCGCGCAGTCGGCGCTCAACGCGTCGCGGTTCGATATCCAGCGCTCCGAGGGCGCACTCCGCCAGATCGATGATGCGTTATCGAAAACGACCATCGTCGCGCCGAGCGACGGGTCGGTCAGCTCTCTCTCCAGCCGCCTCGGCGAGCGCGTCGTCGGCACCAGTCAGTTCGCAGGCACGGAAGTCATGCGCATCGCCGACCTGACCAGCATGGAGGCGCGCGTCAACGTCAACGAGAACGACATCGTCAACGTGAAAATCGGTGACACGGCGCGCATCAGCGTCGACGCCTATCCCGACCGCAAGATCGCCGGCGTCGTCCGCGAGATCGCCAGCACCGCAACCACGAACAACGCCGGCACGCAGGAGCAGGTGACGAATTTCGAAGTGAAGATCCGCGTCAACGATCCATCGGTGCATCTGCGGCCCGGCATGAGCACGACCGCCGACATCGAGACCGACACGGTGCAGAACGCGGTCGTCGTGCCGATCCAGAGCGTCACCGTCCGCAGCACGGACAGCAAGCTCTCCCCTGAGGAGCGCGAGAAACAGACTTCGCAAAGCGTGGCCAAAGACGACGACAACAAAGCGGAAGTGAGTAACCAGACGCTCGAGAAGCAGAAGGAGCGCGAGCAGCGCGAGAAGCTCGTGCGCGTCGTCTTCATCAAGAACGGCGACTCGGTGCGCCAGCAGAAGGTGGAGACCGGAATCGCCGACACGACGTTCATCGAGATCAAGAACGGCATCAAGATCGGCGACGAAGTCGTCTCCGGCAGCTACACCGCGATCAGCCGCAAGCTGAAGGATGGGGCGAAGGTGGCAATCGAGAAGCAGGGGAAGGGATGATGTTCACATAACCACGAGGCCGCAACCATGAGCAACCGCCTGATCGACCGACTCCTTTTCCGCGATTTCCGCATCGAGTTGCTGGAGAGCTTCCGGATTGCCTTCACTCAGATCCGGGCGCACAAGATGCGCTCGATTCTCACGGCGCTCGGCGTGATCATCGGCATCATCGCCGTCACGTTGATGGGATCGGCCATCAGCGGCATCGAGATCGGATTCGAGCGCAGCCTTGCCGTCATCGGCGACGACATCCTCTACGTCGAGAAGTGGCCGTGGCACAACGTCGACGACTGGTGGAACTATCGCAACCGGCGCCGGATCGAGCCGCAGTACGCCGATACCCTGAAGCGTCTCATCGCCGCGACGCCGAACTCGAACCTGATCACCGCCGTCCCGACGCTGAACACGAATCGCAGCGTCAAGTACGGCGACAACGAAGTGCAGAACGTCTTCACGCAGGGAACGACCGAAGAGTTTCTCGTGACTTCGACGGCCACGTTCAAAGAGGGGCGCTTCATCACGGCCATCGAGTCCCGCGGAGCGCGCAATGTCTGCGTGCTCGGCTACGACGTTGCCGACGCGCTCTTCCCGAAGCAGTCCGCACTCGATAAGACGGTGATGATCGGCGGCAGCCCGTTCCGCGTCATCGGCGTCTACGGAAAACAGGGAACCTTCCTCGGCCTCTTCAGCTTCGATACCCAGGTCGTCGTCCCGATGTCCGCATTCATGAAGACCTTCAGCTCGCGCCTCGATACGTCGATCCGCGTCAAAGTCAAAGACAAAGAACATCTTGCCCAGGCACGCGACGAGCTGACCGGCGACATGCGCCGCGTCCGCGGTTTGCGGCCGGAGCAGAAGGACGACTTCGAGATCAACGCGCAGGAAGGTCTGCGCAGCACGATCGAGCCGGTCAAAGCGGGCATCGCCATCGCCGGCCTGTTCGTCACCAGCCTGGCGCTGTTCGTCGGCGCCATCGGCATCATGAACATTACCTATGTGAGCGTGAAGGAACGGACGCGCGAGATCGGTACGCGCAAAGCCGTTGGCGCGCGGCGGCGAACGATTCTGCTGCAGTTCCTCGTCGAGGCCATCTGCATCTGCCTGATCGGCGGAGGCGCGGGATTGGCGCTCTCCTTCCTGATGACCAGCGGCGTGGCGGCAGCCTTCCCATCATTCCCGATGCAGTTTTCCGCCGGACTCGTGATCGTCGGGATGATCGTCTCGACGCTCACCGGCATCCTCTCCGGCTTCGCGCCGGCGTTGTCAGCGTCGCGGTTGGATCCCATTGAAGCGTTGAGGTACGAATGAGGGCAGAAGTCTGAATGCAGAAGGCAGAAGGTCTCGTTTTCACTTCTGCCCTCTGACTTCTGCCATTGACACCATGTTCTTCACCGAAATCTTTCGAATGGCCCTTGGTTCGTTGCGGACGAACAAGCTTCGCTCCGCACTGACGATGCTCGGCGTGGCCATCGGCGTCTTTTCCGTCATCGGCGTCATGACGGCGCTCAGCGCCATCCAGGGCTCCATCGAAACGGGCCTCAGCTTCCTCGGCAGCAACATCTTCCAGTTCGCCAAGTATCCGGTCATCAACAACGGAGGAAACGCCGAGGAAAAGTACAGGAACCGGAAGGACATCTCGCTCGACAACGCGAACGAGTTCATCCGCCTCATGGGTGGCGAGGCGAACGCCATCGCCCTGAAGGTGTTCGACGGCGGCCGGCCGATCAGCAACGGCCCGGTGACGTTGCAGGGACGCACCGTCGTCGGCACCAACGAGTACTTCCTCACCGCCAACAGCTACGCCATCGCCTACGGCCGCAACATCTCGCCCGACGATGTGGAGCTCGGCCGCAACGTGACCGTCGTCGGCGCGAGCATCCAGAAGAAGCTCTTTCCAAGCCAGTCAGCTCTTGGCAAGACGGTCAAGGTCAACTCCAAGCCGTACACGATCATCGGTGTGCTGGATGAGAAGGGCTCCCAGTTCGGGAACAGTCAGGATGACCTCGTGCTCGTGCCGCTCACGAAATTCTTTTCTGACTTCGGCCACGAGAACCGCACCGTCAACATCGCCATCCAGTCGACGTCGCAGGCTACCTACAACGACACGTTCGACAAAGCGATCGGGGCGATGCGCTCCGCCCGCGGTCTGAAGCTCGGGCAGGACAACGACTTCGAAATTTACTCAAATGACACATTGCTCACGGCCTTCGCACAGGTGGCCGACACGGTGCGCGTCGGCGCGTTCGTCGTCAGCGTCATCGCACTGCTGGCCGCCGGCATCGGCATCATGAACATCATGCTCGTCAGCGTCACGGAGCGGACGCGCGAGATCGGCGTGCGTAAAGCGATCGGCGCACGAAAGTTCGACATCATCAAACAGTTCCTCATCGAGGCCGTTCTTCTCTCCGAGCTGGGCGGATTGGCCGGAATCGCAGCCGGTGTCCTCGGCGGCAACGGAGTCGCCCTTGCCTTCGACATGAGTATGGTTTTCCCGTGGCTCTGGGCGGCCACCGGCCTTCTCGTTTGCTCGATGATCGGCATCGGTTTCGGCTCCTATCCCGCCTGGAAAGCCGCCTCGCTGCACCCGATCGAAGCCCTTCGCTACGAATAATCGAACTGACCCCTTACCGAATAATTCATTCCATTTACACACGGACAAAAGGGGCGCATAATGGTCATTCCAAACCGGAGGATTAAGCATGAAAACTGCGGCCCTTTGCCTGCTGCTGCTGTGTGTTCTCGTTTTCGTACCTGCGGCTTTCGCTGATTCGATCACTTCGATCACGCCGTCGGCATTCAATCAAGGCGACATCGAACAATTCATCGAGATTGATGGCACCGGACTGGTGGGAAATGTAGATACTCAGGTCGTCCTGTCGGGACCTTTCGGCACGACCACAGTTGGGGCCAGTCCCGGCGCCAACGGAGCGATCTTCGTGAGCATCCCTGATTTCGTTCTCTCGGTTCCCGGAACGGTCTCTGTCACGGTCGAGGCGATCGACAGCGGCGGCACGCGCTCGATCGGTCCCGGGTCCTTCAATGTGATACCAAACGGCTCATCGCAGCCGCCGTTGCTATCCCTTCCGGAGTCCATCACCGCCGAGGCGACCAGCGCCGCCGGTGCCAACGTCAGCTTCACCGTGAGCGCCCAAAGCTTCGCTGACTCTCAGCCACTGACGGTCAACTGCGATCACACTTCCGGCGCTCTCTATCCCGTCGCCATCACGACGGTCCACTGTTCGGCGACTGACGCCTTCGGGACGACATCAGGAACCTTCGAGATCAACGTCAGCGACACCGTGCCGCCGACGCTGCACCTTCCGGCAACGATCATCAGCAGCAACCCGGTCGTGACCTATAGCGTCACCGCCACCGACAATACCGACTCCAGCCCGATCATTTTCTGTACTCCGGCGTCGGGCTCGACCTTCCCCGTCGGAACGACGACGGTACAGTGCACCGCCACCGACTCGCACGCCAACCGCGCCACCGGTTCGTTCAAGATCACCGTTACCGGCGGGGCCACTGCACCCGTGCTCACCGTGCCGAACGACATCACGGTCGAGGCAGCCAGCGCGACCGGAGCGGCCGTCACGTTCAGCGCCACCGCGACCGATAACGCTACGATCACTTGCAGCCCGGCCTCGGGTGCGACCTTCCCGCTCGGGACGACGACGGTTGCCTGCTCGGCATCGACGGCAGGTGGAACATCCTCCGACACCTTCCACGTCACGGTCGTCGATACGACCGGGCCGGTGTTGACGCTCCCCGGCACGATCAATACGGGCGCCACGAGCGGCGCCGGAGCGGTCGTCACCTTCGCCGCGACAGCCACCGATCTCGTCGATGGAAGCACCCCCGTCTTCTGCAATCCGCCTTCCGGCTCCACGTTCCCGATCGGAACGACCGTCGTGCAGTGTGGTTCGGCGGACAGCAGACTCAACACCGCCAGCGGGAGCTTCCTGGTCATCGTGTCGGCCGACGTCACGCCGCCTGTCCTCACGCTGCCGTCGAATATCACCGCCGAAGCAACCAGCGCTTCCGGCGCCGTCGTTACGTACACGGCATCGGCGAACGACAACGTCGACGGACCGGTCGCGGTGACGTGCAGCCCTGCGTCCGGATCGACATTCCCGATCGGAACGACGACCGTCCAGTGCAGTGCAACCGACGCGCACGGCAATACGGCGAACGGCTCGTTTACGGTCACCGTTCGCGATACCACACCACCTGCTCTCGCTCTGCCGGCAAACATCACGACCGAAGCAACCAGCGCTTCCGGCGCCGTCGTTACGTACACGGCGTCGGCAAACGACGGCGTCGACGGACCGGTCGCGGTGACGTGCAGCCCTGCATCCGGATCGACATTCCAGATCGGAACGACAACCGTTCAGTGCAGCGCTACCGACGCGCACAGCAACACGGCGAACGGCTCGTTTACGGTCACCGTTCGCGATACCACACCACCTGCTCTCGCTCTGCCGGCAAACATCACGACGGAAGCAACGAGCGCCTCAGGTGCCACCGCCACGTACACTGCCTCGGCCACTGACCTCGTGGACGGTGTGGTGCCGGTGCTGTGCGATCACGCCTCCGGCTCCACGTTCCCGGTCGGCACGACCACTGTCCAGTGTCACGCCACCGACGCGCACAACAACACGGCCAGCGGATCGTTCCTCGTGACCGTCCGCGACACCACGCCACCAACGCTGTCATTGCCCGCGAACATCACCGCTGAAGCGACCAGCGCTTCCGGTGCGGCAGTGACCTACACTGCTACGGCAACCGACATCGTCGACGGCTCCGTCGCGGTCCACTGCGACCCCGCGTCCGGATCGACATTCCCGCTCGGCACGACGACCGTTCAGTGCACGGCGACCGATGCTCACAACAACACGGCGCACGGCTCCTTCACGGTCCTCGTGGGAGACACGACACCGCCGGTCATCGTCTCGATCACTGCATCGCCAAACAACTTGTGGCCGCCGAATCACACGATGGTGAACGTCTCGGTGACCGTCATCGCAACCGATGCAGTCGACCCGGCCCCGACCTCGCACATCGTTTCGGTCTCGTCGAACCAGCCAATCAACGGCACCGGCGATGGAGACACGTCGCCCGATTGGGTGATCACCGGGCCCCTGACGCTGCAGTTGCGAGCCGAGCGCGCAGGCAATGCCCCACGCGTCTACACGATCACGATCGCCACAACCGATGCCAGCGGCAATACAAGCTACGGCACGGTGATTGTTACGGTCGGCGACGGGCGCGGGAGAGCAGTTCACTAGGTCGATTCAGGTCAGGCGGCCGGCTTTCCCGGCCGCCTGACCGCTTTCCTCAGAGCTCCCCGTCGAATGAATGCGTGCGCCCCGCGTGTGTGCCGCGCGCGGAGGCTCGCCGGCAAGCCAACTCCCGCGTCATTTCTCGAATGTTCAATGTTGGATGTTGAGTGTGAATGTTGAATGCATGCGGTCTCTCCGTTCATTCAACACTCGAATGTTGAATGGAATGGCGAGCGCGGAGTCTGCGCGTCAAGAGAATCGTGTCATCCTGAGACAGCCGGAGCCGCTGCCACACGCTGCGCTTGCACCGGCAGGAACAGCGGCGTAGGACGGCGAAGGATCTCAAAATGCGAGGCAGGTGGCATGTGCTTCGTGGCTGAGATCCTTCGCCGTCCTACGCCGCCAGATCGTTCAGCGCGAGCGAACGAGTGCGAATGGCGGCTCCGGCTGTCTCAGGATGACACGATTGTTGATCGTCGGGACTCCGTGCTCGCACGCATTCAACACGCGCCATCGAATATTCATCGTTCCCAAAGCAGCCAATAGTCGTCCTCGGCCAGCTTAGAACGCCCGTTTGTACGTAAAGAAAAACGGCCGCGGCACGCAGTTGCGGATCGGCGGTGCGAAGCGGGCGCCGCGGATCTCGCGCTCGGCCAGCGCGGCGAGCGAGCTGTCGTGCGTGTCGTTGGAGACGACCCGCGTCGACGTCACGATGCCGCGCGCGTCGACCGTCGCTTCGACCACGACCATCCCGTGCGGACCGAGCTCGGCAAACGAGGGCTTCGGGGCGTTGACAAAAGAATAGGCGCTGTCGGCCGGGCATCCCGCGCGTTTTGGCCGCGCTGATTCCCCATCGCGGACGACGAGCTGCGACGACACCCAGCCGGTCGTGCCGTCATGAAGCCGGACGTGCAGCCAGTCGCCCGATTCCGCGATCAGCGTCAGGCGCTCGCCGCGCCGTACATGCCCGACGATTGCCGCGGAGACGGACGCGTCGTCGCGCACGTTGAGCGTGCTGACGTTGACGCGCACCGTCCCGGCCGCTGCCGCTTCGGGGGCCGCGTCTTCGCCGA
>OLLN01000065.1_pt1 | contig 13870 bp, 10 predicted proteins | sample 1604281 | NCBI WGS metagenome assembly OLLN01 (sample SAMEA104055716, study PRJEB20765) | soil metagenome | biome: Arctic tundra; feature: Polygonal ground; material: soil | place: USA | collected 2011-09 | depth 0-0.5 m | reverse complement strand
CTGTGAAGAAGGTTCTCAATCGTCGCAAGGGCTCCACCCCGGTTCCCACCCCGACGCCAACCCCGACCCCCGCCCCGTCCCCGGCCGAACTGCCGCCCGGCGCGAAGGGTCTCCTGGCGCCCCGTCCTGCCGCGACCAAAACCGCCGAGCCGGAAAACGTCGCCGACCTCTTCGACAGAGCCCTCGACGACGTGACCAGGAAGTAGTCCCCGTATACGCCGCCCCCCACTGGCCGGCTGGGGGGCGGCGCTTTCCGGGTGACTCCTTCGGAGTACCGGGTGTCCGGAGTGCTTGCGCTCCTTGGAGGCTCACACCGTAAGCGGCGGCGTATTCACGTACGCGCCTATGCCGATGCGGTGCGCGACGGAACCGCAGCCGCCTGCAAACCGTATCGTTTCGAGCCAGCACCGTCCGGTGATCCGGAGCAAGGAGCCCACTGATGCAATATTGGGTCTGTTACGACATCGCGGACGGCCGCCGCGCCAGCGCCTGTCGGACGCGTTGCTCGATTTCGGCACGCGCGTTCAGGAAAGCGTGTTCCAATGCCGCATCGACGCAACCCTGGCCGAGGAGATGCTCACAAGAGTCCAGCGAACGATCGAGGAGAATACGGACAAAGTCCACGTGTTGTCCCTCTGCGAAGCATGCGGCGGCAAAGTCACGCTCTACGGGATCGCGGAGGCAGTCACGGACCCGGAATACCTGATCATCTGACGCTAACCCTCGGCGAATCAGTCACCAGGCCGGAGTTTCCGTTTTCGAAGAGGGGTCTGCACGCGGCACAACCCACTGAAAGGATGGCAGTTAGCGAAATGATCAACCTTGTTCGGTTTGCAGGACCGCCTCCGAATGCACGGTCTGCCAAAAGGTCGTGGGTCAGTTTGAACCGCCAGCTGTAACATCCCGCTGATGCGATGGTCGCAGCATCGCGCCCCGCCAGCCTTCGGCCATAGCTCTCGGTTGCTTTTGTTGCGGCAGTCGTGGCAGAACTTCGCTGGCTTACCGTCCAGTTCAGCCGCCACGCGTCGCGCTACACACTCTTCGCAGTTGCAGTCCATTCCTCGGGAGGTCTTCACGGCTTGCAAACGATATCGTGAATCGTCCCTCCACGCGATCGTCGAAGCGGCTGAGCGCAAAGCGTCGGCGGCGGACTTGTTCGAGGAGACCTAAGTAATCTTCTCTTCGGTGATCTTCTGATCCGCCGCGAAGAGCATGTCCCGCACGCTCCAAACCGTCGTAGTGATCCCCGCAGCCATCGCCGGAGTCTTTCCCTTCAGCGTCGAATGCTTGCGGCAGAAGTTGTAGTAAAAGAACGTCAGCGCGAGCGCTGCCTTGTGATACTCAATCCGCTTGCTGAACGAGTTCGTTAGGCGGGTGAAGCGGCGATTGAGCATCCTGACGGCGAGGTTGCTTCTCTCGACGTAGCTGGTAGATGCTAACTTCATGTCCGGCTCACCTTGTACGCGAGTCTTCATCACTCCGAGACACACGCCGGGCGAGTAGCGGACGTGCGCGGGCTTGTCCGTGGTGCCGGGCGTGGACGCGTACTCTTTAACGACGGTCGCGTAATCGACGTTTCCGGCGAACGCGAGTTCTACCGCTTGCGGGTAGACCGCGTGTCCATCCGTGGAGAGCTGAATGCGGCCCGTCACGCGGTCTGCGATGTCCTGAATGAACGGGTCGCCGGTAGCTGCCGAACGGTCGCCTACGCGCCACGTAATCATCACCTTTGATGTGGAGTCGATTGCCGTCCAAGTCCAAACGTCGCCCCAGCCGAAACGATCGCGGACTTCCTGCGGGATGCCTGCTGGGACGTTCTTCTCTTTCGAGTAGCAGAAGCTCCAAACCTCGTCAGCCTCAACTCGGGTGGTTTCGAGGCCGCGAATCCACTGCCGCTGGTAGGCTTCGCAGCCTGCGCCGACGTCGCGGATGAGGCGAAGGCCGGTGCCTTTTGCGATCCCGGAGATGCGGCATGCGGCCCGGACTCCCATGCCTTCAACGATCGCTCCGAGGAACTGGACTCGCTTCTCAACCGGCAGCCTGTTCATGATGTGTAACCTTTTATGCTTGCTTGATGGTTTTATCAAGTAGCTAAATGCCTATGGCTATGAACTTTGCGTAGAATGTCGATTAAGCTGTACTTCTACCCTACGGTGCGCGATAATTCAGCGACCGTCTTCTTGGCGACGGTTCGCGAGGTCTCATCACTTGAATACGCGAAACGGAAGGAGCGGGGATTGGGATCCGACGTCGAGCGCGGCCTGGGCGAGAGCTTTCGGTTTAGCGTCTTCAAGTCTGTTCGGGTCCAACATCCAAGTCCCGATCTCCGGCGAACACTCAATTTTACTTGACGGACGCGCAGCTACGTTCGCGATGTCGGTCTCCAACGAGGCTGATCTTCTGCTGAAACGCGAACCTCTCCAGTGGGCTTGGTCAGCCCACGTGAGCCACGTCGCGACAATGCATCCGCCGTCGAACATACTTAGTCTTCGCCGGTGGGACGAACCGGCCGCCGCGCGAAAATTCGAGCTGCCTTCTACACGTGACGACGCCGCCAAGCTGCTGCGTGTTATCGAGACTTCCAGCCCACCTGCGGCGGAGAATGCAGTCGACTACCTCCTTGCGGCTTTTCGGTCGACCCGCGACATTGTTCCAGGACAATCACTTATAGCGGTGCAGCTATTTAACGCCATGCTCTACGCCGCAGGAATGGTCAAGACCGGAGAGATCGAGCGGGTTCAGCTGGAAACGGCAAAAACAGTCGGCGATCTGTTGAATATCCTAACCGCTAACCACGAAGCCGACCTGTTGTCAATCGTCGGCGATGGTCTGACACTAGAACTCCGCAACCGACAGCTCTACGCTGCACTTCATCGCTTTGTTAATCCGGAGCCGAGATTTAACTACTCACTCGATCCCCTGCTTCTTCTTCGCCACGCATCAGGCGATCTGTATCAAGAGGCCCATCTCGTGCTAGAGGACGATCCACAAGAGGGGTGGGCCGGGTTCGCGCCGCGGCGACCGATAGGCACTCTCGGACTAACCGCGCGCTTCACGCCACCAACTTTGGCTCGTGCACTTACGGAACAGGCTCTGTCCTGTGTCGACCTTAACTCCGGCCACATTACAATTCTCGACCCCGCTTGTGGATCGGGAGTTTTCCTAATTGAGGCCGTCAGAGAGCTAGCAAGGCGGAACTACCGAGGCAAGGTCGTGCTCAAAGGCATCGACAAGACGCCCATCTCCGCAGCGATGGCTAAGTTCTGCCTCCGGTTTGCGGTGGCCGAAGCGTTGCGGGATGGTTTCGACGTCTCCGCTGATGTTACAGTGGCGAACTCGCTTGGTTGCGACTGGACCGACGCTGACGTCATTCTAATGAATCCACCATTCGTGCCTTGGTCTGGAATCGACGCCGAAGACAAGGAATTCGTACGAAGCGAGATGGAGAATCTCGGGAAGGGCAGGACCGATCTTGCGATGGCGTTCATTCTACGTGCCACCAAGTCTCTGCGGCCGGGGGGCGCCCTCGCAACCGTACTTCCATCACCACTGCTCGACTCTAGTCACGGTGCAGCATGGCGTGAAGAACTCGCGCGCACAACCGCCGTACGATTGCTCGGTCGGTTTGAGGGCTATTCATATTTCCGAGCCTCGATGGTTGAACCCGCATTCATCGTCTTGCAGAAGAATGTTGCGCTCGATAAGTCGAGCCCTTTGCAGGTGCTCATCGCTAAGAGCGGGGCGGAAGAGAAGTCTCTACGCAGTTTGCGGAGTCCCGAGATACTACCCGGCGACCCTAATTCGTGGAGCCTCTATTCCGTTGAGCAGGACGCGCTCGCGGGTGGAAGGTGGATGCCCAGGTGGCCAGAAACCATAAAACTTGAAGTAGAGTTGATTCGCCGCTCAACTCCCCGCGTTGGCGACTTGTTCGAGGTACGGCAAGGCGCGCTTACCGGCAAGAATGACGTCTTCCTTTTAAAGACCTCTGTCGCTAACACTCTCCCTGAGAGCGAGCGGACCCTATTTAGGCCAGCCGCCGGCACCAAGACTATCTTTGAAGGTCGCATTGACGATTTATACTCGGTGTTTTACCCATATTCAGACGGCCAGCTGACCATAAAGACGGAAGACGAACTGCGCGACGCGGTGCCAACGTACTACAAAGAGTGGCTGTTGCCGCGCCGCGAAATGCTACGTCAACGCGACGGTATCAATCCTGACCAATGGTGGTCACTGACACGCGCTCGCGAGTGGCAGCAGTTGGGTGCACCCAAGCTGATTAGCAGTTATTTCGGAAAGCGTGGCGGCTTTGCTTTCGACGAGCTGGGGCGGTTTATAGTCGTCCATGGTTATGCGTGGCTATGGAAATCGCGCACGCACAGCGTGCCTACCGAAGACGGTGACGTCGATCTGGAGTTGGCCATCGATGAACAACTCGCCATGGCATATCTCGCAATTCTAAATAGCAGCGTGTTCGAACAACTATTGGGACTTTCATGTCCGCGTGTCGCGGGTAGCCAGTTCAACCTATCAAAACGGTTTGTATCTAAGGTCTTCTTACCAGACCTCACTGACGACCTAACGTCAGGTAGAGCCGTGTCGGCGTTAGCCCTAGCGGGCGAGGCTATTCACAAAGGTGCCACGATCGATCTTGATGAACTGGAGCATGAGGTCGCTGGAGCGTATCGGATGGATTACCTCGATTTTGTATCATCGATCAAGTCATAGGGAAGTGCCCAGGGTTGTTCGTTTGGAATCTCAGCCATTCAACTATATGAATATCAACGCGCTCAACTCGGACTTGGAGCGCGTGATAAGGACGGTTGCTAAATTGCAACGTGTGGTCCTAACCTCGGGTGCTTCACCCGAGGCCGCAGACGCGCTTTTGCCCGGCAGTACCGTCAGTTTTGATCTAAAGGGCACTGACGCGGTGGGGCGCAGTTGGCGTGAGCGCGGAGGCGAGGTCCAATTGATTCCTCTCAGAGAAGTGCCTGAAGGCGTCATCTGGCTCGGAGCTAGAATCGAATGGGAAAAATTGACTAAGAAACAATTCCGGCTTCGCAATCTCAGCCTTAGCTTTTTCACTGGACAGCAACGGATCGGGTACAGGATGCGCCTTCGCGCAGAGTGGCACAGAGATGATAAGCATCCTCAGCCTCACTGGCACTTTGACGATGAGATGATGTTTCAGTGTGTGGTTGCTGGCGAAAACGGTGGCGGCCAGACTGTGGAATCACAAAGCACAATACATCTGCCTATGTCCGGATGGGACAACACGGATAGCGACTCATCATGTTGGAGTTATCAACGCTTCGAACAGGACGGTCTCGCCGAATGGTCTCGCCGAACAATCGAAATAGCCATTAGTGAGCTGAAGTATTTCCTAAAAAAAGCGGGATCTACCTTTTCCAGCGAGTAGCCGCCGCCTTCGCGGCGATCTCACTCCGCCGCTCTGGGGCCATCTTCGCGGCACGGGCGGCACCCCCGGCGGCGGCACGGGCAGCCAGAACCAGGTTCGGCATCTTCTCGCCGGTCACCCTTTCGAGGATGGAGCGGGCAGAGGAGAGGGATTCATCGGCCATCTCTTCGGGTTCCTGCTCGCGGGGCGGTTTGCTCACGGAGTCAGTCTATCATTCGGCCATGTCCGGCATTCTCCGGCGATGTTACAGCTGGCGGTTCAAACTGACCCATGACCTGCCAAAACGCCCTTGCAACCCGCGTGGAGTCAATGGGTTACAATTGCCAGGGTCCGAATGGAGTGCGCCGCTCAAGGCGATTGCGACCGGAAATCTCCGTGAAGACGTCTGCGCTCATCAGGTCCGAATGGAGTGCGCCGCTCAAGGCGATTGCGACTACATGAGAAACATATTTCGGTTGACGAGCATCTTCGTCACGTCCGAATGGAGTGCGCCGCTCAAGGCGATTGCGACACTTCGACGAATTCCTCCCGAAGACGCTTGATCGTCAGTCCGAATGGAGTGCGCCGCTCAAGGCGATTGCGACTCATCTGTCTATAAATCTCCCGGTCGCGAGTGTTCGGGTCCGAATGGAGTGCGCCGCTCAAGGCGATTGCGACTTGAATTCGTGGAAAGCAACGTACCAACTGTCGTACCGTCCGAATGGAGTGCGCCGCTCAAGGCGATTGCGACTTTGCGTGGGTGCCCAATATTGGGTCATTGCAATCGCAGGTTCGAATGGAGTGCGCCGCTCAAGGCGATTGCGACGTTGCTACTGGGGGCAATTGAGAGTGTTGCAGGCGGAGTCGGTTCGAATGGAGTGCGCCGCTCAAGGCGATTGCGACAATTCGGTGTTGGTGCGCACTGACACTAACAAGTTCGAATGGAGTGCGCCGCTCAAGGCGATTGGGTTACGAAAGCAGCGGTGTCAGACCTTCGTTCTTTCAGCGCTCGTAACCTATTGAGCGATCATTACTTACGATCTCCGCAACCGGCCATTGCATCGGAGTGGTGCAGAGTTACAAGGTTGGCCGCGATTGTTCTTCCTTTGCAACCCAGCCACTGGCTAAGGAAGCGGCGTCTTGCGAACCCTCGTGTTCTCAATCACGCAGAAGAGGCGATGGAGGTTCACACTTCGTGGCCGGAAGAGGTCAGCGTCTCAACGAGCAGTCCCGGCGTGTTGGCGTCCGCGAGAAACTTCATGCATGCCGGCGCAACGGGAGCGAGTACATCTGAACCTCCAATAGCATCTCAGCGGCGGCCAGACACGCGTGAGTCTGCTCCCGCTTCAATCCGGGGTAGTTCTCGAGTAGCTGCTCTTCCGTCACCCATCGGCGAGGCGTTCGACGACGAGCTCGACCGTCAGACGAGTGCCCGCGATGACCGGTTTGCCCACCATCACTTCCGGATCCGCGGTGATCATCTCTTTCCAGTCCATCATGTGTTTGCCTGCCGGCTTTCCGCGCCGCTAGGATAACCGCCGGAGAACCGGAAGTGAAACTGGCAACCCAGCAACTCAGCAATCCAGCAACCCAACTCCCACACTGGCACCATTCGTTCACGTCACGTTCCGGTGGCTTTGCATACGATCGCCTGCCGAAAATTTTGGACCCCAATGGAGGAACTATGCGCCGTTCTCTTCTTCTGATCGCGTTCGCCGGATTGGCCGCAATCCAAGCCGGATGCGGATCGTCACACACCTCTGCACCCCTTGCTGCCGCGCCACCGGCTCCGGCCTACTTCGCGCCGCACGGCTTCGATCTGAATGCCATGGATACGAGCGTAAAGGCCTGCGACGACTTTTATCGATTTGCCGTCGGTAAGTGGCGCGACACGCATCCGCTCCCTGCGCAGTACTCCCGCTATGGCCGCTTCGAAGAGCTCTCTGAGCGTAACCGCGACGTCCTCCATCAGATCGTCGAGCAGGATGCGGCGCTCACCACCGCTGCTCCCGGCAGCGCGGAGCAGAAGGTCGGCGACTTTTACGCCTCCTGTATGAATGAAACCGCGATCGAGGCTGCCGGCGTCACGCCGATCCAGCCGGAGCTCGATCGGATCAACGCCATCAGCGACCGCGCCTCGCTCCTCGCCGAGATCAATCACCTGCAGACCGCAGGCTACGCGCCGCTCTTCCGCGTCGGCGGGCAGAACGATCTCAAGAATAGCAAGATGATCATCGCCAGCCTCGGCACGGGATCCCTCGGCCTTCCCGACCGCGACTATTACCTCCGCGACACCGACAACTTCAAGACGACTCGCGCGCAGTACGTCGATCACGTCACCAAGATGCTCAGCCTCGCCGGCGTGAATCCCGATCAGGCCAAGTCGGACGCGCAGCGGATCCTGGTGCTGGAGACGAAGCTGGCCACGTCGCAGCTTCCCCGCGTCGAGCTGCGCAGTCCCGAGAACACCTATCACCCGACCAAGGTGGCCGACCTGGCCTCGATGGCGCCTGCCGTCGATTGGCCGTCGTACCTTCACACGCTCGGCGTCAACGAGACTTCGATCAACGTCTCGCAGCCGAAGTACATCCAGAGCGTCAGCCAGCTCCTCAACGACGTTCCGCTCGATGATTGGAAAGCGCTGTTGCGCTGGCAGGTCGTGGAAGGCGCCGCGCCGTCGCTTTCCAGCGCGTTCGTCACCGAAGACTTTAACTTCAGCGGCCGCGTCCTCTCCGGCACGAAGAAACAGCAGGAGCGTTGGAAACGCTGCGTGCGCTCGGCCGACGGCAATATCGGCCAGCTTCTCGGCCAGGAGTACATCCGCCGCAACTTCACACCCGAAGCCAAGGCGAAGATGAACGCGCTGATCGATAACCTCGTCGGTGCGCTGCGCGAGGACATCCCAACGCTGACCTGGATGGGTCCGGAGACGAAGGCCGCCGCGCTGGCGAAGTTGAACGCGTTCCAGCGCCGCATCGGCTATCCCGACAAGTGGCGCGACTACTCGGCGCTCACGATCAGCCGCGCGTCGTACGCGGCGAACGTGCAGGCATCGCGGGCATGGGCCTATCACCACAACATCGAGCGCATCGGCCATCCGGACGATCCGAGCGAGTGGGGCGGTTTCACGCCGCCGACGGTGAACGCCAGCTACAACCCGCCGCAGAACAACATCACGTTCCCGGCCGGCATCCTGCAGCCTCCCTTCTTCGATCCGAACGCCGACGATGCCTACAATTACGGCGGCATCGGCACAGTCATCGGCCACGAGATGACGCACGGCTTCGACGATCAGGGTGCGAAGTTCGACCCGCAGGGCAATCTCCGCAACTGGTTCACGCCGGAAGATCTGAAAGCGTTCCAGGCGCGCACCGACTGCGTCGCGAACGAATACAACGAGTTCAATGTGGCGCCCGGAATCAACATCAACGGCAAGCTCGTCAACGGCGAGTCGGTCGCCGACCTCGGCGGCGCAACGATCGCGTTGCGCGCTTACGAGAAGTCGCTCGAAGGAAAGGTGCGCTCAACGATTGATGGGTTCTCACCCGAGCAGCGCTTCTTCCTCGGCTTCGCCCAGGTCTGGGGCGAGAACATGGCCGCGCAGGAAGCAACCCGCCGCGCGCTGACCGACCCGCATGCCCAGGGCCCATTCCGCGTCAACGGCACCGTCCAGAACATGCCGGAGTTCTGGAAGGCGTATCACTGCAACGACGGCGACAAGATGGTGCGCGAGGCTTCGAAGCGTTGTTCGATCTGGTAGCGTTTTTTTAGATCCGCAGATGACGCAGATGGGGCGCAGATAAAGCGCGTCCTAATCTGCGTTTATCTGCGACATCTGCGGATCGGTCTCCCTAACCGCTGCCCGAATATCCTCCATGCACATCTCCATCCGCTCGCGGTGCGTGCGATGCGACACGACGCAGATGCGGATGACGAAGCGTCCGTCGACGGTTGCGCCGGTGAGCATGACGCGTTGCCGGGCGTTGATGCGGGTGATCAGATCGCGGTTGAGCGTGTCGATCGCGGTGTCATCGAGGCCGGGCCGTACCAGGCGAAACGCGGTGATGCTGAGCTGGGGCTCGGCGATGACCTCGAGGCCGTCGATCGTGTGCAACTGCGCGGCGGCCCACTCTGTCAGATCGAGTTTCTCCTCGAGTTGCTGGCGGAAGGGCTCGATGCCGAACAGCTTCAGTGGCAGCCAGACGCGCAGTCCGCGGAAGTCGCGCGACAACTCGGGGGAGAGTTCGCAGAAGTCGATCAGCTCCGCGCTCTCCTGATATTGCGGAAGGTAGTCGGCGTGCATGCTGAAGGCGCGGCGAAGCGTGGCGGCGTCACGAACGACGAGAGCTCCGGTGCCGAAGGGGAGGAAGAGCGTTTTGTGCGGATCGAGGATGACGGAGTCGGCCTGACCTATGCCGCGCATGGCGTTGCGTCCGCGCTCGGTCAGCAGGAAGAATGCGCCGTAGGCGCCGTCGACGTGAAACCAGAGCGATTCCGACTTCGCGATTTTGCCAAGCGCCGCCAGGTCATCGACGGCGCCTGTCGCGGTCGTTCCCGCGCTACCGCAGATCATGAACGGCGTGAGGCCGGCGGCGCGGTCGCGTGCGATGGCTTCAACGAGAAGGTCGGTGCGCACGCGAAACATCACATCGCTCGGAATCTCGCGGATGTTGGCCGCGGGGAAGCCGGCCAGGATGGCGGCCTTCTGGAAGGCGTGATGGGTCTGATCGCCGCAGTACAGCGTCGCGTGGAGAAAGTTGTCGCCGAGGAGGGCGCGGCGGGCGGCGATGATGGCGGTGAGGTTGGCGAGGGAACCGCCGCTCGTGAGAACGCCGCCGCTGCCCTCGCCGTAGCCGATGATCTCGCAGAACCAGCGGACGACATTCGCTTCGAGTTGGGCCAGCAGCGGAGCCGCGGCGCAGACACCGACGTAGCGATTGACCGCATCCGCGATCAGATCGGCGACGGCCGCGTGGAAGATCCCGCCGCCCGGGATGAAGGCGAGATAGCCGGGGCCGGCGGCGTTGAACGAGCGCGGGATGGCCTCATCGAAAAGAAAGTCGAGGAGTTGGTCGTAGGAAGTCGCGACGCGGGGCAACGGCTCGATGAGCGTTCGGGCACGATCGGTCGCTCCCTCCACGTTCGAGGCGGGCTGATGCGGCAGCGATTCGATGTGCTGCACGATGCGCTGCATGGCGTCGTCGACGAGGCGGTGCATTTCGTTACTGTCAGGCTCAAGCGGATATGTGGTCACTACTGGATTCTATTCGTACGTTTAGAAGCTGTTCACGCGGAGACGCGGAGGACGCAGAGGGTTTTCTCCGCGATCTCCGCGTCTCCGCGTGAAACGCTTCTGAAGAAACACTTTGGTTACGCACGTGACGCAGCTCACTTTTGCAAGTTCCACCATGTAGAATCATGGCCGGGTCTGGAGGATCACATGCGCATTCGAATTCTGTTCATCACCGCACTTCTCATCGCCCTCGCCGGCGTGCTGTCGGCGAAGGAAGTCTGGCTGAGCATCGGTGGCACTACCGCCAATGGAAGCTTCAAGACCGACGCGCGCATCTTCAATCCTTCAACGACCAAAGATATCCAGATCCAGGCGTACTACCTTCCGGTCGGCAACATCGATAACTCCGCCGTGCAGCCGTTGACGCCGATCACCGTGTTGAAGCGGCAGATGGTTGTGTACAACGATGTCGTAACCTCGCTCTTTCACAGCAGCGGTCTGGGTGCGATCCGCTTGAAGTCGGATGACGACTTCGTGGCCACGCAGCGCATTTATGCCGTGGCGGCCAACGGTAGCCTTGGCCAGTTTGTCGGTGGCGTCGACGCATCGAGCGCGAAATGAAAGGGGTCATCATTCAGTTAGCGGCTGGTAGTGCGTTCCATACAAACGTCGGCGCTGCCAATCCGAACGCAACCGCTGCGACTGTGACGTGGCACCTCTACGACAAGAACAACGCTGTCGTCGGCAGCGCGTATACGGTGACGATGCCGCCGTACGCGGTCATCTCGCCGAGTCCTCTCGCCGGCTATGCAGTCGGCGGCGGCGCCGATCTGAGTGACGCGTGGCTCAGCTACACATCCGACCTGCCGATCGTCGCGTACGGATCGGTCATCGACAACGGCACGACCGATCCCACCTACATCCCGGCGTCCGAGGACACCGGAGTCGCGCAGTCGACGACACCGAGCGGAAAAGTATTTGTGGTAGCAGAGCACGGCGGAACAAGCACCAGTTCCGCCATCGACATCACGCCGGCGATTACGGCAACGTCGATCAAGCCCGGCGATACGGTTACGTTCCAGATCAGTGCTCGCGACAGCACGCACGGATTCCACTTGGTCGATCCGAACGGCAACATGCTCCTCGATCTCACAGTCGTTCAGGACGCCGCACAGATCGAAAGAACGCTTAAGCTTGATGTCGAAGGAACTTACGTCTACTACTGCACGATCACGACGTGCAGCCCTGGCCACCTCAACATGCAGGGCTCGTTCACGGTGGGCAAGGCCTCGACGAATCCGCCGGGGTACTGATAGCCCTATCACGTCTCGTAATCCGGCGAGTACGTCACCAGCTCATTCAGGAAGCTCGCCCTTGCCCGATTGGCGTCGTCGTCGACCTTCAGCAGGTCGCGGATCGAGATCATGCCGACGAGGTTGCCGCGATGGACGACCGGCAGATGACGGCAGTTGCATTCGTGCATCTTCTGCAGCGCTTCGTTGATGTCGTCGCTTGGGCTGGCGACCATCAAGTCCTTCGTCATCACGCTATCGACGCGTGTCTCATCCGGATTGCGGCCCTCGGCGACGATGCGGGTCACGACATCGCGCTCCGAGAAAATGCCAACCAGTCTCCCGGCGTCGAGCACCGCGATCGCGCCGATGTTGCAGTCGTTCATCGTTCGAGCCACGTCCCTGACGGTGTCCGACGGTTTCGCGTGTACGAGCGTACGTCCCTGGATGATCTCGCCGATCAGTTTCATACGAGCTCCTGTTCGAGAGTCCTCTTGCGGTTGATGCTGCCGAGACCGTCGTACGCGGCGTACTTGTAGGCCTCGCTCAGGGTTGGGAAGTTGAACACGCAGTCGATGAAGGCGTTGATGGTGCCGTTGAACTGCATGACCATCATGCCGATGTGCAGATGCTCGGACGCGTTCTCGCCGATGATGTGCACGCCGAGTAGTTTGAGCGATTCGGGATCGAAGACGAGCTTGATGAGCCCTTTGAGATCGCCGATGATCTCGCCGCGCGCGTTGTCGCGGTAGTACGCGCGCCCCACGGCACACGCCGTCCCGGCCTTGCGGCAATCCTCTTCATTGAGCCCCACCGTCGCCACCTCGGGGATCGTATAGATGGCGTAGGGGAGGATTGAGGCCACGCGCGTTTTGTATTTGAGGTTGAACGCGTGAACCATGGCCACGCGCGCCTGCTCCATCGACGTCGACGCCAGCGCGGGGAAGCCGATCACGTCGCCGGCGGCGTAGATGTTCGGCACCGATGTCTGGTAATTCTCGTCGACGGCGATGAGGCCGCGCGCGCCGGTTTTCACTCCCACGCCGTCGAGGTTGAGCCCTTCGACGTTGCTAGACCGGCCGGCGGCGTAGAGCACATTGTCGACGACCATGCACTCGCCGCCCTTGAGCGTCAACGAAGCCTGGTGGTCGCAACGCTCGATGGAGTCGACGTCGATGCCGAGGTGCATGGTGATGCCGAGACGGTTCTGAAACTCGCCGAGGAGGATGCGCACCATCTCGCGGTCGATGTTTGGCAGAAGGGCGGTCCGGCCGTCGATCAAGTGCACTTCCACGCCCAGCGCCGCGAAGATCGCCGCGTACTCGACCCCGATGATGCCGGCGCCGACGACGGCCATGCGCTCCGGAATGCGGCCGATGCCGAGGATGGTGTCGCTGTCGCAGATCACCTCGTTGTCGAACGGAACGTGATCCGGGCGGTGCGGCGAAGAGCCCGTGGCGATGAGCACGACATTGCCGTCGATGACTTCCTCGCCGACAGCGTTCTTGATGGCGATGCGCGTCGGCGAGACGAATCGAGCGTCGCCTTCGTAGCGGTCGATGTTGTGCCGCCGCAGGTTGTCATCGATCCGCTTCCACTCGTGCGCCACGACGCGGTCTTTGCGGTACATGAAATCGGCGACCGTGATGGCATTGATAGTGACTTCGATCGATCCCTCGCGGAATCCGCGCTGTCGGAAGCCGGAAAGGTGAAGAGCGGACTCGCGCAGCGTCTTGGATGGAATCGTGCCGGTGTTGACGCAGGCGCCGCCGAGCACCGGCTCACGCTCGATGAGAGCGACGCTCTTGCCGAAGTAGGCCGCCTGCGCCGCGCCCTTCTCGCCCGCGGGCCCCGAGCCGATGACGACGAGGTCGAAGGCCTCGGGCTCCGTCACGCGTCGCTCACGCGGCGGTGGGTCAGGCACGGCAACCCCGCGCGCACGCGCTC
>OLLN01000396.1_pt1 | contig 13892 bp, 10 predicted proteins | sample 1604281 | NCBI WGS metagenome assembly OLLN01 (sample SAMEA104055716, study PRJEB20765) | soil metagenome | biome: Arctic tundra; feature: Polygonal ground; material: soil | place: USA | collected 2011-09 | depth 0-0.5 m | reverse complement strand
GGCCGCCCGTTCACGTTGATGCGATAGCGAATGGCACCTACTGCTCGTCGTCGAAGTCCGCCAGCGACAACGCTTCTTCGTCCTCGTTGTCCGTTTCGGCGCGGAGGAGGTCTTCGAGGTTCTGCTGGACCGGGATGGGCTCGTCTTTCTCGAGGTAGACCTCGCGATAGATGGGCATGCCGGTTCCGGCGGGGATGAGGCGGCCGACGATGACGTTTTCCTTGAGGCCGCGCAGGTGGTCGACTCGGCCGGCGATGCTGGCTTCGGTGAGAACCCTTGTGGTCTCCTGGAATGAGGCGGCGGAGATGAAGCTGTCCGTCGAGAGGGAGGCTTTGGTGATGCCGAGGAGGAGTGGGGTGCCATCGGCGGGCTCGCCGCCGCGGTTCATCACTTTGTCGTTCTCTTCCATGAAGCGGAAACGATCGACCTGCTCGTCGACGAGGAAATCGGTATCGCCGACTCGCGTCACGCGCACGGAGCGCAACATCTGACGGCAGATGACTTCGATGTGTTTGTCGTTGATGGCAACCGACTGCGAGCGGTAGACCTCCTGGATCTTGTCGACCAGATAGCGCTGCAGCTCGCGGATACCGAGGACGGCCAGGACGTCGTGCGGATCGATCGGACCGTCGATGAGCGGGTCGCCGGCGCGAACGCGCTCGCCTTCCTGCACGTTGACGTGCACGGAACGCGGGACGCTGTACTCGTGGCGCGTGCCTTCGTCGGTCTCGATGATGACGCGGCGCATGCCCTTGACCACCGGACCGTGATGCACCGTTCCCTCGACCTCGGAGATGACGGCCTTGTCGCGCGGATGACGAGCTTCGAACAGCTCGACGACGCGCGGCAGACCGCCGGTGATGTCCTTCGTCTTGGTCGTGGCGCGCGGGATCTTGGCCAGGATGTCGCCCGGGTAGACCTCGTTGCCGTTCTGCACCATGACGTGGGCGCCGGTGGGAAGCAGGTAGCGCTTCTCCTCGCTCTTCTTCGATTTGATCGTGATGGTCGGCGTGCGCTTCTCGGCGGTGGCCGACTCGACGATGACCATCTGCGTGAGACCGGTAACGCGGTCGGTCTCTTCGCGGACGTTCTCGCCTTCGACGATGTCCTTGAACGTGACCTTGCCGCCGACCTCAGTGAGAATCGCCGAGGTGAACGGATCCCATTCGACGAGCGGGGTGCCGGCTTCGACATGCTGTCCGTCGTGAACCTTCAGAGTTGAACCGTAGACGAGCGCATAACGCTCCTTCTCGCGGCCGGTCGTGTCGAGCACGGCACTGTCGCCCTTCTTGAGCTTCTTGATGGGCGCGTCGTCCATGATCAACAGCTTGCCGTTACGGTTGATGACGACGAGATCGCCGTTCTTGTTCGTGACGGTGGAGACGTTGATGAACTGAATCTTTCCGGGGTTTGTCGCTTCGTGCTTCGACTGCTCGGAAACGCGCGATGCCGTACCGCCGACGTGGAAGGTACGCATGGTGAGCTGCGTGCCTGGCTCGCCGATCGACTCGGCGGCGATGACGCCGACCGCTTCGCCGATCTCGACCATCTTGCCGCTGGCCAGGTTGCGGCCGTAGCAGCGGCGGCAGATGCCGCGGCGGGTCTCGCAAGTCAGGCCCGAACGGATCTTGACCTGCTCGATGCCGGCTTCCTGGATGGAGTTGGCCAGCTCGTCGGTGATCTCGTCGTTCTGCGAGGCGAGAAGGTCGCCGGTGAGCGGATCGTAGATGTCTTCCTGCGCGACGCGGCCGACGATGCGGTCGCGGAGCGGCTCGAGGATATCGCCGCCTTCCATGATCGGGGTGACGATGATGCCGTCGAAGGTCTGGCAATCCTGCTCGGTAACGATCACGTCCTGCGCGACGTCGACGAGACGGCGCGTGAGGTAACCGGAATCGGCAGTCTTGAGCGCGGTATCGGCAAGACCTTTACGCGCGCCGTGGGTGGAGATGAAGTACTGCAGCACCGAGAGACCTTCGCGGAAGTTCGCGGTGATCGGCGTCTCGATGACTTCGCCTGACGGCTTGGACATCAGGCCGCGCATTCCGGCGAGCTGGCGAACCTGCTCTTTGGAACCGCGGGCGCCGGAGTCGGCCATCATGAAGATGGGATTGAACTCGCCGCGATCCTGCTCGGTGCGGCGCATCTCGCTGAACATCTCGTCCGAGACGGTCTCGGTGGCGCGATGCCAGATGTCGATGATCTTGTTGTGACGCTCGCCGTGCGTGATGGCACCATCGAGGCGCTGACGCTCGACTTCGAGGACACTCTTGCGGGCGGCTTCGACGATCTCCTGCTTCTTCGATGGGATGACCATGTCGTCGACGCCGATGGAGACGCCGGCTTTCGTGGCGTAGAGGAAGCCGAGGTCCTTGAGGTCGTCGAGCATCTGGACGGTGAGTGCGTTGCCGAAGTTGACGAACGCGAAGTTCACCAGCTCCTGCAGTGCGCGCTTCTTGAGCAGACCGTTGATGAACGGGATCTCGTCGGGCATGTGCATCTTGAAGATGACGCGGCCGACGGTGGTCTCGACGAGCTTCTTCTCGAGCACCTGAATCTCGGCGTGCATCAGATCCTGATCGTTGAAGTGCTTGGTGAGGTCGACGAACTGGCCGGTGACACGAACGCGAATCGGCGTGAGCAGCTCGACTTCCTGCGCCTGCAGCGCGATGACGACTTCATCGAAGCTGCCGAAGACCTTGCCTTCGCCCTTAGCGCCCTTCTTTTCCTTGGTCAGGTAGTAGCAGCCGAGAACGAGATCCTGCGACGGGACGGCGAGCGGCTTGCCGTTGGCAGGCGAGAGGATGTTGTTCGAGGCCAGCATCAGGATCTGCGACTCGACCTGAGCTTTGGGCGACAGCGGGACGTGAACTGCCATCTGATCGCCGTCGAAGTCGGCGTTGAAGGCCGTGCAGACAAGCGGATGGATCTTGATGGCCTTGCCCTCGACGAGCAACGGCTCGAAGGCCTGGATGCCGAGACGGTGAAGGGTCGGTGCGCGGTTCAGAAGAACCGGATGCTCCTTGATGACCTCTTCGAGCGCGTCCCACACTTCGATCGTCTGAAGCTCGACCATCTCTTTGGCGGCCTTGATCGTACCGACGAGGCCCTTCTGTTCGAGACGGTTGTAGATGAACGGCTTGAAGAGCTCGAGAGCCATCTTCTTCGGCAGACCGCACTGGTGCAGCTTCAGCTCGGGGCCGACGACGATGACGGAACGGCCGGAGTAGTCGACGCGCTTGCCGAGAAGGTTCTGGCGGAAGCGGCCCTGCTTGCCCTTAAGGGTGTCAGAGAGCGACTTGAGCGGACGGTTGTTCGAGCCCTTGAGCACGCGGCCGCGGCGGCCGTTGTCGAAGAGCGCGTCAACCGCTTCCTGCAGCATCCGCTTCTCGTTGCGCACGATGACGTCCGGCGCGCGGAGCTCGAGGAGCTTCTTGAGGCGGTTGTTGCGGTTGATGACGCGACGATAGAGATCGTTTAAATCAGAGGTTGCGAAACGGCCGCCGTCGAGAGGAACGAGCGGACGCAGCTCGGGCGGAATGACCGGGATGACGTCGAGGATCATCCAGTCGGGGTGATGACCGGACTTGCGGAAGGCGTCGACGACCTTGAGCCGCTTGGCCGCTTTGAGCTTCTTGATCTGCGACGTCTCGGTGCGCATCATGAGGCGCAGCTCGTCGCTGAGCTCTTCGACGTTCACGCGGCGGAGCAATTCCTTGATCGCCTCGGCGCCCATCTTGGCGACGAAGACGTCACCGTGCGCGGTGCGAAGCTCGCGGTAGCGCTCTTCGGTGAGCAGCTCTTTCTCGTCGAGGACGTTCGACAGGTCGCCCGGATCGATCGTCACATACGACTCGAAATAGAGGATGCGCTCGAGGTCGCGCAGCGAGATGTCGAGGAGGTGTCCGATGCGCGACGGCAGGCCCTTGAAGAACCAGACGTGCGAAACGGGCGAGGCCAGCTCGATGTGTCCCATCCGCTCGCGGCGCACCTTCGACTTCGTCACTTCGACGCCGCACTTGTCGCAGATGACTCCGCGATGCTTCATGCGTTTGTACTTGCCGCAGAGGCATTCCCAATCGGTGATCGGGCCGAAGATCTTGGCGCAGAAGAGGCCGTCGCGCTCCGGCTTGAAGGTGCGGTAGTTGATCGTCTCCGGCTTGGTTACTTCGCCGTACGACCACGACCGGATCTTTTCCGGAGAGGCGAGGCTGATCTTGATGGCGTTGAAATCGTTGACCGCCTGCGGCTTGGTGGACTGAAACAATGAGTTGAAGCTTTCCAAATTGCGCCTCCCTATGTGTCAGGCGTTATCTTTTGAACGCGGTGTCGGCAACGAAAGAGCCACGGTGTTGCCGTAGCACATCCAGCAGCGGGCTTCCCATTCCTGGTCGCCCGAGGGGAAATGTGCGGTCATGCTGACGGCTCCCATACCCTGACAGGCAGGGCATGAGGCGTTCGGCATGCTGGCAACTGCTGTGACTTTTTTCGCCATTCGCTATTCCTTCAGGAGCTCGACGTCGAGACAGAGCGACTGCAGTTCGCGAACGAGGACGTTGAATGACTCGGGCAGACCCGGATCATCCGGAACCTCACCCTTGACGATGGCCTCGTAAATCTTCGAGCGGCCCTCGACGTCATCGGACTTCGAGGTGAGCAGCTCCTGCAGCGTGTAGGCGGCGCCGTACGCTTCGAGAGCCCAGACTTCCATCTCTCCGAAACGCTGACCGCCGAACTGGGCTTTCCCACCCAAAGGCTGCTGCGTGATGAGTGAATACGGTCCGATCGAACGAGCGTGAATCTTGTCGTCGACCAGATGCGAGAGCTTGAGCATGTAGATGTAGCCGACGCAGACGCGCTGCTCGAACTGTTCGCCGGTCATGCCGTCGAAGAGCGGCGTCTTGCCGTCGTCGGGCAGGTTCGCGGCCTTGAGCTGCGCTTTGATCTCGGACTCGATGGCGCCGTCGAATACCGGCGTCGAGAAGTAGAGCCCAAGAACGCGCGCGGCCCAGCCGAGGTGCGTCTCGAGGATCTGACCGACGTTCATGCGTGACGGAACGCCGAGCGGATTGAGAACGATCTCGACCGGCGTGCCATCCGGCAGGTACGGCATGTCCTCTTCGGGGAGGATGCGGCTGATGACGCCCTTGTTACCGTGGCGTCCGGCCATCTTGTCGCCGACACTGAGCTTGCGCTTCATGGCGACGTAGACCTTGATCATCTTGATGACACCCGGCGGGAGCTCATCGCCCTTCTGGAGGTCTTCCCTTCTCTCCTCGGCCTTTTGCTCCAGCACGCGGATGCGGTTCTCGGCGCGCTCGACGAACATACGGATCGTCTCGCGCGTCTCTTCATCGACCGGCAGCGCCAGCAGCTCACGGCGCGAGAGGCGGTTGACCGTCTCCTTGGTCGCGGTCTGACCTTTGCCGACGAGCGTCTCGCCCGAGCGGAAGTCGACCACGTCGCGCTGCAGCTTCTTGTCGCTGAGGACGTCACCGATGCGCTTGTTGCGGGCGTCGGTGATGATGCGGATCTCGTCCTGGATGTTGCGGTTCATCCGCTCGATCTCGCCCTCTTCGATCGACTTGGCGCGAAGGTCTTTCTCGACGCCCTTACGCGAGAAGATCTTCACGTCGACGACCGTGCCTTCGATACCGGGAGGCGTTTTGAGCGATGCATCGCGAACGTCGCCGGCCTTCTCACCGAAGATGGCGCGGAGCAGCTTCTCTTCGGGAGTGAGCTGCGTCTCGCCCTTCGGCGTGACTTTGCCGACGAGGATGTCGCCCTGCTTGCACGTCGCGCCGATGCGGACGATGCCCGACTCGTCGAGATCGCGAAGCGCGCCTTCCGAAACGTTCGGGATGTCGCGCGTGATCTCTTCAGGACCGAGCTTGGTGTCGCGAGCTTCGATCTCGAACTCTTCGATGTGGATCGAGGTGTAGTAATCCTCTTTGGCCAGCTTCTCGGAGACGAGGATGGCGTCCTCGAAGTTGTTGCCGCGCCACGGCATGAAGGCGACCAGGATGTTGCGTCCCAGAGCCAGCTCACCGGCATCGGTGCAGGGCCCGTCGGCAAGCACCTGGCCCTTGCGGACCCTTTGCCCTTCTCGTACGTTTGGTTTCTGCGTGATGCAGGTGTTCTGGTTGGAGCGTTTGAACTTGATGAGCTGATAGATGTCGGCGCCGAACTCTTTGGTCTCGCCGGTCTCGACGTCTTCCGCTTCGACGCGAACGATGATGCGGTTCGAATCGACGAGATCGACGATGCCGGCGCGCTTGCAGAGAACGACGGCGCCCGAGTCACGGGCCACGATGTTCTCCATACCGGTGCCGACGAGCGGCGAGTCGGTGCGGAGGAGCGGAACGGACTGACGCTGCATGTTGGCGCCCATGAGTGCGCGGTTCGCGTCGTCGTTCTCGAGGAACGGAACGAGCGATGCGGCGACGGAGACGAGCTGCTTCGGCGAAACGTCGATGAAGTCGACTTTCTCCTTCTCGATCGAAACGAAGTCGCCGGACTGGCGGGCGATGACGCGGTCGTGAACGAGATTGCCTTCCTCGTCCATCACCACGTTGGCCTGAGCGATCGTGTAGCGCTCCTCGTCCCACGCGGAGAGATAGAACGCGTACGGCTCGGCTTCGGCAAGCGCGAGCTGGCCCTTGCGGGTCTTCGCGCCGGCGTTCTCTTTGCCGATGCGATTGTTTTCCTTCTGCAGGTCGCGCTTCTCGACGATCTGGCTGAGCGTGAAGCTCGAATCGCCGACCTTCACGATGCGGTAGTGATCGAGCACGCGGCCGTTTTCGACCTTCTTGTACGGGCTCTCGATGAAGCCGTATTCGTTGATGCGGGCATAACAAGCGAGAGAGGAGATCAGACCGATGTTCGGCCCTTCAGGCGTCTCGATCGGACAGATGCGGCCGTAGTGCGTCGGGTGAACGTCGCGCACTTCGAATCCGGCACGCTCGCGGGAGAGACCACCCGGTCCCAAGGCTGACAGACGCCGTTTGTGCGTAACTTCGGAGAGCGGATTCGTCTGATCCATGAACTGCGAGAGCTGCGACGAACCGAAGAACTCCTTGATGGCCGCAATGACCGGCTTGGAGTTGATGAGGTCGTGCGGCATCGCCGAATCGATGTCCTGGTGGACGGACATCTTTTCCTTGATCGCGCGCTCCATGCGCACCAAGCCGATGCGGAACTGGTTCTCGAGCAATTCACCTACTGCTCTGACTCTGCGGTTGCCGAGGTTATCGATGTCGTCGACGCGGCCGACGTCCTTGCGGAGGCGGAGCAGATAGTTGATGACGACGAAAAAGTCTTCGGCCGACATCGTCTTCTGCGTGACCGGCGAATCGAGGTCGAGCTTGATGTTGAACTTGAAACGGCCGACGCGCGAGAAGTCGTACTTGCGAGCGTCGAAGAACATGCCTTCGAACAGCGCCTTGGCGGACTCGAGGGTCGGAGGATCGCCCGGCCTCATCCGACGATAGATCTCGATGATGGCCGCTTCGAACGACTTCGCGGTGTCTTTGCGAACGGTGTTGAGCAGGATGTCGGAAACGAGATCCCAATCAGGGAAGATGACATCGACGGACTCGACGCCGTGCGCGCGAAGAACGTCAGCCCAATCGGCCGGCAGGTTCTCGCTCGCTTCGAAGAGCACCTCACCGCTGTTGACGTCGACGACGTCGGACAGGAACACGGCTTTGTCCATCGCCGCGAAGTCGACCTTGGCGGACGCTTCGTTGTGCTTGGTGAGCGCATCGGCCATCTTCTGGTCGAGCTTCACGCCGGCGAAGACGGTGCGGACCGTGCGGCGGCCACGGATCGAATGACGCTCTTTCGCCTCTTCCTGATCGAGGACGCGGCGGTCGAACGACAGCGTGACCTGGTCGCCGGTGAGCTTCGCTTTGATCGGCGTGTAGAACTGGCGAAGGATCTCTTCGTCGGTCGTCAGGCCGAGGGCGCGGAGGAAAACGGAGCCGAGGAACTTGCGCTTGCGGTCGATGCGGACGTAGAGGATGCTCTTCTGGTCGTACTCGAACTCAACCCACGAACCGCGGTAAGGGATGATCTTCGAGAGGAACGTGTGCGCCGATTCCTTGGTGAAGAAGACGCCCGGCGAACGATGGAGCTGCGACACGATGACGCGCTCCGTTCCATTGATGATGAACGTGCCGTTGTCGGTCATCAGCGGGATGTCGCCGAAGAAGACTTCCTCTTCCTTGGCATCGCGCATGTGCTTGACGCCGGTGTCGGGATCCTTGTCGTAGACGAAGAGGCGGAAGGTGACCTTCAGCGGGACGCTGTAGCTCATACCGCGTTCCTGGCACTCTTCGACCGAGTACTTCATCTGCAGATCGACGGGGTTGCCGCAGATGTCGCAGATCTCGACACGGTTCTTGTTGATGACGCCGCACTTCTGGCAGTTGACCGTTTCTTCGTGCGGATGATCGGTGATGATCTTCGATCCGCAGTTCGCGCAGGTCATGCGCAGGTGCTCGAGGCCCTTGAGCTGGCCGCACTTGCACTCCCAGTTCCCGATCGCGAACTTCACGAAGTCGAGAGAGCAGGTCTCCCGGAAATCGCTGAAGGGGAAGACACTGGTGAAGACCGACTGCAGTCCCGTGTCTTCGCGCTCCTCGGGGAGGAGGTTCATCTGCAGGAACCTGTCATACGACTTGCGCTGCACGTCGATGAGGTTCGGCAATGCCATGTAACTCCGGATCTTGGAGAAGTCATGGCGAACCGGTTCCTGTTTTGGCAGGGAGGATCCGTTCATTCAATTGCTCCTTTGGGTCGCGGCGTAGACGGCTGCGGCGGTTCGAAACCGATGGATAAAGACAGCAAAAGGCCGCATGGCAGAAAGCTCTGCCTGCGACCGTCGGTTGCGGTCCACGCACACCGGGTTCGTCACTGCGTTAGTCGAGATTGACGCGCCCTCAATGAGAATTTCTTAGGCGAGTCCCGCCGCAGGCAACGCGGCAGGGTGGATTCGCGAGGATTGTGAGCTATCGGAAAGGGCCGCTCCCCCCCTTTCCAGCTCAGAGATGTCTAACAAAAAGCAGATTCCGGACGGGACATTCCGCCCCGTCCGGAAAACTTTGATACTCGGAAAGCCGCTGGTTGTTGAACTCGCCAGCGGAAAGCACCACAAACGTCACTACTTGATCGTGACCTTCGCGCCGGCATCTTCGAACTTCTTCTTGATGTTCTCAGCCTCATCCTTCGAGACCGCTTCCTTGATCGTCGACGGCGCGGCCTCAACGAGGTCCTTCGCTTCCTTCAGACCAAGGCTCGTCACTTCGCGTACAGCCTTGATGACGTTGATCTTCTTCTCGCCAACCTCGGTAAGGAGGACGGCAAACTCGGTCTGTACCTCGACCGGAGCCGCTGCTGCTGCCGGGCCCGCTGCTGCTGCCGGAGCGGCTGCTGCCGCGGCCGACACGCCGAAGCGGTCTTCCAGTGCCTTGACCAGGTTCGAAAGGTCCAGCACCGACATGGTCTCAATCTGCTTCACGAAATCTTCAGTCGAAATAGCCATTTCAGCCTCCAAATAGTGTTGAGTCGTTCAAATCTCTTGCGTCGCGGCGATGCCGCGGCGCGGAATCAGTCTTAAGCGGTTGCCTCAGGTGCGGTTGCCTCGGGTGCGGGTGCTTCGGATGCCTCGGGGGCAGCAGTTGCTGCGCCCTCGCCCTTCTGCTTGGCGATCTGATCGATGACCACCGCCAGGTTGCGGATGTTCGCCGCCAGTACGGTCGCCAGTCCACGCATCGGGCTCTGCAGAACGTACAGCAACTTCGAGATCAGCTCGTTGCGCGACGGCAGATTGGCGATTGCCTGGATCTGGTCGGCCGCGACGATCTGGCCGTTGAGCATCGCCCCTTTGAACGTGATCGCCGGAACGTCTTTGGCGAATTTCGTCAACGCCTTCGCCAGCGCGACGGCGTCCGTGGTGTTGTAGGCCACGGCGGTCGGGCCGCTGAATGCACCCTTCAGCGCCGTCAGCGGCGAGTCCTTGACCGCGATGAGGGCCAGGGTGTTCTTGACGACGACGTACGTCGAGCTCGTGTCGCGCACCTGCCGGCGCAGTTCGGTGACCTGCGGGACGGTGATGCCTTTGAACGACATCACGAATGCGTTCGTGGCTTTGCCGATGCCTTCGCCGAGCTCGGAGATCGCTGCTGCTTTATCTTCGCGATTCATGCTCCCTCCTTACTCTGCCTTCGCCTCGGCCACGGCCGTGTCGATCGCAATCGAGGGGCTCATCGTGGACGAGATGTAGATGCTGCGGACGTATTTGCCCTTCGCTGCCGGCGGCTTTGCCTTGCGAATGGCGGTGATGATGCTGGTTGCGTTTTCCTGGAGCTGGTCCGCGGAAAACGCGATCTTTCCGACCGGAACGTGGATGATCGACGTCTTGTCGACGCGGAACTCCACCTTACCGGCCTTGATCTCCGAGATCGCCTTGGCGACGTCGAACGTGACGGTACCGGTCTTCGGATTCGGCATCAGTCCGCGGGGACCGAGGACTTTGCCGAGCTTACCGACCGAACGCATCATGTCCGGCGTGGCGATGACGGCGTCGAAATCAGTCCAGCCGCCCTGGATTTTCTCGACGATCTCGTCTCCGCCGACCATGTCAGCGCCGGCTTCCGTAGCCTCACGCTGTTTGTCGCCTTGCGCGATCACGAGCACGCGCTTCGACTGTCCGGTACCGTGCGGGAGCACGGTGGTACCGCGGACCATCTGATCGGCGTGCTTGGGATCGACTCCGAGAAGGAGCGACAGTTCGACCGTTTCGTTGAACTTGGCATACGCGATCTGCTTGAGCAGACCGAACGCCTCATCCAACTGATACGGCCGCTGTTCGACCTTCTCGAACGCTGCACGGTACTTCTTGCCGTGTCTGGCCAAATTCACCTCCGTAGTGTTAGCGGCGGGCACGAGGTCCGCCTCCTACTTTGTTTGCACCGGCTACGCGCCGGCGCGACCTTTTCAAACCGAATGTTCAATGTTGAACATTCAACATTCTGCGTTTCAGCCGGTGACCTCGAGGCCCATCGACCGAGCCGTTCCCATCACCGTCTTCATGGCCGCTTCGAGCGACGCCGCGTTCAGATCCGGCATCTTGGTCTTGGCGATCTCCTCGACCTGCTTGCGCGTGACGCTGCCGACCTTCGTCTTGTTCGGAACGCCTGAGCCCTTCGGGATGCCGGCCGCCTTGAGCAGCAGGATCGCCGCGGGAGGCGTCTTGGTAATGAAGGTGAAGGTGCGGTCGGAGAAGACGGTGATGACCACCGGAATGATCAGCCCCTGCTGACCCTGCGTGCGGGCGTTGAAGGTCTTGCAGAACTCCATGATGTTCACGCCGTGCTGGCCGAGGGCCGGACCGACGGGTGGAGCGGGAGTTGCGGCGCCCGCTGGAATCTGAAGCTTGATGTATCCCGTAATTTTCTTAGCCATAATTTCTCGTCTCTGAAATCAGTTATCTCTTCTGTGCGCCGCCTGTTGCGCCGCCCTGCTCTTCGCTCGGATCGAACCGGGCCACCTGCAGGAAGTCGAGCTCGACCGGCGTGGAGCGGCCGAAGATCGTGACCATGACCTTCAACGTGCTGCGGTCGAGGTTCACTTCCTCCACCACTCCCGTGAAGTTCGAGAACGGCCCGTCGATGATGCGGACGTGCTCGCCGTGCTCGTAAACATGCTTCGGTTTCGGCTTCTCTTTCGTCGTCACGACCTGCGTCAGGATCTGGTCGACTTCCTCAGGCGTCAGCGGCGTCGGCTTCTTGCCGGTGCCGACGAAGCCGGTAACCTTCGGCGTGTTCTTGACGAGATGCCAGGCGTCGTCCGCCATGTCCATCTCCACGAGGATGTAGCCGGGGAAGAACTTCCGCTGCACCTCGCGCTTCTTGCCGCCCTTCATCTCGATGAGCGTTTCGGTCGGGATCTTGATCTCGCCGAACTTGCCGCGCATACCGAGGGCTTCGATTCGCTGGTTGAGGTTCTCGCGCACCCTCTCCTCGAATCCGGAGTAGGTGTGGACGATGTACCACTGCTTCTGTGCCGTTTCGGCCATCACTAGGTGCCTGCTCCAAACCGCGTGAAGAGGAAGTCGATCAACTTGAAGAAGATGACGTCGCATGCCCAGAGATAAATCGCGAAGATGATCGTAGACACGATCACGACAACGGTCGTCCCGACGACTTCAGGACGGCCCGGCCAGGTGACCTTCTTCATTTCCGAGTTGGTGTCGCGAAAAAAGTCGCGTGTGGTGAGCCACCACTCGCGCGGCTTTGCGACGATGCTGTTGTCTTTGTCTGATTCCATCGATACCCCGAAAAACGCTGACAGCTTTCAGCCCTCATCCCTCCGCGGCCGGTGCCGTCTGTGAAGATTGAGAGCTGAATGCTGGAAGCTTGAGATTTGGCAGGCCAAGAGGGATTTGAACCCCCAACCTGCGGTTTTGGAGACCGCTGCTCTGCCAGTTGAGCTATTGGCCTGCAAGTGCCGCAAAAGCCTGCAAAAGCGGGCTCAAAGCGACTTATTCCCCGCGATTTCCATGCCCGCATCCCTCGGCCGCTCCAACGGCGTCAGGATTCGTGCTTCGCCTTACTTCGTTTCCCTGTGTGGCGTGTGCTTCCGGTCATGACGGCAGAACTTCTTCAGTTCGAGCTTCTCCGTCATGGTTTTCTTGTTCTTGGTCGTCGTGTAGTTCCGGCGTTTGCACTCGGAACACTGGAGCGTGATGATCTCTCTGCCTGCGCGTGCCATGTTTTCTCTACTCCGGATGTCGAATCGTTTTGATGGAGCCCTCTGCGAGAGTTGAACTCGCGACCCCGTCCTTACCAAGGACGTGCTCTACCCCTGAGCTAAGAGGGCTTACCGTTCTGGGTTGCTAAGTTGCTCGGTTCCAGGGTTGCTCAAAGACCAAGCAACCCTGCAACTCAGCAACCTCGTTTGGAGCGGGAGACGGGGCTCGAACCCGCGACCAACAGCTTGGAAGGCTGTGACTCTACCAACTGAGTTACTCCCGCGTTCGTTTCCTGCGAAAAAATGGTGGAGAGAGGAGGGTTCGAACCTCCGTAGGTCGTTGACCGGCAGATTTACAGTCTGCTGCTTTTAACCACTCAGCCATCTCTCCGTTAGACCGACTACGCTGGAGCTGGCGACGGGACTCGAACCCGCGACCTGCTGATTACAAATCAGCTGCTCTACCAACTGAGCTATGCCAGCGCCAAACTGCAAGATTTCAAAGACACAAACAGCCTGTCGACGCCAAGCAAAGGATGGAGCTCAGACGGCGGAAGCCGAGGAACTGCGGGTTATAGCAAATGGCCAAACCGTGCGCAAGAGGGAACTTATTTCGATGGGGTCAGTTTGACGTGGGAGTGGGGTGTCGGGGGTGGGGGGTGGGAGAAACGGCCAGACTCGAGCGCTCTTCTCTTCACACGGAGCCGCTTGCGAAAGACCCCTGAGTCTCATGCGTGAAACCCCTGAGTCTCATGCATGAAACCCCTGAGTCTCATGCGTGAAACCCCCGAGTCTCATGCATGAAACCCCGAGTCTCATGCGTGAAACCCTCGAGTCTCATGCGTGAAACCCCCGAGTCTCATGCGTGAGACCCTCGAGTCTCATGCGTGAAACCCCCGAGCCTCATGCGTTGAAACCCCGAGTCTCATGCGAAAGACCCTCGAGTCCTTTGCGAAAGACCCCCGAGTCTTTTGCGACAAGACCCCGAGTCTCTTGCGAAAGACCCCCGAATCTCTGTCAGCAGGCACGGCCCTCCTGCAGCGGACGCCTGTCGGCGGCCACTCTAAAATCCCCCCATCCGGCCAGCTAAAAATCCCCCCTCCTGGAGCAACGAGGAAGGAGGGAGTCCGTGCAAGAAC
>OLLN01000474.1_pt1 | contig 13980 bp, 13 predicted proteins | sample 1604281 | NCBI WGS metagenome assembly OLLN01 (sample SAMEA104055716, study PRJEB20765) | soil metagenome | biome: Arctic tundra; feature: Polygonal ground; material: soil | place: USA | collected 2011-09 | depth 0-0.5 m | reverse complement strand
CCCGATGGTTCGCCTTCCGCATGAGGGCTACGTGCGGCAGCAGATCGGCGTGCTGCGGCATCTTGACGAGCTTCTTGCTGACGGTGTAGGTCAGCAGCAGCGACTGACCGAGGCTGTGCTTCATGGTGAGGACTGCTGAGGCGACGCCGTCGAGCGTTGCCTTCAGCTCGTCGCGGACCATCGACCAGCGTGCAGCCGCCTCGCTGGCGGACTGCAACTCCTCGGCGGTCTGACCGACGGTCGACTGCACCGTCGGCGAGGCGCTGACGGCCTGAATCGCCGCCTGCCCGAACTCCGGATTGAGACTCGCCACCGACGATAGCGACCGTGCTGTCGATACCGGCAACTGCCCGTAGTGGGGGACCTGGCTCCGCAGCGCGCGGAGTTGCTCCACCACCGACTCCGGCGTTACCGCCGGATCCTCTGCCGCCGTAGCGGCGTTCGTTTGACTGACTTCATTGTTATTCACGGTAAACTCCTTTCTGCCCAAGAAGGGCAATCGGTTATGGGACGGCGATCGGGCTGAATGCGCAACGCGGGGCGCCGTTCCGGGTGGAATGTCAAAGGGCGGCGTCGCAAACCGTCCGCCCGCCTGCCTCCGAAGGTAGCGAACCTCAGAGGAACAGATGTTGTGACGAGGCTGGGGGAGCTAACGCGTCAACCCCACTTGCAGGGGACTCCGGTTCGCCATTGCTCAAGCTCGACGGAATCCCACCTCATTCAAGACCGGTCCTCAACTTCCCACCGGACTCTGGCTCGGGAATCGGACGCTATGACTCAGGCGTCGCCTCTGCGTGGCCAAGAATATAGGTCCGTCGACCCAGGAAGTCAATGGGGTAACCACATAAAACAGGTAAGTAACTGAGCCTTTTGGCGATGTTCCTCTGCTTCGTCTCTTCAGGCTGGTCTCACGCATGAGACTCGGGACTTCATGCATGAGACTCAGGACCTCATGCATGAGACTCAGGACCTCATGCATGAGACTCAGGACCTCATGCATGAGACTTAGGACCTCATGCATGAGACTTAGGACCTCATGCATGAGACTCAGGACTTCATGCATGAGACTCAGGACCTCATGCATGAGACTTAGGACCTCATGCATGAGACTCAGGACCTTATGCATGAGACTCAGGACCTTATGCATGAGACTCAAGGACCTCACGCATGAGACTCAGGACCTCACGCATGAGACTCAAGGACCTCATGCATGAGACTCAGGACCTCATGCATGAGACTCAGGACCTTATGCATGAGACTCAAGGACCTCACGCATGAGACTCAAGGACCTCACGCATGAGACTCAGGACCTCACGCATGAGGCTCAGGGGTCTCACGCATGAAACTCAGGGGTCTCACGCATGAAACTCACGGATCTCACGCATGAGACTCAAAGTCTTTCGCGCGGGACTTAACGGTCTCCCACCCTCCACACCCGACCCCCCACACCCCGAACCGCTACTTCTTCCGCGAGTAGGCAATCTCCATCATCTTGAACATCTTGCCGTCCGGGCCGGCGCCCCACATCTCGAGCGTGTGGTGATCGTTGTCAACCACCGTGACCGTCTCTTTGACCTCGGACGACTTGCCCGTCAGCGGATCGTCCTCCGTCGACGTGAAGGTGATCGACTTGCCGTTCGCGTCGGCAGTGCCTGTCGACACCATCATCGCCGTGGTGAAATTGTCCATCCATGAGCCGATGTACTTCTTCTTGATGTTGTCGTAGCCCGTGTAGCCGATGCCGTGAAAGGGCATGTTCATGAACGTGCCGGTGAATTGCTGCTGGACGAAACGGCCGTCGAGCGCCCAGGTGTTCTCCGCTACGCCGCTTCCGGCGGCGGGAGGAGCACCGGGCTCCGTCCACATCTTCACATCGGTGTCGAACGTGCCCACCATCGCGCCGAGCTTTTTGTGCGCATCGCCCGGCGTGGCGGCTTTCATCATCGCTTCCATCTCCGCCTGATGTTTGGCGGCGCTTGCCTTCGGGTCGTCGGCGGCCGTGGCAAGGCTGGCGATGAAAAGGGGCAGGATAGTGACAGCCAGGATTCTGCAACGCATGAGTCTTCCTCTTTCTGAATCGGTGGACCGGGGTGGAACGAAATTGTCGCCGAGCCAGCGTGTTACATTGACTCCTCGCGTACAATTTTTTGGGAAGGCAAAGCAGATGAAGGTCTCATTTCTGAAAGCACCCATCGGCGGAATCATCGGCCTCGAGATGATCACGTTCGTCGAGCCGCTCGGGCTCGAATGCATCGCCGGCGGCCTCGAAGCCGAGGGCCACACGTGCCAGATCGTCGACATGAGGATCGACGGAATCGAGAAAGGCCTCGCCAAGATGAAGGCCTTCGCTCCCGAGATCGTCGGGTTGCAGTGCAACTTCACCACGGAGCGGTTCCGGGCGCTGCGTCTGGCCAAGATGGTCCGGACCGCGCTACCCGAGGCTCTCATCGTCCTCGGCGGGCACGACGCGTCACGCGATCCGAACTGGTTCGTGAAGCCCGTGATCGATGTCGTCGTCGTCGGCGACGGCGAGGAAGTCATGACGCCGCTCGTCGCGGCCTGGCAGAAGAATAAGGATCTGAAGAGCGTCGCCGGCCTACTCATCAACGCCCCGTCCGGCCCGATCCGCACCGCCGCGGCGCCGGCACGGCCCAACATCGACGAGCTGCCGTTCCCCGCCCGCCACCTCATCAAAGAGTACGCCTCGGAGTACTACATCAACTTCCGCCGGCCGCTCGCTCTGCTCGAGACCGCGCGCGGCTGTCCATTCAAATGCAACTTCTGCTCGGTCTGGAAGTTTCACGAGAGCACGTTCCGCGAGAAGTCGCCCGCGCGTGTCGTCAAGGAGATCGAGCAGATCGAAGCGCCGAACATCTTCATCACCGACGACATCTTCTGGATGAACGTCAAGCGCGGCCGCGAGCTCGGCCACGCGCTGATCAGCTCCGGCATCAAGAAGCACTACACGATCCAGACCCGCAGCGACATCATCTGCAAGTTCCCCAAGCTCGTCGAGCAATGGAAGGGCTGCGGCCGCATGACCGTCTTCCTCGGCCTGGAAAAAGTCGACGACGCCGGCCTCAAGTCGGTCAACAAGAGGAACACGGCCGACCACAACAACCAGGCCATCAAGATCCTGCAGGACCTCGGCGTCGGCTATACGCCGAACTTCATCATCGACCCGACTTGGGAGAAGGCTGACTTCGAGAAACTGAAACGCTGGATCGACGCCACCGGCGCCTACAACTCCGGCTTCTCCGTCCTCACGCCCCTTCCCGGAACGGACCTCTGGGATGAGGTCGAAGGCCAGGTGAACACGCGCGATTGGGAGCTGTACGACATCGCCCACACCGTCCTGCCGACGAAACTCCCGCTCGAAGAGTTCTACCGCGAGTACGCCGGCCTCTGGCAGCACGCCATGGACGTCCGCTACCAGATCGAAGGCAAACTCAAAACCAACCTCGGCTTGCTGGCCGCCATCGCCACGCGAAAAGTGACGCTGACCGCCATCCGCAAAGGAATGCGCATGGGCTCCGTGCTAAGCGATCCGGCGTCCTTCATGCGCGCGCACGACGAAAGCGCGGCGAGGTTGGCGGAAGCGGCGACGATGTAGGTTTCGTTTGTTTCGTCAACCGGCCGCGGGTGGCGAGCCTTCAGCAGAGGGTGGACAGCGCTTGACGACTGTCTGCTGATTGCTGTAAGCCAGACAGCCTCGCGAAGGAGAGACACACGATGGCAACGAGTAGGAAGCCGACGAGGAGTACCACAAGGTACGTCGCCTGCTCGAATCGTCTCAAGATGCACCTGAAACGTGACGCCTGGCTCTGAGCCTGGACTTTGAGCCACGGCTTGCAGAGACGCGGCGCGTTATCATGAGCCTGCGGCTCCACGCCGGGACTTCGAATCCGTTGGTACTGAGGTTGGTTGGGGAATTCCTATGAAAATGACATCGCGCGACCGTGCGCTCGACAAAATCTACAAGCGTCGCGATCGTTACGAGATTCCGGACTGGCAGCGTACCGAGGTCTGGGATAGAACCAGGAAACAGCAGTTGATCGATAGCATTCTGCGTGACTGGAAACTGCCAAAGTTCTACTTTGTGAAGGTTGACGGTGATCCAGAGGAATTCGAAGTCGTCGATGGCCAGCAGCGCCTGATGACCGTTTTCGAGTTCTTCGACAACCAACTGTCGCTGTCCGCCGACGCAACGAAACGCTTCGGAGGTCCGCTTTACAAGGACTTGAAGCAGCAGTTTTCCGACGCCTTCGACGACTTTGAGATCCAGTTCGACGAGATAGAGGAGGCCGATGAGCGCGATCTCAAAGAGTTCTTCCAGCGCCTTCAGGGTGGGTTACCTCTGACAGCGAGTGAAAAGCTGAACTCCGTTCACAGCAAACTCAGGGACTTTGCGCGATCGACTCTCGCTCAGCACTCTTTCTTCAAGACGAAAGTTCCGGTTGCAGACAAGCGCTACAGCTACTTCGATATCGCTTCTAAAGTCGCAGCGGTCGAGATCGACGGGTTGGATACGGGCCTTCGTTTCGATGATCTGAAGGCATTGTACGAATCGCAGGAGAACTTCTCATCGAAGTCCGCTACCGCGAAGCGTCTTCGAGAGACTTTTGACTTTCTCAATCGTGCTTTTCCAGTTGAAAATGTTTCATTGAAGAACAGAACGATCATTCAGTCTTTCGCGACTCTCGCGTGTCGTCTTGTCGGAACCGGTCGCGCATCAGAATACGAAAAACCATTCTTGGCGTTCTTCGAGCACTTCATGAAGGAGCTCGCGTATCAGGTCGAACTCGGTCAATCCGCCACGGACTTGGATTATCTGAAGTTCCAGCGCTCGGTAAACGCGAATGTCAAGACCGGCGCTCGCACTCGGCACGAGATTCTGTTGAGGAAGCTCTTCGCCTTCGATCCGTCGGTAGCCGATGTTTTCGATGCATCGACGGTTGCGGAGAGTGGCATTGAGGCGCGCGTCAAGCAGCTAGGTGAAGAGATCGTAGATCTCGTGGGAAGGGTGAACTCCACTTACGCCGCTAAGCATGGAAATGACCTTTTCAAGCTTACCAACAAGAGCAGTCAGGCACTGGCGAGGTTGAATAGACGGGTCACCGACCTGAAGGGATACGGGACTTTCGTGGACGACCTTTACTTTCTCCTCCACGAGGGTCCCGGCAATCGGCTACCAATGGCGCCTGCGTCGTTTATGGACGTGAACGATTTGCGGACCGAGCTGCGACATGACGTCGATCACGGCAAAGACAAGAAGGTCCGCTCGAAACGCAAGAAGCTTGCGTCATCGTTCTCAAAGTACGCCGGCGCCGCTTCGCCGGCGACGCTGTCACCGGATCGATACCCACTCGTTCAGATGAACATTTTGTCGGCCGTGTCGGCTGACCTTCAATCTGTTCTGCTCGGCGTTGTGTAAGAGTGAGAGGCGAGAGATTTGGGTCCAATGCGTAAAAAGGGGGTCAGGTCGAAAGCGAGAGTGACAACAGGTCGCGGCGCGAATTTCTCATGCGAATCGTCGTCGCTTTCGCTTTCGACCTGACCCCGCCGTGACCCAGTTTGTGACCTCAAGATGACCCCTTTTGCTCGCCGCTCCGAAACCCGATACGTCTTCGCGGCCGGTCTTCATCGCTGATCAGTGCGCGGATCGCATCGAATACCGAGCGGAATTGCGCGTCGTAGCGGGCTTCAAGCGCATCCAGACGCAGAATGAGATCCTGGCGGCCGGCGATCAGCTCTCGTATGCGAACGAACGCGCGCATGATCTCCATGTTCACCGCAACTGCCTGTTTGCTGCGAAGGACGCTCGACAACATTGCCACGCCCTGTTCGGTGAACGCGCGCGGACGCTTGCGGGTGCCGCCCCAACTTGATGTTCCAAAATGGAACTTCAAATTCTCGAACTCGTCCGCGGTCAACTGGAGCATGAAGTCGTCGGGAAAACGATCGAGGTTCCTGGTGACGGCCTTGTTTAGATTACCTGTCGTGACTCCGTAGAGCTCGGCGAGGTCTCGGTCGCGGATTACTTTGTGTCCGCGGATGAGCAGAATAGTCCGCTCGATTCGTTCCGTTGGGATCAGCGCGCGTCTACTCGCCATACCCCAGTTCCTTCATGTTGGCGCCGATAGCGGCGTGTAGCCTCGCACCTTCCGCCTGCTGATGACGAAGCTTGGCCTCGAAGCTGAGGTTGGCGCCGGTATCGGTTGTTCTGGTTCTATTCGCCATTGGTGTCGGGGTCATTCCATCGGCATCAAAGTCGGGGTGGAACGGTGGAAGCGAATGTAGCACGCCATTCGGATATCTGAATGCCGGGACGGTCGCGTGCCACGACCGGCACTTACACCCGGATTGCGAAAACGCGATGGGGCTTCGGCTTCGGCAACGAACGGCAGCAAGCCACATTGTCGTCTTTGAAGAGCTAACCAACCTGCTCACCACGGAGACGCAGAGGTCGCAGAGTACGGCTTCAACTCTGTGTCCGTAGTGTCTCTGTGGTTCATTTTGTCCGAGCAGGTGGCGACGTTTACGAACTTCATCGATCAGAACGCCTTGAGTCTCGATCATGGCAGCATCTTTGCGTGGTTATTTGGCGAAGTTGAGACCATCTAAGGAGGATTTGATGAACGAGAAACGATGTGCTTTCAGAGCGCTCGTCGCGGCGAGTGGCTTTGCGGTGCTGCTCAGTTCGGCGGCGATCGCGGCGCCTCAACCGCAGGAGCGCGCGTATCAGTATCGCGCCGACCGTATTTCCACGCAGGGAGAGATCACCAGCATGGCCCGCGAGGGCGACCAGTATCGAATTGAGCTCAATCACGGCAGCTACGTCTACTACGTTCCCATGTCCGTGGTTCGCAACCGCGACATCAGGGTCGGCTCTCGAGTCCGTCTTGGCGGCGTCGTTTCGAGCGATTCCGTGAATACCGACTACCTCGCGTTTTCGGGTGAGCCTGCTTACACCACCGATCCTGACTATCGCGGCGTGCCGCAAGGCTCCAGTGGATGGATGAGCGGTACGGTCATGAACGTCAACCGCCGGCTCAACTACGTAACGATCCGCGATGACGCTTCCGGGTTGCCTGTGAAGATCGACGTCCGCAACATGGATACAAAGCGGTCGGTCAACGTATGGCGCACACGCCCAGGCGATCACATCAGCGTGAACGGCTCGTGGTCGAACCGCGACACGTTCACCAGTTCGATCGTTCAGTACTAGCCGCAACCACCACGTGCCGCCGGTTCGAGCCCGGCGGCACAGTTGTTGAGCGAGTTGCGGGTCGTTGTTACCAGCCGCGATCTCGCGATTCATCGGTTTCCCTTCTTCGCGAACCCGATCTCGCGCGAGGATCTTGGCGAGGGCGTCAGGAGGGTGCGGAGCGCGTCGAACATCTCGCGAAGGTCTTCATCGTGACTGGTGACCTTTCGTTCGAGTGCATCGAGCCGTTTCGCGATCTCGGCGTGGCCGCGCGCGTACTCACGCAGGCGCACGAAGGCCCGGACCACGAAGACGCTCATCTCGACCGCCCGAGGGCTGTTCAACACGGTCGCAGCCATGAGGGCGCCGTGCTCGGTGAAGACGAATGGCGAGTAGCGGCGACCGCCGCGCCCTTCCTTTGAGGTCACAATTTGTGACCTCAAAGAATCAAGCTCTTCCGGCGTGAGCTGAAACCTGAAGTCCGCAGGAAAACGATCGAGATTTCGCTTGATAGCTTGATTCAGCGCCTTTGTCGTGACTCCATAGACATCGGCGAGATCCGCATCGAGCATCACCCTCTCTCCGCGAATCTCGAGAATCTTCGACTCAACATGCAGCGGTGCGAGCGTCTTCGATGTCGCCATCAACCATGCCTTCGATGGATCGCAATCATGATGGCACCAAACTGGTCCAGAGTGAGTTCCTGGCTTCGGCCCCTCTCGAACTTGAAGTCACAAATTGTGACATCAAGTCTTTGCGTTCCCCGGACACTGGTTCGTTGCTGTCATCTTCCTCGAAACGGGCGCCATTCGTCCTGACTGCCCGATTCACCGCGAAGTATTTCGGGTTCCGGAGGTGGTCACCAATTGTGACCACCTCATCCTTCAAGGTGCATTTCGTCGTGCTCCAGCGTCAGTTGAAACGCGACGTCGCCCGGAAGGGAGGATCGTTCTCTCTGCGCGAGAGGGGTCAGGTCGAAACCGAAAGTGACGACAGGCTTGCATCGATCGGAATGTTCGTACCGAGGCGTCGTCACTTTCGGTTTCGACCTGACTCCTCCGTGACCAGCCGAGAATCTCGAGGGTTCCCGCGGGGAGCCACTCGATCATGATTGTGCAATGACCCGTTGCACAATTTAAGGGCCTGGCGATGCGGCGGCGAACATCGGTATTGTGAAACAAGCTGTTTCACTTTCTCTGCATCCGTAGCAGGCTTCGTTCTGGATCGAAGGCGACGATGAGATCGATCGTTTGTTGGCCGGTTCAGCGGGCATTTGGTGCCCTCCCCTCGGCGTACGAACGAGTGCACGACTTGCCCCCAAATACAAAACCCCGCCAGAGGCCCAAAGGGCTGATCCAGCGGGGAGCAGATGCCCATAGTTTGGCCGCGACACCGCGTGTTGTCAACCTTTACGCCTGTGCCATCACAGTCCTCGGTCAGTACTTGACAGCATGGCCTCGCTTCAAGGTCACAGATTGTGACCTTGAACGACACCCTCTTCGGCTTCGCGAATGGTGCGAAGACACATGACAACATCGCCAGGCCCTGTTCGGGTGAAAAGCAGGCGGATGCTCGCGGGTGCCGCACCAACTTGATGTTCCAAAATGGAATTTCGAATTCTCGGCTCTACTTCGTATACACCGTCACTTCCGCCGAGGAGCCGACCGCCACTTGGTCGGCCGGCGGGCCGCTCCAGGAGATGCGCACCGGGACGCGCTGGACGACCTTCACGAAGTTGCCGGAGGCGTTGTCGGGGGGGAGGAGGGAGAACGACGCGCCGGTGCCGCCGGAGAGGCTCTCCACTTTGCCTTCGAAATCGCGGCGGCCGAGGGCGTCGATGCGGACGGTGGCGCGCTGGCCGGGGCGCATGCCGGCCATCTGCGTCTCTTTGAAGTTCGCCAGGATGTACGTCGTTCGCGGAACGAGCTGCACGATCGGCATGCCGGCGGTGACGTACGAACCGGCATGGACCGCGAGCTTTGAGGCGATACCGTCCCGAGGGGCGATAATCTTGGTGTAGGAAAGGTTCAACTGCGCGGCGTGAAGCGCGGCTTCGGCCGTGGCGATGCGTGCATGGGCGAGACGCGCTTGTGCCTGCGCGGCGGTGATCTGCTCCTGCACGGGAGCACTCTGTTGCACGCGTCCCTGTGCGGTCTGGACATTGGCTTGTGCAGCCTGACGATTGTTCTCGGCCTCGCTGACGCGAGCCCGCGCCTGGGTGAGGTCGGCGTCGGCGGATTCGTGCGCGGCACGCGCTGCATCGACCTGCGCCTTCGAGATATCGCCCTTGCCGCCAAGCTCCTCGGCGCGCTGGAAGTCGAGTCGCGCCTTCTGTGCGTTTGCGGTTGCACGCGTAACGGCGGCATGCGCCTCGTTGATCGACGCCGCGGAAGTGTCGACGTTTTCCTTCGAGCTCTGCAGCGCGCCTTGTGCGGAGGTGAGCGCGCCGCGCGCGCTTGCCGAGGTCACTGCCGTGCGGGCGTCGGCGTCAGCAGCCTGTGCCTGCGCGGTAGCCAGATCCCCCTCGGCCTGCGCGACTCTCACCTGTGCGTCGGAGGGATCGAGATCGGCGATCGGCTGACCGGCTTTGACCGGCTGATTCTCGACGATATAGACGGTCGTCACCTGTCCGGCAACGCGTGCCGCGACCGGCACGATGTCGGCGCTGACCTGGGCATCGTCGGTGTTCTCTTTACCGGCGGACACGAACGCGTAAATCAGGTAGCCGATCAGCAGCAGCGCGACGGCGCCGCCTAGAATGAGATAGAGGCGTTTTGCTTTCGACGGCGCGATTGCCGGCTCGTGCTCGGCGATTTCCGGCATCGCGCCGGCGGTTGTTCCGTTGGTCGTCATCTACATCTCCACATGAGCGTTGATCTTCTCCGCGCTCTTCGGCATCTTTAGGAAGAAGACGAGAGGCAGAACGCATAGAAACAGGATTCCTGAAAGGTAAAACAGTTTCTCGAACGAGAGCATCATGGCCTGCTTCCGAAGTCCGCCGTCGATCATGCGCGCGGCGGTGCTCCGGGCAGCCATGGCATCGAGCCCGCGCGCTTGCAGCATTCGTTGGATGCCGGCCATGCGCGCGATCATCGACGGACTCGACATCGAGAAGTGAGGCAGCATTTCGCCGCGGGCGCGCGTCGCGAATTGGGCGAGCAGCGTCGCAAACACGGCCAGCCCAACCGAGCCTCCGGTCTGCCGCAGCAGCGAGTTCAGTCCGGTGGCGTCGGACATTCGATGACGCGGGATCGTACTGAGGGCCATCGTCGTCAGCGGGATCCAAAGGCAGCTGAATGCCACCCCCTGGATGATCAGAACCTTGACCACGTCAATGGTGGCGGTGGCCAGCGTGTAGTGTCCCATCAGCCAGGCCGTGTAGGCGAAGAGCACGATGCCGAAGGCGACGACGAGACGCGGAGAGACCTTGTTGTAGAGCCGCCCGACGATCGGCATCACGACGAGCATACAGAGGCTTCTTGGCATCATCGCCAGACCCGCCTGCGTTGCGGAGAAACCGAGCTCAAACTGCATGAATAGCGGGAGCAGGAACGTCACCGCCAGTAGCATGGCGAACATGACGGCGCCGATCAGCGTGCCGGACGCGAACACGACGTCCTTGAACAGTGAGAAGTCGACTGCCGGCACGCGCGCACTCAGTTCCCGAATAACCAGCGCCAGGAGCGACACGATGGCGACCAGTGCGATGATCTTGATCTCACCCGACTGGAACCAGTCGTTGCGTCCTCCCTCCTCGAGGACGTACTGCATCGTCCCCAGGCCGAGGAAGAGGAGCGCGATGCCGCCCCAGTCCATGTTTTTCCGTTGACGTACTGCCATCTGCTGCATAGCCGCGCGAACGTCCTCGGGCTCGTGCACGAAGCGCGAGACCATGAGCAGGGAGATGATGCCGATGGGGACGTTGATGTAGAAGATCCACGGCCACGAATAGTTGTCGACGATGTAGCCGCCGAGCGTGGGGCCGAATGCCGGTCCGAGCACGACCGCCATACCGAAGAGCGCCATGGCCATCCCTTGCTCTTTCGGCGGAAAGGTCTGGCGAAGGATGGCCTGCTCGGTCGGCTGCAAGGCGCCCGCGCCGAGGCCTTGAAGAATGCGAAAGGTGACGAGGAGCGGCAGCGTGCGCACCATGCCGCAGAGCGCCGATCCGATGACGAAGAGCGCCAGGCAGGCCATGTAGACGCGCTTCTGGCCGAAGAGCCGCGCCAGAAATCCCGTCAATGGCATGACCATGACCGTGGCGATCACGAAGCCGGTGGTGACCCACGTGATCTGTTCGATTGTGACGCCGAGGGAGCCGGTGAGGTGAGGGACAGCAACGTTGACGATGGAGGCGTCGATCGCGCCCATCAGCGTCCCGAACGTGATCGAGACGGTGACCAGCCATTTGTTGACCGGCTTCCGCTCCTGCCGCGCTGGCATCATGCCCGCGGCATCAAACGTCGCTGTGGCGGAAGTCACGGCTTCGCCTCAGGCGTGGCGGTCGTTGCGCTCGTGATGTAGCGCCGAATGCCGCCGGTGGCGTGCTCGTAGTCGAACTGCGCGGCGGCGGCATCGGCCTGCGCGGCGATGAGATCTTCGTGAGCCTGGCGATAGGCATCCTGGGCGCGGTCGACTTCGACGGGCGAGCCGTAGCCGGCTGCGCGGCGGTCGCCGGCAACCGTCAACGCTTCTTCCGCGACGGTCACGCTCTCCGTGGCAACGGCCACCCGCGACTCGGCGTTCTGCAGCGACATCACGGAGCGCCGGACGTCCTGTTCGACGTCGCGCTGGCGTTGCGACAACTGCGTTTCGGCATCGTGCAGCATCACTTTGGCGCGGGCGATGTTGGCGTTGATGTCGGCGCGGAAGAGCGGGACGCCGAGGTTGGCGGCGATGCGGCGCGTCCAATGAAGATCGCTCGTTCTGTTGCCGTTGATGTCGCCTTCGAAGTCGAGCGAGAGACTGGGCAGTAGGCGCGCGCGGGCAGCTTCGACGGTCAGTTGCGCGGCGCGAACCTGCTCGGTGGCCTGTCGCAGCTCGGGGCGATGCTCCTTCGCGGTCGTCAGGGAGGGATCGAGATCGGGAACACTCGTCGGGGCGGAAGGGAGGGCGGTGAAGATGACGTCGCCCGATTCGTCCGCGCCGATGGCGTTGAGGAGCGCCAGCGTTGCGTTTTGCCGGTCATTCTGGGCGATCAGCAAGGCCTGCCGGGCGCGCGCAAGCTGCACATTTCCTTGTGCAACGTCGAGACGCGTGCCGGTGCCTGCCTTGAATTCGTCCTGCGCGGTCTGGAGCAGACGCGTGAAGAGCGCTACGTCGGCCTGACGCGCATCGATCTGCGACTGCGCGCGTTGTGCGATCAGGTAAAGCCGCGCTACCGCCGCCGCGACGTCGTTCTCTGACTGCTCGGTCTGATAGTGACTCGCTTCCGCCGAGCTTTTCAGCGACTGGTAGTGACGCAGCGCGGCGAAGTTGAAGACCTGCACCGCCGCGGAGAGCTGCCCATCGGTGACGTTGAAGGGACCAACTACCGGCGGCAGTCCGGGCAGCGAGAAGCCGAACGTGGCCAAGTTTATCGACTGGCTGTATTGCATCAGCTTCGCATCCGCTTGCGGCATCAGCGCGCTCCACGCCTCGGAGCGCGCGATGCGCGCCATCTGCTCGTTCGACCGCGCCAGCTCTGCCTGTGTGCCGTTGCCGAGGGCCATGTGGATGGCGTCGTCGAGCGTGAGGCGGAGAGGCTGCGCCGGCGTCTGCGCGGAAGCGCTGAACGTCACTGCAAGAAAGAGGAGGGAGAGTCGTTTCGAAAGCATAGGTGTGAAGGCGCCGCTGCCAGAGTGCAATCCATTCGCCAGCGCCGAATGACCGTTCGGTCAGTTCGCGAGTTAAAGGAGAAGCCGGCGGCGTTTCTTCCCGGACATTGCCTGTCTGATCCGTCGTCGGCCTGCGGGCCGCGCCTGAGGCGGCCGCCTGTTTCACGACCTCAGGACCGCTCACCTTGGCAGTCGAACAAGCACTTCTGCCGGGCATCGCAGTAATGAGAACTGTTTCGGTCGTGTCGGCGTATCATCGTACGCAAGAGGCTGACAATAAAAGCGTTGCAACGTATGTTTTGGCCGGTAGTACACTACTCGCCCCTTAGCCGAAGCCTATCGGAAAACGAGGAGCCAATGGCAACCGAAACGACGAACGCACTGGAAACCGAGATCAAGGCGTACGAAGAGAAACTCCCCGAGTTGGAGAAGGTTTATCTGGGCAAGTTTGTTGTTTTTCGGGGTGATGAATTTGTTGGAGCATGGGACACGATTAACGCTGCCGCAGCACAAGCGGTTGCACGTTTCGGTAGAGGACCTTATTTGATTAGGCAGGTTGGGGCTCCGCCATCGACGCTTCCGGCGTCAGTTCTTTTTCGCCAGCGCATCTTGCATTAAGGTTGACCGGTGCCGATCGCTGACTGCGGTTTCCCGCCAATATCCTTCCTTCCTGGCCCCAATCCTGACACCGATCCGCCGCGAGTGATTTCTGGTCGCGAAACCCTTGTGATGAGGGGGCCAACGACGGCCGTTGAAATTGGTTTTAACGCGGATCTTTTCCACGCGGATCCGGCGGTCGTGCAACAAGCTATCAACTCCGCGCACGCTCAGCCACAATCCCAGCTTGTCGAGGCATTGATAGATACAGGAGCACTCGTGTCCAAGATAGCGTAAGAGCGTAAGAGCGAAGTAGAGCCCTCGCTCGCCTGCGTGGCAAAATCGATTTGCCAAAAGTTC
>OLLN01000024.1_pt1 | contig 14176 bp, 17 predicted proteins | sample 1604281 | NCBI WGS metagenome assembly OLLN01 (sample SAMEA104055716, study PRJEB20765) | soil metagenome | biome: Arctic tundra; feature: Polygonal ground; material: soil | place: USA | collected 2011-09 | depth 0-0.5 m | reverse complement strand
AGCGGGCGAGACGCCCGCGCTCCCAGGGAATGCCCCGCGTCGGCCGCGCGTATTCGCCACCGCGATGCGCGTCTGCGAGCTTCGGAACCTGGATCTCGTCACCTACGAGAACGGCATGCGGTTGCAGCAGAAGCTGGTGGAGATGCGGCAGGAGGAGGCCATTCCTGATCAGCTTCTCCTTCTCGAGCATCCGCCCGTCATCACCCTCGGACGCGGCGGCGATGTGCGCAACCTCGTCGCTCCTCCCGCGTCGCTCGCGGCCGAGCGCGTTCGTTTCTTCGAGACCACGCGCGGCGGCGACATCACCTACCACGGCCCAGGCCAGCTCGTCGGCTATCCGATCGTCCACCTCGGCGAAGGAAAGCGAGACGTTCGCAAGTACGTGACGAAGCTCGAAGAGGTCCTCATCCGCACGGTCGCCGCATACGGCATCACCGCGGAGCGTGCCGAGGGGAAGCGCGGCATATGGGTCGGCAACGACAAGATCGCCGCGATCGGCGTGCGCATCGCGCGATGGGTGACCTCACACGGATTCGCGCTCAACGTGACGACGAACCTCGATCACTTCCGCCTCATCACGCCGTGCGGCCTGCACGGAACGGGCGTAACCTCGATCGCGCGTCTGCTCGGACACGATGTGCCGATCGATGACGTGCGTGCGATCGTCGCCTCGACGTTCGCTGACATTTTCGAACGCGAGCTCGTCCCGCACGAAGCAAGCATCCGCCTCGTCAAAGTGATGGTCCACGACGGCGAGCGCGTGCTCCTTCTCCATCGCCGGCCGGAGCGCGGCAATTTCTGGCAGCCGATCACCGGCTCGATCGAAGAGGGGGAACTACCTCTCGAAACGGCGCGCCGCGAGCTCATCGAAGAAACCGGGAACGCGGGCGAGCCACGCGCGCTCGATCTTCACCAATCCTTCCTGATCGAATCGCAGTTTCTCGCGGCCACGTATCCGCAGCCGATCATCGCCTCCGAAACCGGCTTCGCGTTCGAGATGAGCGCCGCGGCGCCAATCCGCATCGACACGGACGAGCACGACGACTACGGCTGGTTCACATTCGCCGAGGCATATGAAAAGATCCGCTGGACCGACGACCGCGAGGCGTTGGAGCAGTTGGAATCGCGGTTGCGAGGTAGCGGGGTTGCGGAGTCGCGCGGGAGCGCGCCCGCTAGACCGCAAGACTTCGAGACCGCGCGACCGCAATCATGAGCGTGCCCCCATCAACCCCTGCCCCCATCAACCGCCGCGCCGGGCATCGTCCCGAGTGGCTGAAGATCCGCGTGCCGGGCGATCTGGCGCACCTTCCGGTCTCGAAGTTGATGAACGATCTGGCGCTGAACACGGTCTGCCAGGAAGCGCGCTGCCCGAACATTTTCGAGTGCTGGAGCGCCGGCACCGCCACCTTCATGATTCTCGGCGAGATATGCACGCGGCGCTGCACGTTCTGCGCGGTCGGCAAAGGAAAGCCGCTCGCCGCCGACGCCGGTGAGCCGCGTCGCGTGGCCGAGGCGGTCGCAACGATGGGCGTGCGCCACGCCGTCATCACGATGGTCAACCGCGATGACATGCCCGACGGCGGCGCGGAGCATCTCGCGCAAACGGTCATCGCCGTTCGCGAGGAGACCGGCGCTGCGGTCGAAGTGCTGATCTCGGATCTCGAAGGTAACCGCGACGCCCTTCGCGTCGTCATCGCGTCCAATCCCGAGGTGCTGGGACACAACATCGAGACAGTGCCGCGGCTCTACTCCGCCGTCCGTCCCGTCGCCAAGTACCAGCGCTCGCTCGACATCCTGCGCTGGGCATCCCAAGAGCGCAGTGTCAACATGTTGACCAAGTCGTCGCTCATGCTCGGCCTCGGCGAGACCGAAGACGAGATCCTCTCCGTGGCCCGCGACCTGCGCGACGCCGGCGTCGACATCTTCACGATGGGCCAATACCTCGCCCCCACCGGCAACCATCACCCCGTCCGCCGCTACTACACCCCCGAGGAATTCACACAACTCGGCGCCGCCGCGAAAGCGCTCGGATTCCACCACGTCGAGTCCGCCCCACTCGTGCGCAGCTCGTACATGGCGCATCGGGCGCTGGAGAAGTAGGTTGCTGAGTTACTCAGTCTCGTGGTCTCGCGGCACCCAGCAACCCCCAAATCCAACCTCATATAGAATCCCCCGCCGATGCCCCGGGTTATCTTCGTCGACGAGGGAAAGGCGGCGGAGTTTCCCGCGGGAAAGACGCTCCTCTCCTGCGCCGGCGAGATGGGCATTCGGGTCAGCAGCGTGTGCGGCGGCGACGGTGCGTGCGGGACGTGCAGGATCGAAGTCGTCGACGGTTGGGACAACCTGACACCACCGACGCCCGATGAAACATACAAAGAGCTGGAAGCGCCGTACCGGCTGTCATGCCAATCGAAGCTGATCGGCGATGTGATTGTGAAAGTAGCGAAGATTGAGTGATGGGGGGGGTGTTGGGAGTGGGGGTGGGAGAAACGAACTGTAGATTCGCTTTCCTCGCCCACGTTCCAGTTCCGATACCGCACGCTCCATTGAACGAGACGTTTAAGAAACAGGGACCAGGGAGTCTTGATTAGCGAGGAGAACGCGGTTTCAAATCGTTTCTCCCAAAACCAACACCCCACTCCCCCCCCGAGGAAGAAATGACAACGATCGAAGCAACCCCCGCAATACTCACCAGCGAGCAGCTCAACACCCTCTACCAATACACCGTCGAGGCTTACAAGACCTTCGAGAAGCTCGCTGAAAAGCTTTCCAATCCGCTGACGGCGAACATGTTCAAGCAGTTCGCTGCGGACGAACGCGCCACGCGCGATCTCATCGAGATGAAGATCGCAGCGCGGAACGGCGCGCGGTTGCGCGTGACGCTGGCCAACGATCTCGCCTTCCAGGACATCCTCGAGGGTGACCTTTCGTACCGCGAGACCACCGAGTTCCTGATCGCCCGCGAGCGGACGATGGAGCGAAAGCTGGCCGAGCTCGGCCGCGGCGCCACCGTCATCGACCGCGGCTTCGTCGTCTACCTCGGCGCATCAAAGCGCTCGCACATCGTCGAGCTCGAGCGCGAGCTGGAACTGACCAAACTCGATCGCGATTGGTTCAAACGCGAAGACGCCGAGGCCAGGCTCGTGCGCGGACCAGCAACGGCGTAGCCCGAGTTGGACATGAACCTCACCATCACAAGGACCGCCGCCGAGCACTTGCATCGCGAGATCGAGGGCCGCGTTCTCCGCATCGCATTCACCACCGGCTGCGGCGGCAGCGGCTACCGGCTAGCCTACGCCGACGGGCCCATCGACGGAGATCAGATCGTCGATGTCGACGGCATTCCCGTCGCCCTCGACGACATGTCCGCCTCCCGGCTCGACGGCGCCATCATCGGATTCAACGCCGACGACGACGGCTACCTGCTCGACCACCCGGACGCCATCACCGCCGTATGGTGCGGCTGAGGGCAATTGACAATGGACGAAGAATTGACAATGGACAATGGATAATTGACAACGAACAGCCGTCAGAACACGCGGACACCCGTCTGAACACCACCGAGTCGTTTTTTATTGTCAATTGTCAATTGTCCATTATCAATTGTCACTGAAGCTCCGCCCACTCCATCGCGTGATACGTGATGATCAGATCCGCCCCCGCGCGTTTGATCGACGTCAGGATCTCACTCATCACGCGCGGCCCATCGATCCAGCCGCGCTCAGCCGCCGCCTTCACCATCGAATACTCGCCGCTCACGTTGTAGGCCGCCACCGGCAGATCGAAGTTCTCGCGCGCGACGCGGATCACATCGAGATACGACAGGGCCGGCTTGACCATGATCATGTCGGCTCCCTCTTCGATGTCGAGCTCCATCTCGCGGATCGCTTCGCGCACGTTCGCCGGATCCATCTGGTAGGTGCGGCGGTCGCCGAACTGAGGCGCTGACTCGGCGGCCTCGCGGAACGGACCGTAGAAACCGGACGCGTACTTCGCCGAGTAGGCCATGATCCCGACGTCGGTGAGACTGGCATCATCGAGTGCCGTGCGGATTGCGCCGACGCGCCGGTCCATCATGTCCGAGGGCGCGACGAAATCGGCGCCGGCCGCCGCGAAGGAAACCGCCTGCTTGGCAAGAAGCGGCAACGTCTGATCGTTGTCGACATCCTTCACGCCGTTGTGGTCGACGATGACGCCGCAGTGTCCGTGGTCGGTGTACTCGCAGAGGCAGACGTCCGCCATCACCGTCATCTGCGGGACCGCGCGCTTGATCGCCTCGATCGCCACTTGCACCGGGCCGGACGGGTCCCACGATGCCGATCCGATCCCGTCTTTGTACTCGGGCAGCCCGAAGAGCAGCAGCGCGCGGATGCCGAGGTCGTGGGCGCGAAGGGCTTCGTCAACGGCTTCGTGAGCGCGGAGCTGCCAGACGCCGGGCATCGATCCGATCTCGATCTTTGGCCTGCTGTTCGGCACGACAAACAGCGGATAGATCAGATCCTCGGCACGCACGACCGTCTCGCGGACCAGCGCCCGGATAGAGTCGGTGCGGCGCAGCCGGCGCGGGCGGCGGGTCGTCTGCGAGGTCGTGGTCTCAGCCGGCAGCGTCATCGTTTTCGTCGTCATCACTCTCTCCGTAGAAAAACGCGCGTGCACATTCGGGGGAGCAGAAACGCCGTCCCGTGGCGCGGTACGCGCAGTCGGTGCAGAAGTACTTCCCGCAGACCACGCAGCGTTCCAGCCGCGTACTCTCCTCGGGGTCGCTGCAGCGGATGCATTGCCGCTCGTCGACGTCGGACATTCAGCCGCTCCCGCGCGAAATTTTTCACCGCGCGCCGGGTTGAGTATATCCTCCGGCAGCCCTCCCGATGGCGGTGTAGCTCAGATGGTTAGAGCGGGCGTCTCATAAGCGCTAGGTCCCCAGTTCGACTCTGGGCACCGCCACCAAGCCTTACCCTACCGAGAACTTGGCTGCGCGGAAGCTGCTTGGCAGTCATCATGGTTTGACCTTACTTGGATTATTAGGCCGATGAACGCAGCAGACGTCAGCGATTTAACGTTTGACGACTTGCAGTTTGTACTCGACGAGATTAGTCGTTTCGCGTCCACATTCGCGCAGATGTCGGCACGCCAGAAGTTCGAATACTTGGTCGCGAACAACGAAATCGGCGACGAGTCAGCGATTCCTTCACCTGAGGGACGTCATTTCATCGTTGGGCGACTGGCGCATCAGCGTTTCGCCACGATCGTGGAGAGGGAACTCGCGGCGAACTACCGGCAAGAACTCCCAGACTTCCAAGTCGCCGACGTCGCGAAGCACTTTCGGCAGTTGTTCAGCGACCTCTTTCTCCGCGAGCAGCGACCTATCAACGACGAAAACGTGGCGGTCGCGATTGATGAAGCTGTTCGGCGTGCTCGCAACATGCATGTTGAACGGCGATACGACGTTCCATGCATGTTGACGTTAGAGAAGGAGCCGCTCGCATTCAGCCTTGGGCCAGTTCAGTTCAGGCCGGTTGAGAGATATCTCGATGCAGTTCGTGAGCCGCTAAGCGCATATGAGAGCAGGATCGACGCCCGCGCGGTCAAGCGAATCTCGAATGACGGTGAAACGACAGGCCAAGCGATGGTGCGACGAGCGCAAGAGTTTTATCGTCGCTTTCCTTGGGTTGCGAGCGTCGTTGTTCCAAGGTGCCACGCTGAAGTATCGCGCAGACGCGCTCTCGCGGCTGTCGACGCCTCGCTTGATTTCCTGCGGCTGCTGTTTCCTTCTCGCTACGCCTCGAGGTTGCGGAGGGGGGATGCAGATTCTATCGTCACTTCCAGCGTTGAAGTCGTAGCAGATCGCCCGACGGATGAAGTGTCGCTTACGTTTTTCGAGAGACTAGCGGACGCACCAGGCTGGCTGAAGGAATCGTTAGAGGACCACGCTGAGTTTCTCGCTGAGGCCGGCGATTGGCTAGTCGCGCACGTGGGAAAAGAGGAGGTCTCAGACCTCCAGCGCAGATATATCGATGCCCTCAATTGGTACGGTCAGGCGGTTGTCGACGATACTCCAAGCGGCCGCATTATTAAGATTGCCGCTGCTCTCGAGCGTTTGACGATTGCGACAAAGCGCTTGAAGATTACGAGCGTTGTCACTGCCCGAGTGGCCCTTCTGACGCAAGGTTATGATAAGCACGATTTTCGCGCGATCCGAAAAACCGTTGAGAATGTTTATGAGTGGCGACACCGCCTTATGCATGGCGCCCACTCTCCGCATGATCCAGAACTGAGCAAGGTCGCTGCTACTTCAGAAGCATTGGCGCGTTGGGCAATGTTCTCATCGTTCTACTGGTTCCAGCACCTCGATCGTCAGGGCAAGAAAACCAACGATGAGCTTGAGGCAGCCTACGAACACTGGCTTCGAAACCGCAGCAATAAGGTGTCGTAAGGAAGCTACGTGCGTCGCAACCTCGCCCGTCAGGACCTCATGAGCGGAAATCAGTTAGCTTCGTTGCGAAGCGATTCGTTCAACGCCGGCCACGCGCGTGCTCTCGCGAACGCCCCGTAAACATCTCGGTGAAGCGGGTCCCGCGCACTGATGGGTGCGCGATCTTTGACGAAGACGTGCAAGTCGATAAGTATCCGCTGCGCATCGACGGTTCGGCCAGATCGGTGCGCGATCAGAATCCGGGACTAGAGCATCGGCCTACTCGAGGGCTCGATCAAGCGGGTCTTATAAGCGCTCCAGCTCGACATAAGCACCGCCCCACCAAAGCCGACTCAACCTACGTCTATCCCATGCGTCCCAGTGCGAGGCCTCGGCATTCGTTTGCCGCGCGCTCGGCGGCGAGGGCTGCGGCGTTACATCCGCTCCATTCGAGTGTCGTACCTCTTCAACCCTCCGCATCTCCGCGTCTCCGCGTGAAACGGTTTGATATCGTTGCCCCATGCGCCACACCTGTATCGCTTCCGTCGTCGCCCTCGCACTGTGCGCTCCCCTCTTCGCCGCCGACGAGCTCACGTTGTACGAACTTCTGCCGCCGGATAGCCATCAGTTCGCGATCACGTACGACGTGACGCAGGCGAAGGAAGGGGCGGAGTGGTTTTTCAATCCGATACGTGTCGGCTCGATCGCCACCAAGGAGCGCGTGATCGCGCGGGCTTCCGGCGAGGATCTGAAATTCGAGGTCGTCAGCGGCAAGGAGGCGAAGACGAGCGGATTGGTGGCTGCGAACACTGCTGACGATGCGCAGTTCATTCGCGTTCATCTGCCGGGGCCGGTACCGAAGGGCGGGCAGACGCGGATTCGCATCATCAAGACGTACACCGATGCGAAGTCGTACGACGTGAAAGATGGGCTGCTCGTGTTCGAACGGCCGCTGGGCATCAAGCGCAACGTCGTATTGCTGCCGAAGGGATGGGAGCTGGTCGGTTGCGGGTCGCCGGGTATCGTTTCGACGGATCCTGATGGGCGCGTGCGCGTCAGTTTCCTCAACGATCGCGATGATCAGTTGCCTGTGAAGCTCGTCGCCAGGAGTCTGCCATGAAACAGGCGTTGATTCTGTTTCTCGCGCTCGTTCCCGTAGCGCTGCTGGCGCAGGAGTCGATTCATCGCGCCGAGCAGGATCGGGAGATCAGCTACTGGCTTCTCGATCCGTCCACGCATCAATTCAGGATCTCGCACGACTTCACGGTCACGCGCGTTGGCCAGAAGTCGGTGCACAGCTTCGTGCGCAAGGGCAGCGTGGTCTCTCCCGATGCGAAGATGACCGATCTCGATACCGGCAAAGACCTCGTCACCCACGCCGTTCCGGGCAAGGACGTCAACGCGTTGGGCTATTACCCGACGCCGGTCGAGCCCGACTCCGTGGCCGTGCAGGGCGATCTCGAACATCCAGTTGCCGAGGGACGGTCGGCAAGGATTCGGGTGCAGGAAACGTAGACCGATTCGGTTGGCTACACGCTCGAAGGCGGCGATCTCGTTTGGAAGCGCACCCTCGGGCGGCCATTGAACTACGTGACGTTGCCTGCCGGCTGGATGCTGACGTCAGTCAACACACCCGCCGTAATCTCGCTCGACGAAGAAGGACGGATCAATCTGCGCTTCACAAACATTCGCAATGACGAGTTGTCGATCGTGATCAAAGCGCGGCGAAGAATCCCGAAGACGTAGTCGCCGCCGCGTTCCTACACGTACATCGCCGCCGCTGACTCCCACTCGTGCGCGATGTTGCGCATGATTAGGGCGCAGTCGAAGGCGATGCTGCCGGCTGGGAAGAGCTTTTGATTCGAGAAATAACTCGACTCGACCGATTCGATGCGGAGCGGCTGAACCTCCCACGTCGTTGTGCGCAGGACGATGCCGTCGAGCATGTGCCCGGATGCGGTCGCAGAATAGCCGAGGGATCCTGGTTCGAAGAATGCGGAAGCGTCTGCCAGAGTCCCGAAAATGGATCCGGCCGGTAACTCCGAAACGACGCTTGCCGACACACGAACTGCTACGGCATGATCGCTCGACACCATCTCGAGCCGAACGCGGTTGCCGTCATCGTCGATATCAAATCGAGCGCGATGGTGCTCGCCGGGAAAGAGCCTCCCGCCGGCCAGTTGATTCAGAAGTGAACTGGAGTCACGGCGAGGGATGTACACCCCTTCGTGCTCGCCATCGGTATCATTCCAGACGACTGCGAATCGGTGCGCGGCGTTCTCGCTCGATAGCCCCAGCATCTGGGGAAAGCGGCGCGGACGAATCCCTTCCAGTCGGATGAGGCAAATGCCGCCGACCGCGAAACCTGCGTGCAGCTTCGGCCGGAACGGCTGGGGCAGTTGACGCTGCGCGACCAGGGGATCGATACGAAAATTGACGAGCAACCTGCGACGAATGATGCCGTGCACCCGAGGGAGGCGCATCGCTTTCACGCCTCGCCCGTAAATCGATCGCCGATCCAGGCGTTGCGCGCATTCTCATCGCGCGCCGAGTAGAGAAACTCCGTCCACGCCTTCTGTTCGTGAATGACCGCGCCGAGCTCCCAGACGCAAAACACTGGCTTGTGCACATCGTCGCGCGGCCAAAGCTTGAACGGCTCATCCCCCTCTTTTGCGTAGACCGTTTCCCACAGCTCGTTGGCGCTCCGCCAGGTGTTGATGATGAGGAAGAAGAACGACTCGCCGCAGAGGTGAAGGATGACGAAGCCGAGCTCGCCCTGGAGGTTCAGCCGGCCGGCATCCATTTCGGCGCGGACGAACGCACGGGCATCGCGTTGCACATCGCCGCTGATCACGGCCTCGGCGCGACGAATGTCGTACCACTTGAGGTGCGCGTCGTCAGCGATGAGATCGTCGCCGGGCGTGATGCGCTTCGGGTAGTGCTTGTAGGAGTCGGGGACGTTGCCGGTCGGAGCGGGCATCGCCAAATCATAACTGCGGCTGCGGATTCGCCTGGTAATCGTTCAGAACCGTTTCACGCGGAGACGCGGAGGGGCGGAGAAACCACTCCGCGAACTCCGCGTCTCCGCGTGAAAACTCTGCCAGTAGTGCATACTGGATTTCCAATCCTGAAGGAGGATTCCATGCCGGCACGGAAGAGCTCTTCGATTTTCGTCTTCGCCTTCGCCACGATCGTTTTGCTCGCCGCTGTCGCTCACGCCGGCGCGCCCCTCAAGGGCGTCGACGTCAAGCTGGGAAAGGCTCCCGGCGGAGGAGCTTCCGCGCGCACGACCAACGCCGAGGGGAAGCTCGATCTCGGCGTTCTGCCGGCCGGCTCGTATTACCTGATCATCATTGCTCCGAAAGGCACGGACGTGACCCGCGATCCCGAGGCGCAGATCGAGATCAAAGGCGCAACGGGCGGCACGATCAAGAAGCGCTGGGACTATGCGAAGAAGAAGGCGTTCGATGCAGCGCCGACCGATTTGTCCGCGAGAGTCGCTGCGTCAATCGGTGAGGAGAAGATCATCTTCACCTCCGACGGCATCCATCCAGTCGTCATAGCCGCCAGCACCAACAGCACCATCATCAAATCGAAATCGAACATCACCAACAACTGACGAGGGTGAGCTCGAGCGTGATCGTCGAGGCCATCCGGCGCTTCCTCGCTGCACACGAACTTGTGCAACGACCGATTGTTGCTGCCATCTCCGGCGGCGGCGACTCCACAGCGTTGCTCGTCGCTCTCGTGGAGATCGGCGACATCAAGTTCACCGCCGCGCACATCAACCACCACCTACGCGGCGCCGAATCGGATGATGATGAGGCATACGTCCGCGAGCTCTGCGCGCGATACGACATTCCTCTGCGCGTCGCCGACGGAACGCTCGATCCTGAGGCCGTCCGGCATCGCGGGATCGAGGCGGCGGCGCGCGAGGTACGTCACGCGCGGCTGCGCGAGATCGCCGGCGACGCGCTCATCGCCACCGCGCATCAGAAGAACGATCAGGCCGAGACGGTCTTGATGCGCCTCATGACCGGCGGAGGCATCGCCGCGCTGCGCGGCATCCATCCTGTCCGCGACGACGGCATCATCCGTCCGCTGCTGGAGATGACGCGCAAGGAGATCGAGCGCTTCCTCGCCGAGCGCAACATCACTCCCCGCTTCGACCGCTCGAACGCCGATCCGCGCTTTCTACGCAACCGCGTCCGCGCGATGCTTCGCGACTTCGATGACAGCGTCGTCGACAACCTCGCCGCCATCGCCGATCAGGCGCGGCAACAGTGGCCCATTCTCGAACAGGCCATCGACGCAGCCGAGGATGTGATCGCATCCGAGGATGAAACGCGATTCCGTTCGATGCCGGAGAACGCCTGGCTGCGTCAGGCGCTGCTACTTCGTCACATCCGGCGCCTCGACCCCGAGGCGCGCGACATCTCCGCGGAGGATCTCGCCCGGCTGGCGCAGTCAACGAGCCGAACCTCCGTTACACGATCCGTCGAGCTGCTCGTCGAAGGAAACGAGATCGTCCTCCGTCGCCGGACCGGCGACGCGCTCACGCCCGACTTCGAGATCGAGATCGAAGCAGGAACCGATGTGTACATCAAGGAGATCGCAACAAGGGTCCGCATCCAACCGACAACCGACAACCGACAACGCACGCCGCCAGGCGTGCAACTCATCCAGCTACCGAAAGGCGCCAAACTCCACTTCACCATCCGCAACCGCCGCCACGGCGACCGCTTCCGTCCCCTCGGCATGTCTCACGACAAAAAGCTGAAGGATCTGCTGATTGATCGTAAGATTGCCGCTGCGTCGCGCGATCGCATTCCTCTCCTCATCTGGCAGGGCGCGATCGTCTGGGTGGCTGGCGTCGAAGTCTCGGATCTGTTCAAAGTGACAGGCGAGGCTGCCGACCTTTATGAGGTCGCGTTTGAGAAAGATCACGAAAGCCTTCAGCGCCCGGGAGATTGAACAGCGCGTGGCCGCGCTGGCGGCGGAGATTCGCGACGATGCCGGCGAGGCGCCCCTCTTCCTCCTCGGCATCCTCAAAGGCACATCGTGCTTCCTGGCCGATCTCCTGCGCCGGATTCCGGGCGAGGCCGGTTACGGCTTCATCGACGTCGTCCGCGACGTCGCCGACGCCGATACCGCCACCGCGCTGGAGATCACCTACCTGAGCTGGATCGACATCCGCGACCGGAACGTCTACGTCGTCAAAGATGTCGTCTCGACCGGCGTCATCGAGACCTACCTGATGATGCAGCTTCGCCAGAAGCAGCCGTCGACCTTGAAGCTGGTCGCCCTCCTCGACCGCCCCAATGCCCGCACCGTCGACTTAACGGTCGATTTCCGCGCCTTCGAGGCCGCCGACGGCCCCTATGCCGGCTACGGCCTCGAATTCGAAGGCCGTTTTGGAAACCTGCCGTACATTGCGTCCGTTAAATAGGACTTGGTCTTGTCATTCCGAACCGCCGGAGCCGCCGTTCGACATTCTGTTATCACCGAGGATCGTGTTCGGCGGCGTAGGACGGAGAGGAATCCCCTGCCCACGCACGAGAATCGCTCCGTAGGCAGGGGATTCCTCGCGCCCCCTCCGCCCCGCCCGCTCGGAATGACAGAACCAGGCAGCGAAAGCAAGGCAACTCGGCAACCGGCAACCCCGATACCCCCCCGATACCCAGAATTTCACCCGCTGCCGCCCCGTTCTTCGACACGGCAGTCAATGGCACGCACGAAGCATTCGCGTGTTCCCCTTGGAGGTTTGATTGAATTCGACGCTCAAAACGGTGCTTCTCTGGGCCGTCATCATCGTTCTCGTGGTTCTGCTGTGGAGCCTCTTCAACGGCACGAAAGGGACGAGTGAAACCATCGCCTTCAGCGATTTCCTCGACCGCGTGAACCAGGGCTCCGTTGCCAGCGTGACGATTCGCGGTGACGAAGTTCACGGCGAGACCAAGCAGACCGCGCCCGGCGGGAAGAAAGAGTTCCAGGCCACGATCATGGCCAACTATCCATCCATGATCGATCAGCTCCGCGCCAAAGGCGTGAAGGTGCAGGTCGAGCATGCCGCCGACGCCCCCTTCATCACCGCACTCATCACCTGGGCTCCCGTCCTCTTCCTCGTCGGCCTCTGGATCTTCTTCATGCGCCAGATGCAGGCCGGCGGCAACAAAGCCCTCTCCTTCGGCAAATCGAAAGCGAAGCTGCTCTCCGGCAGCGCCAAGAAGGTGACGTTCAAAGACGTCGCCGGCGTCGATGAAGCGAAGATCGAGCTGCACGAGATCATCGAGTTCCTCAAAGAGCCGCAGAAGTTCACCAAGCTCGGCGGCAAGATCCCCAAAGGCGTCCTGCTGATGGGACCTCCCGGCACCGGCAAGACTCTGCTCGCGCGCGCCATCGCCGGCGAGGCCAACGCTCCCTTCTTCTCCATCTCCGGCTCCGACTTCGTGGAGATGTTCGTCGGCGTCGGCGCCTCGCGCGTCCGCGACCTCTTCGAGCAGGGGAAGAAAAACGCACCCTGCATCATCTTCATCGATGAGATCGACGCCGTCGGCCGCCATCGCGGCGCCGGACTCGGCGGCGGTCACGACGAGCGCGAACAGACCCTCAACCAGCTCCTCGTCGAGATGGACGGCTTCGAGTCGAACGACGGCGTGATCCTCGTCGCCGCCACGAACCGGCCCGACGTCCTCGACCCTGCCCTGCTCCGTCCCGGCCGCTTCGACCGTCGCGTCGTCGTCGACCTCCCCGACCTCAAAGGCCGCGAGGGCATCCTGCGCGTACACACGCGAACGATTCCGCTGTCCGAGGATGTCGATCCGGTCGTGATTGCTCGGGGCTCACCGGGATTCAGCGGCGCCGATCTCGCCAATCTCGTCAACGAAGCTGCGCTGAACGCCGCCCGCTACGACAAGAAGAAAGTCCAGATGATCGACTTCGAGTTCGCGAAGGACAAGGTCATGATGGGCGTGGAGCGCAAGTCGATGGTGATGAGCGACCGTGAGAAGAAGAACACGGCCTATCACGAGTCGGGACACACGATCGTCGCCGCGGTTCTTCCCGCCGCCGATCCGCTGCACAAAGTCACGATCATCCCCCGCGGCCGCGCCCTCGGCCTCACGCAACAGCTCCCCACCGAAGACAAGTATTCGTATTCGAAGCGCTACCTCGAAGCGATGCTGGCCGTGCTCATGGGCGGCCGTCTGGCCGAGGAGATATTCATCGGCGAGATCACCACGGGTGCCGGCAACGACATCGAGCGCGCCTCGGCCATGGCCCGCCGCATGGTCTGCGAATGGGGCATGTCCGAGCTCGGCCCCGTCACCTTCGGCAAGAAAGAAGAAGCCATCTTCCTCGGCCGCGAGTTCGCCCAACACCAGGATTTCTCCGAGAACACCGCCGTCGAGATCGACCGCGAAGTCAAACGCATCCTCGACAAGGCCTACGCCCACGCCAAAGAAATCATCACCGCCCACAAATCGTCCCTCGACCGCATCGCCAGAAAACTCCTGGAGCGCGAAACCCTCGAAGGGTGGGAAGTCAACGACATCCTCCGCGAAGAAACAGGCAACGACTACCTGAAGATGAAGGAGTACTACCCCGAAGCCAGCCCCGGCGAAACAATGACCATCGCGCCAGGCTCGGGCCCATCAACGGACGTTGCCGCGCCCGTCGCCCAACCTCCCGCGCCGGCGCCAGTGCCCGACCGAACGTCGTAGCTCACCAACCCGAGTCGCAATGTCAGGGCCGCCGAAAGGCGGC
>OLLN01000387.1_pt1 | contig 14234 bp, 11 predicted proteins | sample 1604281 | NCBI WGS metagenome assembly OLLN01 (sample SAMEA104055716, study PRJEB20765) | soil metagenome | biome: Arctic tundra; feature: Polygonal ground; material: soil | place: USA | collected 2011-09 | depth 0-0.5 m | reverse complement strand
CCCACACATCCACCCGCGTTTCCCACACCTCCCACAGCGACTACTGCTGCTTCAATCGGAAAAGACCCACAGATTCTGCGCGGGAGGCGAAAGGAGAGAGGTCCCGCAAGATCTGATTGAGGTCGACAGTTTCGAGCGTACTGGTTTCGCGGCGCGCAAACAGCAGTAGCTGCCTTGTCAGTTGTGAACCGCGCCGGACCGTCTGTTCCAGTTGTTCCAGATGTTCAACCTGGCGCGGCGACTCGGCGCTCTTTTTCTTGAGAAGCTGAACGATCGAGAGCATCGCTTGCAGAAGATTGTTGAAATCGTGGGCGATCCCCCCGGCCAGCGTTCCGATGGCTTCGATCTTCTGCGAGTGGCGGAGCTGCTCGGCGAGGGCGAGATCCGCTGTCATGTCGAGTTTGATGGCCACGTAGTTGATGATGGTTCCCGAGGCATCGCGCACCGGCGAGATCGTGGCCTCTTCTTCGTAGAGGCTTCCGTTCTTGCTTCGGTTGATGAAGTGGCCCTGCCATACACGGCCCGCACCGATCGTGGCCCAGAGCTGTTGGTAGAACTCGATGGTCTGTTTACCGCTCTTGAGAATTCGCGGATTCTTCCCGATGGCCTCTTCGCGCGTATATCCGGTGATTCGTTCGAATGCCGGATTGACGTAGACGATCGTGCCGTCGAGGTCAGTGATAACGATGGTTTCAGCGGCCTGCTCGACGACAGTAGCAAGGCGACGGTGCGCTTCATCCGATCTCTTCCCCTCGGCAATCTGCAGTTGCAGATCGCGATTCGCACGTTCGAGCGCGCGCGCTGCGCCGACTGCGTCCTCCATCATGTTCAGCGCGGCCAATCGCGACTCGCGCACTTCCTCGACTTTGCTTGCCAGCGCAGCGGTCCGCTCCCGGATGCGATCCTCCATCTCCTCATTGGACCGGTGCAGGGCAGCTTCCCGGGCACGAGCCTCCGTCACATCGGTCACGAGAATGGCAATCTTCGCGCCCGAGGTGAGTCGATTGGCGACGATCTTCAGAGTCCGCACGGTGCCATCTGCGAAATAACTGGTTTCTTGGGGATCGCAACGCGACTCATTCGTTGTCAGGAGTGTGGCAAGGCAGGTTCTCACCTCGAAATTGGGTATCGAGTCGATGTTTTGACCGATGATCCTGTCCACCGACACGTTCAAGAACTCACCGAAACGGCGGTTGCAAAACAGGATGAGACCATCTTCCGTCACCATCACGGCGCCATCGTTCATCTCTTCGACGAAGACCCGATACGGGTGCTCGGCGCTGTTCCACGCCGCGGGGACACGATCACCGATGGTCATGGTTCATCCGAAAAGGTGTACATCGAGCGCGCGCAATACGCGGCTTTCATCGGACAGGTCGCCCGCCGCGAGCAGCGGCGTCTGCGTCAGATCGATGACCTCGATCCGATATCGACCGGCGACGTACTCGTTGCAGATGTGATCGAGATCAGTGTGTCTCGTCATGATGTCTCCTTGGCAAGTGCGCGCTCTTCGGGAAGAACATACGGCGCCGGTTGTCCCAACTGCGCGCAGAGATCGTTGATTTGCCGCTTCAGCTCGATCATCCGTAACTCGCGGCCGACGGCGAGGTGGTTGAAGCGCTCGAGCTCGAGGTTGGATCGTTCCAGACTATCGCTATGCTGCCGAAGTACCTCCTCGGCTGCCTTCAGCTCGGTGATGTCCTGGGTCGTTCCAATCAGGCTGAGATGCGGTTCGCCAACCTCGTGTTTCCTGCCGATGGCATGAGCCACGCGCGTACCCTGCGGCGTGACGGTCCGGAACTCGACGTCGAGCCTCCCGGTTTGAAGCGACGCGGCGATACCGGCTTCCACATCGGCTCGATCCTCCTCATGAATCCGATCGAGGAAGAGCTGTATCGGCGCGACGGGACGGGGATCGAGCGCAAAGATCCGGGACAATTCTGCGGAGGCACGCAACTCACCCGATTCCGGATACAAAATCCAGCTTCCGATGTGCGCGATCTCCTGTGCTTCGGCAAGCGCTGCCTCGCTGTCGCGAAGGGCGCGCTCGGTGGCGACGCGTCGCGTGATGTCCTGGCAGGTTCCGTGGACTCGCACGACGTTCCCGGCGACGTCACGGTCCACGAAGACGCGATAGGCGACCACGAGCGCGGTACCGGCCGGCCTGGTGATCCGCAGATCGATGTAAATATCGCCTTCCCTGCCTGAGTTGAATGCACGGGCGCGCTCGTATTCCCACCTGCGACGATCTTCCGGGTCGATCATGGCAAGAAAGAACTCATAGCTCGGCGGCACGGAGCCGATCGGAATCCCAAAGATCCGATAAACCTCGTCAGACCAAGTCACCACGCCGGTCACCATGGACCGTTCCCAATGACCGACTTGAGCAATGCGTTGGGCTTCTCTGAGTGCAGCCTCGCTCCTGCTGAGTGCCTCCTCGGTCCGCATGCGCTCGGTGACGTCCATGCTCACGCCCAACGTGCGCAGCGGCTTGCCGTCATCGGAGAAGAACAGCTTTGCACGTGAGTGCAGCCAGTGGATGCTCTCGTCCGGCCACACTACGCGGAAGTCGGAGGAGAATTCGCCCGAAGTCAGCGACTTCTTCATCTCGGCGTCCACCGCTGTAAGGTCGTCAGGGTGCATCGCCGCTCGCCAACTCTCGTACGTTTCGATAAAGCTGCCGGGCGGGAGACCGTACAGCGCCAATAATTCGTTGGACGGAGTAATGATGTTGTTCTGAATGTCCCAGGAGAAGTGACCGATGCCCGCCGCTCGCTGCGCAAGCTCAAGGCGCTCCTTGCTTCTCTGGAGAGCTTCCTGTTCCTGTTTTCGCTGCGTGATGTCGCGCATGAACACCAACATCTGGCCCGCCGTCCGCCACAGCGAAACAGTGCCCTCGATGTCCAGGATCCGGTTGTCCTTCGTCCGATGCTTCGTCTCGAAACGAGCGAACCCTGACTCCACGATGCTTCGGATGCGATCAGCGATCTCCTCGGGTGTTTCGATCGCGTCGATGTCGCGGATGGTCAGCCTGAGCAGTTCCTCACGCGAGTAGCCGCTCATGCGGCAGTACGCGTCGTTGACGTCGAACAGCCGGCCTTCGAGATCGGCGAGCCAGAAACCATCCGTTGACGTGGCGAGCACCGCCGCGTACTGCTCCGCCATGCGGCGGATCTCTTCTTCGGCCCTCTTGCGCCCGGTGATGTCGTGCACGATCGCGGATACGCCGACCACGTCGCCCGCGTCGTCCAGAACCGGCGAAACGCTCAACCGCACATCGATATGGCGGCCGTCTTTTGCGACGCGCACCGTCTCGAAAGCATCAACGCGCTCGCCACGCCCTAAGCGCTCGATCAAGAGAGGAACCTCATCGTGCTGCTCCGGAGGTGCAAGCATCGTGATCGAGCGGCCGATGGCTTCGGCCGCCGTGTACCCATACATTTGTTCGGCGCCGTCGTTCCAGCTCTCGATGAGACCCTGGCTCGATGCGCCGATGATCGCGTCTTCGGAGGAATCGACGATGGCTGCCAGCCAGACACGATCGCGTTCACGCTTGTGCAGGATCACTGCAGCGCCGAGAACAATTGCGGTGGTGAAGAAGACGTTGATGGCGACGATGACTGTGAGGCCCACCTCTGGTGTGAACCAAGCCATACCGGCGAGCAGGTTGCGCAGAGCGAGAGCAAGGAAAGGCACGGCCACCGCCGCCGGCAACAGGATTCGCGACATCCTCCCAATTGATGTTCGCGCGAGCAGCGGAATGACCCAGCCCCGCGGCAGCGCGAGCACCTCGGCGATGGAGATCAGGGTAAGGCCGAATGTCGCCACGGCAACGGGAGCAACCCGTCTGGAGGGGTCGACGAGCGAAGGAACCTTCAGGGCATATGCAAAGAGAAAGGCGACGCAGATCAACAGAACTGCCGACGCGATCACGTGACCGGCCAGATCCCTTTGCGTTGTGATGAAGAACAGCGCCGAGCCCGACGCCAAAAGAAGGAGCGCGGCGATTGGAAACGGGTTGAAATACGCGCTGCCGTGTATCGCCCAAACCTGCCATTCTTCGATGTGCGCCGAGAGCGCCGCCGACAGCAGATCCACTGCAGCAATGACGATCGCGGCGATGGCTGCGCGGCGCGCCGTCAGCAAGCCATCGGGAGTCGGGGAACGAAGCGCAAGAAGGCCGGCCCCGAGCACGATAAAAACGAGAGCGGCGACGGCAGCGACCGGTTTCCCGTTGGGGCTGAGTGCGGCGATCGATGCGTTGCCCAGGAAGTACCCGGTCAGTGCGCTGATGCCGATTGCGATCGCACCGAGGCAGAGCACGACTGACAACCGGTCGCTGCGCAAGTTCGGAGGCCGGCCTGCCGTGCCTTGCCGCTCCTCATTGGATCGCCGGTGAAAGCCCCAAGAGCCTCCGAGTCGGGAGCGAAGCGCAACGATGGTCATCCCGTTCTCCCGGCAGGAAGTGCGTTCGGCCATGAGGTTCCCTGTTTCATCCAAGCTCCGTCTCACTACTGCGTCGAATCGGCAGACGGTTTGATCGGCGTCGGTTACCAAAACTGTGCAGATGTCAGTGAATTGTAGCGCGTCACACGGTTCCGTGTTGCGCGTCACGCGATTCCGTGACGGCGAGATGGCGAAAACGCGAGGCCGGCCATCAGGCTGACGCGCGACGGTGAATGCAGCCCGCTCGCGGAAAGTCGATGGGATGAGTGGAACGCGCGAGCGTCTCACGCTGTTCTTGTTCTAATTAATACGAGGCACCGACTACGTCACCGCATCAACACCCCAACCGGCGCCCGCGTCGGACCCGGATACGGCACCGCATCTCCCTTGATCGCGCTCCACAGAATGCGATTCAGCGTGTCATCGTCGACCGCGTCCTCGCGGGAGAAATCGAGCATTGCTGATTTCTTTGCGGCTTCGCTCGGAGGGTTCTTCTCGTTGAAGTCGATGGCGGGTTTGATCGCGTCGTACGGCGTCAGGTCGGGCTGCTCCGCGTAGATTGCGCGCAGCGGGCGGCCGAAGTGGTCGAACTGAGAGAGGGAGTCGAGCCCGAGGATCTCTTCCATCGTGGCGATGACGTCGGTCGTGTTCACGAAGCGGTGCACGACGCCGGCGCGGTTCCAGGCGGAGATCATCAATAGTACCGAGCGGTGCGAATCGACATGGTCCGGTCCACTCTGCGCATCATCCTCGACGACGAAGACCGCGGTGTCTTTCCAGAACGGCGAGTGCGAAACCGCCTCGACGATGCGGCCAAGCGCCAGATCGTTATCGGCGACGAATGCGCGTGGCGTCGGCTTGTCCGCCGCAGACCCTCGGGTGTGATCATTCGGCAGGCGGATGATCTCCAGCGCGGGTAGAGCGTTGCGCTCCGTGTACGGCCGGAACTCGCGCAGCCACGCGTCGACGCGCGTCTGATCGGTGATGTCCAGGTCGAACCCGGGGAACTCCGGCGCCGTCGTGTCCCGTAGCGCGCGGCGAACGCCGGCGTATCGCTTGCCAGGCACGTCGCGCGAATCGGTGCCGTCATCGACGAACTCGCCGTAGTTGCGCAGCGAGATTTTCTTGCGGACCGCCAGATCCCAGAGGTAGCCGGTGGCCGGCGCGTTGACGTCATCATCGTCATCGACGACCCGGCCGCGGTTGGCTCCCTCGTAATCGTAGGTACGGCCGCGCGTGCTGTACTCCGAGGGCGTCGTCTTCTCGAGATAGTCGGTTCCGTACGCCGCCGTCGACCAGTTGTGGCCCTGCGCGCTGACCTCGGCGTTGACGAAGAAGCGGTCGAACAGGCCGAAGCGCCGCGCCAACGCATGATGATTGGGCGTGACGTCTTCGCCGAAGAACAGCCGCGACGGATCTCCATCACCTTCTTTCACATCGCCGAAAATCTGATCGTACGTGCGGTTCTCTTTGATGATGTAGAGGACGTGTTTGAACGGCGGATAGCGCGGTGTTCCGCGGGTCGTGTCCCAATTATTGGCGTGCGCAACACGCTTCGAAAGCGATTGCAACGTGGCGCGCGGAACGTTCGCCGCGAACGACAGCAGAGACCCCTCGATCTGGCCGAGCGTGTACTCGCGCGAATCCTTCGGCAACGGCAGCGGGAATCGCGCATTCGGCCGCGAGCCGCGGCCCTTGGCGCTGACAACGAGAAGATCGTCGCCGACGGCAGCCAGGGCCGACGGATACCACTCCGCTGGCACGCGTCCAAGAAGCTTTCTGGTTGCGATGTCGAAGACCGCCACGGCGTTATTGTCCGCCTCGGCGACAAACAACCGGCCGCCATCGCGCGAGATCGCCAGCGCATTCGGCGTGCTCCCTTCGCCCGGTCCGCCCGGCGGCGAATCCTTCAACGTGCCGGCGACTTTGCGTTGCGTCGTGTCGATGATGCTGATCGAATCCGTGCTCGCCGAGGCGACATACAGACGCGAGCCGCGAATGAGCATCGCCGAGGGATGACGGCCGGCGACGATCCGACCGGTGCCACGCAAGGTGCCGTCGGAAGCGGCGCGAAACGCATTGATCGTGTTGTCGTCCCACGCCGAAACATAAACGTTGCCATGCACATCAGCAACGACCGCATACGGATAGCGATCGGTGTGCAACTGCTGGATGACCCTTCGTTGTGCAAGATCGATTACCGCGAGTGAGTCGCCGAGATTTTCTGCGGCGTAGAGAAAACGTCCGTCGTGAGAAATGGCGATTCCCGCCGGATATTGAATCCCGCTGTACGCCTTCGGCTTCTCGTTCGGTTTCGGTTTCGGCTTCTCGGCCAGCTCGATCTTGCCGTCGGGCGTCGCCTCGGTGCCGTTCCAGCGATAGATGAAAATCGAGTCGTCGTTGCCGCCGCTGGCGTAGAGAGTCTTTCCATTAGCAGCGAAGGCCAGACCGATGAACGCGGCTGTCTGCGGCAGCGTCTGCAGCACCGTGCCTGACTTTCGATCGACGATCTGAACGCCTTGCTCGCGCCATCCGCAGAGAAGCAGCGCCACGCGATCGCCACCAGGCGCGACTGCCATCGCCAGCGGAAAATTGCCGACGACCTGGGACGCGGCAACGGGATCGAGCATCGCGCCCGTCGGCAGTCTCTGCCCCGTCTCGGCAAGGGCAACACTGACGGTCACAGCACACACAACCAACGATAGGCAACGGATACGCATGCAGGCGATGATATCGGCATGACCACTCCGATGCCCGCACTTTTCATCTCGCACGGAGCGCCGGCGATCGCCATCGAGACGGACGACTTCACGCGCGCGGTCGACGACTACGGCGCAACGCTCACCGGCGCACGCGCCATCGCCATCGTTTCCGCGCACTGGCAGGCGCACGACTTACGCGTGAGCGCCGTCGCTCATCCCGAGATGATCTACGACTTCGGCGGCTTCCCCGAGGCGCTCTATCGGATCCGCTACGAAGCTCCCGGCGATCCCACCCTCGCCCGCGAGATCGCCTCACTCCTCGGCGGCGCAGCACTCGAAGAACAACGCGGATGGGATCACGGCCTCTGGGTCCCGCTGCGAATCGCCCTCCCCGGCGCGAACGTCCCGATCGTCGAGATCGCACAGCCGTCTCCGACGACGCCCGAACAGTTGATGTCGATCGGCCGCGCCCTGGCCCCGCTCCGCGACCGCGGCGTCGCCATCATCGGCAGCGGCGGCATCGTCCACAACCTTCGCAGAATCCACATGCCCGACAAAAACGCGCCGGTCGATGACTGGGCCCGCGACTTCGATACCTGGGTCGCGAAGCAACTCGATGAGCGCGACTTCGCAACGCTGACGCGCTATCGCGATCTCGCCCCGCATTCCGCCGAAGCCGTCCCCACCCCCGAACACTTCGAGCCCATCTTCGTCACCGCCGGCGCCGCCCGCACCACCGACACCCTCACCACCATCTACGAAGGCTTCCACTACGGCAACCTCTCGATGCGAACGTTCGCGTTCGGGTAAGGGAACCGATCCGCAGATGACGCAGATCGACACAGATGAATCGGCCAGCCATCTGTGTACATCTGCGTCATCTGCGGATGATCATCGTCCTTCACACTTCCAATACACTCGCCCCATGTGGAAAGCCTTCTCCGCCATCTTCGTCTCCGTCTTCCTCGCCGAGATCGGCGACAAGACCCAACTCGCCACGATGCTCTTCGCCTCGGAGGCCCAGAACAAGAAATGGGTCGTCTTCGCCGCCAGCGCCAGTGCGCTCGTGCTGGCATCCGCGATTGGCGTCCTCGTCGGCGCGCAGTTGGAGCGCTTCGTCAAGCCGTCCACGCTGAAGCTCGTCGCCGGAGCGGGCTTCATCGTCATCGGCATCTGGACGATGATGTCCCGAGGCTGAAACGCAATAAGGAACGCGGAGAGCGGGTTCCGCACGTGGCGTGGTATCTTCCGCACCCTTCGAGCACGGCTCGCAGGTTTTGTTCGTTGAGGTTACGGGCCCGTAGCTCAGTCGGTAGAGCAGCGGCCTTTTAAGCCGTTGGTCGTGGGTTCGAGTCCCACCGAGCCCACCAGCCCGCTGCCATTCACGTCCCCATCGTCTAGAGGCCTAGGACAGCGCCCTTTCACGGCGCCAACACGGGTTCGAATCCCGTTGGGGACGCCACCTTAATGCTCCTCAGAATCGATGATTTAGATTCCGGAGAATCCAGCGTGTGGCCAATACGTGTGGCTCGACCCAAGGGCAACGCGGCCGACGGAGTCGGCGGTGAATGCTTGGCGAATCGAACGGCATCGATCAGTCAGGCTCCGCCAATCCGAGCGCAACCGAGAATGTCCCCGCAACAGACTACTGCACCTGAGATGGTGGTTCGAAGCGTCGCCCTTCCTCGTCAGCCGTCACGTACTCACGAACGTACCGCACAAGCTCGACGGTAGCAGCGCGGTGTTGGACCGCTTCGCGGAGATACGACAGCGCGGTGCTGAGGTGAAGTTTCGCACCGGCGCGGGCAAATGTATCCGCCGCCTCGCCGGCGAGTGTACTTGCCTCGTCCCATTCCCCGAGGCGCAGAAGCTCCTCCGTCAATGCGAGCTTCACGAAACCGGAGTCGGCGAGCATTCCCATCGCTTCGAATGCCGCAGCAGCTTCGCGAAGCCGGGTCAATCCTCTCTCCGTTTCACCGGTGAGCAGATCGATCGCACCGAGCGTCCACTCGGCGCGGATAATCTCCGCCCCGGTTCCGAGTTCGCGGTAGCGCTGTTGCGCGGCGATCGCATAGGCTCGTGCGTCATCGTAGTTGCCGAGGCGGCGGTAGGAAACAGCGATGTTTTTCATGACGCGTGCCGTCATCTGTGGGTCGTCGAGCTGCTGCAATTGTTGGGCGATGAGCAGGTAGATGCGGAGACCTTCGGCCGTCTCTCCCTGCTCCGTGAGCGCCATCGCTTCGAGATTCTGTGCGTGAATCACGCGCTTCACGTCGCCGTACTCCGCGAAGCGTCGGCTGGCATCGCGCGCGGTCTTGATCGTCTCCGCGAAACGGCCCATCTTGAAGAGCACCGTGCCGCGCGTGTAGATGATCTGCGCCAGCATGAACGCGCCGGTGGCGATCTCATCCGCGAAACGCGCTGCGATCACGGTAGCGTTCAAGGCGTCGTCGTACTGCCCCAGCAAGCGCAAGGCGTTCGCCCGGTTTTTCCAGACCTCGCTGCGACACTCGATCTGTTCGTTTTGATCTTTGACGCGGCCTGCAATCGTGTCGGCGGCTTCGAGGAGCAAGAGCGCGTGCGCCGGCTGCCGCTCGAGCTCTGCGACCGCCGCTTCCATGATGCGCAGTACCAAAGGTTCGGTTGGCGCGCCTGGGTGCGCGGCGAAGTAGGCGGGCCAGGTTTCGAACGGCGCCGCGATCAGCGCCGCGAAGTCGTGCTCCGCGGCCCGCTGCTCGCGCGCAATCCGCCCGGCGTCCCTCAGAATGTCCATGATTCCCGGCGGCTGAATGACCGGTGCGTGCGCCTTGCGCCAGACCTCGGCGTCGGCAATCAAGCGGCCGAAACCCTGCAGTTCGCGCAGCCGCCCGGCACAGGCCGCACACCATGCGACGGCGTCCGCGACCGCCCGGAGATCGACAACATCTTCATTCTCGTCCAGATAGGCGAGCAGATCCGCTCTCGTGTAATGACGATGGCCGGTCATAGACTCGTCCTCTGCAGCCGGCAATAGGCGGCGCGCGCAGCGAGAAGACATTTGGAGATGAGGTTTTTCGCGGAGCCGCGGGCGAGCGACTCCATCGTGGCGATCTCGTCCGGTGTGTAGCCCTCGCTATAGCGCTTACGCAGAAGGTTGCGGCATCGCTCCGGTAGACGGCGTAACACACCGGCAAGAAGCAGACGGCTGTTCGTTTCGTCCGCCACAGCGGCCGGGTCGATGTAATCGTCAATGTCTGGCGGAAACCCCTCGCCGCGGTGCTTGCGCCAGTAGTAGCGGCTGGCGTTGCAGACGCCGCCGATCAGCCAGGCGCGCTCGTCCGCGGGGCTTTGCTCGACTCTCTCCGCGTGACGGAGGAATGAGACGAACACATCGTGAATGACGCCGCACACCTCATCTGGTGGGATCTTGAACCGTCGCGCAACGATGAAGCGGAGCAGGTCGTAGTATGCCCGGTAGGCGGCTTCCACTCGTTGCGAGGGGATCAGAGGTTCAGCGTTTCGGTCGTCCAGCATCGCGAGAGGCGCACCGGGCGGACGTTGGCGCGCAGGATATTCCCGAGTATACGCGCCCGGGTCGCCTATCCGCCCTTCCCCCCGCGTCCGGTGTGACGGTTTCAGCCCTCGCATCAATCCTCCAAAAGGAGAGAGCCCTCCCAACAGTTTGACTGCCGCCTCGGAGCTCCGGGTGCGGAGATAGGAGGAGCCATGTTCGACTGGGAGGACATCATCACTCTTACCAGCCAGCTCTCGTTTCCAAACGGCTAGAGCAAGTGCGTTCTTCGGACCGGAAGTCTCTGCGCGGGCTCCGCGCGCTGTGAGCGGAATGGGAGTGCCGTTGTAGCGGCCTCTCCGCTCTTCCTGTTGCATCCGATGTGACGATTTTGAGCGCCGCGTCATTCCTCCAAAAGGAGAGGGCCCTCCCCACTGTTTGATCGCCGCCTCGGCAGCCCGAGCGCGGAGAGAGGAGGAGCCATGTTTGACTGGGAGGACATCATCACTCTTGCCAGCGAGCTCTCGTTTCCAAACGGCTAGACCACGTACGTTCATCGGGCGTGGAGGTCTCATGTTGGCTCCACGCCCGAAGCAGGTGGCTGAAAGGGCCTGTCGGGATCAACGGCGGCGCGCTGGACATATCGTCGGACGTAGGCGAGCAATGAGGCGTCAGCCTGCTGAGCGACGGCGGCATCACGCAGGTAGGCGATCGCCTTCGCCGCGCTGACGTTCGCGCCAGCGGCCACGAAGAGTTGTGCGAGCGATCGGGCGAGCCTCCCGGCCTCATTCGCTCCGGAACCCTCCGCGATTAACTGCTCCAGGAGATCGAGCCCGACAAAGCCTGCATCGGCGGGCATTGACAACCGCTCGAAGTCGCGCATGGCGCCACGCAATTCGCGCATGCCGCGTTGACAGTCACCTTCAACGAGCGTGATCTTTGCCCCGCACCAGCGCGCACGGGCCAACTCGGATGCCATGTCGAGTTGCCGGAAAAGCTGTGTCGCCCGATGGAGCCAGTGGCGCGCGGTTGCGGGCTCGCGCCGCCTTCGGTCACATGAGGCGAGGCTTATGTAAACACACGCGAGCGTGCCGCGATGCCTCTTCCCTTCCAGCGGCTTGCGGAGACTGACCAGGAGCGCGCGGCCGGCTTCGAGATCGCCGCGCTCGATGAGGACGCAACCCTCCAGCAGTTGCGCATGGAGCGCGCGTGTGTGATTGCGCTCCTCCTTGAAAATCCGCCGTGCTTGGATGGCAGCGGCCTGGGCCTCCGCCCACTTTTCCATCTTGAAGAGGATGCCCGCGCGCGTGTACCGAACTTCCCCGATCTCGAGGGCGCAGTACCGCGCATCGACGAAGTGCTGCTCGGCGTCGATCAAGAGTTGCATCGCTTCGCGGTAGCGGCCCAGCATGCGCAAAGCGTTCGCGCGGCCCTTCTCCGCGTATCCGCGGAGCGCGGCGACCAGAGGCGGCGGTGATGCCATCAAGCGCTCGGTGAGGGCTATCGCCGCCGCGTAGAGCTGTTCCGCGCGAGCCGGCTGGCGGTCGAGCAGCGGGAAGGCGGCGTCCACCAATTCGCGTGTGGCCTCTTCGGTTGCCGCACCGGCGGTCGAGCGTATCCGCGCCAGCCACGCTTCGCACTCGGCATCAGCAAGGGCGCCCACCACAGCATCAAGACTCGGCATGGCCGATTCCTCGGAGACTGATCGTCGCCGGCGCTCACCAGTTGCCTGCGGCAGGAGCGTGCGAATGGCGATGCCTTCAGGCTCGAAAAGGTCAATTCGTGTCACCGGCTGACCGGAGATATCGCTCATTGCCGCCGCCACGCCCTCCTGAAACCGCAGAGACACCGGCTCACCCTCCCGCGCGCGAGCGAGGTGTGCACGGCTATAGCGTGCGTGCGCAGCGAGACGCGCAGGCTTGAGGCCGTGACTCTTGATGAAAAGCTCGAGCCGGGTCCGCAATCCAGGTTCCTATCTTGGCTTCATCAACCGCGATCCATTCAGGGAAGTACTTTGGTCGTGAGAGAAAAGTGTGTTCGATGCAAACGATTCTGCGCTGCCACACATAGGGAGTGACGCCGGGTGACATTTCCCTACCTTCCCCGTGCAGCAGTCTCAAATGTGACTGCACAGCCGGTTCGTTGACATCCGACGCTCGCGCGTGGTTTCCTCGGAGCCGTTCGTCTACACCTCCACAAAGAATCGAACCGTACCCGGGAGCAGAATCGCCGCGGTCGTCGTACGCAGGAGAGAGCGCGAGGACATGTTCGTTATGGCAGCTGGCGGCGGGGACCCAAACCTCAATCGTGCGACCTCCTCCGGTTGCGCACCTTGCCGAGCGACGCGGAATGATGGACCGGGGACATTCTCTCTCCCTGCGTACCGCCGCCAGCCGCCACCATTCCTCTTCGCACGTCCTGATGGCCGCTTTCCGATGCCGGATCGCGAAGTGACGTGATGACTCCTCACCGCGACACACGCCTGCAACGGTTCATCCAGGAGCGCGGCATCTCTCTCGTGAAACTTAAGACTGCGATACCCATGCACCGCTCGCAGTTGACCCGTTATCGCTTCGGCCACGCGTTCCCCACGGAGCCCGTCATCGCCAGAATCGTCCGGGCAGTCCGCACTTTGACCGGCGAGCCAATCAAGGCCAATCAACTCTTCAATCTCGGTGATGACGATGAGCCGGCGTGACTCGTTGGAGTCTCCATAAAGGAACGGTATCAGTGAACGCGACGTCGTCTGCTTTCGAGAAACAGACAATCGAACCCGTCACCGTCCTTGTAAGCAGATGTCACTTGCGTTTCTCGTTCACTCCTGCTAAACGTCGACTTCAACCCATAAGCGCTTCAGTCATGATGGATGAGCGGTCGAGAGAGCCGTTCACTCAGGGAGAGAATTCATGTATACGATCCATTCCACTACGAGACGTGGATATTTTTTCTTTCTGACGGTTCTGCTCCTGTCGGTAGTACCGAAGTTGACCGCTCAATGTCCCGTAGGAGCATCAGCAACCGTAGATCCGGATGCCGCTACCGTTACCCTGACGATGTCAAACGGTGGTACATGCGGCCAGGGTGGCTTCAATTGGATTCTTGATGATCAGAATCTCGAGCACATTGATGGCTGCGCCCCAGGGGTGCCTTCATGCACGGTCCAGGCTACGTACTCGAGCTGCATGGCTGACGGCACCCACGTGTTTCACGTCACGGGAGGCTGCGGATTCCCAGGACCCAATGGAAGCTGCACAGGCTCTACCGGCAAGACTGACGCGTCATTCGTCATCGATCAGAAGCCGGCCGGGAGCGTCAACGCATCGAGGATCGGCCCGGGGCGCTTCCACGTTACGGTTACCTACATCTTCAAGCAGGCTCCCGGTAAGGTGATCCACGTGAATGAGGTGATCAATGGTCAGTCGACCAACATCTACCACGATCAGGGTCCGTTCGGGCTGAGCGGCACGCGGAGTTTCGATACCTTCTTTGGCTGCGGCGACTCTGTTCAACTAGGCCTAAAACAAGCGAAGATTGGCGTTTAGGAGCGACTGATCGACGACGGCGGGCTGACCCTTATAACTACGTATAACTATTCT
>OLLN01000477.1_pt1 | contig 14239 bp, 10 predicted proteins | sample 1604281 | NCBI WGS metagenome assembly OLLN01 (sample SAMEA104055716, study PRJEB20765) | soil metagenome | biome: Arctic tundra; feature: Polygonal ground; material: soil | place: USA | collected 2011-09 | depth 0-0.5 m | reverse complement strand
GTTTATCGGGCGAGCTGTCGCGTGCATCTGTCGTGTTGTCGTGTTCATCGGGCGAGCTGTCGCGTGCATCTGTCGTGTTTGTCGCGTTCATCGGGCGAGCTGTCGCGTTCATCTGCCATGTTGTCGCGTTTATCGGGCGAGCTGTCGCGTTCAACTGTCGTGTTGTCGCGTGCATCTGGCGTGCTGTCGCGTTTATTCGCCCCCAAACGAGTTCATCCGCCGTGTTGTCACGTCTATCCGCCGAAAACCCCGTTCGTCCGGCGTGTTGTCGCGTTTATTCGACCATCGTTCAGGGCAATCCGGCTTGCTTTCCAAGTCGTCCTCGAAAAGAGACGCGTTGCCCTCCGCACACGCCGTTCGCCGAGGACTCTCCCGCAAACAAGGGGCGGCGGAGCAGCATTCATCTCGCTGCTGCATCATTTGTTGCGAGCTCGAACCGGAGGCGCGCCGGCGTAACCATAACCATCGACCATGCATGAGCTTGCAAACGATGTGGTTGGACGACCACTCGCGTACTCCCCATCGACGCTCCGCCTCCGGACGCGTGCCGAGCGAATCGATCCTCCGCTGGCAGGGCCATTGCGAACCAAGGCTGTCGCCACGCTCGCAGTACCGATTGGAGATCGCATCATGACTCGCTGGTTCCCGGCCTCCGCATTCGCCTTCCTTCTTTTGTCTGCCTGCGTGACATCGAAGCCTATCCATCAGGTGGGCGCGGCCGATCCGGTGACCGATCCTCGCTTCACCGGCGACGCCAGGCCGGTGCCCGATCCACGCGTTTCCGGCGACCTCAATCCGGTCGCGGATGCGACTGGCGTCGGCGCGGTCGATGAAGCGGCACGGGAATCGCGGGAGCAGGCGGAGGCCGGCGCGCGGACCGGACGCCACGTCGGCATTGTGGCCGGAGCTCTCGCTGCCGTGTTGGGTGGACCGCACCATGACTCGGTCGAAGGAATGGTCGGCCGCTACGTCATCACGCGGGACGCAGCCACCGTGGCCGGTGCGATCATCGGCGGAGTGAAGGGCGGGAAGGAAGGGGCGAAGCGCGGATCCGAGCTCGATCTGCAGTTTGCCGCGTTGAAGAAGATCGACGGCCTAAGAGTGAGCCGGCCGACTCCGGACCGAATCGACGTCTTCATGGAGACGGTGCCGAGTCACGAAACGCTCGCCGCCATCGCTACGGTCTTTGCCGGTCACGAGCAACGCTCGATCGACATCGAGGCAGCCGATCCCGTTCCCCTCGATCTTCGCGACGCCCTCATCGACCTCGGCGTCCCCGAGTCGAGCATCAGCGTGCAGCGCAACGACGACCTCGAGGGAACCTTGATCAGGATCCGTTACCTCTATTAGGCTCGAATAGTTGAGGTAGGATGCCGCGCTTTCCTCATGACCAGACCTAACGGCCCCTTTCCACTCCGAGTGTTCGCTGTTTCTCTGCTCTTCGCGACGTTGAGCGTCACGTTCGTACAGGCCGAGGATCGCGCTCTTGTGGTGGGCGTCGAGAAGTATGGCGACAGCCGCGTGCCGGAAACGCCGGGTTGCGTGCTCGACGCCACGCAGACCGCGGCGTTTCTCCAGACGAAGTACGGCTTCGCTCCCGCTGCGATCAAAGTCCTGACGAACGAGCAGGCGACCGCGGCGAACATCGAGGAGGAGTTTCGTCATTGGCTGATTGAGGGCACGCAACCGGGCGACCGCGTATTTTTTCTGTACGCCGGGCACGGCTCGCAGTTGCCGGATGACAACGGCGACGAAGCGGACGGGCTCGATGAAACGATTGCGCCGTACGACGTGAATCCTGAGACCGGAACCGGCGAGATCCGAGACGATGTCTTCGACGAGATGATCGCGCTGCTGTCCGGGCGGCGCGCGGTGCTCGTTTTCGATTCGTGCCATTCGGGTACGATCTCGCGGGACATCCCGAAACTTCATGCATTCCCCCGAGGAGGCGGCGCACGGTATTTGCCGCGTCCGGATCAGTTCAAGGCGCTGGCTGCGAGCAAGGAGGGGACGCGCGAGATCGGCGGCGGCCTGCCGGCCTACTCCGTCGCCGGAGCGCCGCGTTCCCGCGATCTGAAACGCGTCGGCGGATTTCTCGACTCATCGAAGGTCAAATCTCTCTCGGGTGTTGTCGTCATCTCGGCGGCCTCAGAAAGTCAGCGCGCCTATCCGCTCGAGGTGGGTGACACTCTGCGCGGGGCTCTGTCGTTCGTGTTCGCCGACGAGCAGCAGAGCGACCATCCGACACTGGCGACGCTGAAGGCGCGCATCGCAAAACGGATCAACGCGCTGCAGGCCAGCGGCAAGCTCGATGGCGATCAACAGCCGCAGTTCGATGTCATCTCCACCGTTTCTCTGAATGATGAACCGCTGTTTGCGACTGCCGAATCGGCGCCGGCGATCGCGCTGACCAATCCGATCTCGCCGATCCGGCTTACCCTCGCTACCGGCGAGCACAAGACGCTCTATCACGCCGGTGAGAAGGTTACTTATGAGGTCACCTCGGATACCGCCGGTTACCTCTACCTGCTCGTCTTCAGCGCCGGTCAGGCTGCGACCTGCATCTTCCCGAACGACAACGACCGCGACAATCAGATCGCGGCCGGAACGCACACGATCCCGCGCGCGAACACGTACGAGTTCCCTGTCGGTGAGCCATATGGCCGCGATGTTTTCGTAGCGCTGGTGACGAAAGAGCGCGTCAACATCGGCGACAAGGTCGACTACACGTGGAGCGAGGTGTTCCAGCGTCTCAACCTGCACGGCCTGCAGGAGGCCATAGGCAACGCGGCATCAGCGCGCGGCGTCGGCGTCAAAGCCACGAGCGCAGGACTCGATCCGCGGAACTGGCAAGGTGCGACCGTCGTGGTGGAGTCCAGACCCTGAACGCCGCGCCGTCATCAGCAACGAATATCCCCTTACAATCCGCCGCCGCCCATTCACCACAATCCGGAGATCGAATGAACCGACGACATATTGCTTCGCCGCTGCTCTTCCTCTGTCTCACGCTTCTCGTAGCATCGCTGCCGGCTTCTGCGTATGCCGCTCCGGCCAAGTACGCGATGCTGGTCGGCATCAACAAATATCCCGGCAACGCGCTGAACGGCTGCGTCAACGATGTAACGAATCTGCGCGAGATGCTCGTCAACAACTTCGGCTTTCCCGCCGAGAACATCGTCATGCTCACGGATGAAGAGGCGACGCGCGAGAACATTCTGGCGAAGCTCGACGGCTTCGGCGCGCGGCTCCATCGTGACGATCTTTTCGTCTTCGCCTACTCCGGCCACGGGACGCTCTTTCCGGACGCCTATTCGGAAGAGTTGGACGAGACGGAGACACTGCACTTTCCGAACGATCCTCGCAACGAGAACAAGCCGTTCTTCGAGGATGGAAAGTACGACGCGGCCATCTGTCCTGTCGATAGCCGAGGAACGTCGAGCGGGAAACCATGGCACAACCTCATTCTTGATGATGAGCTCTACGCGCGCTTCTCGAAATACGCGGCAGCAGGAACGTTCATCGACTACCTCACGGACAGTTGCTTCTCCGGCACGCAGGGGCGCGACCTCTACAAAACGCGCTCCCTGAAACTGACCGACGCGCTCGGCGTTCCTCTCGATCAGATCCGGAAGCCGGTCTCGCAACACCGCGCCGGCTCCCGCGACGTCGGCGGCCGCTATCTGGTCATCTCATCGTCCAACAGCCTCCAGCCATCGTCTGAATGGAGAGACGACAAAGGACAACCGTGCGGGCTCTTCTCGTACGTCTTTCAGAAGCTGGTGAAGCTGCAGAACGGCAAGATCACGTACAAGGAGCTCTACGAAGGTTCGGAGTACGTGATCAAACAACTGTCGAAAGACAACCAGGATCCGCAGATGGATACGCGCTTCTTCAGCGGAAGCCTTGACGAGCAGGTGTTCTCTCTTCCCGGATCGGCGCCAGCTGTTGAGGCGACGCCCGAAGTCGCGGCGACACCTGCTGCAACACCGACGACACCAATCCCCACGGCACCTGCGGTTGCACCCGCTCCTGCGCCCGCGCCTGTTCCTGTAGCACCTGTTCCCGCGACGCCGCTCAAAGTGATGCTGCTCGTTACCGACTCGTCAGGAAAGCTGCTCGACAAATGCTCGTTCGCGATCTTCAAACCGGGTGTGACGCCGGTGAAAGGGGAGATTCGCCGGGAAGACATCCTGATGCTGGGACGGACGAACGAGAACGGCATGTTCGATTCGGATGCGAAAGGGGTTTCCATCCCGCCGGGAACCTACCCGATCAAGGTTGTGCGCGAAGGCTACAAGACGTTTCTCAGCACGCTCGAAGTGCGGCAGGGAGCGAAAGCGGGTTACGCAATTCTCGCCTTTCGTCTCGCCGCCGAGTAACGATCGAACGACCGAGAAAGGAATGCTGACGATATGAAGAACCCAATCACGATCCTGGCTTGCCTGCTCGTCTGCGCAGCCGCACATCAGACCTTCGCGCAGGATGCCGCCGCGCAACCCGCCGGGGCGCGCGACCTCTTCAACACCTACAAGAGCGACAACGTACCCTCGCCGGCGTCTTCAGCCGCCGGCAAACCAACCGCGGGCCGGCCCGGCGCGCGAGTCCGCGTCGAGCTCGATCGCGATGGGCGGGCACGCTTCGTCTCCACCCGCACCGTCTTCCGCGCGGGCGACAAAGTGCGGTTTCACTTCGCCATGAATTTTTCCGGCTATGTCGTCGTCATCAATCAAGGCTCCTCGGGCACGCGCAGCCTGCTCTTTCCTTACAAAGGCGTGAGCAATCACATCGGACGGACCGCCGACTACACCGTGCCGCAAGGCGAGGGATGGTTCGAATTCGACGACACGCCGGGCACCGAACAGCTCACCTTCATCATGTCGAAGCGCGAGATCGAGGAAGTCACCCAGATCACGACGGGCTCGCATGGCGGCAGTCCTGTTGCAACGGCACCGAGTCATCCTGCCGAGCATCCGGTACCAGCGCCCGCCTCCGCTCCGGTTGCCGCGCCGGCACCGGCACCGGCGCCTGCCGCGGCTCCTCCACAAACGGAAGAGCAGGAGATCCTCGCTGCGCTCAACTCGCGATCGCTGAGCCGAGGGCGCGACTTGAAGATGGTCGAGCAGGAGACCGACGCCTACGTGCTCACCTCGGATGAAGCACTGGCGAAGCCGGTCGGATTCAAGTTGACACTCACGCATCGCTGAAGCGCCGTCTTCCAACGCTGTCGCACAAGGCTCCGAAAGACTCGTCGGACCGTCAAAAGGATCGATCAACCATGAAGCTCGCAACTGCGCTGCTTTTCTCTTTTCTGATTCCAAACTTCGCCGCCGCGCAGACGCCGAAGGTCGCTCCGAAAATTGTGGTGCAGACCGGCCACGCCGAGTTCGTCCGTTCCGTCGCGTTCAGCCCCGACGGATCGCTCTTCGCCAGCGGAAGCAACGACAACACGGTCAAGCTGTGGGACGTGGCCTCGCGCCGCGAACTGCGTACGCTGGCCGGACACACCGATCACGTCCTGGACGTTCGCTTCAGCAGCGACGGGCTGCTCCTGGCCAGCCTCGGATACGACAAGACTTTGCGCATCTGGGATGTCGCGTCGGGCGAGCCGCTGGCGACGATCAACGCGACGAACGGTTCGTTCACCGCCTTCTGTCTGACTCCCGACAGCAAGACAGTCATCACGACGAATCACACCTTCGACAGCGGCGGCGGCGACAACCTGATCCGCTTCTGGAACGTAGCATCGGGAAAGGAAGAGCGGACGCTCGACGCAGGCGAAGGCATCGCTGCACTCGCGATCAGCCGCGACGCCCGCGTGCTGGTGATGGGCGGCGTCAGCGGCGCCGTCAAGCTTTGGGATCTTGCCGCGAACAAAGAGCGGGCAACGCTGAGCGGACACACCGATGAGGTGACCTCGATCGACATCAGCCCCGACGGGAGCATGGCCGCCAGCGGAAGCAAGGACAGCACGGCCAGACTCTGGGATCTCGCCGGCGCGAAGGCGCTTCGATCGATCAAACAGCGCGACATCGTGAACGCCGTTGCCTTCAGCCCTGACGGCAAGTCGCTCGCCACCGGCGGTTGGGATCAAACGGTTCATTTCTGGGACGTGAGCCGAGGTACCGAGATTCGCTACGTCAAAGGTCACACGGACATGGTGTGGGGCATCGCATTCACGCCCGACGGCAAGACGCTGGCCAGCAGCAGTGCGGACAAGTCGATCAAACTCTGGGATGTGGCCTCGGGCAGCGAGCTGGACACGTTCGCCGGTCACGTCAACTTCGTCGAAGGGCTCGCCCTCTCGAACAAAGGGCGGACTCTGGTCAGCCACGATGCTTTGGACTCCATCCGGGTCTGGGACCTCGCTTCAGGAAAAGACATGCGCCGGATTGCGCCGCGCGGCACGGAACACGTTTTCGAACGATTGACCGCCAGCGACGCCGCATTCATCGGCGGGGCGCAAGGTGGTTTGATCACGTTGTATGACGCCAACGGAATCGCGGTCAAGGAGCTCAAGGACCACGACTCCGATCTCGAAGTGCTGGCCGTGAGTCCCGATCAGAAGCTGCTGGCCAGTGCCGACGGAGCCGCAATCAAGATCTGGACTCTCGCCACTGGTACCCTCGTGACGACGCTGGGCGCACACCCGCGAAGCCTTGCGTTCAGTCCCGACGCACGGTTTCTGGCGTGCGGGACGATCAATTTGGAAGTCAAAGTCTTCGATCTCGCCTCCGGCCGCGAGGTTTTCAGCAAGGTCGATCCGGAAGAAACGGGCTGGATCGCGGCAGTGGCCTTCAGTCCCGACGGCACCACGATCGCCGCCGTCGGCGGAACTGGCAAAGTGCGCATCCTCGATGCCGCGACCGGCGCCCCTCTTCGCGCCTTCGGCGAAAAGACCTCGCCCGCGATCGCCTTCAGCGCCGACGGGAAACAGATCTGGTCAGGTGGCGAGGATGGGACCATCACGCAATGGAACGTCGCAGACGGCGCGCAGATCCGCACTCTGGACGGGCACTCCGGAACGATTACCTCCCTTGTGCTGCGAGGCGGCAAGAATCGCACGCTGATCAGCAGCAGCCGCGATAGCAGCGTGAGAATCTGGGATGCGCTGAGCGGCGCGGCTCTGGCCACGCTGGTTGCCTTCGATCAAAGTGACTGGCTCGTCGTAACGCCCGACGGACTCTTCGACGGAACGGCCGCCGCGTATGCGCAAATCCTCTGGCGATTCTCGCCGCGGCTCCGCGACGTGGCGCCGGTCGAAGCGTTCTTCGGCGATTTCTTTTATCCGAACCTGCTCTCCGATCTGATGAGCGGCAAGCGGCCCAAAGCGTCGCAGAGTATTGCGGAGAAGGACCGCCGCTCGCCTGTCGTCCGCCTCCAACTCGCGGGACCGGCCACGGGACGGAATGTTGACGTGGCCGTGCGGATCTCCGATTCGCCGGCCGGCGCGCAGGATGTCCGCCTCTTCCGCAACGGCTCGCTCGTCAAGGTGTGGCACGGTGATGTCCTGGCCGGGGAAAGTGACGCCTTCCTCAAAACATCATTGCCGATCGTGGCAGGCGAGAACCGGCTGACGGCGTATGCCTTCAATCACGACAACGTCAAGAGCGCCGACAGCAGTCTGCTCGTGCAGGGAGCCGCGTCGCTGGAGCGCAAAGGAACCGCGTATGTCCTTGCAGTTGGCGTGAACAGCTACGCGAACAGAGACTTCGATCTCAAGTACGCCGTTGCCGACGCCGGAAGTTTCGGTGCCGAATGGAAGACGCAGCAGGACAAGCTGGGATCGTTCGCGCGGACCGAAGTGACGACGCTCGTCGATGATCAGGCCACCAAGCCGAATATCCTGAAAGCACTCGGCGAGCTCGCTGCGAAAGTCGCCCCGGAAGATGCCGTCGTGATCTATTTCGCCGGTCACGGCACAGCCCAGGCCAATCGTTTCTACCTCATCCCTCACGACCTCGGATACGCCGGCGGCCGCGATGCCATCGACGATGCCGGCCTGAAGACCATCCTCGATCACAGCGTTTCCGACATCGAGTTGGAAAGTGCGATCGAGAAAATCGACGCCGGCCAGCTTCTGATGGTCATCGATGCCTGCAATTCGGGTCAGGCACTCGAGTCCGAAGAAAAACGGCGCGGTCCGATGAACTCGAAGGGGCTGGCGCAGCTCGCCTACGAGAAGGGGATGTACATCCTCACCGCGGCCCAGAGCTATCAGGCAGCGCAGGAAGCGTCGAAATTCGGCCACGGCTTTCTGACCTACGCGCTGATCGAAGAAGGCCTCGAGCAGAGCAAAGCGGACATTGAGCCGAAAGATGGCAGCGTCGTGGTGCGCGAGTGGTTCGACTTCGCCACGCAGCGCGTCCCGCAGATGCAGCTCGAGCTGATGAAGGAAGCACAAGCCGGCCGCGGTGTGACCGTTGCCTTCGTCAAAGGGGACGAGCAGATCGCCGATCCCGCGGAGCGCAACGTGCAGCGTCCCAGGGTTTTCTATCGCAGAGAGCTCGAAGCGCAGCCACTCGTCGTCGCCAGACCAAAGTGATCTGGCGGAAGGGGTCAGGTCGAAACCGAAACTGACGACACCTCGCTACAACATTCCGCTCGATGCAAGCTGTCGTCAGTTTCGGTTTCGACCTGACCCCTTCCGCCTCGCGCAATGGCATGATGACTGCGCATGGCTACCGATATGCGATCCGACACCAACGCCGTTCTTTCACCTTCTGAGCTGAACCTCATGCACGCCTGGTGGCGTGCGGCCAACTATCTCTCCGTCGGGCAGATCTACCTTCTCGCCAATCCCCTTCTTCGTGAACCGCTTCTGCTGGAACACACGAAGCCGCGGCTTCTCGGACATTGGGGAACGACTCCCGGCCTCAACTTCATCTACGTGCATCTCAATCGCGTCATCAAGGCACGCGATCTCAGCGTGATCTACATCGCCGGGCCGGGACATGGCGGGCCGGGGCTGGTTGCGAATACGTATCTCGAGGGGACGTACAGCGAGGTCTACTCGAACATCGGGCAGGATGCCGACGGGTTGCGGCGGCTCTTCAAACAGTTCTCGTTTCCCGGCGGGATCCCCAGCCATGTCGCGCCGGAGACGCCGGGGTCGATTCACGAAGGTGGCGAGCTTGGCTACGCGCTCGTGCACGCGTACGGCGCGGTCTTCGACAATCCCGATCTCATCGCCGCGTGTGTGGTCGGGGACGGTGAGGCGGAGACGGGACCGCTGGCGGCGAGCTGGCACTCGAACAAGTTTCTCAATCCGGCCCGCGACGGTGCGGTGCTGCCGATCCTGCATCTCAACGGATACAAGATCGCCAATCCCACCGTTCTGGCGCGCATCAGCCATGACGAGTTGCGCGATCTCTTCCGCGGCTACGGCTACGAACCGCACTTTGTCGAAGGCGACGATCCGGCCACGATGCATCAGTTGATGGCAGCGGCGATGGACGCGGTCCTCGACGAGATCCGCGCTATCCAGACCGGTGCGCGCACGAACGGATTCTCTGAGCGGCCCATCTGGCCGATGATCATTCTTCGCAGTCCGAAAGGCTGGACCGGGCCGAAGGAAGTCGACGGGAAACCGACGGAGAACTCCTGGCGATCGCATCAGGTTCCGTTCTCGGAGCTGGCGACCAATCCGGCGCACCTCAAGCTGCTCGAAGTATGGATGAAGAGCTACAAAGCCGAGGAGCTGTTTAGTGATGAGGGGAGACTGAGGCCGGAGATCGCTGCGCTCGCGCCACATGGCGAGCGGCGCATGAGCGCGAATCCGCACGCGAACGGCGGAGTCCTGCTTCGCGACCTGCGCATGCCCGATTTTCGTGACTACGCAACCGACGTCGATGTTCCGGGCACCAAGTTGGCGGAAGCCACGCGCATCGCCGGCGGGTTCCTGCGCGACATCATCCGCAGAAATCCCGACAACTTCCGGCTCGTCGGTCCCGATGAAACGGCATCGAATCGGCTCACCGCCGTCTTCGAAGTGACCGACCGCGTCTTCACCGGAATGATCCTTCCGACCGACGATCACATCACTCCCGACGGCCGCGTCATGGAAGTTCTGAGCGAGCATCTCTGCCAGGGATGGCTGGAAGGCTACCTGCTCACGGGGCGGCACGGGCTCTTCAACTGCTACGAAGCATTCATCCACATCATCGACTCGATGTTCAATCAGCACGCGAAGTGGCTGAAGACCACGCGGCACATTCCGTGGCGGCGTCCGATCGCATCGCTCAACTATCTGCTGACGTCGCACGTCTGGCGGCAGGATCACAACGGCTTCAGCCATCAGGATCCCGGCTTCATCGATCACGTCACGAACAAGAAGGCCGAAGTCGTGCGCGTCTATCTGCCGCCCGACGCGAATACGCTTCTGTCGGTCATGGACCACTGCCTGCGCAGCCGCAACTACGTGAACGTGATCATCGCTGGGAAGCAGCCGGCGTTGCAGTATCTCGACATGGACGCGGCCATCAAACACTGTTCTGCCGGCGCCGGCATCTGGGAGTGGGCGAGCAACGACGAGAACGCCGAGCCTGACGTCGTGATGGCGTGCGCGGGTGACGTTCCCACGCTCGAGATTCTCGCTGCCGTCGACATCGTGCGCCAAAGGATCCCGGACTTGAAGGTCCGCGTCGTCAACATTATCGATCTGATGGCCCTGCAGCCGCCGTCCGAACATCCGCACGGACTCTCCGACGCCGACTTCGATTCGATCTTCACGACTAATCGCCCCGTCATCTTCGCCTTCCACGGCTACCCGTGGCTCATTCATCGCCTGACCTATCGCCGCAGGAACCACGACAACCTCCACGTTCGCGGATACAAAGAGGAAGGGACGACCACCACGCCGTTCGACATGACGGTGCTCAACAATCTCGACCGCTTCCATCTGGTCATCGACGTCATCGACCGCGTTCCGGGACTCAACGACCGTTGCGCCCACGTGAAGCAGGACATGCGCGACATGCTCGTCGAACATCATGAATACATCTGCGAGCACGGCGACGATCTGCCGACGGTGCGGGACTGGACATGGCCGTACAAACGCCCGTGAACATCCTCGCCATCAACCCGGGCAGCTCGTCGCTGAAGTTCGGACTGTACGGATTTCCCGAGCCGGCCGATGTCATCGCGGCGGGCGATGTGAATGAGATCGCAGCCGAGGAGATGGGCCAGGCCGTGCAAAACGTGCTTGGCCGTATTAGCGGCACGAGCATTCACGCCGCCGGATGCCGTGTCGTTCACGGCGGCGACACGTTCCTCGCTCCGGTACTAATCGACGATGAAGTGCTGGCAAAGATCGCTCAGCTCGCCGATCTCGCTCCTCTTCACAATCCGATCGCCGTCACGGCCATCACGGCATTGCGTGCAGCGCTCCCCGAGATGCCGATCGTCGCGGTCTTCGACACCGCGTTTCATCAAACCCTTCCTCCTGTGGCCCGCCATTACGCAGTGCCCGAAGATCTTCACATCCGCAGGTTCGGCTTCCACGGAATCTCCTACGCCTGGGTCTCGCACCGCCTCACCGCGCACATCCCCCAGCCCAAGCGCGCCATCATCTGCCACCTCGGCAACGGCGCCAGCGTCTGCGCGCTCGCCGATGGAGTCAGCATCGACACGAGCATGGGTCTCACGCCGATGGAAGGGTTGGTCATGGGCACCCGCAGCGGCGACGTCGATCCGGGCGCGATCCTCTATTTATTGCGCAGCGGAAAGAGCGCCGCCGAAGTCGATGATCTTCTCAATCACAAATCAGGCCTGGCCGCACTCTCCGGCGGGACGAGCGACATGAAGAAAATCGTGGAGGCCGCGACGAACGGCGACGCCCGCGCTTCGCTCGCACTCGACCTCTTCTGCTATCGCGTCTCCAAGTACATCGGCTCCTACGCCGCTACCCTGGGCGGCCTCGATTGCCTCGCCTTCACCGCCGGCATCGGCGAGCACGCGCCGGTCGTCCGCGAGCGCATCTGCGCCAATCTCGCCTTCCTCGGCATCGAGATCGACGAGCCGTTGAACCGCGCCACCCGATCCGATGAGCGCCTCATCAGCCGCGGATCAGTCCCAGTCTTCGTCATCCCCACAAACGAAGAGCTCCAGATCGCAAAGGAGACGCATGCCTGCCTGAGTCCATCGCCAGGAAATGCATAACGGCGTCTTTCACCACGATTGGTGCCGCGTCTCAACGATTCCGCGCCCCAGCCACAGTAGAATCGCATGCGTGAAGACGCACGAAGCGATCGATCGCCGCAGCCTGGAGATGGCGCGACGTATCGCCGCGAAGATCGATGACGATCCCCTCCAGGCCGGCCTCGTGCACGCGCGACGGGTCTGTTCGCGCTGGATTGCGAAGGGAAACGTCCCGGCGCGGGAATGGATGGCAATCCTCAGTCGTGACTGGCCGGAGATCCGCGGCATCCTGCTCGACGACTCCGAGGAGGGGAGACGACTGCGGCAGAGCGACCCGTTCTGCGGAATCCTGACTCCAGCCGAGCGCTGGGAGATTTACCGGGAGTTTGGGCGCGATGAAGCGCGATGAGCTCGAGCACGTTCTTCGTGCGGCGGGAGCGATCACCGGCGTTTCGAATTGGGTGATCGTTGGCAGTCAGGCCATTCTGGGCTCCGTGCCCGATGCGCCGGACGAGTTGCTCGTGTCGCAGGAAGTGGATCTTTATGCGCCCGCGAACGAGGCCGCAAGCGATCTTGTCGATGGCTCGATCGGAGAGACCTCGCCCTTTCACGAATCATTCGGGTACTACGCTCATGGCGTAGGCGATGAAACCGCGGTCCTTCCATCGCGTTGGCGTGAGCGCGCCGTTGCCATCCACACGTCTTCCACAGGCGGCGTCACCGGAATCTGCCCCGCACCGGTCGATCTCGCCATCAGCAAGCTCGCCGCATGGCGCCAAAAGGATCAGGAGTTTGTCCGCGTGCTCGTGCAGCGCGGGATCGTGAGCGTCGCCGAGATCCGCGCGCGGCTGAGCGAGCTTGATGAAGAGATCGCGGCGCGAATTGCAGAACGTCTTCTCGGTCTCGCCTGATTTTCGGATCGGCCCTCCTTCCCCTCGTTTCCCGTACCCCAACCCGCCGTACGTCCCGATCTCCGTCCGCGAGTCATCGCGAATTCACGTACCGTCACCCAAAACAACCGTTCTTGCGGAGGGTGTGGCGTGCTCATTGTCGATGCCTGCGAAGCCTTTATTCAAAACTGCGGCGGCGTTCGGAAGCTGTCGGAGCACACCACTCGGGCCTACCGGCTCGACCTGAACCGATTCGCCGGTTTCGCAGGTGCTGGAGCCGAGGTCACCTCCTGCGAACGGGCCACGCTCCAGCAGTACATCGAGCATCTCTTCACCCAGCACAACCTCAAGGAGACCTCGGCCAAGCGCCACGTGGCATCGCTCCGCTCTCTGTTTCGATGGCTCGAGGATGAGGGCCACGTCCCCGAAGATCCGTTCCGCGGCGCCCGCATCCGTATCCGCCTGCCGAAGCGTCTCCCGCGCGTGCTCTCCCGGGGCGAGGTGGCCGCGCTGCTCGATCAATCGCCGATGAACGGCGACTTCATCCAGCTTTCCACCCGCGTCGCCGCCGAGCTCCTCTTCGCCACCGGCATCCGCGTCGCCGAGCTGGCCGCAATGCGTGACGAAGACATCGACCTGACCGCCGGCGTCATCACCATCACCGGCAAAGGCGACCGCCAGCGCCGCGTCTACATCCCCGACTCCGAGATCCGCGACCTGATGCTGGCCTACAACAAAGCCCGCGCGGAGCACGGCCACTCCGGCCCCGCCTTCATGGTGAACTCGCGCGGCGGCCCCGCCTCCCCCCAGTTCATCCGCCGCCTGATCCGCAAACTCGGCGAGCACGTGGCCCTGACGCGCCGCGTAACCCCCCACATGTTCCGCCACTCCATCGCCACCTACCTCCTCGAAGAAGGCGTCGACATCCGCTACGTCCAACGCCTCCTCGGCCACCGCAGCATCGTCACAACCGAGATCTACACGCACGTAGCCGACGCCGCGCTGAAGTCAAGGGTGGTGGAGAGACATCCGCGGAAGACGATTGTGCGGAGGACCTGAAGCGGCTGCTGCGGAGCCAAACTCGAAATCAATAGTGAACGCGTTCCTACGATCGTCCCGACTGATAACTCGGGATTATCATGAGAGTGCTCATCACCACACTTGCGGACGATCCTCTAGATCCGCCCGGAGAGGACCGATACGGCGGCGCGCAG
>OLLN01000019.1_pt1 | contig 14318 bp, 15 predicted proteins | sample 1604281 | NCBI WGS metagenome assembly OLLN01 (sample SAMEA104055716, study PRJEB20765) | soil metagenome | biome: Arctic tundra; feature: Polygonal ground; material: soil | place: USA | collected 2011-09 | depth 0-0.5 m | reverse complement strand
CGGCTCACGGACGGCGCGACGCCAACAACGTCAGCAGCAGCCGATGGGTCCGCGGTTTGCTCCCGCCCGCTTTAACCTGTCATTTCCCACAGTTGTCGATCAAAGGAGCCGTCCAGGAGTGTGAGAAATGCCGGCTAACACGTCTGCTGCCACATCAGCGTAATGGACGAGCAGTCGCACGAAAAGGGTTTCGATCGGGTGTCGATTTAGGCGGACGGCGGCCCGTAGGCTGGATAAAGCGGCCTACGGGCGCTACATAATCAACTCCTTCATGGATTTCATGGATAGTGACTATCCGAGCATGACTGATCCAGATCCTCTAGGTTATGGATGGCCAAAGAGGCGAGCAACTCGGCCACTGGAATCTTCTCGTTTTGGCTGCTGACTGATTGAGGCAGCGCCTTGATGGCGTTGCCCAGATCGATCATTTTTTGTCCGAGCACGGCCAGTGTCAGTTCCGGCAGAGGGTCAATCATACCGGGAGTGTTTATCGTCAACACTTGCGGGAGGCCCGCTTCGGTCACGAGATAGTTGAGCATGAAGTCAAAGCTCTTATCTTCCAAGTTTTGGTCGAAGTCGAAGTCCTGGTTGGCCACGAACAGATTGTAAGTTTCGATAATCGGCAAGGGAGCCGGGCCCATAGGAGATCCTGTAAAAGGAGTGATCAGGATTTGCGGGGGACCATCACCGGTGATTGGCACTGTAACTTGGGTCGTAAGCATGAGAGGGTAATCTTTGTTAGGCACCACCTTCCCACTCCCAAAATAGAAGTCGAAGTAACACGCCGCGCGGCGATCTAGAACTACACCCGGCGACGGCACAGCGTCAGGAGCGTAGTTCGTGAGGTGATACCCGTCGAGCGACCAATCGAACGTGAATGCTTGTTGGGTCTTGTCCACATTGAGAACCTCTATCGTAGCACCATAGAGTAACTGGGGTTTGCTGCCGTCGTAGGAAAACTGTGCCCCGTGCGGCATCAGGTAGTAGGCAGCTAGCGGGGGCGGAGGAACACCCGTCGGCGTCGGCGGCTGGACCGCACCGAAGCGGACGCCCAATGCATTGGGAAGTACCGACCGCATCGGGATCGTGGGACCGCCCGGCGGCGTGATGCAGTTGTGGAAATGAGTGCAGATACCTGAGAAGGTGACGGTCAGTTGATTACCCATGACAGCAGGTCCTTTCTGTGTGGCGGCGCGGGAATGCGCCTGGTCAATAAGCGATGGCACGCCATGCCCGGCGGCCACCGATGGTCATGTCGATTGTGATCACTTCCGGCTACACGGCGCGGAGGGCATCGGCAGGACGCTCCTCCCCCGCATGGCGATGACGGGTGCTGCATAATCAACTCCTCATGGATAGTGACTATCCGAGCATGACTGGTCGAGATCTACGCCGCCCCCCATGACTCGAGATGCGAGCACCTGAACCACTGAAGACATTTCCTTCTCGGGGAAGGGGAACTCCGGGCCCAGGCTCAGTATCGCGTTGCTCAGCTCTGTCATGCTTTCTGAGAGTAATGGCGGTGTCAGCGGCGTTAGAGTGTCCCACATGCCGGGAGGGTTTTGCGTCAACACTCTAGGAATGCCGGGAAAGGTCGTGAGGTAGTTCAGCATGAAGTCGAAGGGCTTGTCTTCCGCCTTGGCGTCGAAGTCCTGGTTGGCCAGGAACAGCGTGCCACTAGTGACTTCCCACGGATCCTGGGGGTCCATAAGAGATCCCGGAAACGGTATGATCTGGACGACCGGAACACCAATAGTATCCACCGTAACGACAGTCGTGAGACTGGAGTTCGGGGCATTCTTGTCTCCCACTACTCGGCCGCTCCCATAGAAAAAGTCGACGTAACACGCCGCGTTGTAGTTTTGAACGACATCCTGCGACGGCATAATGCCGCTAGGAACATAATCGGACAGGTGATACCCGTCGCCGGTGAAAGAGAAGGGTGGTTTCGCCTCGTCCACATTGAGCACCTTCAACTGCGCCGTAGAGATAGCTACTCAGGGTAGGGCTTGTCGGGGCGTCGGCAACGACTGCTACGTGCGGCATGAGGTAGTACATGGGTTGCAGAGGAACGTTCGGAGGGTCGCCCGCCTCGGGACGTTGGACCATGCCAAAGTGAATGCCTAAGGCATTTGGAAGCACCGACCTCATCGGTATTTTGCCATCGCCTGTGCCCGACGGGATGGTGTCGTGGAAATGCGTGCAGATACCTGAGAAGGTGATGGTCAGTTGACCCATGACAGCAGTTCCTTTCTATGAGGCGGCGCGGGGATGCGCCTGGTTAGTGAGGCGATGGCGCGCCATGCCCGGCGGCCGCCGCTGGTCTTCTCCAGGGTGATGGCTTCCTGTTGCACGGCTCGGAGCGCGTCGGCAGGGCGCTCTCCCGCCGCCAGATGGCGATGCAGCGCGCCGAAAAGAGCCCGCGCGTCGCGGTCGCCGACTGGGGTCAGCGTACCGATCACGTCGCCCGCTCCCGCGGCCGAGAAGGCAGCGCCGAGGCTGAGCGCGCGCGTGGCTGCGGACGAAGGGGGGCGGAGCGTCTCGCACGCCGCGAGCACCACCACGCCGCGGTTCGGCGACGGCGATGCGACGATCGTCTTCCATGAGACGCGCTCGAGCTTTCCGGATGCGCCGACGAACAGCAGGGCCTGTTCGCCGCCGCCCGGCTGGCGCTCGGTGTGCCCGGCGATGTGGACGATGTCCGCTCCGGCGGCGGCCGCCCGGAACTGCGCGAACCTTGCGGCGGCGGTGGGGATCGACGTCGCACGCACGTAGAGCCCCACAACGTCACGAACTTCGTTTTCCGCGTCCGGCAGCCCCCTCGAATCCGCGCCGCCGCTCGGCAGCGCGATGGCGGCGAGCGTAGGAGCTAACGTTCGCGTTTCATCGGGCTGCAGCGAGCCGGCGCTCGATGCGGCCGACACGGCGAATCGCTCGATGAGGAATGTGCGGTGTACGGTGTCATAGAGTGCCGCGAACGGCACGGCGGCCAGCCGCTGGTCGGCGACGATCACCACCTCGCGCGCCCGGTCGAGGACAGCATCGACCGGATGGATCAATTCATCATAGAGATTGCCCGCGGCAACGGTCCCCGTTTCGGAAAGGCTTTCCTCCGCCAGCGACGCGAGCGCCTGGATGGCGGCCGGGTGCCGGACAACGATGGCGTCGTTCTCGGCGACGGCAAACGTCACCAGCTCGCCGGGCAAAGCCACGATCTCGAGCACTGCCGTGCCGGTGCCGGCGAGGCGATGCTGCAACTCGGGAATGGTGACCGGCGTTCCGTGCGACCGCTCGGCGAACGCGAATGCGCTCGCTTTGTCGCCCCGATCGAGGCTGAGGCGGATGGCGTCGGTGAAGAGGGCGTGCTCCGCGTCGAGAACGCCCGCTCCGGCGATGGCATTCGGTATGGGAGCGGGGTGGCTCTCCACGATGGTCATGCCGCGCTCGAGATCGCCCATCGCCGCCGCCGCGTCTCCATTCCGCACGCCGCATCGCGAGCGAAGGAGAAGCGGTTGGGGCAGGCTGGCGGCAAATCCATGTGCGGTGTAATAATCGATCGCCCGCGTCAGCGGCTCGATTGCCGCGCGAGGACTCGACTCCGCCAGTGCCGCCCCCGTCGCGACGTCTGTCTGGGCGCTCCAACCGGCCCGCAGCTCCGGATCGGCAACGGCCTTGGCCAGTCCCTCGGCCTCGCGCGCCGTCTGCAGCGCGCCGGTGGTATCGCCGCTCATCGACTGCAGCAGCGCCCGGTTGACGAGCGGCTTGATGGCGAACTGCGGCCGCGCTCCGCCGCGGGCGATGGAGGTTTCCAGCGCCGACAGCGAGAGCGCGGCGTCGCGGTGGCCGACGGCGAGCTCCGCGTACGTCGCGACCGCAATGCTCGTGGCCAAGCGCTCGGACTCGCCTTCCGCGCTGAGCGCCGCGAACGACTGCAAGCGCGCGAGCCACGCGTCGTCATCGCGATCGAGAGCGCGGTAGTTGGATGCGAGGATCATCTCAACGGTTCCTTCACTGGCGTGCTCGCCACAGCGGCGGAACATCGCGATTCCTTCTGCCAGCACCACGGTGGCCTGCAGCCAGTCGTCGTCGTTGCTAATCGCGCGCCCGAGCTCCCAGCGCACGTGGCCGCCGAGGCTCATGTACTCGGGATGCGCGTTGGCTGCAGCCAGTACCCGCTCCAGGTCGGCGCGCGCGCCTGCGATGTCGTTCGCCACCAACCGCGCGCTGGCCGCATAGGCGCGGGCCTGAAGAGCCATCGGATCGTGTGCCGCATCGAACGCCTCCGCCGCACCAAAAAGATTGCGCACCGCAGCGTCACGCTGGTCGCGGCTGTAGGCGATGCGCCCGTTGCGATAGAGGATTTGCGCGGCGGCGATGGCGCTCTGCCCCGCCGGGGCCGCAGTGTCGATGGCCCGCACGGCATCGCGGAGGAGTGATTCGCCGGAGATCTCGACGAGAGCGTTGCCGACAGCTCGGGCGATGGAAAGCCATCGCGCCGCTTCGGCCAGGTCGTTGCGCTGGAGCGCCTCGGCCCAGTGGCCGACGTATTCACCCTCGGCGTAGGCGCGGGCGCGCTCGCGGTGCGCGTCGACGTAGCGGCGCACTGCAGCGGTGTCGCCGCGCTCGGCGGCGCGCTCGAGGAGCGGACGGTCGTGCTCGAACTGCGATGCGTGCGTCGATGCCGGCAACTGCGTGATTCGCGACCGCGCCTCGGCCGCCCAGTCTGACGAAGAGTCAGCCTCGAGGTAGCGCTGCCACGCGCGTTTCGCCTCATCCGTCAAGCCGAGGCGCTCGAGGATGAGCGCCCGATTGAAAAGCGCCTCGGGAAGATTCGGATCGATGCGCAGCGCGGCGTCGGCTGCGGCGAGCGCCTCGGGATAGAGCGACGCGCGCCCGAGCTTCGATGCCGTGGCGTAGCGCGCCGCGGCGAGATCGCTCCACGACTTCGCGTCGTGCGAGGCGCGGGCGGCGGTTTCCAGTTTGGCGATCGCTTCATCCGGTTTTTCGACCAGCACCATCGCTACGCCGGCGGCGTGTTGCGCCTCGGCGCTCGGATCGTGCTCGGCGCGCTCGATCAGATCTCCGGCCGCGCCGCCGAGCTTCAGTTGCTGTGCGTCCGGCGTGCTGCCGGTTGCGCGCATCGGGCCGTGATAGCCGGCCCAGGGAAATCCGCCGGTCAGGCGCGGCTCGACGAGGCGCGCCGAGCGGGGGGCCAATGCTACGAGGGTGTCCGTTGGGGAGCTTGGATGAATGGCCTGCCGAATGGCCGGAAGCGCGATGGCAAGAACGACTACGGCGGCAATGGCAATGATCCACGTCGGGCGCAGGAAGCGGCGCTTCTCTGACTCCGCGCCGGCCGAGGGCATCACAAGGGTGACGTCGTTCAGGCACTCTTCGCAATGATCGAGATGTGCGATCACTTCATCGCGTGTTGCCGCATCGAGTTGCCCTTCCGCAAACGCGGCGAGCGTTTCGGGGTCGAGGTGCTGGGACGGGCTGGACGGGCTTCTCATTGCTTCTCCGATTGTTCGGACGGCTGATCGAGGTCCGTTTTCCCCGATTGCAGGCCGAAATCGAGCCGGTCGCCGGCGGAGGCGACGAGATTGGCCGCTTCCGCAGCGTCGATTCCGGCGCGCTCGAGTGACGCGCGGAGATCCTTGAGCATCGACTCGATGCGGCGATAGAGCGGACGCTGCGCGACCCCGAGGGCGCGCGCGATGTCGGAGATGGCCATGCCCCTGGAGAACCGCAGACGAAGTGTGACGCGGTCCTGCGCCGTCATCGCGGCGAGCGCTTCCTGGACGGCGCGAGAAGTCCGGTCCGAGACGCGGTTGAGATCGGCGGCCAGCACGCGGTCATCGGCGGACGACGAGCTGGCGAATCGATCCTCATCGCCATCAATGACGGGCACCAGCCGCGGGCGCGGTGCGCGTTCGGGAAGCGACGCCGCGGTGGCTTCGAGCTGCGCGATGTCCGCCTCGGGATGTTGCGCCTTCGTGATGTTCAGCGCTTCGGTCAGCGTCCGCCGGTCGTGATGAAGCAGGCGCTCGAGTGTGACTGCGGCGTCTCCCTGCCGCGTCGCTTCTGCCGAGGGATACCAACGGCCTTCGGAGCGCTTCTGATCGAGGAAGAGCCGGCGGACGACGATGGCCACGTAGCTGGCGAAGGATGAGCGTCCCTCGAACTTGCGAAGGATGGCGGAGTCATCGGTGAGCAGTGCGATCCGCGCAGACGAGGCGAAGTCCTCCGCGTCGGCGCCGCGCAGGCGGACCTGACGGGCAACCTGCGCGATCACACGCTCGATCACATCGAGGTTCGCCTCGAACAACTGCGTGGGCTGCATGGGTGGAGTCCCAGTATCATAATGCCAGAATTGCGGCAATTGACAATGGACAATGGAAGCAGCGGTGTGGCGGGGAATTGACAATTGACAATTGACAACGGACGCGGCGTCGATTCGCAGGCGGCGCGACAAATCTGGTGGTTCTGTCACGCGAAGACCGGAGAGAGCCAAGGCTTACCTCCGCGTCCTCCGCGCCTCCGCGTGACCGTCTTTGATCTCTTTCGAAGACTTCGCAGGATCCGCTGATCCCGTTGTCAATTGTCAATTGTCAACTGTCAATTACAAAAGAAAACGGCGCACCGAGGTGCGCCGTTTGGAGGCCGGATCGGGACGCGCGTTACTTCGCGGCGCGCTTGGAGGCTTTGGCCAGCCGCGATTTATAGCGGTCGGCGGTGTTGCCCTTGATCACGCCGCGGCGGGCGGCTTTGTCGATCTCGGAGAAGCCGGTGGAGAGGACGCTCGCGTCGGCGCCGCCGGCATCGACTGCCGCGCGGGTCTTTTTGAGCGCCGAGCGCAGCCGCGATTTGCCGGCGCGGTTGCGGGTATTTGCTTTTTCGGCCTGTCGCTGCTGTTTTTCGGCCGATCGGGTGTTCGCCATGAATGTTGCTCCTACGTAAGTTTGTGCGGTTTCGAGCCGCGTATTCTACTTCGAATCGACGCCCAACGACTTCAGTTTCTGCCGTGCCAGCGCCGCCTCGGCTGAGGTGGGGTGCTCGTGCACGACGTACTGAAGTTGCACGATGCCCTGCGACTTCTCGCCGAGCGCGATGTATCCGTAACCTTTCTTCAGCAGCGCTCCGGCCACCTTGTCGGACTTCGGGTATCTCGTGACGACGCTGTCAAACTGCTGGATCGCCTCTCGATATTTCTTCTGCGAGTAAAGGCTCTCGCCGATCCAGTAAGCGGCGTTGCCGGAAAGCTCCGAATTCGGGTTCCTCGAAGCGAAGTCGCGGAAGCCGGCAATGGCCAGATCGTAGTTGCCCCGCTGGTAGTCGCGATACGCCGATTGATAGACCTGCATCGGGTCTTCGGCCGGCGCCGCGGGAGGCTGTACGGTGAGCTCACTGCCGGACGTGGCTGGCAGCGTTACGTTCGCCGTCGCGGCAGCCGAGGCCTGGGCAATTGCCGCTTTCAGCGCGTCGACGTCGTGCTGCGTCTGCGTGAGCTGCTGCGCCATCCGGTCGAGACGGTTGTTGGTCTGCTCGACCGCTCCCTGCCCGTTCTGCATCTTGTCTTCGATCTGACCGACTTTTGCAACGAGGGTAGCATTCGACTTCAACAGCATCTGCGTCTGGTCGGCGATCGTCTTGTTGACGTTCTGCACTTCCTCTTTGCTCGAAGACGTGCGCTTGACCTGCACAAGCTGCTCCTGAAGGTCGGAGATCTGGCTCTGCAGTTTTTCGACGTCGGAGCTCGTCACGCACGCGACCGACGACAGCGTGGCGGCGCCGAGCAGCGCGATTCGGATGAACGATCGCATTCGCTATTTCCCCACGAGGACGAGATGGTCGCGGCGGTTCTTCGCCCACGCGGATTCGTCGTGACCTGGATCGAACGGACGCTCTTCGCCGTAGCTCACGGTGCGGATGCGGCCTGCATCGACGCCGAGCGTGACGAGATACTCTTTGGCCTGGTTCGCGCGGCGGTCGCCGAGGGCGAGGTTGTACTGCTCGGTGCCACGCTCGTCGCAGTGACCTTCGATGAGCAGGTTGTACTGCCCGTTCTTCTTGAGCCAGGTCGCCGACGAGGTCAGCGCGGTCTGCGCAGCGGCCGTGAGCGTGGAGTCGTTGAACTCGAAGAACGCGTCCTGCACGTAGCCGCGCGACTGGGCGACGCGGTTCAACTCCTCGATATCGCCAGGAAGGGTATCGTCCGCGATCGTCTCGCTCTTCGGCCTGACGAAGTCGGCGGTGTCGGTGACCGGCTGCGCGGTCGCGGTCGTGACCGTCAGCGGGACGGGCGGAACCGTCATCGATGTATCGACTGTGGGAGCCACGACCGGCGGCGCTTTCTTGTGGCAGGCCGGGGCGACGATGAGCGCGAGAAGGGCGATAGTCACGGCGAAGGCTTTGAATGCTTTATTCATTGTTAGTTTCCTCTTTGCGGATTCTAGTAGAGATCGAGAAGCAGAGATCAGAGATCAGAGACTAGAGATCAGGCCCGTCCTCCTGGTCTCTGATCTTCTGATTTCTGAACTCCCGGTCTCTGGTCTTTTGTTTCTGATCGCTTCTTGACCAGGACAACAGATCAAAGATCACCGATCAGGCCTGCTCCCTGATCTCTGATCTCTTGTCTCTGATCTCTGTCTCACTCTCTTGTCTCTGCTCTCTCTCACTCACTCTTTCTTCGACCAATCAGGATCTTTGTTCTCTCCCTCGAATGTCAGTTGCAGCAAGTCATTGCCGTCGACGCGCATCCGGTAGATCTGCCATCTGCCGCTGCGGTTCGATTGGAAGGCGATCCACTTGCCGTCCGGCGACCAGGTTGGTTGTTCGTTCGAGCCTTCGCCGGCGAGGATGCGGCTCTGGTGCGTTGCCAGGTCGGCGATGCGGATCTGGAAGCGTCCGTTGACGCGCGATGTGTACGCGAGCTGCGATCCGTCCGGCGACCAGGTGGCGTCATCATTCCACTCGCCCTCGAACGATATCCGCTGCACGTTCGACCCGTCGGCGTCCATCGTATAGATCTGCGGCGAACCGCTGCGTCCCGAGGTGAAGGAGATCTGTGTTCCGTTCGGACTCCACTCCGGCGTCGATTCGATCGAGGAGTCGTGCGTCAGCCGGCGCAGGTTGCTGCCGTCATCTTTCACGACGTAGATGTCGGGATTCCCGGCGACGGAGCCGACGAAAGCGATGTCGTTGCTGATCGGCGAGAACGTGGCCGAGGTGTTGAGATTGAGCCCGGTGGGCACGTGAACGCGTGCGCCGCCGCGGCGGCTGATGATGTACATGTCGCTCGTGCCGCGGAAGAAGGATGTGTAGACCATCCGCTGGCTGTCGGCGGACCAGCTCGGGAGAATCGAGAGAGCATTGTGGCGCGTGATTTGGCGTTGATTCGCGCCATCCCAATCCATCAGCCAGATCTCGAAGTTGCCGGAGCGGTTCGACGCGAAGCCGATCATCGACATGAAGATGCCCGGCTTGCCGTTGACGACCTTAACGAGATCGTTGGCCAGCGTGTGCGCGATGCGAGGAAGGGCGCCGGCACCGCCGCGATAACGCCGGCCCGACTGCAGGACACCGGTCGAATCGAGGAGCCGGGCGTCGACGATGTATTCGTCGCCCTGCTGATCAATTTTGAGCGCCAGGACGAACTGCGCATTGGCGGCTTTGGCCAGGTCCTGGCCAGGCCCGATTCCCGGCGGAATCGGCGCGATGGCGAACACGCCGGAGTAGGCAAGATCGCGCGTCAGCGGCGCAAAGAAGGGCGTGTTGATCGTCTCGAGCGGCAGCGTCGTTTCAGGACGGGGAACGGCGATGCGCGCGATCGGCACGGCCTGGCTGGGATCGATCTTCGGGTAGATTTGCGTCTGTGCTGCCAGCGGAAGCGCTGCGAGCAGAAGGGTCAGCGAGAGCAGAAAAGTTGTCGGTTTCATCGGAAGGTCAGATGCACTCCAAGGTACGTGCCGTTGTAGCCGAACGGAAGGGGCGGAAGCGGCGAGGCTTCGAGAACTGCACGGAGGGCTGCGCGGTCGAACGTGCCGTTGCCGCTGGAGATTTCGTTTTTCGCATCGCGGATCGCGCCGTCGCGGTCGATGGTGAAGGAAACGGTGGCCACCGTTCCGTTGCCGACTTGCGGCCGCAGCCAGTGCTGGCCGATGAGGGTCTTCATCCGCTCGACGTAGATGGTGTAGGGAAAATCGGCGTCGAGGCCGGTCACGCCTGCGGCGCCGACGGGAATGTCGACGTTGGTTGCTACGCCGGGTGTGGGGAGTGAGGGGTGGGGATTGGGGGTTGAAACTGGAGCGGGCGGTTTGTCGGAGCCTTTCTTGGTTGACTGGCCGAATGGGGAAAACGGGACGCTCTTCGGAATCGGTTTCGCGACGGGTTTCGGAGCCTCGGCGACCGGTTCGGGGATCTTGAGTTTTGGGGGTGTTGGGAGTGGGGTGCGGGGCGTGGGAGCTGGCGTCGCCGGTTGTTGGATTGCCGGAACCGGCGCGAATCGGATGCTCAGCGTCGAGACCTCCTGCGGCGCCGTTGCATGCATCGCGGTGTAGACGATGGCAGCGGCGATCGATCCATGCAGGAGGATCGAGAGGGCGATTCCACCACCGGCGCCACCGCCGATGCGGGCACGCTCGGCGAGCAGTTCACCGACGCGGTCGTGCATTCGCCTCCTTCGCTTGCATGACCTTCGGCTGTGTGACCATCCCGAGCTGCTCGACGCCGGCGCGGTTCATGATGTCGAGCACGGCGACGACGCGGCCGTACGGCACGGCGCTGTCGGCTTCGAGCAGCGCACGTTTGACGCGCCGCGCGCGCAGCATCGGCCCGAGCGTCAGATCGAGATTGGTCGAGCCGGCCGCAATGCCGTCGAGATAGACAGCGCCGGCCGCGGTCACCTGGATCTTGGCCGGGTTGTTCGACGCCAGCTCGAAGCTCTTTCCTTCCGCCGCGGGCAGCGCCACGGTCAATCCCTGGGTCAACATCGGCGCGGTGACCATGAAGATGATCAGCAGCACCAGCATCACGTCGACGAGCGGCGTGACATTGATCTCCGCCATGTCGCCGTAGTCATCGCCGTGATCGAATCGGAAGGACATTGTGTGTTTGTTAGACGTCCGTGTGGAAAGTTAGGTAACCGCAACGTAGGTCGGACTCTCTAGTCCGACTGCTTCCGATGTCGGACTAGAGAGTCCGACCTACGTTGCCCCTACATAAAGTTTCTCTCCGTAAGATTCAAAAACTCCAACGTAAAGTCTTCCATCTCGCCGCGCGCATTGCGCATGCGTTGAACGAAGTGGTTGTACGCGAGCAGGGCCGGGATTGCGGCGAAGAGTCCGGCGGCGGTGTTGATGAGCGCCTCGCTGATGCCGGGCGCGACCGCGGTGATCGATGACGTCTGCATCGAGCCGATCGTGGCGAAGGCATCCATGATTCCCCACACTGTGCCGAAGAGTCCGATGAACGGAGAGGCAGCGGCAGTGGTGGCAAGGAACGGGAGATGTCGCGAGATGCGTGCCGCCTCGATGCGCGATGCGCGCAGCAGCGACCGCTCCACGCTATCGAGCGAGCGGATGGTGGCCCCGTTCGCGTGCGCGATCTGCGCTTCGATCTCCGCGTAGCCTGCTTTGAACAGGCCGACCAGCGATGAGTGTGTCTCCTGCGCCGTTACCGCCTGCACGTCGGCGAGCTTCTTGGCGCGGCGAAACGCGAACATGAAGCGGCGCGATGCGGCGGCGGATCTCCGAAAGCGAAGGGCGATCACGAAGATCACCGACCACGATCCGACGGAGAAGAGAAGCAGTACACCGAGGACGGCCTTCCCCACCCAACCCGTATGCAGAAACGACGTCCAGAGTTGCACTTCGATAAAGGTAGCACGACGCTGCGGCCGTGCGCCCCTTCCGTTGCGGACTCAGGCGGCAAGTAATCGAAAGGTTTGCAAATAGAACTCGACGTCGCCAGGCGTCAGCGAGTAGATCAACCGGCCGCCGCCGCGCCCGACGGAGCTGAGGAACGAGTTTCCGGCGGCAGGCATGTAGAGCACATCGCCCACAAAACCGCGCGGCAGCGTGGAGAGCAGTTCCAGATACTCGGTCGAAGTGGCCGTGCCGTCGATCAGCACGCGGTCGACATCGTGGTTGGCCCGGTCGAGGGCGAAGTTGAGCATCGAGACCGCGTCGACGAAAATCACGCGGTTCGGCGCCTTTCGGGAGACGTTCCACGCGCGCACGGGCGACGCGGCGGCGCGGGCGAGAAGGGTGATGCGGCGGGGATCGTTGAACATCGCGGAGCTCCTTCAATGATGAAACATCGCGGCGGTGACGGAGATGAGAAGTGCGGCGGACCAGAGCGCGCTCAGCACACGCCAGGAGTTGCGTCCGCTGCGAAGGTCCGAGGTGGTTTCGATGACGAAGTGTTTGATTTGAGCCATGTGAATTCTCCTTTGTAGCGTTGACGCCGTCTTAGTTGATGGTGTTGCTGGCCACTGTGGTGACCGAGTTGGCTGGTGAGTTGGGGCTCGTTTCCGGAACCGCCTGCAGAGGAACGGTCCGCGTTCCGAAGGCGTCGATGGGCCACACATCGAGCGGCAACGACCTGCCGTTCGCTGCGAGGTAGACCTTCTCGCTGCTCAGCAGTTCCACCCATCTGCTGGCAGGAATCGAGTACCGGTCGCCCGCATAGACGAAGGTCGCGCCCGGCGTGCCGACGAACTTGTAGGAAACCGTTCCCGAGTGGCAAACAGGCATCGGGGCTGGCGAGTGGTGAAGGAAGGCGGCCAGGGTGATTGCGTGCAGGATGTTCATGGCAGCGACATACTCCAACGTCGATACCATCAGGCCATGGCTTTGAAATCGCTTTGAAATCAGAGAGTTAGCTAATCGCAGCGGATTGATCGCTGTTTGGGAACCATACGGGCGTATGATTTTCGGACATTGAGCGATTCAGAAATCAGACAACGCCTGTTGATCGTCGACGACGACCCGAACATCGTCGCCGGGCTGGCCGCCCTTCTCTCGGACGAATGGGACGTCAAAACCGCGCTCCTGGCTCGGGAAGCACGGGCCGTCTTCGCCGACTTCTCGCCCGATGTCGTGCTTTTGGACATGCGTCTCCCCGACGGCGACGGCGTGGAACTGCTGCACGACCTGAAGATGTACTCCGAGGCGGTGTCGGTGATCATGATGTCGGGCATGGGGACAATCGACCGCGTCGTCGAGTCGATGAAACTCGGCGCCGAGACGTTTCTGCAAAAGCCGTTCGATAACAGCACGCTGACGCTCACGCTGGCGCAGGTCTCCCGCATCGCCGCCACGCGCCGCGAAGTCATCGCCCTCCGCCGCGGCGAGGCGAACGACCTGGAGCGCCTGCCGGGCATCTCCCCCGCCGTCCAGAATCTGAACCAGCTCCTTGCCCAGATCGCGCGCGCGCCATCGCCGGTTCTCATCGAAGGCGATTCCGGAACCGGCAAGGGGGTCTTCGCGCGGCTCATTCACAACCGGTCGCCGCGTGCACGCGCCCCGTTCGTCGATCTGAATTGCGCCGGTCTCTCGAAGGAGCTGCTCGAGTCCGAGCTGTTCGGTCACGAGCGCGGCGCCTTCACGAACGCGATGAACACGAAGCCGGGTCTTTTCGAGATCGCGTCCGACGGGACGCTGTTCCTCGATGAGATCGGCGACATGGATGTCTCGGTCCAGGCCCGTCTTCTGAAGGCGATCGAGGAAAAGCGCTTCCGCCGCGTCGGCGGGATCCGCGACCTCACCGCCAACTTCCGCCTCCTCGCCGCCACCAACCGCGACCTCGGCAAGGACGTCGGCACCGGCCGTTTCCGCGGCGATCTCTTCTACCGCCTCAACGTCGTCCGCGTCCGCATGCCGCCTCTTCGGGAGCGGCTCGAAGACATCCCGCTGCTCGTCGACGTCATCCTTCGTCCACTCTCGAAAGAGATGGGACGCCCGGCGCCGCCGGTCAGTCCCCGAGCCCTAAAAAAATTAGAGAGCTACGCGTGGCCCGGCAACGTGCGCGAACTGCGCAACGTGCTCGAGCGCGCCATGCTGACGATGACCGCAAAGGAGATCCGCAGCGAGGATCTGCTTCTTGAATCGGACCAAGCCGCGATCGCGACCAAATCCGGCGGCATGCCGACCGCCGATTGGGAGATCCGCCCCCTCGAAGACGTCGTCGCCGACTACGTCACCGCCTCCGTCGACGCCGCCGGCGGAAACGTGCGCAAAGCCGCCCGCATGCTGAAGATCAGCCCGTCGACGCTGTACGCGAGGAAGAAGTAGGGTTCGGGGGGTGGGGTGTGGGGG
>OLLN01000421.1_pt1 | contig 14354 bp, 12 predicted proteins | sample 1604281 | NCBI WGS metagenome assembly OLLN01 (sample SAMEA104055716, study PRJEB20765) | soil metagenome | biome: Arctic tundra; feature: Polygonal ground; material: soil | place: USA | collected 2011-09 | depth 0-0.5 m | reverse complement strand
CTTCGTTAAAGGAGTGCGGTCGTCTCGACCGCGGGCACTCGGGCGTCCTCGCCCGAGTGCGGTCAGGGCGGAGGTCGAAATCGTCGACGTTCTTGCTTGTGTGAAGCACGGCTTCGCAGTCTCTGCCGCGCAAACTCCTAGCTGGCGGTTGGGCGGGCTCGCGGCTCGCAGCACTGGCCTCGTCTCAAACCATTTGAGTTCTTACGCTCAACCCCCAATCGTGCGAAGGGGGGATTTGCAGCCTGCGCGATCTTCAACCAGCGCCGAGCCGTTTTGTGGACGTGCTTCAGGTTCGAGCGCCTTCTCCCCCACAAAAGCGTGGGGGAGAAGGCGCTCGATGTCGAGCAGCGCTCGAGGTTGGTCGAGGTTCTCGCTTGCGTGAGATACGGTCTCGAAGTCTCTGCCGCGACTCCTAGCTGGCGGTTGAACCGCCGCCGTTGGATCCGCCACCGTTGCTGCCGCCGTTCCCGGCGTTGGTGGAGCCGCCGTTGCCGCCGCTGGGCATGACGTTCGAGACAGCCTGTCCGATGTCGGCCGGGACGCTCTTCATGGTCTCGACGGCCTTGCTGATCACGCTCGGCACGCTGGCGGGCGGGGCGCTCTTCTTCGGGGCAGCCTTCTTCGGAGCAGCCTTTTTCGGGGCGGCTTTTTTCGCAGCGGCCTTCTTCGGAGCAGCCTTTTTCGGGGCGGCTTTCTTCGCAGCGGCCTTCTTCGGCGCAGCGGCGCGCTTCGGGGCGGCCTTTTTCGGGGCGGGCTTCTTCGCCGCTTTTTTGGCAGCTTTCTTCGGCGCGGGACGCTTGGCGGCTACTTTCTTTGCCGAGGCCTTTTTGCCGGAAGGCTTTTTGCCGGAAGACTTCTTCGCGGCGGCTTTCTTCGGCGCCGCCTTCTTCGGTGCGGCCTTCTTTGCTGCGGACTTCTTCGCTGGTTTCACGGACTTCTTCGACTTCTTTGCAGACTTCTTGGCAGCCATGGAATCTCTCCTATTCAAAACTGTCGGGATGGGGAGCCGTACGTTTGAATGAAAATTTGTGCTGCGTGGCAACAGCGTTGCACAAATTTCAATGTAGACGAAGATGTCGCGATTGTCACGCACGCATCAGCTTCCGCGATGGCTTACTCGATCGATTGTTGCGATCGCCGTCGTCGTGTTTCTCGCCTTCACGGCGTTCTCGATCTACATCTTCATCCTCAACCGGCGCCTCACGCGTGAGCTCGTCAACCACTCGTGGCGCGCGCCCACCGTCATCGTCTCGATGGCGCATCAGGCACCCGTGCGCGTGGCGACGTTGTACGGCGTGGACTGGCGTACGACGCCGCCGGTGACGATCGCGGCGGTGCCGGATCATGTGTCGCGGGCGTTCCTGGCCGCCGAGGATGTTCGCTTTCACCATCACGTCGGCATCGATCCGATCGGCATCGCGCGCGCGCTCTTCGAGAACATACGCGCGCACCGCATCGCCGCGGGCGGCTCGACGATCGATCAGCAGATCATCAAATCGCGCTTTCTCTCGCAGGAGCGAACGTGGCGGCGGAAGATCACCGAGGTGGTGCTGGCCGTTCTGCTCGACGCGAGGATGTCGAAGAACGAGATCCTGGAGATCTACCTCAACGACGTCTACCTCGGGCACAGCGGCGGCAAGCCGGTGCTCGGGATCGACGAGGCGTCGCGCCTCTATTTCGACAAGCGTCCCTCGGAGCTTCGCGTCGATGAGGCAGCCGTTCTCGCAGGCATGATCCGCGCTCCGAATCGCGACACGCCCGAGAAGCGGCCGGACGTCGTGCGCGCGCGGCGCGACGCCATCCTCGGGGTCATGCGCGATCACGACTGGATCAACGACGCGCAGTTTGCGGAGGCGAAGCGCCGCGGCGTCGAGTTCCGCGGCGGAACGATTCCGCGCGCGCCGTATCCCTTCTACCTGCGCGCGCTCCGCGCCGACATCGTGAAAGAGATCGGCGTGAGCCCGATCATCGAAGGCGGATTGACGATCGTTTGCGAGATGGATCCGGACGCGCAGCGAAACGCCGAACGCCTTGCAGCCCGCGCGCCTGCGCAGCTCGAAGCATCGCACTCCTGGCTCCGCGCGCAGGCGCGGACGGAGCCGTTGCAGGTTGCGCTTCTGTCGATCGATCCGCGCAACGGCGGCGTTCGCGCGCTGGTCGGCGGCAGCGACTACAACCTCTCTCCTTTCGATCGAACCTCGGCCATGCATCGCCAGCCCGGCTCGGCGTTCAAGACGTTCGCTTATCTCGCCGCGATCGCCTCGAAGAAAGCGACGACGGCCTCGCTCCTGCTCGACGCGCCGGTGTCGATCGAGCTCAGCGACAAAGAGAGTTGGCAACCGCACAACTACGATGGCCGGTATCGAGGCCGCGTCACGCTGCGCGAGTCGTTCGAGCATTCGCTGAACGTTCCGACCGTCCGACTGACCGAGGACATCGGCGTCTCGCGCGTCATCGACACGGCGGAGGCTTTCGGATTCGAGGAGAAGTTCGCGAAGATTCCGGCGCTGCCGCTTGGCGTGACCGAGGTGTCGATGCGCGAGCTGACCGCGGCGTACACGCCGTTCCCGAACCTCGGCGTGCGCGTCGAACCGTACCTGCTCCGCGAAGTGCGCAGCAGTGCCGGAAAGCAACTCTACGTTCATGAGCTCGAGCAGAAACGCGTGGCCAACGCCGACGCGACCTATGTTCTGCACACCTTGTTACGCGGCGTCGTCCAGCGCGGCACGGCCTCGCGGCTGAAGCGCTACGGCCTCGGCTACGTCGCTGGCAAAACAGGCACGACCAGCGACTATCGCGATGCCTGGTTCGTCGGCTACGTTCCCGACATGGTCACCAGCGTCTGGGTTGGCTTCGACCACGGCGCGCCGCTGCGGCTCTCGTCCGGAGAAGCGGCCATTCCGATCTGGGGCGCGTACATGAGCTCCATTCCGCATCTCCATTCAGAGCCGAAGGCGCCTCCCGGCGTGACCTTCCGCGAGATCGACTCCGAGACCGGCATGCTCTGGCAGGACGGCTGTCCGCCGCCGATTCAGGAAGTTTTTCTCGACGGAACCGCGCCCACGCACAAGTGTCCTGCCGGCTTCTTTGGCAACATCGTCCGTCGCGTCTTCTTCGACCGCGACAACTTCGACGAGCCCGCCGCGATCACGCTGGAGCAGTTCCGCAAGTGGGCGAACGACGTCGATCGAAGCCGTCGCGACGTCGAGGGGGCGTGGGACCGTCTGCGCCGAATCTTCGGGCGTTAGAAGCGATCAACCACAGAGACTCAGAGAGCACAGAGAATGAGGATTCCTCTGTGACCTCTGTGTCTCTGTGGTGATGGGGATTTGACAAATAATCCAACGCGGCCTACATTCGCAATTCGCTGGATTGATTTGGGGTCGCTTGCAACCAGGGTAAAAAAAGCTAAATAGCCGGCAAGTTCGAATTCGTTCTTCGATTGGCCCCACGTCGATTCCGGCGTGGGGCTTTTTTTTATGCGCGACTTCATTCAGGCAATCGCAGACGAGCACGTCTACCTCTTCGACGGCGCCATGGGCACGATGCTCTACGCCAAGGGTGTCTTCATCAACAAGTGCTACGACGAGCTGAATCTCCGCAATCCGGAGATCGTGCTCGAAGTTCACAAGCAATACGTCCGCGCAGGCGCCGAGATCCTGGAGACGAACACCTACGGCGCGAACCGCATCAAGCTGCGTAGCTTCGGCATCGAGGACGACCTTCGCGCGATCAATGAGCGCGGTGCTGCCATCGCACGCCAGGCCGCCGGCGATTCCGTCTTCGTGGCGGGCGCCATCGGTCCTCTCGGAATCCGCATCGAGCCCTACGGGCCGACCTCACTCGACGAGGCCCGCGAGTACTTCCGCGAGCAGGCCGCCGCGTTGCGCGATGCCGGTGTCGACCTCTTCGTGCTCGAGACCATGTCGAACATCGCCGAGATCGAGCAGGGCATCCTGGCCATCCGCGATATCTGCTCGCTTCCGATCGTGGCGCAGATGACGATCGGCAACGACGGCCGGACGATCTACGGCGACGTGCCGCGAACGATCGCCCAACGCCTCGACGCAGCCGGAGCCGACGTCATCGGTCTCAACTGCTCGGTGGGGCCGGACGTCATGCTCGACGCCATCGAGGAGATCACCGCGGTCACTGCCAGGAAGATCTCCGCGCAACCGAACGCCGGCCTGCCGCGCGAAGTGAACGGACGGCAGATGTACATGGCCTCGCCCGACTACATGGCCAAGTACGCGAAGCGGCTCATTCACAAAGGCGTGAAGTTTCTCGGCGGCTGCTGCGGCACGACGCCGGAGCACATCAAGGTCATGGCCGACGCGGTCCGGCCGCTGTCGCCGCGCCGTTCGTTCGTCGTCATCGAGCACGATGCCGATGGAAAGAACAGCGAGTCGAAGACCGCCGTGCCTTTCGCCGAACGCTCCAAGTGGGGAAAGAAGATCGCCGCCGGCGAGTTCGTCACGACGATCGAGATCACGCCGCCGAAGGGACCGAACCCCGACAAGATGATCGATTCCGTTCACGCGATCCGGGAGGCGGGCGTCGATGCCGTCAACGTTCCCGACGGCCCGCGCGCACAGAACCGCATGGGCGCGATCGCGGTCGCCGTCCTGCTCCAACAGCGTGTCGGCATCGAGACCGTGCTTCATTACTGCTGCCGCGACCGCAACCTCCTCGGCATGCATTCCGACATGCTCGGATGTGCGGCGCTCGGCCTGCGCAATCTGCTGCTCATCACCGGCGATCCTCCCAAGATGGGCCCGTATCCCGATGCCACCGCCGTGTTCGACATCGATTCGATCGGGCTCACGAACATGGCCAACCTGATGAATCACGGCCTCGACCTCGGCGGGAATCCCTTCGGCGAGCCGACGAAGTTCACGATCGGCGTCGGCGTCAATCCCGGCCATCTCGATCTTGACTACGAGCTGCGCCGCCTCGATTGGAAAGTGAAGGCTGGCGCCGAGTACGCCATCACGCAGCCGGTCTTCGATGCCGCCGTTCTGGAGAAGTTCCTCGGGCAGATTGAGGACATGCATCTGCCGGTCATCGCAGGAATCTGGCCGCTGCTCTCGTACCGCAACGCGCAGTTCATGAACAACGAAGTCCCCGGCGTTTCCGTGACCGATGAAGTGATGGAGCGGATGCGCATCGCCAGCGAGAAAAGCAAAGAGCACGGCTTGCGCGAAGGCGTCACCATCGCGCGCGAGACGCTCGAGCGCGTGCGCCACCGCGTGGCCGGCGTACAGGTCTCAGCGCCGCTTGGCCGTGTCGACCTGGCGTTGCAGGTATTCGAGGGATTGGTTGAAACGAGGGCGATCAGCTCGTAGTGATCGCCGTCGGAAGTTCCATCCGAGCAGGCTCGTGCATCGGACGACGGCGCTGACGCAATGGTCGTGATCACCGCCAGCGGTGACGTTCATAGCCCTGGTTGTGATCGATGTTTGCAGAGGTCATCGTCGAGCTTCGATGCGTCGAGTCACTCGGCGAGGTCATCGTGATCTCAGGGAGGTTCTGCATGCACGGATTCGTCACGGACATCGGGAAAGCCAGTACCGAGAATAACAACTTCCGCAAGGTGCTCTATACCGCGCCGCACTGTCAGCTCGTCGTCATGAGCTTGAAACCAGGGGAAGACATCGGCAAGGAGATTCACCGAGTCGATCAGTTCATCCGGATTGAAGTGGGGGACGGCGAAGTCGTCATGGGAGGCGACAACTCCAGGATTCACGCAGAGTCCGCATTCGTCGTCCCGTCGGGTACCGAACATAACGTCCGGAACACCGGGTCGGGAGACATGAAGCTCTATTCGATCTACTCTCCGCCCCAGCACCGCGACGGCACAGTGCATGCCACGAAGGCCGACGCCGAACGCGACGAAGGTGATCACACGTGAGGAATGCCCAGGGACGTTTCGCAGGTGCACACAAGCTGATCCCAGCATCTGTCGGGGAAGGTTTGCTCGCCTGCTCACAACGCCCCGTGATGACACGCACTGTCGCGATGGCAGGTGATGCACCTACGATGACATTGAAATGCTTCCGAACCGAATCGTCGTGTTCGGCGTTACGACAATCGTCAGCCTTCTCGCCATCGGCTGGATCTCCGATCGATCGACGCGTGTCGTGGCCCAATCGGTTGACTCGCTGAATCACACGCGTGACGTGCTTCTACAGGTGGACCAGCTTCGCGGCGCTCTCTCGGCAGCGGAGTCGAGCGCGCGCGGCTACGTGATCACCGGTGCCCCCAACTTCAGCCGCGATTTCGATCGCGCCGCCTGGTCGATGGGACGCCGTGCAGCACAATTGAAAACGCTCATTTCGATCGATGAACGAGAGCGAGCATCTCTCAAGGCTCTCGACGCGCTCATCGCCACTCGCCTCGACCTCCTCCGCACGCAGGTCTCCCTCAAGAAGGAGCAGGCGGGACAATCGGAAATCGAGCTAAGCATGGTGAGGGGAGTTGAAGTCAGCCGGGAGATCGACGGGATCCTCGAAGAGATACGATCCGAGGAGCTGGGCCATTTTCGCCTGCAGGCATCTCACGCCGAAGCCGCTCAGCGCTTCGCGATCTACGGGCCGGCCGTCATGTGTTTCATCGCTCTGATCATGTTCGCAATGTTACTGCTTCAGGTCGCAGCCACCTTGAAGCGCGAGCAGACGATGCGCGACGAGCTACAGGGTGAGGCTCGCGAGGAACACGCGGGCCGGGAACGTGCGCAGGAATCCGATCAGATGAAAGAGCAATTGCTCGCGACGGTATCGCATGAGTTGCGAACGCCGCTGACGTCGATCCTCGGCTGGTGCGGACTGCTGAACGATGAAAAATCGCGCGGCAACCTGTTGGACGAAGGCCTCGCGAACATTGCCCAGGCGGCGCGCATTCAGTCTCAGTTGGTCGATGATCTGCTCGACGCATCACGTGTCATCGCCGGGCGGCTCCACCTATGCGTTGCGGAATGCGACCCGGCCGATATCGTCGACCAGGCGATCGCGGCAGTCGCGCCCTCGGCGAAAGCGAAGGGCATCACGATACGCAGATCTGTGAGCGGCCACGCACAGACGCTCCTTGCAGACGCAACTCGCCTGGAGCAGATCATCTGGAATCTCCTTTCGAACGCCATCAAGTTCACGCCCCGCAATGGCTCGATCGGCGTTGCAATCCTCGACACGGCCTCGCAATTGGAAATCACCGTCACGGACAACGGCTCAGGGATCGCGCCTGACTTGCTGCCGTACATCTTCGACCGATTCCGGCAGGGAGAAGCGACTGGGATGCGCACCGGCGGCCTGGGGCTCGGACTCTCCATCGTCAAGAGTCTGGTTGAACTTCATGGAGGAAGGGTTCGCGCGGAGAGCGCTGGCCTCGGTGAAGGCGCTACGTTCATCGTGGAGTTGCCACGTACGGCCGCAGGTCAATCGAAGAAGGCGGAAGTGGAGCAGGCGGTAGCTGCAGCTTAAGCATTCGGCAAGTTTTACCTCGATGCTTTCCAGAATCGGTGCTTCCGACTCACAAACTTTGATTTAGCCATCAAAACATTTGATTCGGCCATCAAAAGATTTGACTCGGTCATCAAAATGTTTGATTCGGCCATCAAAACATTTGATCCAGTCATCAAGACATTTGACTCGGCCATCAAAAGATTTGACCCAGTCATCAAAAGATTTGACTCCGCCATCAAAATATTTGATCCAGTCATCAAGATATTTGACTCGGTCATCAAAATATTTGATCCAGTCATCAAGATATTTGACTCGGTCATCAAAATATTTGATCCAGTCATCAAAAGTTTTGACTCGGTCATCAAAAGATTTGATCCAGTCATCAAAATGTTTGACTCCGCCATCAAAACATTTGATCCAGTCATCAAAATATTTGACTCGGCCATCAAAAGATTTGACCCAGTCATCAAAAGATTTGAGCCCGGGCTCAAAAAAGAGCGTTCACCGACTCAAGATCACGAATCCGCAGTAAAATTTGCCGAGTCGGTCGCACAAAATGGTCAGCGCTCAGTTCCCGCCCGCCGGGCTGATGTTCTGCATGCTGATCTTCTGGAACTTCTTCCCGGCCGCGTCGAGCTCCACCGTCGCCCGGATCGTCACCGGGCCGTTCGCGCCGGATGCCGCCGGAGTAACCACGTATGCCGGGGCCCAGAAGTCGACCGACTTGCTCTCTTTGGGGGCGATCGTCACATCGAAGCCCTGCGAGTGTGCGGGCAGATCGTAGGCTCCGCCACCGATTGATTGCACGCTCACGCGGTCAAGGTGAATGGGCGCGTCCGTGGGGTTTCTCACTTCGATCCCGTAGTGCACCGACACCGGACCCGTGTCGCTCCTCATCCCCTCGGCCACCCGGGAGAGCTGCACGAGCGTGATCTCCGGTTCGATCGAAGACGTCGCGTCGCTGCTTGCGCAGCCGGCTGCGAACGACAGGAGCGCGGTCATCATCAGTAGATTTCGCATGATGGTCTCCAAAAAAATGCGGGGAGCGTTTCCGCCCCCCGTCATCATCTAACAATCAAGCTGTTGGGTTGTTTCACTTCACGTAATTCAGCATCTCTTTGGCCGTGGCGGCGTCCTTGCCGTTCGGCTCCAGTTCCAGGTACTTCTGCAGGTTGACCTTGGCGTCGGCGTTCCTCTGCGTCCTCGCGTAGATCATGCCGAGCTCGTAGTAGGCCTGCCCGAACTTGTCATTCGCGGCGATGGCGCCTTTGAGCAGCGGCTCGGCTTCCGCATCTTTGCCGCTGTTGATGAGCTTGGCGGCGTCGTTGAACATCGCCGTGGCGTCGGCCGGCAGTTTCTTGCGGTACTCGGCGGCTTTCGTCTTGTCGCCTTTCGCGGTGTACGACTCAGCCAGCACCGAGAAGAGATCCTGGTTGTCGTTGTCGACTTCGAGAGCCTTGTTCGCGCGGTCGATCGCCTTGTCGTAGTTCTTCGTACGCAGATAGAGCCTGGCCAGGGCTTCGTAACCGGCGGTCAGATCAGGCTTGGCCGCGACTGCCTCTTCGAGCTTGGCGATTGCCTCCGGCAGTTTGCCCGCGTTGGCCAGCTCCGCGCCTTGGTTGTACGCGAGGACGCCAGGATCGACCTTGGCTGGGGGCGCATCCTTTCCCCCGCTCGCGGCCGTTCCGCCAGCAGCGAGCATCACGTCACGAGTGTTGATGTCGCCGAGGCCGAACTTGACTTGCTGCTGCTCGAGGGGGGAGTAACCGGGAGCGGAAAAGGTGACTTTGTACAGGAGCGTACCGTCGAGCACGATGAAACGGTAGACGCCGTCTTTGTCGGTTTTGTATTGAGCGTGAAAGGTGTGTCCGGTTACGGCGTCGAGAGTGATGACTACATTCTCGATCGGCTTATGAGTCGCCGCATCGGTGACCTTCCCCTGAACGCGTGCTTCGCCGAGGGCGAACGCGTTACCGGCCACGACGATGAGCGCCAGCGCACACAGCGCGAATGTCTTACGCATTTGCTTCTCCTGTCGGTTGAATGTTCGTCGCAAGTTAACGCCCTGGTCCAGCCACGGATTCCGATTTGCGGCCGGGCGGTATTCCTGTTAGGTGTCATCCTGAGCGTCAGCGAAGGATCTCAAAATACGCGGCTCGGGCCACATGCATGTCATTTTGAGATCCTTCGCTGACGCTCAGGATGACACCTCGGAAGGATGCCACACGATGGCAGGTGGTCGTTGATCGAACGATGCACCCTCGATCGTGCGCTGAATCACACGCGCGTTACTCGATCGTGAGATAGGTCTGATCTTTGAGTCCGCGCTCGAACTCCTGGAGCAGGCGCATGCCTTCATTGGGGCGGACGATGTCCTGCTTGATGGCAGCGTCGATCTGCGCCTTCATCCGTTTCTCGAGATCGCGCCAGTCGTACTGAGTCATCGCAAGTACTTCGCCGATCGTCTGGCCCGGGATCTCTTCCTCGATGTAGAAGCCGCTCTCTTCATCGGCGTCGAGGAAGACATGCACTTCATTGACGCGGCCGAAGAGGTTGTGGATGTCGCCCATGATGTCCTGGTAGGCGCCGGTGAGAAAGATGCCGAGGTAGTAGGGGGAGCCGTCGCGCAACTCGTGGAGGGGAAGCGTCTCCCGGACGTCGTTGCGGTCGATGTACTTCGACACTTTGCCATCCGAGTCGCAGGTGATGTCGACGAGCGTCGACTCGAGCTGCGGCCGTTCGTTGAGACGATGAATCGGGACGATCGGAAAAAGCTGTCCCAGAGCCCAGTGATCGAGCAGCGACTGGAAGACGGAGAAGTTGCAGATGTGCTGATCGGCCAGCTCGATGTTGAGCGTGCGCAGATCCTCCGGCACTTCTTCGGGATCCATGTGCCGGATGATGCTCTGCAGTTTCTCGGCAATCTCCCAGTAAAGGGTCTCGATGCGTGCCTTGACGTCGAGCGTCAGGAGGCCGAGCTCGAACATCTGCTGCGACTGCTCTTTGATCTGCTGCAGGTCGTGCCATGCCTCGTTCACGTTCTCGTCGCTCAGGCTCTGATCGATATCGAGGATCTCGCGCGTCAGCTTGTGGTCGGTTGACTGCACGGTGCGCGGCTCCAGCGGCGTCTTCTCGATGGCCCCGAACGCCTGCACGACGAGCACGGAGTGATGCGCGACGATGGCGCGACCGGACTCCGAAACGATGTTCGGGTGCGGCACTTTCTCGTCGTCGCAGACATCCATGATGTTGTAGACGATGTCGCTCGCGTACTCCTCGAGCGTGTAGTTCATCGACGAGTGGAACTCCGAGCGCGAGCCGTCGTAGTCGATGGCCAGCCCGCCGCCGACGTCGAGGTACTCGAGCGGATGCCCCAGCTTGTGGAGCTTGGCGTAGTACATGGCCGCTTCGCGGACGGCGCGCTTGATCGTGAGGATGTCCGGAATCTGTGAGCCGATGTGGAAGTGGAGCAGCTTGAACGCCGACTCCATCCTGGCCTCACGGAGAATGTCGATGGCTTCGAGAATCTCAGCAGTCGACAACCCGAACTTCGCGTGCTCGCCACCCGAGGTCGCCCACTTGCCTTTGCCTTTCGAGAGCAGACGGACGCGCATCCCGATCCATGGCTCGACGCCCATGTCCGCAGCGATGCGCGTGATGGCCCGAACTTCCGACAGCTTCTCCGCGATGAGAATCACCTTCTTGCCGAGCTTGCGGCCAAGAAGTGCCATGCGGATGAAGGTCGTGTCTTTGTAGCCGTTGCAGACGAGCAGCGACTCGGGATCACTGTGAATGGCCAGGCCCGCGAACATCTCCGGCTTGGAGCCGACTTCGAGGCCGTAGTTGAACGGCCGGCCGGCGTCGAGAATCTCTTCGACGACCTCGCGCAACTGGTTGACCTTGATCGGAAAGACGCCGCGATAGCTGCCGCGGTACTGATGCTCGGTGATCGCGCTGTTGAAGGCGTTGTTGAGGGTCTCGACGCGGTGCCGCAGCAGGTCTTGAAAACGGATCAGCAGCGGAGTGTTCAGGTTCAGCACCTGCGCCTCGCGCAAGACATCGATGATCGGCACTGCGATGCCGCTTTCCTGCAGCGGCGCGACGGTGAGGTCGCCGGCCGGGTTGACATCGAAATAGCCGGTCCCCCAGCGGTCGATCATGTACAACGACGATGCGTCGTCCACCGTCCACGGAGCGTGCTCGTCGAACTGTTCGGGTCGTGCTTCCATCGCGCGGAAGGATAGACCATCGCGAGGCGCGCCGTATTGCGCAAGCGACGTCAACATTTCGCTGACAGGAACTTCTTCGTTGCACTCGGATTCGAAACGCGATCAGTGCTTCGCCGCCGTTTCCGTTTTCTTGACGTCGTCTTCGGCCTTCTTGCCTGCCTTCTGCAGTCCCTCGCCCGCTTTCTGCGCGACCTGGCCGAGGCCTTCTTTTACGCCCCGTCCCAGTTCGACGGATCCGTTCTTGATCTTTTGCGCGGCGTCCGACTTGCCGATGTCTTCCGTCGTCTTCTTGATCTCTTGGCCCGTTTCCTTGAGCTCTTCGCCCGACTTCACGACGCCGTCATGTGCCTTCTGTGCTGCGTCGGATGCTGCGGTGCTGGTGGTTGCTGTGTACGTCCCGTCGGCCTGCTTCTGCATACACGCCATCGCCAGTATCGCGATCGCGCACGTGAGTACGAGTTTCATAAATCCTCCGATATCCGAGGGACGAAGCAATCCTCGCGCCGCCGGGGACGTGTATGCTCTCCATTCGATGAAAAGCGTCATTACCGGCAGCGGAATCGGCATTCCGAAGAATCTCGTCCCGAACGAGAAGCTCGCCCGCATCATGGACACGACCGACGAGTGGATCCGAACCCGCAGCGGGATCGAGCAGCGCTTCTACGCCGATCCCGGCCAATCCTCTGCTGACCTCGGCATGATGGCCGCCGAGGGGGCGCTGCAGACTGCCGGACGCAGCAGGGAGGACATCGACGCCCTCGTCTTCGCCACGATGTCTCCGGACCACTTTTTTCCGGGCAACGGGCCGGTCGTTCAGGCGAAGATGGGCTTCCCCCAGTCGCTGGCTGCGTTCGACATCCGCCAGCAGTGCTCCGGTTTTCTCTACGGCCTCGATCTGGCCGACTCACTCATTCTCAGCGGCAAGTACAAGCGCATCCTCCTGATCGGGAGCGACGTCCACACACCGTTCATGCCGTGGCAGAACGGCTGGGCGACGACGATCGGTCTGGAGGATCGCGAAGTGACCGCCGCGGAGCGCGAGGCCAACACGAAGATTCGCGATCGGGTCGTGCTGTTCGGCGATGGAGCGGGCGCGGTCGTGGTAGAAGCCGTCGACGATGACAGCCGCGGGTTCTTGGCGTCGAAGCTGTACACGAACGGCTCGAATCTCGAGGCGCTTTATACGCGCGGCGTCGGCTTCAGGCTTCGCCCATTCGTCACGCATCAGCAGATCGACGACAGTGACATCATCCCGGACATGGACGGCCGCGAGGTCTTCCGGCAGGCGCTCTCGAAGATGCCCGAGGCGGTGCGCGAAGTCTGCGCGGCGGCGGGGAAGAGCGTGTCCGACATCGACATTCTGCTCGTTCATCAGGCCAACCTTCGCATCGTCGAAGGCGTGGCGAAACAACTCGGACTCAGCCCCGATCGCGTCCCGCACAACATCGAGCGCTACGCGAATACGACCGCCGGCACGCTGCCGATTCTGTATCACGAGTGCGTGACCGAAGGCCGGATCAAGCCCGGGATGCTGGTCTGTTTCACCGCCCTCGGCTCAGGCCTGCACTGGGGCGCAGCGCTCTACCGCGCATGACCGGCTAGCCGGGGTTCTGCGGCTGCGGGATCTCGAAGTGCAGGCCGGGATCGTTTGGCGGCGTCAGGAACTTCGATACGCGGCTGTCTGCCTTCGCCGCGGTTTGGAACGCGTCGACGTCGGACACTGACGATGGCGCGACGTCGAATACGTTCAAGAGCTTCGGGTCGGCTGCGTGATGCGACACCGTTTCGGGGCCGAGCTCGTTGATCTTTGCCGTCATCGCCAACTTGATCGCGTCGGGCGTCTGGTTCGCGGCCTTTCCGGCGACATAGACGTCGATGACTGCCTGTCCGGGCGGTTTGTACAGCCTCCGCTGGGCATCGACGCCCTGCGTCTCGAGATTGTTGAACATCACGCGGGCCTGATCGGCGGGACTCCTCTGCGTGCTGGAGATGATGACCTTCGCGACGTTCGCCGCGGCCATGACATCCCGCAACACGCCGAGGGAGTAGGGCGATATATCAGACGCCTTCGCGTTGGGACCAAAGTCGACCTGTTCCGGCATTCAACAAAGATACGGCGAGCCTTCCGGCTCCGTCAACTGTTCCAGGCGTCGCGCACGGAGGCCGTGTCTTCGAAGGCGCGGAATCGGATCACGACGGTGTCCCGAAGCGTGAATTCGTGGACCGATCCGGTCGATGCTTCACGGTCGTTCTTCTTCAGTTTGTAAGCGATGTCGACGTGGACGAAAACCTGATCGCCTGTTGCGGCGAAGACCTTCGGCTCGAAGGTCGTGAATTCGACCTCGCGGTCGAGCGTGGCGAAGAAGTCGGCCACCCCTTCCCGCCCGCGCCGGATGCCGTACCAGGGAACAACCTTGGCAACGGTGTCCGTGCCCCAGTCGGCGCCGTCCGAAACGCTGGACAGGATGGTATTGATATCCCCACGCCCGAATGCGGCATAGAGACTCTGCATTTTCTGGATGTTGTCGTTCTCGCTCATGGATGTGCCCTCCGTCCGTTCATCTACGAGGCGGAGTGGGCGGTGGATGTGGGGTGGGTGGTTGGGTGCGGGGTTGCTGGGTTGCGGGTTGCGGGGTTGCTGGTTTGCCTGAGTTGCTGAGTCGACGCC